>Ga0210040_10002001_pt1 | contig 29545 bp, 21 predicted proteins | sample CryGeyCG12114_NA_FD_185462 | JGI IMG/M metagenome (GOLD analysis project Ga0210040, IMG submission 185462) | Groundwater microbial communities from aquifer - Crystal Geyser CG19_WC_8/21/14_NA (SPAdes) (version 2) | ecosystem: Environmental > Aquatic > Deep subsurface > Groundwater | place: USA...
TGGCCGGGGCTTCCTGGCCCTGCATGCTGGCGGCAAATAGCGTGACTTCAAAGGCGTAGGGGGCCTCTTCCAGCTGCTGCATAAAATCCTGGAAGCCCGCCGCCGTGGGCGACGAAATAACGGCCAGCCGCTGGGGCGCCAGGGGTAGGGGTAGGCGGCGCTGCCGCTCCAGCAAATCCTGCGCGGCCAGCTTCTGAATGGTTTCGCGCCGCTGCCGGGCCAGGTCGCCCACGGTGTAGCTGGGGTCCAGGTTCAGCACGTCCAGCGACAGGCCGTACTGCTCGTGGAACTTCACCTGCACGCGCAACAGCACCTTCAGGCCAATTTGCAGCTCCTGGCCGGTTTGCTCGGCAAACACGGGGGCTAGCTGCTGGTAGCGCTGGCTCCAGATGGTGGCCCGCGCCTGCGCCTTCAGTTGGGCGCCGCGGCCGGTGGTGTGCTGGTCGGTGAGCACGAGGTAGCAGTGGGCGCCGTCGTAGCGGGGTAGGGTGAGGTCGGCAATTTCGGCCACCACCCAGTAAGATTCGGCGAAGCGCTCGGTGAGGGTTTGGCGCACGCGGGCCAGCAGCTCGCTTAGCGGCAGCGGCACCAGCGGCCGGGCAGCCGACGCCGGCTGGCCCGACTCAGAACGACGGTTATAGAGGGGCGGCATGGGTGCAAGGTACGGATTTGGGTCGGTGCAACGATTACGGCCCGGCCGTTGTCTGTTACGAGTTGTCGATTGCCGATGGACTTCAAAAAAATATAGAAATAGTAACTTTAGGCTCTCGATTTCCTTAAAATAAATTTTCCCACACCTTTTCTTCTTTCATGAAAAACCGGAATACCCTCACCCTGGCCGTTGTAGCGGCGGGTTTGCTGGCGACTGGCTGTAGCTCCTCGAAAACGGCCACCACCGACGCTACCGCTACCACCACGGCCGATGCTACCACCACCGCTTCCACCGAAACCTACCCTGCCGGCGTAGGCCTGAACGTGGAGAACGTCGATAAATCAGTTAATCCCTGCGACAGCTTCTTTCAGTACGCCTCCGGCAACTGGCTGAAAAACAACCCGGTTCCGGCCGCCGAGTCGCGCTGGGGTAGCTTCAACGAACTGGCCAACAAGAACAACGCGACTACCCGCCAGATTCTGGAGGAGGCCGCTGCCAATACCAGCGCCACCAGGGGCAGCAATGCCCAGAAAGTGGGCGACTACTACTACTCGGCTATGGATACGGTTGGTATCGAAAAAGCTGGTCTGAAGTATTTGCAGCCCGAGCTGAACAAGATTGCGGCCGTGAAAAACACAAAGGAGCTGCAAATGGAAATCGCGCGCCAGATGACGCTGGGCACGGGCCCGTTGTTTAGTTTCGGGGTAGGGCAGGACCGCAAGAACAGCAGCGTGTATGCCGTGAACGTGCGTCAGGGCGGCCTCTCGCTCCCCGACCGCGACTACTACCTGAAGGACGACGCCCGCTCCAAGATGATCCGGAGCGCCTACTCGACCTATATGACCAATATCTTTAAGATGATGGGCGACTCCGAGGCTTCGGCCAAGAAAGAGGCGCAGGCCGTGCTGGACCTGGAAACCAAGCTGGCCAACGCCAGCAAAACCCGCGTGGCCCTGCGCGACCCTTACGGCAACTATCACAAGATGCCGCTGGCCGAGTTCAACAAGACCTACCCCAACATCAACCTGCCCGCTATGCTGAAGCAAAACGGCTTGGGCGCGGCCCAGGAAGTGATTGTGGGCCAGCCAGAGTTTTTGCAGGAAGTGAATTCGCTGATGAAGTCGGCCTCGCTGGCTGATATGAAAACCTACCTGCGCTGGCAGCTGGTGTCGTCCGTATCGTCGGCCCTACCCAAGGCGTATGGCGACGAGTCGTTTGCCTTCTCGAAAGTGCTGAGCGGCGCCAAGCAGCAGCAGCCCCGCTGGAAGCGCATGGGCCAGTCGACGGATGGTGCCTTGGGCGAAGCCTTCGGTCAGCTCTACGTGGACAAAGCGTTTTCGCCCGAGGCCAAAGCCAAGGCGTTGGAAATGGTGCAGAACATCAAAGCGGCCTTCGCTGAGCACATCCAGCAGCTCGATTGGATGAGCGCGGCCACCAAAACTGAGGCGCTGAAGAAGCTGAACGCCTTCACCGTGAAAATCGGCTACCCCGACAAGTGGAAGGACTACTCGGCCCTGGACATCTCGCGGGACTCCTACCTGAAGAACACGCTGGCCGCCCGCCAGTGGGGCTATAAGCAGAACGTGAAGAAGTACGGCGGCCCCATCGACCGTAACGAGTGGGGCATGACCCCGCCCACGGTGAACGCCTATTACAACTCGTCAATGAACGAAATCGTGTTTCCGGCTGGCATTATGCAGCCGCCGTTCTTTGATCCGAAGGCGGATGACGCGGTGAACTACGGCGGCATGGGCGCCGTGATTGGCCACGAAATGACCCACGGCTTTGATGACCAGGGCCGGCAGTCGGACGCGGAGGGTAACCTGCGCGACTGGTGGACCAAGGAAGACGCCGCCAACTTTACCCAGCGCGCCGATATGGTGGGCAAGCAGTACTCGGCCTTCTCGCCGCTCGATTCGGTGTACGTGAACGGCAAGCTGACCATGGGCGAGAACCTCGCTGACCTGGGCGGCCTGAACCTGGCTTACTCGGCCCTGCAAAAGCAGCTGAAGCAGAAGTACGGCACCGGCGCCCAGCCCAAGTACGACGGCTTCACGCCCGAGCAGCGCTTCTTCCTGGCTTGGGCCCAGATCTGGCGCACCAACGCCCGGCCTGAGTATCTGCGCCAGCAGGTGATGACCGATCCGCACTCCCCGGCCCAGTTCCGCACCGAAGGCCCGCTGCAAAATATGCCGGAGTTCTACGAGGCTTTCGGCTGCAAGCAGGACGCCAAAATGGTACGCGCCGAGAATATGCGCGCCAAAATCTGGTAGGCTGACAAGGGCGCGGCACATCGCTGCGCAGAAGCAAAAGAGCCGGCGTTTCGAAAGGAGCGCCGGCTTTTTCGTGCCTTTTCAGGAAGGCGTTAGCGTCTGATAGATAGCGTAGTATGATCTGACTCTAACCAAACGATGTCTCCTTGGTGGCAGTAGGAACGATGACCAACTGCCCCGCAAGCTGCGGCTTCTACAGCGGCCCAAAAGCTGACGGCGCTGCTACGGCCACGGCATACTCAACTTGCAGGCTAAATGAGTCAACGCCTGGGCACGATGCGCGCGCCTGCAGCACTCCTATAAGCTGAACCTTGGCAGATTTGCTAAAGCCTGCAATACTGTTTGTTATCAATGCAAGCATGTTTCTTATTCGTAAATTGATATTTTAATGTTATTTTAATGCTATCTTCGCAGGAGAGTAGCCCCATGTTTCTGCCAGACTATTGGTAAGTCACGAAGCGGTTACAGAAAGCAATCAGGCAGTTATGCTGCGCTTGTCGAAGCATTGCTGCCACTTCGTCTCAGCAGCTATTCAACAAGGCGGTAGCCAGTGCTCTAATAAGCGCATTATGACGATCAGACCTAAATTCTCAGAATCTCTAAACGGCTTCCACGCGAAGGAACGGCTGTTGTTTGCCGCCGCTTAGGTCTCAAAAAGCCCAACTGTATAGCAATGATAGCTACTGCTTGCCGGTAGGTTTTCGCACCAGTCTTTTTTTCTGGCAGCCTGTCTTACTCCTGTAGCCATAGCCGTCCAAAAATTCATGGCTGGCACGAAAACCAGTGTAAATAGTCGGCAACCCAGCTACCTGTCTTAATCAAACTTATCTATACGATGAAAATAAAAAGAAAACACCAGTTAGATTTTTTCAGAGGGGTTTTTTTAATTATTATCACTTTTGATCATTTTCTCACAGATAATAATGCTATTAAAAGATTTACGTATGAGTTTGTTGGCTGGATTACGGCAGCCGAAGGATTTGTTTTTCTCTCGGGCTTAACGGCGGGTATCATCTATAGTTATAAGTATTCTGAAAAAGGGTACTCTTTTATAAATTCAGCTTCTAGAAATAGAGCTTGGATAATATATAAATATCATATCGTTGTTTTTTTAATATCTCTTATTTTGATTATTTCTATTAAATCTTACGCTCATTATTGGCAGAAGGAGTTTTCCTGCTTAATAGATTATCCTTTGGTTACCAGCATACTGGGCATCTTTCTGATCTACAAGCCGAATGTATTCGACATTCTGCCCATGTATGCCCTGTTTGTTCTTTTTATTCCGCTGGTGATTAGCTCTTTGCACAAGGGATATTACTGGCGGATACTGTTGGTTTCCTGCTTGTTGTATGCGGCAGGGAATATGAATCGCTACTTCCGTATTACGGATTATTTGGTTGGTAATGAAAATATAAATATTGGCTATTTTGATGTTTTATGCTGGCAGTTATTGTTTGTTCTAGGGCTACTTTCAGGATTTTTATACTACACAGGCAAGACCAAAGCGCTGCAACAGAATAAGTCCTTGTTTTATGCATCGGTAGCCGTAGTGGTAATTTCCTTCGCGGTGAAGAATGCACACATTGATTTGAAGTATGGGTTTGATTATTTGATTAATAAGCCGACGCTGGGTCCGTTACGAATAGTGAATTTTACGGCGTTGGTCTTCATGTTCGTATTCATCGCAACAAAAAAAGAAACTTGGTTTACGACGAAGGCAATGTGTGTATTGGGTAAATATTCCTTAGAAGTATTTTCTTTCCATATTTTACTAATGATTATTTTCAGACCCATAAAAGAATATTTTAATCATTTTTATAGCATCAGAATATCTGAACATTTTTATATATATCCCTTTGGTACTCTTATGCTCTTTTTAGTGGTTCTGCCGGCGCTGTTTTTGGTGCCGCTGCTAATGAAACGGCGGATGGCCAGCGCACCGCCTGCGCCAGCGAAAGTGTCTTAGTAGGGGAGGTAGGGCGGCAACGATAGATTGGGGCGTAGCAACTGGTTCTCAGGTGCTGGCAGATTGGCCGGTTCCCGTTCTGATCCTACTCATTCTGTAATTCCTTTTATCTTCCCGCTTCACTTTCTATTCCCATACATGAAAAACCGAAATACCCTGTCGCTGGCGGCCGTGCTGGCATCCGGATTGGCGCTGGCTGGCTGCAACTCCTCCAAGCCCATGGCCGCCACTACGTCTCCCACCACCGATGCGCCGGCCGTGGCTGCCGCGGCCCCTACCCCATCTGCGCCCAAAGGGGTAGGGCTGGACGTCAGCAATATTGACCAAGCGGTCAATCCCTGCGACGACTTTTTCCACTATGCTTCCGGTAACTGGCTAAAAAACAACCCGGTGCCGGCGTCGGAGTCGAGTTGGGGTAGCTTCAACGTTTTGGCCGACCGCAACCGGGCCATTATGCGCAGCATTCTGGACGATGCTGCGGCCAACACCACGGCCACTAAGGGCAGTAACGACCAGAAGGTAGGCGACTTCTACGCTTCGGCCATGGACTCGGCGGCGGTGGAAAAAGCCGGCCTGACGTATTTGCAGCCCGAATTGAACAAGATTGCGGCCGTGAAAACGACCAAGGATCTGCAAAACGCCATGGCTCACCAGCAGCTGTTGCAAACGGGCGCCTTTTTCAATGGCGGGGTAGGGCAGGACGAGAAGCAGTCGGACCAGTACGCGGTGTACTTGTTCCAGGGCGGCATCTCCCTACCCGACCGCGACTACTACTTCAAGCCAGACGCTAGCACCAAAGCCATTCGCACGGCCTTCGTGAACTACATGACCAACACCTTTAAGATGTTGGGTGACAACGACGCTACGGCCAAGAAAAATGCTGCTACGGTACTGCGGCTCGAAACGCAGTTGGCAAAGGCCTCCCGTACCAACGTGGCCCTGCGCGACCCCCAGGCCAACTACAACAAGCAGACGCTAGCGGAAGCGCAGAAGCTCTACCCCAATCTGAACCTGCCCCTGGTGCTGAGCGACATGCAACTGGGCGCCGCCAAATCGGTGGTAGTAGGGCAGCCGGAGTTTTTTAAGGAATTGAGCGCGCTGGTGAAAACGGCGCCGCTGAGCGACCTGAAAACCTACATGCGCTGGCACTTGGTTAGCTCCGTAGCCTCGGCCCTACCCAAGGCCTACGTGGACGAAGCGTTCCGCTTCAACCAGCTCCTGAGCGGCGCCAAGCAGCAGCAGCCCCGCTGGAAGCGCATGCTGCGCTCCACCGACGGCGCGCTCGGCGAAGCCTTCGGCCAGCTCTACGTGGACAAGGCCTTCCCGCCTTCCTCAAAGCAGAAGATGCTGGTGCTAGTGGGCAACCTGAAGGCCGCCATGGCCGAGCACATTCAGCAGCTCGACTGGATGAGCCCAGTCACCAAAACGGAGGCGCTGAAGAAGCTGAATGCCTTTACCGTGAAAATCGGCTACCCCGACAAGTGGAAGGACTACTCGGCCCTGACCATTTCGCGTGATTCTTACCTGAAGAACGTGCTGGCCGCCCGCCAGTGGTCGGCGTTGGACAACCTGCGTAAGTTTGGCAAGCCCGTGGACCGCACCGAGTGGGGCATGACCCCGCCCACGGTGAATGCCTACTACAACCCGCCGATGAACGAAATCGTGTTTCCGGCCGGCATTCTGCAACCGCCGTTCTTCGACCCCAACGCCGACGACGCAGTGAACTACGGTGGTATTGGCGCCGTGATTGGCCACGAAATCACCCACGGTTTCGATGACCAGGGTCGGCAATACGACGCCACCGGCAACCTGCGCGACTGGTGGACTCCAGAAGACGCTCAGAAGTTCACCGCCAAAGCCGACATGGTTGGTGCGCAGTACGACGCGTTTTCGCCGATGGATTCGGTGCACGTGAACGGCAAGCTGACGATGGGCGAGAACCTCGCCGACTTCGGAGGCCTCAGCATTGCCTACTCGGCGATGCAGAAAGCCAACGCGGGCAAGAACGTACCTAACTACGACGGCTTCACGCCCGAGCAGCGCTTCTTCCTGAGCTGGGCGCAGGTGTGGCACACCAACGCCCGCCCCGAGTACCTACGCAGCCTGATCCTGACCGACCCCCACTCGCCGGCGCAATACCGCACCATGGGCCCATTGCAGAACATGCCGCAGTTTTACGAAGCATTCGGTTGCAAGCAGGACACTAAAATGGTGCGCGCTGAGAATATGCGTGCTAAAATTTGGTAGGGCTAGTAGACAAGGAATAAAAACAAAGCAATTTAAATAGTACTTCTGTTACTTTATTCTATTCGGCTTTGATCAGTATTCAAGGTCGAATAGAATAAAGCGATTTAAGACATTTTGTAATTTGCAGTTGTTTGATTCTTGCCAAATAAGAATTTAAATTAGGAAATAAGATGAAAAGACGCTATCAATTAGATTTTTTTAGAGGAATATTTCTTATTATTATTACAATAGATCATTTCTTATCTGATAATAATATTATCAAGCGATTTACGTATGAGTCTGTAGGATGGGTTACAGCTGCTGAGGGATTTGTATTTCTTTCAGGTTTGACAGCAGATCTTGTTTATACACATAAATACAATAATAATTCGCAGAAATCCTTGATGATGACTGCTACGAAGCGAGCATGGAAAATATACCAGAATCACATGGTTATATTTCTGCTGGTTATTCTTTTATTAATGAGTAGTGAGTTTATGAGGGAAAGTTGGGCGGGGAAATTTGATCTGCTTTATGAGCAACCCCTTTTAGCTCTTTTTTTAGGGGCTACGCTGCTCTATCAACCAGATTATCTTGATATTTTACCGATGTATGCGATTTTTATTTTAATCGTACCATCAGTTATTAATTTGTTTAGAAAGGGATATATATGGCAAGTTCTAATAGTCTCAGCTCTTATTTACTGCGTAGGAATTGCAATAGGTGTAAATAATCTTGCGGATAAATTTGCCTGGTATATTTCAATTGACATGGGAGAATTTAATTTATTATGCTGGCAATTTTTGTTTATCTTAGGATTAGTCAGTGGGTTTTTGTTTTATAATGGTAAGACTGACAGAATTATATATAATAAAAAAGTAATTTTTATAAGTTTGCTTGTTGCTGGTGGATTATTATTAGCTAAAACTATTCACCTAGACGATTATAGAATAGTTGGTATGCTAATAGGTAGGTCTTATCTGGGTCCACTTCGATTATTGAACTTCTGGGCGTTATTTATAGCTGTCGTATTCGTTTCTACTAAATATGCCGATAAGTTTAATAATAAGTTGGTGTGTTACTTAGGGCAATATTCTTTAGAAGTCTTTTCCTTACATGTTTTTTTAATTGTACTGTTCAAGCCGCTACAAAATTATCTAAATACGTTTTTCTTTATTAAGCTGACAGAACACTATGTTATTTATCCGCTAGGTACGCTTATACTACTATTTCTCATTATACCTTCATTGTACTTAGCTCCAAAATTGTTGAGCCAGAAAGCTCGCCTTGCTAAGCAAAATTGGTAATATCGGTTACACATCACCCAAAACAGCTTACGCTTTTATTTCACGCTTTACGAAGCGTTCGGCTGCAAGTAGGGCTACCAGATTTTGGCGCGCATATTTTCGGCGCGCCAAAATCTGGTAGCCCTATCCAACTCAATAAAAAACGGCCACTCTGAGTAGGGTGGCCGTTTTTTTATCACACAGTACAATTGGCTTACTCCTTCACCAGGCGCAGGCGCAGTTGCGTACCGTCTCCTTGCACAGTGACCAGGTAGCTGGCCGCGGGCAGGTTGCTCAGTTCCAGCGTCTGCTCCGTGCCACCCTGGGCCGTGTACCGGCGCACGAGGCGGCCCGTCATGTCCAGCAGGGTTATCTGGTAAGAGCCAGCGGGCAGGCTGCGTAGGTCGAGGGTGGTGCTAGCGGCGGCCGGGTTGGGGTAGAGCGTAGCGCTGGTGAGCGGGAAGCTAACTGTGCGCACCGGGCTATACTGCGCGCTGCTGTCGGCGTCTACCTGCTGTAGGCGGTAGTAGAGCAGTTGACCCCGGCGGGCAGCGCCTTCGTCCACAAACGAGTAGGCGTGCGCCTGGCTGGTGGTGCCCTGGCCGCGTACCGTACCCACGGCCACGAAGGTGCGGCCATTGACGGAGCGCTCCACCACGAAGTGGTCGTTGTTTTTCTCCGAGGCTGTTTTCCAGTTCAGCACGGCATTGCGCTCCTGCGACTGTGCCGTGAAGGCCACCAGCTCTACCGGCAACGGGTTGGTGCCGATAACAAACGTAACCGGCTGCGTGGTAAGGCCGCCGTAAGCATCGGTGGTCGTGATGTTCATGGTGTACGAGCCCGAGGCGAGGCGTTCCCGGTCACTAACATAGAGTTGGCCTGTTTCGGAGTTAAGCTCTACTCCTCCCGGAAGCGTACTTCCACTGGCCAGCGTAGCGGCGCGCACGCCGTTGTTGACCATCTCGGCGTTCGTGTTGTACGTGCTGCCGTTCACATCCATCACATTGGCAAGCACGTCGTTATTCTGATACGCAGTAGTATTCCCACCCTTAACAGGCGTAGTGGTGTATACCGAGGGGTTGTCGTAGCCCACCGTGATGGTGTATAGGCCGGGAGTAGTAGACGATACACTATCCTTGGTAGTGGTGATGTAGGAGAAGAAAGCGTTGCCCACAAACGAGGAAGCTGGGTCGAACTGGAGCTTGCTGACATCTGCCAGGCTAATGATTTGCCCCGGCGAAACGACGGTTCCGTTGAGTAGCAGCACACCCTGTTTCGAATCCGGCAGCGCCGTAACCTGATAGCTAGCTAGCGTACCCGTGGGGTCGTAGCCTATTAGTGCCGAGATGAGCAGTGCTTCAGCCGTGCTGCCCTGGGGCGTTTGCAGGCGGTTGGTCCTTGTACTGGTCAGGGGGGGCTGCTGTGCCAGAGTCGTCGTTATGCGGGCCGTATTGTTGGCCGCGCTGTTGGCCACCTCCGTCGTATTGGTGCTCACGCTGGCCATGAGGGTAGTAGCCGACGTTGGGAAGGCAAAGGAAATCGTGTTGGTGACCTCGCCAGCCAATCCTACGGCCTGGTTCGGAATGGCGGGGAACGTAACCACGCCGGAGGCTTGGTCATACGAGCCACCGCCCGACATAATAACCCCCGTTAGGCCCGTGGGCAGCTGTACGCGCTGCACTACGTTGCTGGCTACAGAGGGCCCGTTGTTGAGCATTACTACCTGATAGGTAGCCACACTGCCAGACAGCAAGCTGGCCGGGCCGCTAAGCCGCGTGGCAATATCCGTAGCCGGTATAATGTTCACGCTCACGGAGCTGATGTTGTTGGCCGGAGTAGGGTCTGAGAGCAAACCGTTAATACTAGCTGTGGCCACCAGAGGGTCGTTGCCGGGGTCACTTACGGTAATGACGTACACGGAGCTGGTGCCCGCTGCTTGGTCTACCGAGGGTAGGGAAACGGTACCATTCGTATAGTCATATACATTGGCTAGTACCGGGCCCGAAGCCGAGCCCGTACGTACTACCACGTTCGACAGGCCTGTGGGTAGACTAATCCGGCTGCGGCTCGTAACCGTAGTGGCGCCTGCATTAGTAGCCGTTACGGTCAGCTGTATTGGTTGTCCGGCCGTTTGCTGGGTAACGTTGGCCGTAATAGTCGTTTGTAAATCCACCTGCGTAACTGTAGCCGGCTGTACGGGCGAGATAATAGTCGAAGCGTTGTTCGTCAGGTTCACGTCGTTCGTTGAGCGCGAGGTGTTGGCTACTGCCGCTACCCCAATAATGGGCCGGTCGGGCACAATAAACGAAATGGTGTTGGTAACGGCACCACTAACGCCCGCTGCCTGCCGGAAAATAGGCGGGAACGTGACAATGCCCGTCGCCGCGTCGTACACGCCGCCACCCGAAGCCACTACCCCGGTCAGACCCATCACAATGCGTACCGTTGTGCGCACGGTGTCGGTGGGGGCAGGGCCATTGTTGATAGTAGATACTGTGTAACGCACGAGGTTGCCGAGCAATATGTTGACGGGACCAGTCACCGCTACGGCCACGTCGGCGTTCCACTTCACTTCCGTTAAGGCCCGCGCCACGTTGTTGGTATTCACTGTTTCGGGCGTAGTGGTAGTCACCGTCGCCCGGTTTTCGAATGTGCGCAGGCCTATGCTGGTGCTACCGTCGGTGGAGCGGTATGCCGGCATTTTGTAAGTGATGGTATTCGTAGCCACGTTGCCAGCCGCCTGCGTGGGTAGCGTTGGGAAGGTGACTACCCCCGTGAGCGGATCGTACGTGCCATTGTTGGTAGCCGTAATATTGGCTGCCGCTAGTCCTGCTGGAATCGTGACGGTCTGGCTCACGTTGGTGGCTGTAATCGGGCCGTTGTTGATCGTGTTGACCGTGAGCGTCAGCTGCTGTCCCGCCGAAGCCGTGGAAGGCCCAATCAGGGTAGTAGCCACATCCGTAACGGGTAGTACGGTTATCAGAGCAGCCTGCTGGTTGTCGGCTGGCATGGGGTCAGAGGTAGTGCTATTAATGCTGGCCAGCGCCAGCAGCGTGCCGCTGGCGGGGGCATTCACTGTGATAGTATTCACCACGCTGGTGCCACTGACAAAGGTTTCAATAGCCGGGAATGTAACGATACCAGTGATGGGGTTGTAAGAGCCCAGGCCAGAGGCTGAAACACCGGTCAGGCCGGGCGGCAGGGCTACTTGCTGTACCACGCTCTGGGCTGGCTGCGGGCCGTTGTTGCCCGTAGTTACGGTGAGCGTAACGGCCCCGCCGGGGGCTGCCTCCCGTGTGCCGAAGCCGATGGTGGTATACAGGTTAGCCAGCTCCGTGGTAGCGGGGGTGCTGGCCGCGGTAGGCGCCGTTACCGAGTTATTGGCAGCCGAGCTTTCATTCGTGGTAGTGGATACGGAGGCATTGGCCGCGAAGCCCGCAGTAGGCATGACCAGGCTCACCGTATTGTTGCGCGTCACGCCGCTGGGCAGTACCGCCAGGGTAGGGAACCTAACGATGCCTGTGGCAGCATCATATACGCCGCCATTGCTGGCAAATACCCCCGCCAGGTTGGTTGGCAGCTTCACCTGCTGCACCACATCCATAGCCGCTGAAGGGCCATTATTGGTCGTCAGCACCGAGTAGGTGACCAAGTTGCCCGCCACGCTGGTTGTAGGACCAGTGAGAGTAGTGGCTACATCTGCCAGCGGTATGATGTCGATACGCCCTGTTGCCTGGTTATTGTTCGACTGTCCCGAGAAGATGGTGGCGTCGTTCATGTTGGCCGTAGCCACCACGGGACCCGTTGCCGGCGCCGTAAAGGTGATGGTGGAGTTGGCACTGCTGCCACTGGCCAAGTCTGCTGTAGCAGCGTAGGTAACGATACCTGTGGTCGGGTCGTAGGTGCCGCCGTTGGTGGCGCTTACGTCCTGCAAGCCTGCAGGCAGTTGTACCCGACGTAGCACACCAGTAGAGGTTGAAGGTCCGTTGTTGAGGAAACTAACCGTGAAGCTGCCCGTCTGGCCGGGCGATACGGTAGGGGTAGTCACCGTAACACGGCTTTCTACATCGGCCACATTCACCAGCTTGACCGTGAGCGGAAAACTGTCGGGAGCTACGTTGCTGCCTTGGGTGGAAGTTGTAGTAATGGCACTGCTAAGTGTAGCGGTAGTACCCGTGGTAGGTGCCACGAACGAGAAGCGGAATACGTCGGCTGCCCGGCTGTTGAGCGTTGTTACGGTGCCGAAATCCAGTATGCCGGTAGCTTTATCGTACGTGTACGAAACGCCATCCATCACCATCAGGCTGTCGATGCCTGTGGGTAGGGTAACGCGGCGCGTTACGTTGCTGGCAGCGGCCGGACCATTGTTGGCAAATACCACCGAGTAGACGCCCGAGCGCCGGCCCGCGTTGAGGTTGGTCAGGCCCGCTAGGGCCGTTGTCACGTCCGCGTCGCCGCTGAAGGTGGTGGTCACCGAGGCGACGTTATCGGTTGTAACCGGTTCCGGAGAATCCGTGGTCATCTGGGCCGTTGCTGTCACTGAGGTTACACCAGGTGCCGTGTACGACAGACCAAAAGAATTGCTGGTGCCGGCTGCCAGGGTAGCCAGGGGAGGATAGGTAATGGTAGTCGTAGTACCACCGTTGTCGGTAATCGACTGCGAGCCAGGAGCCTGCACGCTCTGGAAGTTGACGGGCAGCGTAATAGTGCGGCCCACCGTGCTGGCGTCCACGCCTCCAATATTGCTGAAGGTAGCCGACAGCGTTACCATTTGGCCGGCTGTGGCCGCACTGGGACCCGTGATGGAGGCCACTACGTTGGGGCTGCAATTGATGCCAGCCGTGCTGTTCGCAATCGAGGAGCTAACCCGTGCGTTGATTAAACCCGCTACCCCGGCCTCCGCGCCGTAGGCCACGTTACCCGTTGTGAGGCCGTTCCGGCCAGCGGCAGTAGTAGCATTGCCTACGTTGGCGTTGGTGAGGATGGTACCGCCGCCGCCGCCGCCGCCAGGGCCGCGGGCCGTGGTGCCGGTGTTCGAGCCGCCATTGCCGCCATTCGCCGTCAGCGTGAGGCTCCCCAGGCTGGCTGTATTGCTGGCTGTTATCAGGATAGAGCCACCAGCTCCGCCACCGCCGCTGCCGTCGTTGCCGGAAGCGGCAGCGCTGGCGCCGTTAGCCACAATGCTACCCGTGCCGCTGATGGCGCCTGCCCGGAGCATTACCAGACCACCGCCTGCCGCGCCGCTACTAGCGTAGCCGCTGCTGCCGTTGGCCGTGCTACTTACGCCGGCGCCACCGCCGCCGCCCAAAATCAGACGGCTGGTGCTGGGCGGACCAAACGTAGAGCCCAGCTCACCACCCACTGCCGTATTGGCCGTAGCCGAGTTGCCGCCCCGGCCGCCGCGGGCGCCGTTACCGCCGCCGCCACCGCCCGAGTTCTGGTTGTTGGCCGTGGGGTTGGCATCCGTGCCGCCGCCACCGGCATTGCCGGGAGCCCCGCGACCCGCGCTACCGTTGGGGTAGCCTTCCACATTCGTGTCTAAGCTGGTCGAACCGTTATTCACGTAGCGGGGCGTGCCCACAATACCTTCGCCTTTCATGGCATTCACGGCCGCCGTAGCCGCCGTACGGTAGTCGGTGCCGGTAAAGCCGGTAGCGCCGCCTAAAGCACGGCCCGCGCCCCCGCGGAAGCCGGCACCCGAAGCGTTGATGCTGTATTTGGTGGTGGTGCCAAAGCTCATGCGCCCTACCACATCCAGTACTATTATGCCGCCCGTACTGCCATTCCAGGGTAGGGGCGAGATGTTGGCTCCCAAGGTAAGATCCGCATACTGCGGTATTCGCACCACCTGAAAGCGCCGCTGGCCGGTGGTAGCAGTGGCTGCTGCCGTGGCGTAGGTATTGCGCAGGGCAGAGGTCAGCGTGAGCGTACCACCGGTGGTAGGCACGGCGCTGTTAGCCACCGCGTACTCGTATTGGCCAGCCGAAAAATTCGTATTCAAGTTGCCCGAGGCCAAACCACCCGCCACGCCGTCCCCGTAGGAATCAGAGTTGTCGGAGTTAAAGTCGCCGCCTTGCATCTGAATGATCAGCACCAAATCGCCAATGGCAATAGGGGCTTGGGCGCCACCCGTAGCGGCGGGACCTACCACTACCGAGCTACCGGAAGCCGAAGTGCCGGAGTAGTAGGCATCGGGGTTGGTAGTGATGGTGGGAGAACCATCGCGGCCAGGGTTGGCGCAGGAGGCCACGGCCGAAGCCGATGCCGCCGGCCCTACCGGGGCAATGGTCGTGGTGATGGTAGCATTAGCCAACGAGCCATTGTTGTTGCTGGCGCTGGGGTCGGCGGTGCTGCTGTTGCTGCGCGCCGTGGCCGAAATAGTAGCCGGGATAAGCTGCGCAACGAAGTTGACCGTTTGCAGAATTCGCTCGCCTCCGGCCAACGTTACAGGGTTAAAGGTAACCACGCCCGTAGAAGCATCGTAGCTGCCGTTGGTAACGGAGACGCTGCTGAATGGTGGCTTGTTCGAGAGCGTAATAGTCGTTACTACGTTGTTGGCCGTGCCGCTGCTCAGGTTGGTCACGGTAGCGCTATACACGCGGCTCTGGCCTTCCACGCCCGTAGTCGAGCCGGCGATAGTCGTCGACAAGTCTGCTCCCGCCGTAACGGGCACGGTGTAGGTAGCCGTGTTGGAGGTAACGCCCGCGTCGTCGGTAGCTCTGAAGGTGAAGGTAGCGTTATCCGTGAAGGTGCCTACTGGCGCAAACGAAAGCTGGCTGATCTGCGCTGGGGTCAAGCTCTGGCCTACGGTGGCGGCTATCCCGTTCACATACAGCACGCCTTCGGAGGCAGCTGGCAGCGTTACCAGTGTGTAGCTCACCAGGGTGGCATCCCCGTCGGGGTCGGTGGCGCTTAGCGGGGCAATAACCGTGGCACCGTTGGTGCTGAGCATGGCCGGCGAGTTGGTTACGTTATTGGCAACCGGAGTGCGGTTCTGGGCCGTGGTCAGGGTCACGCTGTTATTGCCCGCCACGTTGTCGGTTACCGGCGTGGTGAAGGTCGCCGTACTCGTCACGGCGTTGCTGGCGGGCATGGTAAACGTGACGGTGTTGCCAAAAATGGCTTGCAACGTCATCTCCGCAAGGGTCGGAAAGGTAATCAGACCCGTAGTCGCGTTGTAGGTGCCCCCGTTGGCCGATGTGATGTTGGTGAGGCCGGTAGGCAGCTGCAGAGTCGGCGTTACACTAGTAGCCACATCGGGGCCATTGTTCGTAGTATTGATGTTATAGGTAACCGTACTGCCCGCTTGCGCCCGGGCAGGGCCCATAAATGTGGTGGCAACATCGGCGGAAGCGCACCAGCTGAAAGCCGGAATACCAATTGCCTGTTGAGTAGGCAGGTTGTTGGTGGTCTGGGTGTTGCGATAAGTCAGTATCAGCTTGGTAATAGCCTGTGGAAAGGTGACTATTACGTTATCGGTAGGCGTAGCGGCACTGTTAGCGCTACCCGTCACGCGGTTACTACCCGAAAATGTATTGGTAGTGCCCAGCTTCACGTTAGAGGAAGTCAGCGTAATGGGGGTAGTCGCTGTGCTGCTGGTATAGCCATCGAACTGTACCTGATCAATGAAGTAGTTGGGACTGGTGGTGTTGGCGTCAATGTCCTGCACCACAATGGAAAAGCCCGTTAGGGCTTTGTTGAAGGTGAAGGTAACCGTGCTGGTAATAGACGTGCGGCTGCTATACTGTGTATACCAACCCAGCGATGTGCTTTGGGCGGTAGCCCCTCCTTGTTCATTTCCAATCTGAAAGCGGTTGGTACCCGCACTGGCCGAGTAGGCACTGGTTGAAATGGTTACACCATTTCCGGCTGCTATATTACTTTGGGCCGTCCAGATTTCGCCGGTCGTCCGGGCCGAGAAGTCGAAGCTGCCGCCGCCACAACTGCTTAGGCTAACCGGAATACTATAGGTAGCGGCCGTTGAGGTGCCACTGCCATCCGTTGCCGTAAACTGGAAGGAGTAGTTGCCGGCTGTGCCCGAAGGCGTAAACGTCAGCTGGGTGGCTTCTGTGGGCGTTAAGGTGCGGGCCGCCGTCACGGCCGCGCCGTTCACGTAGAGCGTGCCGCCGCTCGGAATGGTGGTGATGCGGTAGCTGCTGGGGGTGCCAACCGTGGCCTGAAGCGGCACAACGGCTTGGCGTACCGTTGCAACTGCCAGAGTAGGCGTGGAGAGGCTAACTATAGTCGGGGCTGCCAGTACCGGGACTATCGGTATGGTCACCGCAATGACTAGTGCTATCCAAAAGCGGATAAGTGTTTTCATAAGCAATTATGTGTGTTTGGACCTATACTTGGTGTGTGATGAGCTAAACAGAATTTTGCAGTGGTTTTTATTATTATTCGAATAATATGCCGGGCGCAACAGTAGAGGTGAGGCGGTATTGTAGAAACTTGAAAACCAATGATGCTGTGGTGTAAAGCAAGTTTTTTGCCACGGACTGGACCAAAAAAATGCTCCTATTGTGTCATTCTAAGAATATATTTTACAAACAGAGTATGTGATTTATATAAGTCAATTATTTCTGATGATAATCCAGGACTATCAAAAAACAACTTCCTGCAAATGGGGTAGTGCCCCCTATTATTTTAGCTCAACTATAATTTGGCTATTCATCGATTAGGCACGACCATAAACTGTTGGGCCTAGCTTTCTCAAACAAAAAGACCTCCTACGGTCATTGGGCCGGCTCGTCAGAAGCCGGCCCAATGACCGTAGGAGGTGCACTCAAGTTATACTTTGCCGGGACCGGTACTACGCGCTATTGGCTGGAGACCAAAGCTTATGCTTTGGGGTGGCCACTCGATTGTCAGCAGCCAGCAAATTGCGTGGAGAAGGCCGCTTTATTGTACTACTTCCATCTTGATATCCACATCCTTTTTAGGCCACTTATAGGCGTCAATGGGTACGGCAGCAATCTTGTCGAGCACGTCGAGGCCTTCCACAATTTCCCCGAACACGGTGTATTTACCGTCCAGTGAGGGTAGGCCGCCAAGGGTGTCGTAGGTCTGAACCTGGGCAGGCGTGAGCTTGCGGCCGGCCAAAGCCTTGGACTGGTTGGGCGCCAGCTTCGTGCCCTGCACCAGGTAGAAATCAATGCTGGAGGAAAGCTGATCGGGGTTTTGCTCGTCGTCGTAGCGGGCCATGGCCAGGGCGCCTTTCTTATGAAAATGCTCGGCCCGCACTTCGGGCGGTAAGTGGTAGCGGTGTAGCTGGATGGTGCGGTGGGTAGAGCGTCCGCCCTGAATCACCAGGTTCTGCTCGACGCGGTTGAACAACGTTTCGTCGAACACGCCCTTGCGGGCCAGCAGCAGAAAGTTGGCCTTGTGGATGGGTGTATCGTCGTAGAGGCGCACGCGCATATCGCCTAGGCGGGTACGGATGATGACCTCCGAGCCGGGATACTGCGCCAGGTAGGGCGTGAGCTTGGCCACAATGTTGCTGTCGGCCAACGACATAAGATCGGGGCCGGGCACGGGCGGCGGTGGGGGCGTGGCCGGCTGCTCCACAACGGGCGCCGACTGGTTGCAGGATGGCGCTACCCCGAGCAAGAGCGCCACCAACGGAAGGAGAAGGGCTGGTTTCATTGGGTGCTAAGGTAGGAATGTGGCAGCGTTAGCGCACCGCCCGCTTCAGGAGAAAACACCCTACCAACGAAAGCGCCACCTGCTAGCTAGCAGGCGGCGCTTTCGTTGGTAGGGTAAGGCGGTATGCGTCACCAGCCGCTGCCCGACGAGGTGCCCCAGCCGTCGTCGGCTTTCTTGGGTTTGGCTTTCTGCTTCACGGTGCCGGTACTGGTTTTGGCCTTCACCTTCGCTTTTTCCGGGGTAGCGGCGGTAGGCGCCGCGGCGGCTTCGGTGGAAGCCTTTGGCTGAGCAGTGGCACCTAGCTGCTCAATAGCAGACGCGGCGGGCATTTCCCGGGCCGCGTTGATCTGGTCTGGTCGCTCTACTACCTTGTCCTTTTCCAGGGCTAGTAGGCGCTGCTGGGCCACCAACTGGTTGTCGTTCCACAGGTCCAGGTCCGCCACGAGTTGGTCGCGCTCGTCCTTGCTGGGTTCGTGGGGCAGCAGCTTGTCGAGGTCGGGGCTGCCGCCGTCCTTCCAGGCCGTGTACCACAGCGAGGCCACCAGGGTAGGAGCCTGCTTGAGCCGGTAGGCCACCATGCCGCCTACCTTCTCGTGGTAGGCATCGGCGAAGGCATCGGAGTAGGAGCGGCGGGTTTTGCCAAATTTGTGCGAGAAGCTGTATTTCGTCTCGGTAGTATACTTGCGGCTGACTTCTTCTTCAATGTCGAAGGTAGCCCCCAGGAAGCCGTACGACTCCTGCACAGCCTTCCAGATGGCGGCCAATGGATCTTTCACATACTTCGCTTCTTCGCTGTTGAGCTTATATTTGGCGATGTTGCGCTCCGGCAGCTTCGCGTCCCAGAGGCTATGAATGCCTTCCTGGTTGGTCAGTTGACCGTCGAAGTTGGTCGTGGTATTCAGGGGCACGTAGGCGTCGGCCACGTAGTGGCCCAGGTCGGCCGACAGGTTGATGATGGCCGTGGTGTCCCGGTTGCGGAAGGCTTCGGTGAGGCGCTCCTTCAGGTCGAGTACTACCCACGGTACGGTGCCGTACTTGCGCAGGGTGTCAGCCGGAAATTTAGCCGTGGCCTTGTCCCAGGTTTTGGGCAGCACGTTGAACGGGTCCTCCCCGTAGTGGTCTATGTGAATGAAGTGCTTGCTGGCCTCCTGGGGGTCGGTGGCACGGCGCTCATCGGCGGCGGTCGACTTTTTCACCAGTTCTTTCAGGTGGTGAAAGTAGAAGTTCAGCATGGGCCTGGGTAGGGCATATACCGAAATCTGAGCAATGGTGCGATGCCCGAAAATACCCCAGCCCGGCGACAACAGCGGCACTAATAGGGCGGCCAGCAAGAGCGTAAATGATAGCTTTTTCATATGCGACGTATGCAAGATACCTGAACCAACAACGTTTCAAATTTCGGAAAATAAATGATGGAACGCGTGCTGTTACAGCCTGAAAATTTGAGGTTTACCAAAAATAATTATATCCTTTAATAGTGCTATTGCTTATTTAAGTGCGAAAAGCCACTTTCCTTCCTGTATGAATCATATTTCCAAAAAAAAGCTCACTTACGCCATCGACCCGCCGCTGCGCCACTATCTGCGCCAGTACGACCGCGAAACGCGCCTGCCCGTCACCTACGGCGACTTGCTGCGCATCAGCGGCGCCTACCCCCTGGTTGACCGCCTGGGCCGCGACACGCTTTGGGAGACCGTGTACTACGAACCCCAGACGCTGGCTGAGCTTTCGCAGGGGCTAAAGGAAGTGTATGCGCTGCTGAAAACCGATGGCGACTTGTCGTTTTCGGAACACCTGCTGGCCGACCGTATTGACTACTGCCGCTTCGGCAACAGCAATCCGTTTCGGGTGCGCATTGTCAATCAGTTCAACGACAACTACGACTACTTCTACGTGAAGCGCGCCGACGCCTCGCGAGTATACGGACTGGAGCTGGAACACCTGCTGTCGCCCAACAGCATCAACTATTTAGTTAGTGGCGATACGCTGGTGGAGGAGCACATTGTGGGCATTCCCGGCGACGACTTCATTCGGGACCGGCTGCGGGCTCCGCAGCTCAATCAGGTGCGCATTGCCAAGGAGTTTGTGAAGTTCAACGAGCGCTGCTTTGCCCGCCTACTCGGTGACATGCGGGCCTACAACTACGTCATCGACGTGACGCCCGACTTCGAGGACGAGCAGTACCGCGTGCGGGCCATCGACTTCGATCAGCAGAGCTACGAGGGCAAAAAGACTATGTATCTGCCCCAGTTTTTCAAGGACAACCGGCCCGTTATCGATTTGTGCACTAGGCTGTTGGAGCCCGAAACCGTGCGGCAGTATCAGACCGAGGAGCGGGCTCTGATGGCGCGCCGGGCGCGCTCGGAGCGCTATCGTCTCAAGGACCTGATCGACTGCATGCGTCGCTCCGAAATCTCTACTCCCGACAAGATTGCCCAACTCAAGCAGGAACTCAATAAGCACCACCGGACCACCCAGTTTGCGCGCTGCCGCACTATGGGCGACGTAGTGCGGCTGAACCTGAAGCTGATGTTGATCCGGCCGCAGCGGTAGGGAGCCGGGTAGGGCGCCCTACCTTCCTAGCCCAACGATAATGCCTAGGGAAATTTCTACGCCGCCCGGCCCGAAGGCGCGAGCCCAATTCCGTAGAGCGGGGGATGGCACGGGGTAGCTGGTGCTGAAGGTAACCGGGTCGCCGCTCAGCCGCGCCCCGTAGCCAAGCGTACCCATCAGGCCCACGTGGCCCGGCTGCCAGCGTAGCCCCGAGCGCAGGTGCAGCAAGGCGTTGGGACGAATGCTGTACTCGGTATGGTCGTTGTTGATGTCGAGCGATATATTATCAATCCGACCGGAGCGTACCAGGTTCGCGCCAAAAAATGGGGAAAGCTTCCGCTCCGGTGTGAGGTAGTAGCGGGCTCCTATGCCTAGTTTACCGCCGCTGATTCCAAGGCCCAAGCCTACATTGACGTCGAGCTTTGGCTGTACTAAGTGGCTGTATTCCAGCCCCCAGCCATAGGGTGAGCCCCAACCCAGCGTAAGGCCCAGCGATGAGGTGCGGTAGTTGGTGCTCTGGGGGAAGACAGCCTGCGAACGGGTTGGCAGCTGTACATCGGGAGCGGTAGGGAGTTGCTGAGCGTGGCCAGTGGTGGCCAGTAGCAGCGTTAACATCGCGCAGCCGGCGACGGCAATAACGTAGCGTTTCATCGATACAACTACTTAATAATAAAGGAAAAAGAATCGAAAACTAAGCAGGCCAGCAGCTTACTTACGAATAGATGTGTAACGGGTAGATAGCGGTAGGCAGACAGCTAAATGTAGCAGGCTGTGCCCTATTATACAAGATGTATAGAAGATGAATTTTACAGGTTGCTACAAAAGTTATTTCTCGACAGCCACTGGTGCCGCTTGCCGCAGACGTAATAATTCTACTAATTTATAGTAAACGAAATCAGCTGTCTGATACCGTACCTTTTCGGCATCACCGGTGAACTGCTCACGGTACTCGTGGGCACGGCCCTCCAGCAAAATGGTGACGAATATGGTGCCTATGGGTTTGTCGGGCGCCTCGGAGCCGCCGGGGCCGCACAAGCCCGTTACGGCCACGCACACCTCGGCGGGTAGCTGACGGTGTAAGCCCTGCGCCATTTCGTTCGTGGTCTGCTGACTCTCAGCAGAATATGTTGTTAACGTGCTTTTCTTAACGCCTAGTAGCTTCTGCTTAGCCTCGGTGTGGTAGGTGACGACCGAGCCGAGCAATACGTTGCTAATCCCTTGCACGGGAGCGAGCCGGGCAGCCAGCATACCACACGTACAGCTTTCGGCGAATGCCAGCGTAAGCTTTTGCTGCAGGAAAAGCGCAATAAGCGCAGAAAGATCGGGCTGTTTCATAGGAGTAAGATATACTTGCCATACGGCTTGCCCCGGCCTTTAGGTTGCTGTCGAGCTGCACATCTGCCTACTGACTACCGACAAAAAACAGCCCGGACAGGCCCAACGCGTATAACACCAACACCGCCAGGGAATCGAGGCCCAGGCCCCCTACCCGGCGGCGCGAGCGGAAGATGAGGCCGCTCACGCAGGCGCTGGTCAGCAGCAACAGACCGCCCAGCGCCTGCCCCATATTGAGGCGTTTAACCAGCACATCGGTGCTGTTGGAAATGTACGCCGGCCCGGGTTTGGCCCATGCCGGTCTAACTAGCGTGGTTCGCAGATCCCCATGTAGATGTGGAGACGCAACATAGTGTGTCTCCACATCTACATAGTAATCTGCGAACCACGCTAGTTACCATTTGCGGATGGGGCTCAGTTACGGATCGGGTTCGATGAAAATGGCGACAAATAGGAAGTCCTGCTTAAGCAAACCTGGTCTTTCGAGGTAGGCAGGTTGCTACTGCTTATACACCACGCCTTGCTTCATGACGAATTGCACGCGTTGCATCGTATTGATATCCTGAAGCGGGTCGCCGTCCACGGCCACCACGTCGGCGAGCTTGCCGGGCTCCAGGGTGCCCAGGTTATCGGTTTCGCCGAGTAGGGCGGCCGCATTCACGGTAGCAGCGCGCAAAGCCTCCAGGGGCGGTAGGCCGGCCTCTACCAGATAGCGAAATTCCAGCGCATTCACACCGTGCCGGTACACACCGGCATCGGTGCCAAACGCAATTTTGACCCCCTTCTTATACGCTTTCCCACAAGTGCCCTGCAATTTGGGCCCGATGCTGAGCGCCTTGGGGACCACCGCGGCCGGGAAGTAGTTCGGAATCCGCGCCGAGTCGGCCACCGACTTGCCGGCAATGATGGTGGGCACGTACCAAGTGCCCGCTTTCTTAGCCAGGGCCATGCCTTCGTCGTCCATCAGCGTACCGTGCTCGATGCTGGTCACGCCCGCCCGAATAGCCCGCTTGATGCCCTCAGGGCCGTGGGCGTGGCAGGCTACCTTCAGGCCCAGATCGGTGGCGGTTTCTACCACGGCCCGGATTTCGGCCTCGCTGTATTGCGGACCGCTGCCGTCCTTGCTCAGATCAAGCACGCCGCCGGTGGAGGCAATCTTAATCACGTCGGCGCCGCGTTTGAACTGCTCGCGCACGGCCTGCCGGCATTGGTCGGGGCCGTTGGCGAGGTTGAGGTGGTTGCCCATTTTCTCCATCAGCTCCTCCGAGAGTCCGTCGGTATCGTCCATGTGGCCGCCCGTAGCCGAAATGGCTGTGCCCGCCGTGAAGATGCGCGGCCCCGGCACTAGCCCCCGGTTGATGGCATTGCGCAACGACACGTTCACGCCCGAGCCACCCATGTCGCGCACCGTGGTGAAGCCTGCCAGGAGGGTGCGGCTGGCGTCGCCCAGCGCCCGGTAGGCAATATCTGGCGGGTTCATCGTAAAGCCCTCCACGAAGCTGTTCTTGCTTGGGTGCGACTCCACATGCACGTGGCAGTCGATGAGGCCTGGCAGCACGGTTTTATTTTTCAGGTCAATCACCTGATCGGAGGTGGTGCCGGTTTGGTAGCCTTTCTGCACGGCCACCACCCGGCCGTTTTCTACCACTACCGTCATGGCGGTTTGGGGCTGAGCCGAGCGCATGTCGAGTAGGCGGCCGCAGTGCAGGTAGGTTTTTTGGGCGTGGGCCGCGGGCAAGCCCAGCAGTAGGCTGCCCGCTAGGGCGGCCAATGTGGTAGAAAAGCGCATAGGTAGGAGAGAGAGTAGGGGCTGTGAAAGAATAAGGTAAATAGGCTGCATGCAGCCTACAGTTGGGCCGATTACGTATCTTGCCCGCCACGAGTATAGCCTATTTTCTTCCCACAACACATCGTTTTATGACAACCCAAGAAGATTTTGAAGCCGCCGCCCAGCGCGCCCAGCAACTCCCCAGCAAACCATCCAACAATGTGCTACTGCAGCTCTACGCCCTCTACAAGCAAGGTACCGAGGGCGACGTGACCAGCACTCGCCCCGGTGGCTTCGATTTCAAAGCCATTGCCAAGTATGACGCCTGGAACAGCCTCACCGGCAAAAGCCAGGACGACGCCCGCCAGGAATACGTAGAGCTGGTGGATTCCCTGATGGCGCAGTAGTAATACCGTTGAGCTACCACACGAATTAGCAAGTAGCCCGTCCTTTCGCCCAGTGAGAGAAACCTCGCGTGAATTGGCAGAACGTCGTTCCGAGTGTAGCGAGGAATCTCGCGTGATAGTAATTACCATCTCATAATAAGCGCGCGAGATTTCTCCCGCTGGTCGAAAGGACCTTTTAGACGCAAACAGCCCCTACTACCGCACGGTAGTAGGGGCTGTTCGTTGGCTATTCGCTATTCGTTACGCCTTGGGAGTGGGTAGGTCGAAGGCTTCGGCTTTGTGCTCAAAGTGTCCTTTGTGCGAACCGTCGCAGAAGGGCTTGGTAGCCGAGAGGCCGCAGCGGCAAATGCTGACGCGCTGGCGACCGCCAAGGCCGTAAGGCTTGCCTTCGGTATCTACGATTTCGAAATCTTCGCCTTCTACGCGGAGGGAGCCATTGTTGAGTACGGTGAGTTTAGTAGGCATTGGTTGATGTGTTAATGGGTGATGTGTTGATATAGTAATGAAGAAGAGATGACTGGTCTGAGAGTTGACGAGCTGTACTGGCTTGTCATAAGTGAGTTGTCACAGCAATTGACAGATGCTGCCTCAACTCAACTCCTTTCGCAACACGAAGTCGTTCATCCAATAGGGACCGATGGGGATGTCGGCCTCGTGGTGGTGGCGGAACCCCTGGCGCTCGTAGAAGGCCAGGGCAGGATTGTAGCGGTTCACGTTCAGTTCCAGGGCATGGCCCCCCGCGGTCCGTACGGCCTGCTCGACGGCGGCCAGTAGGCGTTGCCCCAAACCCTGCCCCTGGTGCGAGGGTAATACGTAGATTTTGTGCAACTTGTAGAGCGGCTCATCTGCGGTAAGTTGCGAAAACGAAGCGTAGCCGGCCGGCTGCTCATCTACCAGCAGTAGCAAAAACGCGTGCTGCTCGTCGGTCATTTGCCGCAGTAGGGAGGCGGGTGTGTAAATCACCCGGTACATGTACTCAATCTGCTCCTTCGATAGAATGAACCGGTAAGTAGGCTCCCAGGTGGCCTCGGCCAACTGAATGATGGTAGGAATATCGGCCGTAGTGGCCGGCAGAAGGGTAATGGGGGCGGTATCGGGGGCTGACATGCACCGCAAAAACGGCATTTTTTGCCAGATTTGCGAACTTTACGGCTGTTGGTGCTCGTATTGGGGCATAAATTGTTTGCCTGCTATGTATCGCTGAAAGTCCCTGGCGCGTTCAGAGTATTCGTCTCTCACCCTACTTCCCATGAAATATTTAGTTCTTTCTCTCTCATTGCTAGCCGGTGGCCTGACCCTGACGCCCTATACGGCCGCGGCTCAACAAACTGCAACAACGCCTACTGCTACCACGAAAGTAGAGCGCGATTTAAACTCGTTTTCGTCCTGGGTGAATGGCCAAATGGACCGCGCTGAGGCTGGCGCTCGTCGCAACTGGCCTAGTTTGATGGCCAACTACGACCGCCAGAGCCAGCGCCTCGACCGCGCCACGGACAGCCTCTCGCTGAAGTCGCGACGGGAGTATGAGCAGCAGAAGACCCGCTACCAGGACTGGGCCGCCGAGCAGCAGCGCCTGGATGCGCAGGCCAATCAGCCCGAAACGGCCCAGCAAACCCAGGACCGCCTACTCAACGAAAAAGTAACGTTGAGCAAGACCCGCGCCGCGGAAATGCCCGACCTCTACTCCCGCTTCATCGAAACGACTCGCAACCAGCGCCGCCAGTGGAGCGCCGCCGATTGGGCCGCCGCCAGCAACGTTCTCACGGCCATGAACACGCGCTACGAGCAAGTCCGCACCCAGATTCCCTTGGAAGACCGGGTCCGCATCCGGTCGTGGCAGGGCGAGTTTCGGACGCTGGAAAAGGCCCGCGACGTGAAAACCGCCGTTTCGGAAGAGCGCTAGGCGATTAGTCTAGTCGTTACCGTACCAAAAAGGCCCGGCTTCTCTGCGAAGTCGGGCCTTTTAGTTGCTGAGACATAACTATCGAGTCAGTATTGAGCCGGTTGCTGACACAGAAGCCAAGCGAAGGCTTCCTCTGGATTGTGAAAATCCTGAATAGTGAGTTGATGACTCGCCTTTTCAATGAAGGTGAGGCTGACGTACTGGTTTCGCATGTCGGGGGAGAAGACGTAGGCAAACGCCTTTAGGCCTCCTTTCGTGGCCTTGGGCAACCACTCATATTCCAGCCACGGCAGGGCCTCTGACCAGTCGCCGGTAGCATCTGTTTTATCGTTGAGGAGTAGGGCTACGGGTAGGTACTGCTGCAATTCCAGGAACGATTCGGCTACGGCAATAACTTCACTGCTGGTGATATTGCCCGACCAAGTTATGTATAGCAACTGCCCCTGCGGATAATAGCGGCAGGTAGCAATAAGGACTCCCTGGGTATCGCAGATGGCGGGGAGTTGCGTATAAGAAAGCGAATGAGTAGTCATATCCCACAGGTTAAAATCCGAGGTTGCTGCGGATGGTAGGATAGGTGTGAGAGGCTGACGACACCGGAGCAATGATCGTCGGGTGAGGGAGTAGTGCCTAAACGAACTACTGAGAGCAGAAAAGTTATATTGAATATACGAAATGTCCGTTAAATTCGGATTGCTCTTTATCGAAAAGAACTTCTCAAGCGTCGTATTCTTTCTGGCCTTCTCCATTAAAGTGGATAAGCGCAGCTCTCCGGGAGATTGTTAGCTATGCGTTACTTTTGCGGACTACACGTATCGTTGCTACTCGTTTTTCATTCATGCACATTGCAATCGTTGGTAATATTGGGGCCGGTAAAACCACGCTGGCCAATAAGTTGGCCCATCATTTCAACTGGGAAGTATTCCTGGAAGATGTTGACCATAATCCCTACCTCAAGGATTTTTACGACGACATGCCCCGCTGGGCTTTTCACTTGCAGGTGTATTTTCTGAACAGCCGCTTTCGCCAGACGCAGCATATCAAGAAGATACAGCTGGCCAACAAGGGCGTTATTCAGGACCGCACGATTTACGAGGATGCGCATATTTTTGCGGCCAATCTGCACGAGTCGGGTCTGATGCAGGAGCGCGACTTTCAGAACTACCTGGGCCTGTTCGAGTCCATGATCAGCATGGTAGACGCCCCCGATTTGCTGCTCTATCTGAAGGCCGATCTGCCCAAGCTTATTCAGCAAATTGAGAAGCGCAACCGCGACTACGAGAACAACATCAAAATAGAGTACCTCAAGAACCTCAACGAGCACTACGAACGCTGGATCAGCAGCTATTCTTACGGCAAGTTGCTGGTCATCGACGTCAACCAGCTCGACTACGTGAATAATCCGGAAGACCTGGGCACCATCGTGGACCGCATCAACAGCACGCTATTCGGGCTGTTTTAGTAAGGTGTGGTGACGAGTAAGGTACATGCCAAACGCCTGTCATCCTGAGCTTGCGAAGGACCTTATCACCAGCGAACGAGTCGTTATTTCGTCTGTTCTTCTAACGTGATAAGGTCCTTCGCAAGCTCAGGATGACAGGCGTTTTATGTGAATTCATTTTACGCTTTACTACTTAGTCTTCCCCGCCAATGGCCTCATTCAGAAACTGTACCAGTGGTTGGGCGGCGCGCAGGCTTTCGAGGGCGCGGGCCACGAAATCGGGGCGGAGCAGCTCGGCGTCGGAGACGGGGCGGTGCACGATGAAGCTTTTTAGCTTGAGCCACTCAATATCCGGGTCGGTTTTGTCGTAGCCTTTCGGGGGGCGTTGCAGCCGTTCGCCTTCCACGCCGGCGGGGAAGTGCTGCACAAAATCGGGCTGCTGCCGCAGAGCGTGAAAGGCATCGGCGGCGTAGTGAATTTCCTGGCGGATGCGTTGCAGGCCAGTGGTGTCGGGCTGCCACTTGCCGGCGCCCAGCCACGAGTTGCCGGGCTCGACGATGAGGAAGTAGCCCGCCCAGCGCGAGTGCCGGCCGTCGCGCTTCAGGCCGGCTCCCATGTGGCGCTTGTAGGGCGCCTGGCTCTGCTGAAACCGGTCGTTTTTGTTGATGCGGAACATCGTTTCATTCGGCGTGAGGGCCTGCAAGTCGGGCTCAAACTGCTGCACGCCTTGGAGTACTTCCGCCGCCAACTCCCGAAATACGGCCCGCGCCTGGTGGTAATCGGCGCGGTGCTCGTCCATCCAGGGTTTGTGATTATTGGCGGCGAGGCCGCGTAGGAAGTCGAGCAGGAAAGTACGGTTCATGAGGGGAGGTAGGGGCGCGTTGCACGCGCCCATCGTTGGAGTCGTGAGGGGAGGTAGGGGCGCGTGGCACGCGCCCGTCGTTGCTAGGCGTGAGGTAGGGCGCACGTTGCGCGCATCAGTAAGCGTCCTAACGGCCGAAAAAGTAACAAGGGGCGGCTGCGAGCTGCCCCTACTTATACGTGAGCACCGTTAGCGGGTCGCCTACCCGGATGGTTCCCTGCGCTGGCCCCGTCACGTTCTGGCCAAACAGCACCTTGCGGCCTACGGTGCGGTAGCTGGCCAGTGTGCGCAGGGGTTCGGGGCCCTTTTCGGCCGTTTGGGGGTTGATGGTCGTGAGCACACACCGGGCACACCCGCGCACCGCCCGGAAGGGTAGCGCCCCAATCTGGAAGTCGGACCAGGTGTCCTCCGCGTAGGCATTGCTGCCGCTAAACACCAGGTTAGGCCGAAAGCGGTCCATGCCAACGGGCGCTTCCAGGCGGCCGTTCAGCTCAGCTAAGGCGGCTTCACCGGCTAGCAGGTAGGGGTAACCATCGGCGAAGCTGACCAGGGTGCCGGCGGGGGTATGCTCCGATTCCACTTCGCGCCGCACCATGTCCGACATGTACACCAGCTTGCAGGGCTGCCCCAGCGCGTCGCTCAGCCACGCATCGGCGGCCGGGGTGCCACGCCAGGCAAAGACCATATCATCCCAGATCGTGACGAACAGCGTGCGCTCGGGCGTGGCCTCAAAGGGCACGTAGAGGGGGAGGAGGTCGGGGCGCTGGCGGTGTGTGAGCAGGAAGCCGTTGTAGGCGGGCGCCACGCGGAGTAGGACCATGCCCGCAGTTTGGCGCTGGGTCATAAACTGGTTACGCTCGTCCACTAGCAGCCAGCGGCGGTCGTGGCGTAGGCCGCGGGGCGTAACGGCTGCCTCGGGCACCGAGAAACCTCCCAGCGACTTCACGGGGTATAAGTAGATGTCGGATAGGGTAAGAGGGGTAGGCATGGAATGAGCAAGCTAAAGAAGGTAACGTAGGCTGTAGCGCGAAGCCTGCGCTTCGCGTGCCATAGAATGACAAGTTACCGTTCGTATAAAACAGCCGCAACGATACGCAAAGCGCGGGCTTCGCGCTACAGCACCCATAAAAAACCGGCGCCGCGACCTGAAGTCACGGCGCCGGTCAGGCTGCAAAACTAACAGAAATTACAGCTTCACGAACTTGCCTTTTTGGGCCGAGCCGGC
>Ga0210040_10002002_pt1 | contig 29539 bp, 35 predicted proteins | sample CryGeyCG12114_NA_FD_185462 | JGI IMG/M metagenome (GOLD analysis project Ga0210040, IMG submission 185462) | Groundwater microbial communities from aquifer - Crystal Geyser CG19_WC_8/21/14_NA (SPAdes) (version 2) | ecosystem: Environmental > Aquatic > Deep subsurface > Groundwater | place: USA...
ATCTTTAGTTGGCTGAAGCTACGCGGGACATATAGACAACACTCGGAGGGCCGCATTAAGGATGGTGTCCTTGAAATCTGCAGTCTGTGTGATGGTTGCTCAGAGGTACCGATGATATATACCGAGCCTGGAGCACATGTGCAGGATAGATCGCCGCTAGCACACGTGACCCACCCTAACCACCAGCGCGCCCCACTACGAATCACCAGCGCCTGCGAATAGTCCTTGTCACCGCTTCGCTCGCCTCAACACACCAACACGAAGCATATATCGACGGCTTCCCCGGCCATTAATGATGGACTCGAAATCATACAACACCTTCCATCCATGGCCACGCCTCCCCACAGAACTCAAACTTATCGTCTTGTCTCATCGCCTCAGACTGACACGGCCAAGACCCATGAATGCATGGCTCCACGGTGAACTGGTCAAGCAGTACCTCACTCCCCTAATCCGGACCGGGTACCAGGAGTTAGCCGAGTTAGCGCGGGAGGCCTGTAAGTCATTCAGTTGGAAACATGAAAATCCAGTCAATTCACACTGCCGCAGACTACAAATCGCACATCTTTTCGCTGAAAGTAGACGCTCGTAAATGCACGGTCTCCGTGCCGCCCCTCCGCTTCCGCAAATGGATCCAGCACCTGCACGTACAAGTCCTCGCGTTCTGGTCCATGGCGGACCCCCTAATGCCTAGTGGTATTCCGGGCCTGGAGTGGCTTATCACCCTGAAGCCCGGTTCGCGATACTCGACGGAGTCACTGTCAGATGGTGCTGTGCAACTGCTTAACCATTGGCAGGCCGGATTCGCGTTGCTCAAGACACTTGAGTTAGAAATCACCTTCACCATGGGCAGCACAATGATGCATCAGGTCCCAGGGCGGGAGCGCCGAAGTGTCAGCGAATGTGTGCATGGGCTCCTGCAGATGTTGGACGCGTGCGATACGGAGCTAAGAGCCAGGAAGGTCATGGTTTCGGCGGCCGTGGAGGGCTGTCGAAGGGAAGACTTTCCCGGTGAGTATTATACGATGTGGGGTCCTGAGATGGCAAAGCAGTTCGGAAAGCCGGAATGTGGATGTGAAGGGATGGTGGAAGATACTCTGAAGGCGTTGTTCACGTAGCGGTGGTTGCGAGGCCTCACCTATACATTAGATTGACCACTTCACTGATTGCGCCGCTCACGACACCACGGATTTAGTCTCGAGTCTTTCCTTAAGAGGCAAAGCACCGTTCGTTAACGTACACCTCTTTTTGCCTGCATGATACCTTGTATGCACCTTGCACTCTACCAAAAACCCATGTCTGTCGGAAGCCACTAAAGCGAGAGAAAGTCCGGCTCAAGCCGAAGGTGAAAACTGAGCCCGCATACCGTCGCGCCTCGCCATGTGCTCCTGTACGAGTGCCTCCAGCATTCTCCTCTGAGCAGCAACTAACCACGCCGGCCAATGTCGGAGCCGGATCCGCAGAAGCTCCACGTCCCAAACGATGACTCTTGTCCTACGGACTTGATTGCAGAACTCGTCGTAACGGACATTCAACACCCACACGGTAAGATCGACCTCGCGTATGCTGTCGAAACCGTGCGCGCCGCGCGCGACTTCGGCAAGCCATTGCCAGTTGGGTCCATTGGCTTGAACAATGAGTTGAAGTCGCTTGATGTTGCTAAACATGGAGCGGAGCGGGTACTCATGGCGCGGCAGGTAGGACGTGACGACGAATTTGTGGTTGTTGAAGAGCACGTCCATCATGAAGTCGCTGAACTCGGGGTGGTCGAGGAGGCACCACATCAGTTGGGGGTCGATAGGAAAGTCGATAGTGCGTCCGTTGTTTCGGCGAGCGATTTCGCTTAGGATTTCGACGTGTAAGGTCTTTCTGTATGGCAGAATGCGGGACAACACCTCGATTTTCAGCTCATTCGGGAGCTTGCGCCAGCCGTTGGCGAAAGCGGGAGTGAGTGAAGGCGACATGACAGACATGGCTGACCGAGATCCCGCGATTCCTCGTTTCGTTCGGTGTGCGGCGTGGGTCGAGGGTACTGTTGGAGTGGTGGATAGCTTTTGAGGTTGGTGAGTACGAAACGCGCAAGTGTGTCAAGCTTTCGTCGTTTGTATTGCCGCGTGGTGATCGAAGCTTTGGCCAATGAGGTAATGCCAAAGAGTGAAAACGAAGCTGCGTTGGTGGATTGCTTCCGTCCTGACCCTGTCTCAGTAGACGGGGCCGAGAGGGAACACGAATTCCAGTCTGGCGCTCATACGACTAGCGCATGATTACATGCGGGCTTATCAAGTCGTTCAGCTCCTTTAGTCTAGTCACTTGTTGCTCCATCATCTCCCTGAGCTTGTCCATATCAAAGTCGCGCCAACAGGGCATATGCCAGTTCTGATAGCTTACGCTCACCTTCTTCGAGTTCAGCACTATGACAAGGCCATTCCCTTCCACGTATTCATAGAACTCATCCATCAACGGTGGCATCATGTGTCCACTATTAACTTGAACGTTCAGAGTTCGCAGGTTTTGGAAACCCATCCCGCTTTCAGCAAAGACTCTGAGTCAATATCAGCCACTGTCAGTAGCGGAGATGCCATATCTGAGGTGCTGGACTCTGTCGCGGATATGGAAGCTCGGGAAGTAGGACTTCGACTCTTCCGAACAGCCGTCGATGCAGAATGTGTTGTGTAAGAATAGAGAATCGAGGGCAAGTTTGGAGAATGTGGGAAGGTTGACGAAAGACCACAGCCAACGGGTCTTGTCTGTGTAATAAGGGTCGACCTCCTTACGGGTTTTCTTGGATTCCTTCCTAAAGTACATTTCTGGGCGATCGGGAAAAGCCTAGCTTGTACGACTCTTTTCCCTGCCGCACAGGATCAGACATGAAGCGGATGTTGAAGGTGATTCGCGTTTCGCAGGTAGCTTGCGTTTCATTGCAGCTTTGGCCTTTCTTGCAGATTTGCGTGTCATTGTGCGTATGCGTAACGAAGTGGTTATCTGATCTTTGAGAGTGAGGAGGCGCTCCAGAGCATCTCGAGTCGTGTTTGCGAGTAGGATGCGTGGACGCGTCGAACAAGCGCGGTCGGAAGAAGACAGCAGCTAGCGCTAAAGATGGATAAGATAACCGCTAGAGCCCTTCCATTGTAGCCCACCACATCTCCAAACTTCATCAAGCCATACCGTGAAAACGTCGACTAGCTAACCTCGAATGCTTGCGCTTTCGAATTGCGTCGAAGAGTGATGGTGCCTTAAGACGACCGGCCATGATGCTTCGTAGTGGCATTGACTGCATGTATCAGTCTGCATCACCTTTAGGCTAGCTCTTTCCAAGCTCTTCAACTCGAGCATCCTTCTCTCGCAAAATACAACTCGTACTCAGGACCTTTGTTCACGGCGAATCAGATACTTACCAGAACACCTGGCGTCACACTGGAGCTCAAGATCCCAAGTACAACGGCTTACACCAACAACCAACACGATGTACTACAGTACGATCTTCAAGATCCACACATACCAAGCCATGCAGTCATCGCACGTTGCGCCCTTCGATTGGACTCTCCACATGTTTACACCCGTCTCCCGCCCCCACCAATCTCGATGAGGAAGCTGTTCTTTCACTTTCGCTTAACCTGGAGATCCCCGGACTTTGGGCTGATATACCTCGCCAATCAGCTTACACAACGGCGCCATGCCCAACCAAGCATAGACGCTTGGGCTTTACCGGCGACGGGGACCAAGACTACATGTTTCAAGATGCATATCACGAGGACAAAGTGAGGGACAAATGGGCGGTATGAATTGTAACATGTGTAAGGAAACAGTGGGCTGGCTTGACTGTACGATCAGCCAAGGACCGGGAAAGCGGAGAGCGACTTACTGCATGAGCGGGAGGATGAAAGTCGCCGGACGTACGGCACGGCTTGGAAGAGAGATGTGAGGAAGGATAAAAGGCACGACGGTGTGCACTCGACAAACGCAGCTTCCATACCAAACGACACGAGCAAGACCAAACAGACTCGGACCTTCTGCAAACAGGAAAGAGATTACTCGACCTTATCTTTCGGACCACAAGCATACACATCCCCATCACACCATTGAGTTATCCAAGCATCATCATCATCATCAATACCCAACATGAAATCCCCCATCATCGCCATCTTCGGCTTCGCCAGCCTGGCCCTCTCCGCCCCATCATCCCTCGAACCCCGTCAAACCTCCCTCCAAACCACAACAGACAGCTACATGTTCAGCATCTCCATTGCCCAATTCATCCGCAACCGCAACGGCCGCGTGGGCCCAGCCGCGCTAGACTGGACTTCTGACGGCTGCTCGTCGTCGCCCGATAACCCGTTTGGATTTGACTGTAAGCCCTCCCAACCCATACTCGTGACGAGAACACAACGTGGCTGACTTACGCGTTCTAGTCATCAACTCCTGCTACCGCCACGACTTCGGGTACCGCAACTTCAAGAAACAAAACCGCTTCACCGACGCCAATAAGGCGCGCATTGACACGAACTTTAAGAATGACATGTACTTATACCTATCCTCTTTCCTCTCACCCTCCTTTCCCTCAAACTCGCCATGCTAATACGCTACGCGCAGGTACAACCAATGCCAATCCGAGACCTTCGAAACTGCCTGCGAAGCCACGGCCAACGTGTACTACGAAGCCGTCAAGGCGTTTGGCAGGAAGACGGCGGCTGGGATCATGGAGGCCAAAGCTGAGGCGGAGAGGAAGATCAAGGAGAAGAGGGATGAGTAGTCGAGACTTTGGAACAGACGGGTTGGGAAGAGAGATGGGTGGTTGGAATTCAGAATACGGGTAGAGTGAGGTTTGTCTGGGCAAGGCGTAGGATAGCAGTATTCGTATGATGTCAGTCTTGACACATGCCATGCCACGATGTCCAGTGGCGAGGTAGAAGGCAGCCACATCCAAGTTGGATCGTCGTTCATGTCCACCATTCGTTGTTTGCCGTGACGCATTCGTCGCTGTAGGTGTGGTTTTTGTGACTGGAGCGCTACAGAAGTAAGTCAGTAGCTAGAGTCAGCATCAAATTGGATGAAGAAGACTTGATTGTCCTCGTGCAATGCCAGTCAATTGTCTATGAGCACATGTCGGCTATTTGTACACGCTGTCCAATCGCTTTCCTCGATCCGATTTACAACTTGCTGATGAAGAGGCGGGCGGCGAACAGGCGCACGCGCTGGGGCAGGATGTACTTGGAGAAGACGTAGATGAGCGACGGCAGCAGGATGAAGGCCACGGTGGTCTCGTTGACGAAGAAGAAGGGGATCAGCTGGGGCATGGCCGACTTGAGCACAGTCTGTCGCATGTTAGCCTCTGTTCCTGCCCTCATTGTGCGTGTAGTCGTGCCATCTGCTGCGACCCAACCTCGGTCTTCTTGTTCTGGCTCGCGATGAGGGCTGGGCGCGCCATGACGGATGGGCGGACGGCCGTGGGCGCGCGGAAAGCGGCCCTGGCGAAGGGACGGAGGAAGCGGGCGTTCATGGTGGGCTATCTGGAGCTGGCGGGTCAGCGCGCTGCTGCGGGTGTCCAATTGGTGGTATGGAGCTTGCGAGAGGGTGGCTGCCGTACCGGACAAGGTTTTCGGGGCCCGTGGAGATGAGTCGTGATGGGGTTGCGGGTGGGAGCAATTCGTGTGGTGTTGGTGGTGATGCCGGCAGAAGTTGCGCCCCGGGAAGTGCCGTGCATCACGTGCAAGTGGCTCGGCGGCAGGAACACCTGGGCAACCAACTCTCGCGCCCACAACCATCCAACATCCGCCACCCTTGTACCAACATCGGTGAGACGCGTATCACTTCAAAGGCATGATGTTGCCTGAGGACCTCCTCCAAGCACATGTGGCATTGCTTGACGTCTCATTTCGCTCGCGACCACTTTTGGCACCCCACGCCTTTACCCCAAGATGGCATTATCACAGAGCCTCATGCGATATAGGCGCATCAATCTTAGTATCAATATCCCCACGCGCCATTCAAGCAGAACCACATTCTCCGCCGGATACATGAGGCTGCATTGCCATCGAGACCACCCGCTGACCATAGATCGTCATGCCAACAGACGTAGCTAACACTAGCTCCCTTCATTCCGCGGCGGGCGACAGCCAACTACATATGAAGTGCACATCGCGCCGATGAATTTCGCACACCCATACGCAAGTCCTTTTCGGACCATTCGCCAAGTATCTTGTGGAGCAAAGAAAGAGTCATGACTGAAAGAATCACAGTCATTGGCGTACTGAATCTAGACATCCACAACTGTCTCACGAGCTGATAAAAATTAGAACTGGGACCTCTGCCTCGCCATCGTCGACGCCCTCGTTCCATCCACCTTCCAGCGAGACAACCTCAAGTGTCAAGTCTCCGTCCTGACATATCCTTCCCAAACCCTCAGCGTGCCGCCCCACGTCTCGCCGTATACCATAGAGCACAAAACGTCCGACTTCACCCCCAAGTCACTGCAAGATGCCTTTACTGGTCAAGATACTGTCATCAGCACCATGTCTGGCGGAGACTCTGAGCTCCAAATACGCATCATAGACGCTCTGGTGGCTGCAGACGTGAAGCGCTTCATTCCACACGAGTTTGGACACGATACCTTGAATCGAGGAATACAGGCGCGCATTCCAAAGTACGCGGGACGTGCGAAAGTACTGGAGCACCTCCAGAACAACGTTACCAAAGTCGTCCCGGGCTTTGACTGGATTGGCATTGCAACAGGCTACACACTAGACACAAATCTTATTAGTGGCAACATGGGCTTCGATATGCAATGGCACAGCGCGACGATTCATGGCACTGGTACCGAGCCCTTTGCAGCTTCTAGTCTTGAAAGAGTAGGCAGAGTAGTCGTCAGTGTCATCCGGCACTGGGACCAGATCAAGAGCCACTACGTTTATGCTGCAGGTCTCTTAACATCCGCAAACGAGGTGCTTCGATGCGCCGAGCAAGTGACTGGTCGCGAATGGACGGCAGACAACCACGATGTTCATGACAGCGTAAGAGAAGGGGAAATGAGGATTGAACGTGGTTTTCCGGATGCCGGTATGGCTCCGCTGGAACGGAGCATCCTGTACGACGAGAAGCTGAACGCATCCGCGCCGTTCGAATCCGACAGCTCGAATGAATTGCTGCAGCTGCCACCGGAGTCGACTGAAGACATTGTGGAGAAGGCGTATCACGATCTACAGCATCACGGCAAACCTGGGTGCGGATGCTCCTCTTGATCGTGGGACGATGCCACTAGTCCCGTCCCAACATGTAATGAACGCCGCGCGATCCTCGAGTGATCCATACCGGATGCGTCACGCACAGTACTGTGGTTCTTTCCGCTTCAGGGCCAATGGCGATTCGAAATGCCATTGTGGTGACCCTGTCATTTCAGCATATGACCTCACCCTGGCCATCAACGCATCCCTGCGAACTTTCCATGTCATTTCCCATCTGCACTGCAGATCACGTTCGGCGACCCGGCGATTTCGATCTACGCCTTGGAAGCTAGATGCTCTCCATCGCCCAGCAACAATGACAAATTGCCCACAATGCGATTTCGAGTTCGCTAGAACGCCCCAAGACCCTCGTGCGACGGACCAAGAGCGGATATAACCTCATGTCAGAGCACCCCTTCACCCGCCCAAGGCATGATCCTAGGGTTCATCCGTTCAAGCAGGCCTCAGGCAGCCCTGCACAGCCGTCTTGTGCATCCGCGTTCCGGCGCGTCTTGTCGAACCCCGTACCCGCGTATCTTTCCTTGACTGATGTGCAGATCTGCCATTGCGACAAGACTGGGTCACCTCAGCGGTCTGGCACCTCATCGTACGCACGTCATTTCTCACACAAGACCCGACCCGCGCACGAAAGAGCGGATCCTCAAACATGACCACACGCCATAAGATCCACAACCATTTCAATACCTACCCACTCTCGTGACACCTGTCCAGACCCACCTCAGCCCTACTCTTCCGCCCTACCCACCCGGTCCAAGCGCGTGCGTGCTCCGCGGCTCTCTGCGACAAGGTCACGTTTCAAGGGTCTCCGCGTCTGGTATCAGGACGCTCAGCCCCAGCAGTGAGGCGTTTGAGCTATCTGACCGCTTATTTGGGTCTGGTATTGAGTGGATGAGCGGAAGGGAGTCACGGTGCCATGGATTCTGGTCATTCTGGATGACGTGAACCTGGGTTGTCTTGAGATGAAGCGCGTTTTTGACATAGTCTTGATTCGTGCGCTGGAAAAGAGACAATGGTCTATCTACTGCAAAACGCACATATGAAAAGCTACCTACGCGGGAAAACTTGTGGGTCGGGGGAATCGAGCGCTGAACGTGAAACAACAAAAAGACCTGTGTGAATGCTGGAAGTCGTAATTTCGTGAGGTCGCATTGCCGTGATGGCGGACGAGCTTATGTGGGTGTGCGTGTGGGTGTCGAATGTGTGTGTGTTGAGGCAAGGTCGAAAATCAAGTGGAACGCTGGACGGGAAGGGAAAACGTGGGTGGTCACAAGTGACCCGCGATCGCAAGGCAGAAGTCGCGATGATGACGATAGGAAACAAGGAAAGAGTACCCGATGCTTGCCAGCCTGAGAATTTGTTCGCCGAAAGCCTCACGCGCTGGACTCAATGCATAGTAACGCCGCAATGCAACACCCATAATCCTCCGTGTATCCGTGAACGCCAATCGAAGTCCATGGAAAGGTATTGTTGCTTGTGGTAGAAGGAGAACAGTCGTACGAAAAATGCTCAAAGGTGGGCGGGTTGTCTGCCTACGTTCGGCGAGCGTTTCTGATCGGTGAACCTGCTGTCGCTCGGCAGCAAGCGAGTCAGAAAATCATGCCGTGCGTGGATCATATCATGCTCGTGCTAGCGTTCGTTGCTGTGGTCGTCATATCATGCTCGCAATCGAATTGAGTGCCGTGGTTGTCGTCCGTATGCCGACTAGTTCCGGTTCACTGACTTGATGCGCAAGGCTCGGAGTATACGTTGACTGTCCGCCCGAGAAGCTTTGCAAGCTCTGCAGAGGCGTGGTGAACAGTCCGACGACAGGTTCGTGCTTGCTCGTAGGTTGTTCGCGGTACTCGGGAAATGTTGCCTGTGTTGGTGTGCGCAGCGATTGCATTGTGGGTGTAGCTGAGGTCGGCGTCGGATACGCCGTACTACTTCCAAACGTACTGGTGTTGAGTTGTGGTGTAGCCGTGGGGGTCGATGTCGGCAAAGGAACCGAAGTCGACGTCGCGTTCGGCATGCCGAAGCCCTGAAGCGACGAGCTACCCGGGATAGGTGTGGGCGTGGAATGACGGTGAGCGGAGGCATCTTGCGAGAGCTCTTGCTTGATTGGATACGACGACGAGGCTGATGTGGATGAAGCCGCACGAACGCGCCCAGCTTGTGTTTCACGGCGCCGCTTAGGTCCGTCTTTGACTTTGGGGTGGGTGTGGCACTGAGTAACATTGTTAGTATGCTTGAGCTTGTGCGACGGCGGAGACATGGCGCCGCGGCGAATCAGAGATGCAGGTGGAGAACGAGCATTGCGGCGCTGTGGAATGTGGAGGACTGGAAAGAGGTGCTTACCTTGTATGCATGCCGGAACCATGTCGTTCCTTTCTTCTTGCTACTCACCAACGCAATCCATTCGCCACAACTACCACAAAGCCCTTCCCATACATCAAGATTTCCTTCTGTGCGTCGGGTATCCTGTGGCCCTTGAAATGCAGCGCCGGTGGCCGCACTGACACCATGCGTGAACGACTTGTCGTACCAAAAAGCGCTATTCTTGAGTACGAGCCATCGTCCTGGTTTACATAGGCCACACCACCCCTCGCGCTTGTTGCCATGACCACGGACCCATCGTGGGGTGTACAGATCGCCGGTGAAGCGCAAGTCTTGTTCATGCGGGACCATGTCTGGATCGGACGGGTTCATGTCGGATTCTGGAGGGTTTGAAGGCTCCTCATGCAGCGAAGAGTACAGGTCTGGTGGATCCGATAGGTCCGCGAAATGGGATGAACAACCCCCATGACGATCGGCGTTGCTTTGCAATAGTCGAAAGAGACCTTGTGATGGCAGCGGCCGTGGCACCTCAAGGTGGTATGGTTGCTCCTGGTTCGAGAAGAGCGTTGGGTTGTTAGGGTGCAGAGGATGCGTCTGCGAGTACAGAACGTTTTGCGTTGCTTGGCCGTAGTTGCTATACGCGGATGGTGGGTATGCGGGCATCGAATGATGCGGATTGTAGCGGGGTCCATAAGGTGCAAAACGGTCAGGTATGTGCGCCAACGTGCGCGAGCTTGTTGGTGTCGATGTGGGCGCATGGCCAGTCGACCATCTCTTGGAACGACTGCTGTCTAACGTGTAGGGCGAAGAACGGACGTTGTTGTGCGGCGCCGGCGATGCGCGGGATCTGCTGCCGCCTCGAATAACATGGTCGTGTTGGGGTCGGCGAGGCGAAGCAAGCGGCGATAGCAACTGGCTAGTGGTCTGCTCTGTGTTGTTCCAGGCGTCATACTCAGACGCGTATGAAACGGCCTCGGTTGAGCCCAAATCTTCGTAGTTTGAGACGTCGGGTAGCACACCGCCAGTGCTTGACATGGAGAACGAAGACTCGGACATGCGACGAGTAGATTGCGGGTTGAAGGTGTTCATGCCTTCGTTGTCTGGCTGGCCCATACCAGGATACTGTCGGAGGTCGATGATTGGGGTATTCTCGTCTTGACCCATGAGACCATGGTTGAAGTCACCAACGTCCGGGTCCAAGGAAGGAAACGACTCTAGTTCTTCACAGACTTTTTGACCCCACGGGCCTACCTGCGTTAGCTGAATGAAGTGGCAAGTCATCTTCCAACACACTTACTGGTGTCAATCACACCAGGAAAATAATCTGTTGTTGCGAGTGGGACAGATCCATTCATGCTGTTGCTGAAAGTCGCACTACTCATCGCAGGTGACTGGGACGTGGCGACATCTGTCCTCGCTAGTTGATATCCCGAGTCGTCTCTGTGGCTCATAGGCGGACCTCTCGACATCTGGTAGTATGGATTGTGGGGCTGTGGCACAGCCCACGTGGGCTGGGGTGGCGAAGGTCTCGACATCTGGTGCATACTCTGCGGTTGCTGCTGTCCTTGATGAGATAGAGTACCGTATGGAAACATCATCTGTGATCCTGGCGTCGGCGAAGCTTGATGCATCGGGTAACCTCTATTAGATGACGGGCGATATCTATATCAACAGTCAATGTCAGATACTCGACCTGATTCGATAGATGAGGGCTTACTGCTGGATTGCATTAAATTCCATCTTTAGCCACGTCTGATATGTACAATGGCCTTGGCAGATGATAGGTATTGTCTGGAAGCGCCGTCAGTGACTGATTAGGTAGCCCATGATCTTGCGCAGCGCGCCGGACACCACCCCACGCCGGGTAACCCTCCGTCATGGAACATGCTGTTTAAAGCAAGCAAGGGAGGCCGCTGAGACTAAAATACTCACATGAGAAACCGAAAGAGAAGCTTGCAGGCGAAAGAATGTGTCTGGGCGGTAGCGTTGTACGACTACGGCTGAGCAGATGTGGCGACAAAAGGAACCGCGAGACTAAATAAAATGAGTGTACGGAGAACAAATGTTCCCAATCGCAGCCAGCGCGGATGGAGCCCGCTCCAGAGAAAAGAATGAATTTAAAGATAGTTGGGCTGGTTCCTAAAGAGTGACGGGGCCAAATAGAAGGAAAGGCAGTGAGAGGAACCGTTAGACTATATGATGGACACACGGGTTGAGAAGTTTCCGAGAGCGACGACGAGATGAAATGGCCTTGCAAAGTTGACGCAAGAAGACCACTTTGGGCGCAAGTTTGAGAGCAGTGTCGGGACGCGCCTTGGCTGCAGGTGATCTGGAACGACCACACCAGAAGCGTTCACCCAAAGGAGCGTCTGGCGGGGATTCTGTGGTGGATGGTGGACCAAGCGCAAGGCTGCTGGGGTGCAGAATGGCGATTAGACACACTCGGATCAGTCGCACCACTGAAGATCCACCACGTCCTCTCGGCTTCCTCGGACGAGCAACTTGATGATGAGCAGCAGGCGTCCCTTGCGGCTGAGGCAGCGCTGTCGCCATGGCTAGATCGCTGCCATCAGCGATCAGTGCCCCCATGGATAGGACGCGCCGGCCGAATCAATCAGATTTGCAAGGAGACACGCGCTCGTTGCGACTCGAGTCCAGGTTTCAGCGCCTAATCGAGACGATGGAACTGGTTAGGGAAGGATGGAGTGGTGTGCGAAGTCGCTGGTGGATACGCGACGAAGCGAAGTATCAGAAGAGCAGTACCGCGGTTTAGCAGCAGCCGCGCTCGTGCGGTCTACCTGCATCTCCAGATTGGGTTTGACGTAGATGCTCCGCGGCAGCTGATTGGGGGTTGAAGCGTGAATGTTCGCGACTGACAACATCGTTTGGTAAGACGCCAGATGATTAAGCAATCGCTAACTGCGCTTGGCACGGCCCACTCTTCTCTACCGCGCCGCGACATGCCTGAAACACACCTCCGACCTGCAGCAGCCTCAGGAGAGCGCCAACGCTCCGTCTTTTCCACAGCCGAACCGCACCATTGACACGATTTTTGAGAGTTGCGAAATTGATTGGGCTACGATTGCGCTCGAACGTTTCTCCACCGGAGCAGGGGCCGAACAGTCCTTTCGAGTGGATGCCATCCAATCCTCATTGGAATACTGGAAGCGGGCGACAATATTGCCGGGCGGACCTTCGAGTGGCCTTGTCAATTAAGGCGATCAATGTCAGTGTGTGGCGTCACTGGCGTTCAAGAAGCTGGGAAAGTTTCGCATCCCCTCGAGTCACGATGATATATGACAACCATGTCATCAAATGTCGTCGCTGCAAAAGTTACCGCATGGTTCGCTAAGATATGTATTTCCAAGTTTCCCTGTCCATCGTAGTTTAGCTACCTGGTTGGGGTACAGCTCAGTCGTTCGGCTCCGTGACTTCTCAGCAGGGCGTCATTCAGGGTACTGTCAAGGAAAACCTCCGAACACGTGTTTGCAGGATAGAGGTCTCGTATGCAGACCTTATTGGAAGGCTCGCAATAGATGCACCCCGTTCACGAACTTGTTACAGCCACATGCCTCACACGCACATCACCCGGCGACCTAGCCCTTCGCTGTCTGGGGTACCTCAATCCTGTGCTACCCCATCAGACCAGTATTTGTCAGTAGCGTACATTTTCCGCGGGTATCACTTGTTCCACCTGTCGAACATGAGGAATTGAAATGGAAGGTAAGTTGACAAGAACACTTCGTCGAGGCCATTATGCCCTGTCTGCACCAACCCAATGAACAAGATCGTAGACAACGATCCACATCTGCAAGCAAGCAAGATGGTACAATCTTCCGATCGGAGCAGCCGATAGCTATCTGCTTTGATACTAGCGATCGTTTGGGGTCCTCGTGACGTGTGGGACCACAATACCTTTTGTCTCCCCTTGCTTCATTTCGGCTGCAGGTAACACCCAATGGAGGCGCAAACTCCCCACTCAACTATTGCGCGTGCTTGCGCAAAGCCATTCTGCGAAGCCACCTCCACGTTTCTTGGTATCACGAAAACGTCGTCTGCAGTCCAGGTTCACTGCAAGAGGCTTCCAATCCGGCAAGGCTAAATTCCAAAATCGTCCGTCACCATCCCGATCCAGCAGGCTTCAGCCCTCGGGCCTCTCCGAAGAACTACCTGCCCAGAGAAATGCTCGCCCTTCCCACGTCTGGAATTTTTTCCAAGTGCTTTCGATCAAAGGTGTGGGTGCCACTGGATGAGAGTATATCGGCCATCTGCCCGCCCAAAAATCGATAAGTACACCGACCAAAGGAATCAAGGTTCGTTTAGTTGAACAAGAGCAAGTGTGAAAGGCAGCCCACAACGATGTCCGACGGCCACCAACCGGTCAAGCCAATATGATCTTAACAGACGCGACACGAACAGCTGTGCGATAAGCCGACGATAACCACTGTGTAACAGGTCTACACGTCCTCTCATAACTCGGACACAGATTTACGACCGTAGAATGTAAGACTCCGGATCGCGTGCACTACTTACTGCTACGATGGGATCGATGGCTGGAACGGGCTGCGGGTCATTCCTGGGACGTCACTGCCCCTCGCGCTATGAATTTGTGCACAGAATTTCGTGAGGAAATGGTGTGTGTAAGCCCTCGTTGAACGTGGAGTTCATTGGTAAGTGCGGACTGACTTCGAATCAACTTTACACTAGCAAACCTTATCCCATCACGACCACAATTTCATCTCGCCAAGGGCACCACTATCCACTCCACGAGCAGGAGGGGCCATGGTGGCAGATGCGCGCTGCCCAGCGAGGCTCACCCATGTCCCAACACGTCGTTTATGACAGGCCACCGCTGGCGGGACGGGCCGTGCGGACATTTACACCTTCAAACCCTATTCAAGACCAAGATCTTCGGCTACTACGAAGCAGATGCGGCAACGAGGGTGGTAAACATATTACCTTGGGTTCTGATCGGGCTGTGTTATGCTTGCTGTTTGACAGTTTTTTGCAGTGAGTGCTGCTCCATTGGGTGAACGCCGGGAGCAGTCATCAGAAAGGAAGACACAGTAAGGTAAAAGATCCAGAGAAGTATGACTGGCATATCCTGCGGCATTGTCATACACGCTTCTAACGCCTTGTAAAACCCAAGTCCTCCGATCGGACTCTCCGCCCCTAAACGCCTATGTTCACCATCCATACCACATGTGCCATGCATCATCTTACAACATGTATCCTTGTAATCAACAAAACTAACGACAACATCCAACTCTCAGACCTTCCCAATCTTGATCTCACACTGCCCACTAACTGTATCAAACTCCATTCTCCCACCACCACTCCCCTTTTGCGCCTCAACATGATTCTTCCCAGGTTCCTCATTTTCGCCCAGTAACTCCAGATCCGCACCCTGCAGACGCAGCGCCCCACTCATCGACGTGCCATTTACATGTCCAACCCATTCTGGTGGATACGTCAGATCCAGCTCTCCAGAGACCGTGCTATGCACACTCAAAAGACCCGTCATTGCTACGTTCTTCGCCTTGTACGGTGTCCTGAGCGTAACGCTCGTCTGTCCGGAATCCGTGTGCGTCGCAATCATCGAAGCATAGTCGCCAGACTTGTAAGGCAGTAAGTCGGCGTTCACGAATCCAGCAACGGAATTAATCTCTGTCCTCGAGCCGTGTATGAATCGTCCGTCGACGGATCCGACCGTCGTGTTGATGTACACCTGGTAATCTCGATCTGGGATATGTTTGCGCTTAAAGTCCGTTCGCACACTGCTCGACACCGCATCGACCATGAAGATCGCGGCCTGCGATGTCTCGGCCGAAGCGGGCTTGGGCTCGATGTCGATGTTGACGGAGCCGCTTTTCGACGTCACGGATACGAGGTCGAGGAGCGAGTACATTCCGCTGATGGAGCCGGAGATGGTTTTGAGATATGTTTCGCGCGAGTTGAAGGACGCGGCGTCGAGCGTGCCTTTGGTGAGCGATATATGTGTTGAGTTTGTGATGGAGAAGTCGACGCCGTGGTGGATTTGCATGCCTAGATGTGTTGCGACGACGTTGAGTGTTGAGAGTTTGACGCCGGCGGCCATGTAGATTACGAGCGAGAGGCCGAGACACGCGGTCTTTCTGCGCATGCCGTCGAAGCCATCGGCGTAGGTGGGGTCGCCCATTGTTAGGCCAGTTGCGGATGAGGTGTGTTTGATACTATTCATGTCGATGGACGGTGAGGCTGCGTATGAAAGGCGCGCTTGAATGGTGCCGGGTGCCTGAGATGTAGGCGCCTGGACGACATGTATCCAGCCTGAAACTCGTTTGAATCCGCCATCAAGCTTATGCACTGCTTCTTGAATGCTCAGTTCGCTAGGCGTGCCAAAGTCGTACTCTTCAACCTTAACATTGTATTCTTTTCCGCATGTAGCTGGCCACCTAATTGGGAAGACTTGCTTCGACTGCGACGGCGAAGGAGGCTGAACTCCCGAGGCGCTCGGTGTTGGCCATGGTATCGCGATGAGATCAGGACGGTCGGTGTCATCGCCGATGAAACCTTCCGCTAGTGACGACTCTTCTGGGCTTGATGGCTGTGCGAATGTTGGCGGACTCAGCTTGTCTGCTGAAGACGATTCAGCTGGAGAAAACGGCGCGTTCACTGAGGCCTGCAAAACTCATAAGTAATAGCTCCAAGATCGAATTTGTTGCACGCACCTGTTCGCTGCTCCTGACTGATACCGAGGCTGCTATTAGAGCCAGGGTCGCAGCCAGCATGATGATCGCGATGACTGCCGCAATCCATTTCACCCATCTCGTCGCTGTGCACTGCACTCTTAGGCCTTTTCTTCTGTACTGATCCTCTTTGATTGCTGCGTCTCTTGCTTCTCGAGCACCATCGCCTAGCAATCTCGCACCCTGGTCGTCGCTTAGTCGACTACTGTATAGGCCCGGTGTTGTCGCTTCGAGGTATGTGGGCGGTGGCTCTTGTCCGACGAAGGTTTCCAATAGCGGTGTTGACGACTCGTTGTAGGGCGATGTGCGTGGTGAGATGATGATTTGTGGTCGCGATGACCTGCTGTTCGCATTCGCTGTGTCGATATACATACTGCCGGACCAGGCAAAAACCTGTTGCACTCCAAGGTGAACTGTGCTGTGGTAATGCGATGTCCGAGATGATAGTAATGGAGTTTACGATGACGGAACTATGGAGCAAAGCGTGGGGAGACAGCAGCGGTCAGAAAGAAGGTCAGGCAGCCATGTCTTATTGTTCCTACATGCCAGGCACTGGTGCTTGATCTGCGACTTCAGGTTCTCGATAAGAACTCCTGCTACAACTTTGTTTCGGTGGTGGAAACAATGCATGTTTTACCTTGGACTTGGCAGGTATCTGGACGCGAGAAGCGGCATAGCCATCACGAAGCCCTGCCATCACCTCTACTCTGTACAAATCCTTGTCGGCCGTCAATAAAAAGGTTGTCTCCAAACACGAAATAAAAGAACAAATACTTCCATGATGCACATGCTGGAGGTGGATGGAGAGATCAAAGGAGCGGCTGGAAGCTGTCGGACACGATATCGGACGATTCGGAACGCTAAATCCAAGAGTGGTTAGCTTAAAGATCTAGTATGCAACTCGAGAAATTCGGTCGAAGTATGAGTATGCGCATATGTTGCAATATCCAAAGGCTTTCTCAGAGCTGTTTGCATCGTGGTGATGACTTTGCAATTGTGGATACGATCCCTTTCCAGCCAAATGCCATCTCGAGCTGTACGACTATGCGTCTCCCTCCTGTCGCTTTCCGACTTGTTACCCTGTGGCTTTTCTACATGGACCTATCAATCCGTCCCATTGCCCAGTCGCATGGTGCTTAGGTTTTCACTCCTGACCTTCTGGATATGATCAATCGCTTCGATCAAATGCGGTACAAACTTCGCAGGGTTCTCCGTCGCTGGGAAATGACCGAGATCCGGCATGGCCTTATGCATAGCGCCTGGGATCTTATCCGCCGTCTTCTGCGCCATCTCAGGCGTGGTCGACCAGTCGTACTCGCCCGTGAGCATGTAGACTGGGCAGTTCTGAGTATCGATGGATGCGACGCGTGATCGCCCATCCCATCCACCGAAGTATAGGTCAAGATCACCGTGGAATATACCGTAAGCTTGGGCGCTGTATGAATGCCAGATGAGCTGCTTGTTAGCGAGGGGAGCAGTTGGCGACATCATCTGTTGGATCGCATTAGTATATTCCTTTTGTATTCTGGTAGCCTTTCACGTACTCCATAGACCCATTCCGGATTGAAGAGTGACTGATTGACATATGGCGATCGATCGTGCCTAAATGTTGGGGTGTAGAGTCAGTGTATGTCTCACATGCAGTTCGTATGGACTCTACGTACCATTGCCGCTCCATGTTGAGGTACTCGGATCTGCGCACATCAGTTTCACTCCAGCTTCTTTGTGTTTGTTTTTGCTCACCCTTGCAGAGGTATGGTTCCAGCAGCACCGACTTCCTTGGCTCGGATAGCGACCGCTAAACAGATTTGACCGGCCATACTTGCACCACAAATGATCGGTCTTCGTAGACCCAGCTCCTTGACAAATGCTGCGATGATGCCAACATAACTGTCCTCGGTGTTGGTATGCGCGCCAGGATAGTAGTTCTTCGACGGGAAACTACGGCCGTGTCCTGGGAGGTCAAAAGCGTACATTGTACACTTCTTGCGCATCCGTGCGTTGTTCATCACGCCATGAAATTGTCGACTATCGCTTCCGGCAGTGTGGAGGAAGACGATAGCCTGCTTGCCTTCGCCTGAATACTCGTAGAATATCTTGTTTCTGCCCCAAACGGGAGCTTCAAGGTAGACGTAGCGACCAGTGAGGTAATCATCCTCAGACTCGGCTTGCTGGTCTTCCGGTATTGGGCCACATTGAGCATCGTGGGCTAGCTCGAGAACGCGTCTCCAGACATGAGTCCATTGTGCGAATGCTGTTTGATCGCCATCAACTTCGATGCCTTTCTGTTTGATGTTCATGCCGAACATGCCCCAATAGCTTTGGTAGGGCATCTTGGGGACCGTCTGGAAGTGCTGCTCCCATTGCTCTGGGAGAGCCGAGAGTGTAAAGATAGCATCTTTGGGGTTGCCGGTACTCGCTTTGGCACTGCCGTTGTTGACGGTTATTAGCAACGTATTGTCAGAACCGCTCGACTTGATGCCAAACGTAGCAGCTTTGTCAACCGCGTCCGAAGTCGTGAACGCTTTCAGTTGACCGTCGGATTCGAGTAGCTCGTTGAACTTATCCAGACTACCCTTCAGCGCCGCAGGGAAATCAGACCAGTCGGCCATAGTGTCGATCAGCTTAAGAGTACTCTAGAAAAACGCGTCGAAGTGAGGATTGATGGAGGAAAGTGCAACTCGATAGGCACTGAGACGTGAGAGAATTGATTCTGACATGCCGGCAATGCTGCTCTTGTACATATATGCGGACGCGTCGACCTCCGCTGTGCCTAGCGCGACGAAGTCAGGAGGGGTTGCTTGCTGAAATGCGGGGTGCATTGCACGTGGCGTTTTCTTCGATGATCAGTCGTCATGGCACCCCAGACTTCTTGTCGCAACAGTGGGAAAGCGAGCAACTAGACTCTTGTGGGTCCCGTCGTAGGCTGGTGATGCAAGGAGCTTGCCGGATTGGTTGTGATGCGTCTGCAGCATGCAGGTGGTCGCGTAAAGTTATCGATCGCCTCCGCCCGCAACACCAAGCCCGCATCCGACACTCTGCCCACCTTTTATCCATCTCGGCGCATTTCCGCGCGCAAGTCTCTGATCTGCAGCCTTTCTCCGTCTTATTGTTCACGCATCAGGTGGGTGACCTACGCCGTCAGTTGTTCAACGGTGCAAATGGGGAACACGTTTACGGAAGCTGCCCACCTCCCACCGCACTCACTGTAAGAGCATACTTCTTGGCCTGATGAGAAGCCGCGGCCCTCGAACAGTTTCGAACGTCTTTTCGACCACTTGCGCTTCCGCGCTTGCAGGTGTAGCTACTCTAGGTACGGCGCACGCTATTTGCACAGCATTCACATCCTATAATTAATACCAAGTTCATGCAAGCAACCGTTCCCTGGTACTCTATACTCTCGCTTAGTTCTGTATGCATAACCCTCAGGTATCTTCTCGCTTAAAGCATATATTCCTTTCCTACTTAATACACTGACGTAGTGCTGCAAGCCATGGTCGAATTTGCCTATTCGATATTCCGCTCCTACACCATTTCATGATCAATATTGTAACGGTAGATCGCCTTGATATGCAACGCGTCGGTTGCTACCTTTCGCACTCTGCTTCTCAGCGCACTTGCACACCATTCATCCCTCCTGAGCTTCTGACCTTTCACTGGCCAAACCCAAGGCAACACCGTGGACTTCACAGACGCAATGCTGACCGCACGTCTCCATGGCTCACCCATCGTCGAGAGCCTGCTTCCCACTTCGTCCCAGCGGCCAGCAATCAGAAGGACCGATCAGACGGAAGACTTGCAATTGATGCCTACCGCAGTAACCATACATGTCCCTCGGTATACAAGTCTCCTAGAGCTACATCGGTGTACCATTCTGGAACACTCAACATATCGTTAGCGAAGGCAGACCCCACGGATACCACGTAACACCCTCAGATGGTAAGTACGCTCTCATAACACACGTGTAATGTACTCCCACGCCACAACTCCATCACACTCTTACACCCACATCACACTCGCACATCCATGAACACAGTGCACCGAAACCTTACATCAAACGTCATCTCCCACAGCTCATCCTTCTACATAAGCTGTGCCATGGACACGTTGTCTTCAACCCTAATCCCATTGATTCCATCTTACTACCAGCACACCACCATCCACCACAATGCACGTCTCCCTCTCAACTCCCCTCTTCACCGCCACCCTCACCCTCCTCATACCATCCACCCTCTCCCAATCTTTCTGCAGAGACAACTACATGTCTACCTCCGTCGACGCATGCTGCCCCCTGCTATACTCACGCGGCCCGCGTTCTCCATGTCTCGAGCCAGTCTACGTCGGCAACGCGACCGACTGCACTGAAGAAGCTTATCCCGAGGGCTTCCAGTGCTGCATTGACAAGGTAGGTGGAATAAGAGTGATTGTAGAGAGAGGAGTAGCTGCTAACATCAAAAGGGCGAGAAGGGCGACCTGCCTCAAGAGGAATGGGGTTGGAGGTGTGCGCCTAGCGGCATCTGGGAGGTGGGTGAGCAGGATGATGGAGTGATGTTTGGAGGAGCGTTTGGAGGGGCATGAAGGGCGTATAGACGGGTGTGTAGACGCAGAAGCTGCACGGGTACAGTTGTTGGAGACAAGTCTTGGTTAAGCAACTGCAGAGATAGTTCGGCATCGCAACAAGAAATAACAGAGCTTGCTGATGCTGCAGACGCATATGAACAGTGACTAGAGTAATATGTGACCAGATGCGTCGTCGCTGTCCACCACCTCAAGCATACCACACACATGCCTACTCGTGCGTCTCGTAACTCATCAGCAATGGAACTAAGTCCCGCAAAAGTGGTATCCCGGCACGCCTCCAATGCGACTCCCTCTAGCAGCCTCAGAAAGTCTCCTCAGACCCACCCTCACCGGCCATGATGCCGATGACACGGTCTTCTGCCTTGGCAATGACAGCCGCTGCCTCGTCGATCCTTCGCTCGACTTCTGCGAGGCGAGGCTTGTTCTCCTAGAACGTCTCCTCCTCAGCGCCCTCGGCTTCTGGTGGGATCTCGAAGCCTTCTTCGGTCGAATACAGGATGTTCTGGATCTGCTTGAGCAGGCCCTCATCCTTCTCGAGCTCCGGATCGGCTTCCATGGCTTGCTGAATCAGCAGCTCGATGTCGCGGAGCTTGCTGAAGTAGAAGTCTCGTTCGCGCTCTAGGCCAGAGACGGTCTCCTTCAGCTGTGTGTTCTCCTCGCGCAGGGCAGCGCTGGCAGCCCCTCCTCCACCAGCAGCGAGGGGCGTCCGTGTTCGGGGCGCGGCCGTGTTGCTAGCGACTGGCGCTCTCCGGGCGGCGGCAGGTGCGGCGCGGGGTGCTGCTCCACCAGTGGCGGGGAGACCCCCCTGGCCTTTGCGGCGCGAGACGGGATCGTATTCGTGGCCGGGGAAGTGCTGGTCCCAGTATTGCTTGACGAACTGGAGGAACTCGAGGTTGTCCTGCATCTTGCACTTGACCAGCGACTCGACCCTGATGGGCTTGTCGATCTGGTGTTTGGCGAACGTGTCTATGTGGCTGGCGTTAGCATGCCGCAGAGCGAGCGAAGGGCGCAGCGTCCGGATCAAAAAGGCACGGCTTACTCTGCAATATCTTGAAATTCTGTAAGTATGCATACTCGGTGTTGGCGTTGAATTTGACGCGCGACATGGGCACGTCATCTGCAGGCACATGAGTGACCACCCAGCTCCCACCGGCACTGCAACTCACAGAAGATGCTGTCGAACACCTGGCATAGCGCTGCACTGCTCGTGAGTCAGCATATGCCTTGCATCGCGCGAGGTCGCTGTGACGTACCCAGTTCCGCATTGTTCGACCTTGGTGATGTTGAGCTGGAGGAGGTTGTTTAACCAGGCGACAAGTTCTTGCCTATGCAGAGTATCGAGTCAGCATGCTGCATACCTGTGTCGCTGCCCGAAGCATCCTCCATGGACGCCTAGCCCCTCAATACATACCTCGACTCTCCCATTTTGGGATATATGTGGCGCGCTCTCGGAGATGGGATGGAGGCTCTGGAATATCCTCACTATTGTGTGACGGCGCCGGGTGAAGGAGACGGGGTGAGAGAGGCGGCGGTTTCGGGGGTGTTTGTTGATGGCTTCGCTTTCGTTGGACAGCAACCGCGAATTCATCTCGACCCCACACTCGCGCTAGCACGACTCGAGCTAGTGCAGAGATCACGTGCGGTCAACATGCGAGCAGAATATCAAAGTCGCGCCAAGAATGCATTTCTACTTCGTACCCATCTCGTCTATCCATAAGAACCGCAAACCATCCCCCACCACACCATCTCCGCCTTTCCCACCGGCGCTAAGCCTTGCCATACGGCTTGCCGTTCTTGATGCACTCCTTGTATGCCTTGTCACCTGCTTTCTCCATAATCTTTTTCGCAGTCTCCTTCATTCCACCTTGGCCCTTTGGAGTTCCTTTACCCCTTGCCGCAACTCGGAACATCCGGCCTGAGTTTACAGCCTTTGCTAGCTGTGGCTCTGCCCTTGCGATCGCCGTCGTGACACGAGCCGTAACCGACATTGATATATTCGTGGCGAATCTACTGATAAGGTTGAACAAGAGCGCAAAGGGGTTCTGTCTCTTGTCGAGCTCTTCGAGGTCGCTGGAAGGTATGTCTCCAGGAATAGCAGCCCCAGTGTCGCGTTCAATCAAAGAAGATGTCTCCAGAGAAACACCGGGCCCAACATCGCGTTCAATCAGAGAGGAGGAGTTATCGGAACCAGCTGCCACGTCTATGTCGTCGTACCACTCGTCGAATCCATCCAAGGACCTTCTCTGTGAGCATCGAGCCTCCAGCGACCGCTTGCCCACGAAATTGCAACCAGTTGGCGGCCTTTTCTTGTCTTCCATAAGCGCGGCCCACCTATCCACGAAAGCCTGTGTATCGACCACATCTGAGATCTTGTTAACATCAATTTCCGCAGGCCAAGCCTTGAGGCGCTCGTCCGACGAAACGAACTCCTCATCAAAGAATTCTGTCGTCCAGGCATACGGATGGTCTCCATCACTAGCAGAGGCAAGGACAGCTTGTAGAAGTGCCAGGCCTTCGAGACACTCCACGTAGCGTAACTTCTGCCTGTTGTGCGCGTCGTTCAACTTCTTGCGATCGGCCTCCGCTTGCGCCCTTTGTTTCTTGATGTCCTCCAGTTTCTTTTTTTGATCTGCCACATTCTTCTTGTCCTTCTCATAGTCCGGCTTTCTTTTCTTGGTCTCCTCGCTGATCTTAGCCCTGAGCTCTTTGTTTGTAGGCTTGCCCTTCTTGCGGTCGTTGTATTTCTTCGTCATTTTGCAGCTTCGACTCGCTTTTCCATTGCTCACGGACGTATGTACGTACTGCGTTTTCGGGTCACACTTGGGGTCCTTGTCCGGATCTCCGCATTCCACTTTGTGAGCAGCATCGTTCTCCTTTTTTTCTGGACGAGTCTCTGGGATCTTCCCTTCCGCACACTTCTTCGAGTCGTCGATTTGGCACTTGGGTTCCGCGGGCGTTTTGGGATCCCACCCCTCTTTAGGATCAAGGACTTTGCCGTCTGGACATTTGCCCTTGTTGTCGTTGCCGTTATCCGCCTCGCACTTGTCGCCTTTCGCGGTAGGCTTCTGCCCAGTGGGACAACACCCGCCTTTGTTGTTCTTCGCTTGACCTATTGTATACTGTCAGCGTACTCTATCAGTACTCGAACCATAGCCGTACCTTGTGGGCAATTGTCCTGACACGAGGCCCCGCCAGGAGCAGGGACTTTGCCTGCAGGACACTTCGTGCACTTGCAGTCCTTGATAAACTCTCCAACAACAGACAAACAGATCGGCTTGTTCTTGCAGCAGGCTTCCTTCCTCTCCACTATGTACCGCTTCTTGCGGCCGCCATATACACCTCGTACCTCAAAGGGACCATCTGACCTGGCGTTCAAGATGCCGCCAAGTGGCAAAATGGAGCCACTGTCGAAGGAGCCTTGGTCGAATGAAGGCATAGAAACCGTTGTGCCAGCGAGCAGTCCGAGGCAAACCAGTGCCTTGAGCACTATGTCTGGGGCCATGTTCTGCCCTGCGAGAGTCGTTTAGGCAAAAGTGTTATGAGGCGAAGAATAGAAAATGTTGAGGTTAGCTGCAAATGCTTGTTTGTGCAGTTGGTTTGTTCCTCGATATGCTGAGCACCTTCAAGTTCATATATCACTTTACACCGTGGTTTGCGAAGCTAAACAGTACGCCTTTCCATACCATCTCACCACACCACAAGGCCGTGATCCCCGAGGCGCACTGATTCGAAATGCTGCGCCCATGAGAGGGCCTCTCCAACGTTGCAATGGATGCCCGGTGGAGTCCAGAATACCCCTCGCGCACTGCCAGAAAAACGCTCGGGCAATCCTGAATCCTCCATCGCTAAAGCATGGAGTTTGTTGAATTGGTGGTTCCCTCGTGCGGACCGAGGTCGATGACCAGAAATAAATGCGGCACAGGTCGACCTGCTAATGATTGGATCAGGATCGACAGGCACCACTGCGACCTAGATCTTCGGCTATCTGGTTGTCGATGAGGCATGAGGTTGCGGACTCCGGCGCGCAAAGCAACCGCTGTGTTGGTTGTAGGGGATGCGACCAATCGGACCTTGCAAATGTGCTGGGCGCGTTGCTGCAGCCAATCAGAGCTCGGGCGGGCGGCCCCGAAATAGATGGATCTGTATAGCCCCAAAAACCCTCCAGGACCAACTTTGGCGCCCATGGAAGCTTGTATGGCATGTTTCACGTTTGATCGTACGCCACATACGGGCATGTAGGTCGCGTGTTGGTTCGCACGCTGCAGCTCGGTACCTATGCACAACATCGTGCGACATGCTTCCCAGCTGGGGATGGAAGATCAGCCTTACCATACGCTTACATCCTACAATATCTTAATGAGACTGACCTCTATGCAAAAGCTTTCGACTTCCAAGAAATAACAGCTATCTCCCACTACCTAAAGTTAAGGCAACTCCAGCGACGTAAAGCCTCCAACCACCATACACCCAGAACGACCGTGTGTACCTCGACTCATATCATTCAGTGTGCTCACAGCTCACACAAAGCTCCAGGCTACCATGCTATCCTCGCTCATCCTTTCCGTCGGTCTCCTACTCTCTGCAGTATCATGCATCGATGTGGCAATCTACGACGACAAAAACTGTCGCAGCCAGAACGGGTGCGCAGATCCTCCCCCAACTGCCTGACCTAAATGCTAACAACTTCGCAGTAAGCCAACGCGCTGAAGCATCATATGCCGATCTGTCGCTGACCACCTTCCATCTCAGACATCAAAAAGGTTTACGCAGTTCCATTCGAACACTGTTATTATCGCGGCCAATTCGAGGACGAGCTCCAGATCGATGGGCGAGGCGGCCTCAAAGAGCAAGCCATCGCCGCTCAAATCAAAGACTCGGTCTCTATGTCGCAATATGTCGTCTTCTTCTCAACTGATGATTGTAATGATAAAAACGTTAGTAAACCACCATGTACGAATTACATGTGAGACAAACACTGACCTCGTACACCCACCTTCAGGTTATTGACAATGCATGGTTGGATTCTGGATGCTCTTCCAACTTGCCAAAGAACCCGGTGGAGTGGAAGAGCTGGACGGTGTGGGACATGTGTGGGCCGGGGAACGCGGGTTGCACGTTGGAATGAGTCGACTGGGGGCTGGACAGGGCTGGAGATGGCGACGAAGAGTATGAGACCACGGTGGGACGGGAGGATGCGCGAGGGCTTTGCGAGTTCTGCGTGAGGTTTTCTTGTCGAACTCAGGGTATATCTTAAATGGTGGAACTCAGGAGTTACTTTGGAATCACACACATTTTCTACGACATCCGTTCACCCGATTGACGATGCTTTTATGCCTCATGATGTCCAGTGAATTGACATGTAAAATAAACAGGAAGTCTGTCATTGCATTGTTGTGACTTACAGCGCCTGCTGTTGTTTGCGTCTCTACTAGATTCGACAACACCACTACTCCTGCATCTATTCTGACACAATCTACTTTCACGGTGCGAACACGCAGGCTAACTCTTGCTCTAGCATTATGGCAGTTTCCCTCGGTAGAATTAACTTCGTGGTACTGATTTGACTATATGAAAATGTCAAAAGCCCATGATTGTACAAGTCTTCAACAACGTTGATTGGATTTTGAAGGAACAGCGTTAATGTCACTCTGGCTGGAGATCCTGCATGCTCATACTGTGGGATCAGACCGAGCTGAAATCCATCAGTAGAGGTGGCTCACCAGATGTCGCGAAATCTTTTGCGCCGACATGCGAATCCTCGTGAAGCTGTGCTCGGCAGCAAACACGATGATCTCTCGCTCTATCCTCACGTGTACACCAAAAGATCGGGATCAGCACTACCTAAGCGCTGGGATTGCTGGTGCGACCCTTCATGCATGTGTTGGGTTTAGCACGTGTTGTGATGGATGATTGCGGCGTGGTTAAGCAATGCCCCGATCCTGCTGTTGGGGCCTCGGGAATTAAAAACGGTCTCGAAGTGGCCTCAGCCTCGTCCCTAAGGTGTCCATGCGCCACTCGCTTAGATTTGCATGGGCGACCCGATTCCCAATTCCAATGTAACCAGGATGAATCGAGCTCGCCCCAGCCACCTAGCTTGTTTCAGGGTTTCTCTCAACCCGCTCAACCCCTAATGATTCCGCCCCAAGGATTCCGCTCCTCCGGAAGCACCACTCATGCTCCCACTACTATACACATTGGCCGTCCTGGCCAAGAGGCTTGTAGGGATTCTTGAGCCTCATTACTACCCGCCGAAGCCCGAAGCCGCTACAGTTATCCAACACTCACCACAAGCTCGCCCAAGCACTCCACCTAGACACATTAAACCCCCTACTAGCTTCTAGTAAAGATAGCCACTCCATCTAGTATGCTGTCCACCGTGACCCGCACCAACTGTTGTGGGATGTGGCGTGCCTGGGTATGTCCAGCGGCGCGGTTACTACGCGCCCCGCCTCCGTGGTTAGCGAGGCGTTCTCGGTGCATTGCTATAGCTCTCGGGGCGGTACGATTATGCGAACCACCTTTCCGTTTAGCGAGGCTTCATGGAACGGATTCGAGAAGATGATAAGGTGCATGCTTCGGCCTCATCAAGCTTGTATCAAACTCTCATCTCATTCTCAACAAGATGCATACCATTCACCTTACACTATCTCTTTCCCTGTTGTACATCAAGACTTTGTACGGCCCCACCCATGGACTCGCTGCCGCCCAAGATGTTGGCAGCGCTCAGCTGTTGCCAGACAGTCTCTTGGGGTTCGGCGAATTTGAGATTCTGAGTTCATACGAGGAAGGCGACGAAGACGTTGTGCATATTCGGAAACGCGCCACAGATGACGAGTGTGATGACGAGGAGTCTGATTGCTGGACTTATTCAGCCTGGAATCCGAACTTCAAATTGGATAAGTGTCCTGCCGAGCCTCTCAATGACAAGAGGTCTCTGGACAAGAGGGGAAGGAAACCCATAGAACCATTGTACGTCTCATATACGAAGCTAGCAAGACATGACTGACAGCACCTAGTTCCGTGTGCAAGGGCGTGAAGTACAACGGACAGGAGACGAAAGGTTTCCATCTCATCTCGCCTACCTATCCCCAACCCCCAGCGCTCGAAGCGGTATGTGCGCTCATGCCATGTTGTTGAGTCTACAACGACTAACGGAACGCAGAGGCACCAGAAAAACAAAGCCAAGAGGGTATATGACACCGGCGATCCTAGGAAACCAGAAAAGGACGAGTGGTTCACGATGCAAACGTCCGACACAAGATGGCCAGACGATGTGGTAGGAAAGAGACCAAAGGTCGAGCGTTGTTACGATTCGGAACACGTCCTCGAGTGGCATTTGATGAAAGACTTCCTCGAAGAAGACAAGGCTAAAGGCGCAGACAGTCGGTGCGCGTACATGGACCAATACTTCCTGAAAGATCTACCAAAAAAAGCCTACAAGGTGAAGGCTGCCAAGGACGATGGAAAGTTGACCAACGGCAAATTCACCTTTGAGGACAAGCAACTTGACTTTACCAAATGGAATGTCAAGGGACATCCCACTCCCAGGATCATTGACTACATCAGTAAGTAGGCCTCACATTTGTGAAGTAGGTACTCAGGCTAACTTTGAGCTCCCTTTCAGCGCACCAGTGGCCAGGAACAGCTGGCGGATCCCCGCCGAATCCATGGGAGTTCGAGATGGTCCTCCTGAACCACGAAGCCAACGTGAAGAAAGAAAATGTAAGATCCCACACTTCTCTGAATCCCTCTGCTAACGGGCACAGGTTTGGAGCGGCAAGAATCCCTTCATCATACCCGAAATGGACTCCAAGAACCCTACAGGGATAAGTCGCAACATAAAGAACGGAAAGACGCTAGATGTGCTTTTCAAGAACATAAGAATCGAGGCATCCACCAAGCCGCTTGGAAAATACACGAAAAACGAGGGAAAATGCCAGGCTGTGTACATGTTCAATACTATGTTGACCGTCGCACAGTACCACGCTGACCCGTAAGTACCCTCGGAGGAGATCATATTGGCCTGCGCCAGCACCGAGAGGCCGATCAGACCATTACGAGAGTTATTTCTCGGGTCGCTCTCAGGGCGCTGGAGCGGCTCTCATTGCTCGATTTGTTGGAGAGCTTTTCGCTGATTATATCCCAGGTACATCCGCGAGGTCATGAAGGCTCAAGTGAACCGTGTGGGCGTGGCCTTTGAGTTCATCGAGACTGAGCTTGCCAAGGTAGCGGGCTTCAAGAAGAGAGCCGGCCAGGGGCTCAAGAAGGAGTGGGAGAAGTTCATGGTGGATCACCACAAGAAGGTACTAGGCGACCTGCGAGACACTCTGGACGGCAGGCTCAAGGTCTTCGAAGGAAAAACTGGACTTTCGATCCTCCGAAGGTGGGATTACGCCGGGGTCTTTAGGCGAGCAAAGGGTGTAGCAAAGGTAGACTGCGGTTTTGAGCAGGACGACAAGAAGATGGACGCGAGAGTGAAGAACTTGATCAAGGTTTACAACAAAGTGAAGCCTGATAAAAAATATGCGGATCTGGATCTGGATTGAGAGGCTGGGAGATTGGTCCGAGATGCTATCAGAGCGCCTCGACGCATATCTGCGTGGTCGGGAAGGATCGAAGGCAGATCTGGATCTGTGAAGGACCGAAATGTTGGATATAGAGTTGGGCTTGATGGATGAG
>Ga0210040_10002003_pt1 | contig 29535 bp, 20 predicted proteins | sample CryGeyCG12114_NA_FD_185462 | JGI IMG/M metagenome (GOLD analysis project Ga0210040, IMG submission 185462) | Groundwater microbial communities from aquifer - Crystal Geyser CG19_WC_8/21/14_NA (SPAdes) (version 2) | ecosystem: Environmental > Aquatic > Deep subsurface > Groundwater | place: USA...
CGACGAGGGGCACGCCCGCGAGGACCTCGCGCTCATGAAGCGGCACGGCGTGGACGCGATCCGCACGAGCCACTACCCGCCGCACCCGCGCCTGCTCGACCTCATGGACGAGCTGGGCTTCTGGGTGGTGCTGGAGGCCGACCTGGAGACCCACGGCTTCGAGCTGAACGGCTGGCGCGGGAACCCCAGCGACGACCCCGCCTGGGAGGCCGCCTACCTGGACCGGATGGCGCGCACGGTGGAGCGCGACAAGAACCACGCGTGCGTGGTGCTGTGGAGCCTCGGCAACGAGGCCGGGACCGGGCGGAACCTCGCCGCCGCGGCGGCCGAGGTGCGCCGGCGCGACGCCAGCCGGCCCGTGCACTACGAGGGCGACCACGCCGGGCAGTACACGGACGTCTACAGCCGCATGTACCCGACGCTGCAGGAGGTCGAGGCCATCGGCTCCGGCGACGGGCCGGTGCGATGGACGACGCCCGCGCAGGCCGCGGCGGTGCGCTCCATGCCGTTCCTGATGTGCGAGTACGTGCACGCCATGGGCAACGGGCCGGGCGCCGTCGCCGAGTACGACGAGCTGACCTGGCGGTACCCGCGCGTGCACGGCGGGTTCGTGTGGGAGTGGCGCGACCACGGGCTGGCGCACCGCACCGAGGGGCGGCCGGGTGGCGACGTCGACTTCTTCGCCTACGGCGGCGACTTCGGCGAGCCGCTGCACGACGGGAGCTTCATCACCGACGGGATGGTGCTCTCCGACGGGACGCCGTCCCCCGGGCTCGCCGCGTGGGCCGCCGTCGTCGCGCCCGTGCGCCTGGCCGTGCACCCGGGCGGCCGGGGCCCGGGCGGGACGGCGGGTCCGCTGCTGGAGGTCACCAACCGCCGGCACACCGCCAGCACCGCCGACCTCGCGCTGTCCTGGCGCGTGGAGCGCGACGGCGAGGTGGTCGCCTCCGGCGACCTCGAGCTCGCCCCGGTGCCCCCGGGGGGCGGAGGCGTCGTCGAGCTGCCGGACCCGGCCGCCGCGGCGGGGCCGACGCCCGCGGGATCCGAGGACTGGCTCACGGTCGAGGCGGCCCTGGCGTCGGCGACGGCGTGGGCCGACGCCGGGCACGTCCTCGCGCGCACGCAGGCGGACGTCAGCGCACCGCGCGCGACGGCACCGGCCGCGCCGGCGACCGGGCCCGTCGTCGTGAGCGACCACGGCGCCACCGCACGGGTGGGCGGGGCGGTGCTCGACCTGCGCACCGGGCGCCTGCGCTCGGTGGGCGGCCTCGCCGTCGACGGTCCGACGCTCGAGCTGTTCCGCGCGCCGACCGACAACGACCGCGGGCGCGCGCCGCACGGGTACGAGGACGTCGACCCGGCGCTCAGCCACGGCGAGGGCACGGACCACCCGTCGTCCGCGGAGCGCTGGGCGGCAGCGGGCCTCGACCGGCTGCAGCACCGGGTGCGGTCGGTCGACGTCGGCGAGCGCGAGGTCGTGGTGCGCGTGCGCGCCGGGGTCGCGGCGTCCGACCTGGGCGTCGACGTCACCCACCGCTGGACCGCGGGGGCGGACGGCGCCGCGCAGCTGGCCGTCGACCTGGTGCCGACGGGGCCGTGGACGGGCACCTGGCCGCGCGTCGGCGTCCGGCTCGACCTGCCGCCCTCCCTCGAGACCACGACCTGGTTCGGCACCGGCCCGGAGGAGTCCTACGCCGACTCGGGGTCCGCGGCGGTGGTGGGTGCGTTCACGCGCCCCCTGGACGACCTGGTGGTGGCCTACGCCCGCCCGCAGGAGAGCGGGCACCGGCCGGACGTGCGGTGGGTGCAGCTGACCGGCCCGGAGGGTGGGCTCCACGTGAGCTCGCTCGCCGACCGACCGGGCGAGCAGCGCGTGGGCTTCACCGCGCGCCGGTGGACGCCGCAGGAGCTGGCGGCGGCCGCGCACGACCACGAGCTCCCCGCCCCGGACCGGGTGGTGCTGCACCTGGACGCCGCCCAGCACGGGCTCGGCTCGCGGGCCTGCGGCCCCGACGTCCTGCCCGAGCACGCGCTGCGCCCCTCGGCGCGCGCCTTCCGCGTGGCGCTGCGGGGGGTGTGAGCGCGGGTCGGCGCCGGGCGACCCGCGGTCCCGGGCGGCGCGCCCGGGACGAGCGCGGTCACCGCTCGCAGGCCAGCGCGGCCAGGTCCACGGCGTCGGCCATGGCCCGGTAGCCGGCGTCGCCGGGGTGCAGGCCGTCGCCGCTGTCGTAGGCCGGCAGCAGCGCGTCCGGGTCGTCGGGGTCCCGGGTGGCGGCGTCGAAGTCGACCACCCCGTCGAGCTCCTCGCTGCGGCGGATCCAGGCGTTGACGGCGCGGCGCTCGGCCTGGAAGGCGGGGCCCGGCTCCTCGAAGGGCAGCAGCGTCCCCCCGACGACGCAGGTGCCCTGGGCGTGGGCCCGCTCGACCAGCCGGCGCAGGCCGGCGACGACCTCCTCGGCCGTCCCGCCGAAGTACAGGTCGTTGACGCCCAGGAGCAGCACGACCGTCTCGACGCCCGGCACCGCCAGGGCCTCGCGGTCGAAGCGCGCGAGGCCGCTGGGGCCCGCGCCGTCCGCCAGGAGCTGGTTGCCGGAGATGCCCGCGTTGACCACGCCGGTGCCCTCGTGGGCCGGGTCCTCGAGCAGGCGGCGCGCGAGGAGGTCCGGCCAGCGCCGGTCCGCCCCCGGCGTCGAGCCGAAGCCGTCGGTGATCGAGTCGCCGAACGCGACCACCGACGTGGCGCCGGGAGCGCCCGTGACGACGACGCCGTCCACGAAGTACCAGCTGGTCGCCTCGGTGGTGAAGGCGTCCGCGCCCTCCTGCTCGGTGCGGTCCCCGGGCTCGGACACGTAGGAGGTCTGCATCGCGAAGACGTGCCCCGAGACGGGCCCGGGATCGCCGTCGACGTGGACGCTGACGGCGAGGTCGAGCTGCTCGGCCCAGCGGCCGGCGAGGGGGTCGCTGAGGACCTCCTCGCCGGGCGCCAGGAGGACCCGGGGCTCGCCGCCGAACATCAGCTCGCGCACGGAGCCGGGCTCGATCGCTCCCCCGCCGGCGTGCAGGGCCACCGAGGCGTCGAGCGTGACCGGCCCGGTGCCGAGGACGTTCGACAGCGCGACCCGCAGGTCCTCGCCCCCGACGCCGGTGCGCAGCACGTTGCGCGCGGTCCGCCCGTCCAGCTCCGCGTCGGTGCGGGTCACGCCGGCACCCCACGTGCCGACGAGGTCCTCGGGTCCCCCGGGCGCCGTCGTCGGCCCGGGCTCGGTCGGCTCTGCCGGCTCGGTCGGCTCTGCCGGCTCGGTCGGCGCGACCGGCTCCGCCGGCTCGACCGGCTCCGCCGGCTCTACCTGCTCGACCGGCTCCGCCGGCTCGGTCGGCGCGCTGCAGGACGCGGCGAGGACGACGACCACGAGGCCGGCGACCGCCCCCCTCCCGAGACCGCGCCGGGCACGGGTCCTGGGCGGGGCGGCGCTGGGGCGCAGGGGCACGCGGACCTCCGGGCGGCGGGGGGACGGGACCGGCTCCCACCAGCGCTCCGTGGGCCGGGCTGCACGCTACGGGCGACGAGCGGCCGCGTCCGGCGGGTCGGCGCCCCTCAGGCGCCGGCGGCCCGCGCGACCCACACCGCGGTGCTGGCGGGCAGGTGCACCCAGCCGTCGCCGGCGGTCACCGACTCCTCGGAGGCCAGCACGACCTCGCCGGCGCAGGGGACGGCGACGGCCTCGTGGCCCATGTTGACCCAGCAGGTCACGAAGCCCGTGGCCTCGTCCCCGCGGCGGACGGCGAGCAGGTCGCCGTCGCGCTCGAGCGAGCCCGGCCCGCGGCCGAGCACGCGCAGCTCGCGGCGCAGCACGAGCGCCGCCCGGTACAGCGAGAGCGTGGACGTCGGGTCCGCCGCCTGGCGCTCGACGGACAGCTCGTCCCAGCCCGCCGGCTGCGGCAGCCACGGCTCGACCGAGCCCTCGCCCGAGAAGCCCGCGGAGGGCCCCGTGCTCCACGGCATCGGGATGCGGCAGCCGTCACGGCCGGCCCGGGCGCCGCCGGAGCGGTGGAAGATCGGGTCCTGCTTGGCCTCGTCCGGGACGACGACCTGCGGCAGCCCCAGCTCCTCGCCGGCGTACAGGTACGGCGAGCCGGGCAGCGCCAGGACGAGCATCGCCGCGGCGCGGGCCCGCGACAGGCCGTGCGCCCCACCGCCGAAGCGGGTGGTCTGGCGGTCCTTGTCGTGGTTGCCGAGCACCCAGGACACCGGGGCGCCCACGCGGTCGAAGGCCGTCAGCGCCGAGCAGATGCCCTCGGCGAAGGACGCGGCGTCCCAGGGCGACTTGAGCAGCCGGAAGGCGAAGGCCTGGTGCATCTCGTCGGGGCGCACGTACGCCGCCACGCGCTCGAGGTCGGCGAGGCAGACCTCGCCGACGAGCATCCGGGGGCCGCCGCCGACGCCCTCGTAAGAGTCGACGAGCGCGCGCCAACGGCGCCACACGGCGTGCACCTCCGGCTGGTCCCAGGTGTGGCGCTGCTCGTCGCCGTGGCCGAAGAGGGTGGGCGAGTAGGTGCCGGGGTTGTCGCGCAGCTCGGGGTCCTTGAACAGCCCGTACGCGACGTCGACGCGGAAGCCGTCGACGCCCAGGTCGAGCCAGGAGCGCAGCGTCTCCTCGAAGTCCTCGGCGACCGAGGGCTCTCGCCAGTCCAGGTCGGGCTGCTCGGGGGAGAACAGGTGCAGGTACCAGCGGCCGTCCGGCGTGCGCGACCAGGCGCTGCCGCCGAAGAGGCTGCGCCAGTTGTTCGGCGGCTCCGCCGACGGCGGGGCGAAGACGTACTTGCGGGCGTGCGGGCTGCTCGGGTCGGCCAGCGCGGCCTCGAACCAGGGGTGGCGGTGCGAGGTGTGGTTGGGCACGACGTCGAGCAGCACCCGCAGGCCGAGCGCGTGGGCGTCCTCGACGAGCAGGCGGACGTCCTCGACCGTCCCGAGCTCGGGGTCGACGTCGCGGTGGTCGCAGACGTCGTAGCCGCCGTCGGCGCCGCCCGAGGGGTAGTGCGGGGTGATCCACAGCGCGTCGACGCCCAGCCACGCCAGGTGCGGCAGGCGGGCGCGCAGCCCGGCCAGGTCGCCCACGCCGTCGCCGTCGCCGTCGGCGAAGGACCGCAGGTAGACTTGGTAGACGACCGCGTCGCGCCACCAGGCGTCGGCGGTGCCGGGCGCCCCGGCCCCCGGCCCCGTGGTCGGCACCGGGAGGAGCTGCGGCGCGGGCGCCGAGCGGCAGCCGCTGCGCTGGCGCGGCAGCCCCCTCGTGGCGGCGGGCGACGGCGAGGAGACCCCCGGGGAGGCGGCGGCGGGGGCGGCGGCGTGCGTGGCAGAGGTGGCCATGGGGCTCTATCGGCCGCTCCCCCCTCCTCCTGGACCCCCGGTCCGCGCCCCGGGCGGGGCCCCGGTCTGCGCCCCGGGCCGGGCCCCCGCCCGCGCCCCGGTCAGGAGCCGGCTGTCGCGCGGTCCTGCGCCGGCGCGCGGGGCTGCGGGGGCACGGTGGGCGGCGGCGGGAGGCGGCTCGGCGCGGGAGGAGACGGCGCCCCGGTGAGGGGCCCGGCCAGGAGCTCCTCGACGGGCGCCGGTCGCCCGTGGAGGTACCCCTGCGTCTCGTCGCAGCCGAGCGCGCGCAGCCGCGCCAGCGCGGCGTCGTCCTCGACGCCCTCGGCGACGACCCGCAGCCCGAGCCGGTGCGCCAGGTCCACCGTGCCGGCCACGATGGCGGCGGTGCGCTCGTCGCCCGCGACCCGCGCGGCGAAGACCCGGTCCAGCTTGAGCTCGGCCACCGGGAGGTCCTGGAGGTAGGCGAGCGAGGAGTACCCGGTCCCGTAGTCGTCGACGCTGACCTCGACCCCGCGGGCGACGAGCCGGCGCGCCGCCTCCGCGGCCAGCTCCGGGTCGGCCATCAGCGTCGTCTCGGTGATCTCCAGCACGAGCGAGGACGCCGGCGCACCCGTCGCGGCGAGGACCTCGTCCACGAAGTCCGGCAGGCGGGGGTCGGTCAGGCAGCTGGCGGAGAGGTTGACGGAGGTCCGCAGGCCCGACCCGGGCCCCCGCCACCGCGCCGAGTCCTCGAGCGCCCGGCGCAGCACGTGGGTCGTGACCTCCGACATCAGCCCGTGCTGCTCGGCGAGGGGCAGGAAGTCGTCGGGGGGCACGAGACCGCGCCGGGGGTGGTCCCAGCGGACGAGGGCCTCGGTGCCGACGACGGCGCCCGCGGCGTCGAGCTGCACCTGGTGGTGCACCACGAGCCGGCCCGCGGCGGCGGGGTCCCCGGCCAGCAGCCCGCGGAGCTCCTCCAGCAGCTGGGCGCTGTCCTGGGCGGCCGCGTCGAGGTCGCGGTCGTAGCAGCTGACCCCGCCACCGGCGGCCTTCGCCGTGTACATGGCGACGTCGGCCCGGCGCAGCAGCTCCTCCCCGGGCAGGTCCTCGTCCTGGTCGCTGCACGCGACCCCGAGGCTGCCGCCCACCTGCAGGCGCCGGTCCCCGACCGAGATCGGGCGGGACAGGGCTCGGACCGCGGTGCCGGCCACCTCGGCGGCGGACCTGGCCGAGCGCGGGCCGAGGACGACGGCGAACTCGTCGCCACCGGGCCGCGCCAGGTAGGCGTCGCCCGGCAGGACGGCGCGGAAGCGGTTCGCCACCTCCTGCAGGAGGGCGTCCCCGACCGCGTGGCCGTAGCGGTCGTTGACCTGCTTGAACCCGTCGAGGTCCACCAGCAGCAGCCCCGTGCGCCGCTGGCGAGCGGTCTCGCCCAGGCGCTCGGTCAGACCGCGGCGGTTGCCGGCCCCGGTGAGCTCGTCGGTGAGCGCCTCCTCGCGGCGGACGGCGAGCTGGCTGAGGTCGCGGACGAGGCGCGCGGCGCGCGCGGCGACGCCGAGCACGGCCACGACCCCGTAGGCGGTGGGCAGCAGGGACTCCGCGGTGAGCCGTCCGCGGGAGACCACCAGGAGCCCGAGCGCGACGAGCAGGACGAACAGCGCGCCGCCGGTGGACGCCCGAGACGTGGCGGGCCTCGGCGCGTGCGAGCCGCTCGGGGTGGTGAGGCTCGTGAGCGCCATGAGCACGAGCAGGACCGTCCAGGCGGCCCGCGACAGCGTCGCCTCCGTCGCGGGCTCGAGCAGGCGCGCGCCCACGGCCACCACGACGACGGCGGAGGCGAGCGTCAGCGCCCAGATCCGGACGTCCCTCAGGAGCCCCGCGAGCGCGGCCACCGTGGGCAGGGTCGCCAGCAGCATCATGGCGGCCGCCAGCGAGAGCAGCCACAGCTGGGTCGCGAGGACGTCACCGGGCGGCTCGGCGCCCGTCCACCGCAGGCCGAGGGTGCCGAACGCGGTCACGCACAGGACGGCGCTCAGGCCGTTGAACCAGTCACCGGCCCCGGACGTGGTCCCGCGGTAGCGGTTCCAGTGCAGCAGCCCCTGGTACACCAGCCCGGCGCCGACGAGCCCGCCGAGGTCGACGAGCGGCAGCGGGGACGACGCACCGAGCCCGCGCACGACGTCGTCGGCGACGCCCGCGGCCGCCACCACGGCGCTGCCACCGGCGAACCACCGCCAGACCGGGCCCTCGTCGCTCGTCGCGCGGGCGCGCCGGACGAGGACGGCGAGGCCGGCCAGCGGCGCGAGGGCCGCCACCACCGGCACCAGCGGGCCGCTCCCGGCACCGCGGTGCAGCAGGGCGACGACCGCCGCGACCGCGAGGACGACGAGCAGCAGCGCCTCGGCGGCGCGGCGGCGCGCGGAGGCGGGGCGTCGCCGCCCGCGGGCGGCCGGGTCGAGGGCCACGTCCTCTCCGTCGGCCGGTGCGCGGCGACGCCGCAGGGGGAGCGGCCGCTGTCACCCGCCTGAGCGCGGCGGGCACCAACCCTCGGGTGCCTGTAGGGTTCTCCTCGCGGACGCACGTTCCCCGGCCCCGGCCCTCCCGACGAGGGGGCCGACCCGGCTCGCGGCGCGCGTCCCCCACCCCTCGACCTGCAGATCCTCCGGCGTGACGACGCGCCCCCCGCGACGAGCGGGCGCGTCCGCCGTCCGGCGCTGCGCCCGAGGACGGAGACCCGCATGAGCACGCCCACCCCCTCCCCCGGCGACGCCGGTCGCGACGGCGCGCGCCCCTCCCCCGACGGCGGCGCCCCCAGCTCGCTGGCGACGTCCACCACCGCGGACGGCGCGACCGTCGGCGCGGTGCCCCCCGGTCCGACGGAGTCGGCAGAAGAGCAGCGCCTGACGGAGTCGGCGGGAGAGCGGGGCCCGACGGAGCCGGCGGGAGAGCGGGGCCCGACGGAGTCGGCGGCCGGGCGGACGTCGACGGGCTTCCCGGGCGAGCGCCGCCGCGTGAGCCCGCCGGATCGCCCCCACGGCGGCATCTCGGTCCTGGCGGCCCTCAAGGACCCGCGGCGGCTGCGCATCGAGGTGCTCGCCGGCCTCGTCGTCGCGCTGGCGCTGATCCCCGAGGCCATCGCCTTCTCGATCATCGCCGGCGTCGACCCGCGCCTCGGGCTCTTCGCGTCCTTCACGATGGCCGTGACGATCTCGTTCCTCGGCGGCCGCCCGGCCATGATCTCCGCGGCGACCGGGGCGACCGCCCTCGTCGTCGCCCCCCTGGTGCGCGAGGAGGGCGTCCAGTACCTCTTCGCCGCCGTCGTCCTCGCCGGGGCCATCCAGGTCGTGCTCGGCCTCTCGGGCGTCGCCCGGCTCATGCGCTTCATCCCGCGCAGCGTGATGGTCGGGTTCGTCAACGCCCTGGCCATCCTGATCTTCACGTCGCAGCTGCCCTACCTGCGTGACGTGCCCTGGGTGGTCTACCCGATGGTCGCCGTCGGCATCGCCGTCATGGTGCTGCTGCCGCGGCTGACCACCGTCGTGCCCTCCCCGCTCGTGGCGATCGTCGCGCTGACCGGCTTCGTCGTCCTCGCCTCCGTCACGGTGCCGGACGTCGGGGACCAGGGCGAGCTGCCCCGCGACCTGCCCTCGCTGCTGCTGCCGGACGTCCCCTTCTCGGTGGAGACGCTGCAGGTCATCGCCCCCTACGCCGCCGCCGTCGCGGTCGTCGGGCTGCTGGAGTCGCTGATGACGGCCAAGCTCGTCGACGACGTCACCGACACCGGTTCCTCCAAGACCCGCGAGGCCTGGGGCCAGGGCGGCGCCAACATCGTCACCGGCTTCTTCGGCGGCCTCGGCGGCTGCGCGATGATCGGCCAGACCATGATCAACGTGAAGACCTCCGGCGCCCGCACCCGGATCTCCACGTTCCTCGCCGGGGTCTTCCTGCTCCTCCTCGTCGTCGTGCTCGGCGACGTGGTGGCGATCATCCCGATGGCGGCGCTGGTGGCCGTCATGGTCATGGTCTCGGTCGGCACCTTCGACTGGCACAGCGTGCGGCCCAGCACGCTCCGGCGGATGCCGCGTTCGGAGACCCTCGTGATGCTCACGACCGTCGCCGTCACGGTGGCCACGCACAACCTCGCCTACGGCGTCGTCGCCGGCGTCCTGGTGGCGATGACGCTCTTCGCCCGCCGCGTCGCCCACCTCACCGAGGTCACCGAGATCTCGACCCCGGACGAGGACACCCGCGTCTACGCGGTCACCGGGCAGCTGTTCTTCGCCTCCAGCAACGACCTCGTGCACCAGTTCGACTACGTCGGCGACCCGCGCAACGTCGTCATCGACCTGTCGGGGGCCGACGTGTGGGACGCGTCCACGGTGGCCACGCTCGACGCCATCGAGATGAAGTACGCCGCGCGCGGCAAGACCGTGACCATCACCGGGCTCGAGGACCACAGCGCCCGCCGGCACGAGCGGCTCGCCGGCCACCTCGGGGCGGGGCACTGACCGCCGTCCGCCCCGTCGCCGAGGGCGGCGACGGGGCCGCCGCGCCGCGCCCGATGCAGATCGGCCAGGTCGCCGAGCGCACGGGCCTGTCGCTGCACACGCTCCGGCACTACGACGACGTCGACCTCCTGCGCCCGTCGGCGCGCAGCGAGGGCGGCTTCCGGCTCTACACCGAGGGCGACGTCGCGCGGCTCATGGTCATCCGGCGGATGAAGCCGCTGGGCTTCAGCCTCGAGCAGATGCGGGAGCTGCTCGAGGTCACCGGCGCCCTGCCGGACGCCTCCGGCGAGGAGGAGACCGCGCTGCGCGGGCAGCTCGCCGAGTTCGTCCGGCTCGCGGAGGAGGCCCGCACCCGGATGCTCGAGCGCGTCGCCATGGCCGACGAGCTCCTCGAGCAGCTGCGCTCGCGCTGACGCGCCACCCGCACCCCCGTCCCCGCCCTCCTCCCCGTCCCCGTACCGCCCCGTCCCCCTCCCCGTCCCCCTCCCCGTCGTCCCCGTTCCCCGCACTTCGGCGCCTCTTCGTCACCGATGACGCCTCCCGGCGGCAGAAGGGCGCCGAAGTGCCGGGAGGAACGGCGCGGGGGTGATCGGGTCGGGGACGACGCGGGGGTGGTCGGGCCGGGGAGACGGTCAGAGGCCGCCGGTGAAGAGCAGCCGGTTCGGGGTCGAGCGGGCGTTGCGGGCGATGACGCCGGTCGTGGCGCTGCTCACGAGGGCGCTGTTCACGGTGGTGCTGGCCGCGTCGCCGTAGCGGGCCTTGTAGAGGGCCATGGCGCCGGCGGCGTGCGGGCTGGCCATCGACGTGCCGCTGATCGTGCTGGTGCCGCCGTCCAGCCAGGTCGAGGTGATGGCGACGCCGGGCGCGTAGACCTCGGTGCACGCGCCGTAGTTGGAGAAGGACGCCCGCACGTCGTCCACGTCCGACGCCGCGACCGTCAGCGCCCCGGACGCCGACGCCGGCGAGACGCGGCACGCGTCCTGGTTCTCGTTGCCCGCCGCCACGGCGATGGAGACCCCGGAGGCCGCCAGGGCGTCGACGGCGCGGTTGAGGGCCGTCGAGTAGCCGCCGCCGAGGCTCATGTTGGCGACGGCCGGCTTCGCGGCGTTGGCGCGCACCCAGTCGATCGCCGCGATGATCCCGGAGGTGCTGCCGCTGCCGTCGCAGCCGAGCACGCGCACGCCGCGCAGCTGGACCCCCTTCGCGACGCCGTAGGTGGCCCCGCCGATCGTCCCCGCGACGTGCGTGCCGTGGCCGTTGCAGTCCTGCCCGTCCCCGCCGAGCGCGTCGTAGACGTTGCTCGCCCGACCGCCGAAGTCGCGGTGGGCGGTGGCGATGCCGGTGTCGATGACGTAGGCCGTGACGCCGGAGGCCGTCGTCCCGTAGGTGTAGGTGCCCGACAGCGGGCGGTTCCGCTGGTCGATCCGGTCCAGGCCGTAGAGGCCGCCGCCGACGCCGACGCGCTGCGTCGCCTCGAGGGTCACGACGGCGTCCTCCTCGATGGCGAGGACGTCGGGGTCGCGCTGCAGCTGCCGCAGGTCGGCGTCGCCGAGGTCGGCGGCGAAGCCGTCGACGGCCACGTCGTAGACCTCCTCGGGCACGACGTCGAGGTCCGCGGCGACGTCCTCGGCGTCGGTGCCCTCGACGAGCGTGACGATGTAGCTGCCCTCGATGGCGTCCGCCCCGGCGGACTGGACGGCGACGAGCGCCTGCTGCGGGGGCGCGGCGGCCGCGGGGCCCGCCGCGGCGAGGCCCAGCGCGGCGGCGGCCGCCGCGGCGACGAGCGGGACCCGCAGCGCGGACCGGGGGGTGAGGGTGGCGTGCTGGGTCACGGGGCCGCTCCAGGGGTGCGGAGACCCGGGGAGCCCGGGCCCGGCGGGGACCGACCACGACGCGGCGCAGCAGCCACGAGATGACAGGGAGTCGTGGTCATGACGCTCGGTGAGCGCAGGACGGAACCTACGAGCCGCCCTCTCCGGTCGTCAACGGTCCTGCGCAGACTGGACGCCCTCCGGTCTGCACCTCCCCGGAGCCACGAGGCGAGGGTCCCGACGGGGGACCGGGCGGACGACCGCCCGGTCGACGGGCACGCACGGGCCCCGGCGGGAGCCGCTCCGGGGTGCGCCGTCGCCGCCCTCCCCGTAGTTTCCGGTGTAAGCGCGCGGCAGCAGCGGTCGACCGGCGGCTCCACATGTTGCGGAGCTCCGCCCCCGCGCTGAGCAGCAGCCCCCACGACTTCCCGAGGAGCCCCCATGGCCCAGCCCGTGCCCGACCCCCATCCCCGCGCCGACGACGTCCGTGACGGCCGCGGGGACGACGTCCGTCGCGACCGCGGCGACGTCGGCCGGCGCGACACCCGCGCTCCCGGGCGCGACGACGTCCGCGACCCGGCGCCCGCCAAGACCAGCGCGGCGGCCACCTTCGCGCTCGTCTTCGGCCTCTCGGCGCTGCTGAGCTTCCTGACGCTCATCCTGTCGCCGCTGGCGCTCGTGCTCGCGGTCATCGGCGTCCTGCTCGGCGTCGCCGGGCTGAAGATGACCAAGCGCCGCGGCGTCACCGGCAAGGGCCTCGCCATCGCCGGGCTGATCATGTCGGTCCTGGTGCTCGTGCTGGGCCTGCTCGGCGCCATCGGCGTCTCGACGTTCCTGAACGACGACCAGGCCGTCAACCGCCTGGAGCAGCAGGTCGAGCAGCTCCGCAGCCAGATCCCGACCGACGTCGAGCTGCCCTCCGGCAGCTGATCCCCCGCCCCTCCGCCGAGGGGCGCTCCGAGCGGCCGCACCCCCGGGTGCGGCCGCTCGTGCGTCCGGCGGGAACCGCGGTCAGCGGCCGGACGCGAGCATCGCCTCCACGAGATCCCCCGCGGTGCCGTCGGCGCCGTCGGCGCCGTCAGCCCGGTCGGCCGTGCCGGCGGCCGCGCGCAGGAGCATCGCGATCGCGACGGCACCGGGGTCGGGGACGCCGACGACGCGGTCACCGAGGTAGGCCGCGCGACCTCGCCGCGCGCGCAGGCCCGTCGTGCGGCGGGCTCCCTCGGCGGCGGCCGCGGCCCCGTCGGCCAGCGACCCGGTGGAGCCCGTGGCGACGGCCGCGGGCTCGAGCGCGTCGACGAGCGTGCGGTCGCCAGGCTCGGCTCCCCCGACGCGCCGCACCGCCGCTCGCCCCTCGCGCAGCCCCTCGCCCCAGCCCGCGCCGTCGGCGTCGCCGCCGGCCCGCTCGACCGCGGCGGCGAGCTGGGCGAGCAGCAGGCCGAGCAGCGGCCCGCTCGTCCCGCCGACCTCGTCGAGGAACACCTCCGCGGCCAGCGCCAGCGCCTCGGCGCCCGTGCGCGCACCGGCCGGCTCCTGGTCGAGGCGGGCGACGACGCGGCGCAGGCCACCGCGGACGTTGTCGCCGAAGTCGCCGTCCCCGGCGAGCCGGTCCAGGCGGGAGAGGTCGCCGTGGGCGCGCTCGACGTCGCCCGCCCAGCGCCGCAGCGCCCGCTCGGGGGCGGAGGCGCCGGGCGGCAGCGAGCCGTCGGCGGCCGGGGCCCGGGCGGCCGCCACCCCCGCGGAGCCGGCGCGCGCCTCCTCCCCGCGCCCGACCCAGGGCGCCGGGACGAGCTCGAGGGCCGCTCCGGTCGTCGGCGGGCCCCCTCCCGTCGTCGCGGGGAGGGCGGGCGTGAGCGCCGGGGCGCGCCACAGGTCGAGCCACCCCGGCTCGAGCGCCGTCAGGGTCACCGAGAAGCCGTGCATGTCGAGCGCGGCGACGTAGGTGCCGACGAGCGCGTCCGCGACCTCGACCCCGCGGCGCCCCAGGGCCTCGGCCGCCTCCTCCAGGACCGCGTAGAGCTCCAGCTGCGTCGTCGCCCCGAGGCCGTTGACCACGACGAGCACCCCCTCGCCCGCTCCGGCCCGCGACGACGTGAGCGGCAGGGCGTCCAGCACCTCCTCGACGAGGTGGTCCACCAGGTCGGGCAGCGGCGGGCGGACCACGGTGCGCTCGGCGCGCTCGCCGTGGATGCCGACGCCCAGCTCGAGCTCCTCGGCGTCGAGCGCGAAGGCCGGCTCACCCGTGGCCGGGTCGGTCTGCGCGCGGGAGGCCACCGCCAGGCTCCGGCTGGCCGCGGCGACCCGGGTGCCGAGCTCGACGAGCTCCTCGACGCCGCGGCCGGCGTCCGCCGCGGCGCCCAGCAGCTTCTCGACGACGACGGTGGCCGCCGTCCCACGCCGGCCGGCGGCGTTCTCGGCCGAGTCGGTGGCCAGGTCGTCGTCGACGAGCACCTCGCCGACCTGCAGCCCCTCCAGGCGCAGGCGCTCCGCGGCGATGCGGAAGTTGATGACGTCGCCGGTGTAGTTCTTCACGACCAGCACCACGCCGTCCGGTCCCGCGGCCGACCGGCCGGCCTCGAGCACCTGCCGGTTGTGCGGGGAGGTGAAGACCAGCCCCGGGGCCGCGCCGTCCAGGACGCCCGGGCCGAGGAAGCCGACGTGCAGCGGCTCGTGGCCGGCACCTCCGCCGGAGACCAGGCCGACGCGGCGGCCGGCGTGCCGGGTGCGCGCCAGCAGGTGCAGCGGCTCGCGGCGCAGCTCCACCAGACCGGCGTGGGCGCGCGCGAAGCCCGCGGCGGCGCGGGCGACGGGCTCGTGCTCGGGGTGGGCGAACGGGGTGCTCACGCGGACCTCCTCCGCCCGCGGCGACGGCGCCGCGCGGCACGGCGATCCTGCGCGACCCGGCGCGACCCCGGCAAGACCCGGCCCGGCCCCGGCACGACCCGGCGCGACCCGGCGCGACCCGGCGCGGCCCCGGCAGGACCCGGCGGCGGCAACATGCAGGACACGTGGTGTCACGCGGGGGGAACACGCCGTCGCCAGGGTGGTGCGCTCACCGCCCCGGCCGGGGGCGCGAGGCCCGGGGGGACGACATGAGCGAGCTCGAGGGACGCCGGCGGGACGAGCGCACGGCGCCGCCCGCACGGCCCGAGGAGGCGGCAGCCGTCCTGGCCCGCGGGCTGGGGCGGCGCGGCTTCGTGCGCGCCGCGGCGGGGATGGGAGCGGCGGCCGTGACGGTCGCGGGCGGCGCCCTGTCGGCCCCGGTGGCCGCGGCGGGGCGCGCCTTCGTGCCCGGGGTGCTGCAGCCCCTGCCGACCCGGCCGTCGCGCGAGACCTACGTCCCGTGCGACCCGGCCATCGCGCTGTGGGGACGGCTCCCCACGCGCCGCACCGACCCCGTGGCCCGGGTCCGCTCGGGGGAGGTCGTCACCATCGACACCGTCTCCCACGAGGGCGTGCTGGAGGACCAGGGCAAGGACCCGCTGGCGTACTTCACGAGCTTCGGCGTCAGCCCGGACGCCGTGCTGTCCGACGCGGTCGGCGTCGCGGCGCGCACCCCGCACGACGGCCCGGGGCCGCACGTCGTCACCGGGCCCGTCGCCGTCCGCGGCGCCCAGCCGGGCGACGTCCTCAAGATCGACGTGCTCGGCCTCGAGCCGCGGGTGCCCTACGGCGTCATCTCCAACCGGCACGGCAAGGGGGCGCTGCCCGGGGAGTACCCCGAGGCCTGGCGCGGCGACCCGTCCCTGGCGCAGTGGTTCAACGAGGGCGGGAACGTCAGCGTCTTCACCGAGGTGCAGGCGCGCGGCGGGGAGCTCGTCGGCGCCATGCCCGGCCCTGTGCCCGCCCGGTTCCCGCTACGCCCCTTCCTCGGGATGATGGGCGTCGCCCGGGACACGACCGCCCTCGTCGACTCCGTGCCGCCCACGGACGCCGGGGGCAACATCGACGTCGCGGACATCGGCGTCGGCGCGACGCTGTACCTGCCGGTGCGCGTGCCGGGCGCGCTGTTCTTCACCGGCGACCCGCACATGGCCCAGGGCGACGGCGAGGTCGCCCTCACGGCGATGGAGGGCTCGCTGCGGGCCCGCCTGCGCCTGTCCGTCGTCCGGCCCGGGGAGGGCGCGCCGCTCCTCGCCGCCGAGCAGCCCTTCGCGGAGACGCCCGACCACTGGGTCCCCATCGGGCTGTCGGACCAGGACGGCCCCGAAGGCGGCGGGAACGCCACCGACCTCGACGTCGCGATGAAGCAGGCCGTGCGCCACGCCCTCGCCTTCCTCACCCAGGAGCTGGGCATGCCGGGGCCGGTGGCGTACACCTACCTCTCGGCCGCCACCGACTTCGCCGTCTCCCAGGTGGTCGACCGCACCACCGGCGTCCACGCGCTCATCCGCAAGGCCGACTTCGACCGCTGAGCCAGGGGTCGCACCCGTCCGCGGGACGCGTGGCGCCGAACCGAGGGGACGGGCGAGTCGGCGACTGCAGGGAGCCCCCATGACCGGCACCACCGGCACCACCGGCGCCAGCGAGCGCCCCGCGACGCGCGCTCCGTCCGCGGCCCGGCGGGGGCTGCAGGCGGCGGCCGTGCTGTCGCTCCTGGCCGTCGCCTGGCAGTTCGTCACCGCCGGCCAGATCGTCGGCGCGGGAGCCGGTCCGGGCGCGCACGCCACCGGCGCCGTCGTCCTGCACGTGGTCACCGGCCTGGCCGCCCTGGCCGCGCTGCTCGACCTGCGCTCGGGCGCGAGCGCGCGGGTCGCCGTCGGAGCCGGGGTCCTCCTCGCCCTGACGTTCCTCCAGGCGTGGAGCGGCGACCACGCCCCGCTGACCGTGCACGTGCCGCTGTCGCTGTCGGTCGTCGTCGGCGCCGTGTGGCTCCTCGCCGCCGCCGTCGGCGTCGGCGTCGGCCGCTCCCGCGAGCGCTGACCCCCCCCGGCACCGGGGCTCCTGCCCGCGGGGTGCTCGCCCGGCGGGGGTCGCCGCGCCACCGCCCCGGCCGAGCGGGCATGCTTCCCGGGCAGCACCGGCGCCCGCGGGACGCACCGGCCGGCGAGCGGACGTCGACGCAGAGGGGGCGCGGATGGGGGGTGCGGAGGCGCTGCCTCGGCGCCGGAGGGCTCCCGGCGCCCTCGGGGCCGGCGTCCTCGTCCTCTACGGACCCCTCAGCGGGCTCGCGTACATCCCGGTGTCCGTGGTCCTCGGCGCGCAGATCGGCCTCACCGGTCCGCAGGTCGGCCTGACCGTCGGCGCCCACGCCCTGGCCGCCGCGGTCGGCAGCCTCGTCCTGGGACCGCTGCTCGACCTGCACCCCGTCCGGCGGGTCCTGCCGCCGGCGATGCTCCTCAACGCCCTGGCGTCGACGGCGCTGTGCCTGGACCCGACGTACGCGCTGCTGCTCGGCGGGCGGCTCGTCACGGGGTTCACGAGCTCGGCGGCGATGCTCTGCGCGTACGTCGTCGTCAGCGACGCCGCGCGCCACGACGACGTCCGGCGCGACCGGACGCTGTCCCTCCTGCAGACCTTCATGAGCGTCGGCGCCGCCCTCGCCCTCGGGGTCGGGGCGCTGGCGGCCTCGGCGGGGCGCCCGCGCTGGGTCTTCGTCGTGCTGGCCGCCTACGGCGTCGCGATGCTCGCCGTGTCGCTGCGCTCGCCCCTGCTGCGGACGGCCGGCGCCCGCCCCGCCGGGGCGGCGCCGCCGGACCCCCGCCGGATGGCCCGGGAGGTGGGCGGGCTGGTGCGCCAGCAGCGCGTGCTGGCGCTGATGCTCGGCTCGCTCGTGCTGGGCCTGGTCATCCAGGGCTCCCACTTCGGCGTCAGCCTGCTGCTCGAGGAGCGCTCGGCGACGACCTCGGCCGCCGAGCGCGTCCTGCTGTCGGTGCTCATCCCGATCGGCGTCTTCTCCGGCTCCTCGCTCGCCCGGCAGCTGCTGCGCCGCCGCACCCGGGAGCAGCTCTACCAGCGCCTGTACCTCGGCCTGCCGCTGGCGGTCCTGCTCCACGCCGGCGCCACGGCCTGGGCGGGGGAGGTGGCCCAAGCCGCAGGCCTGCTGCTGGTCGGCTGCTTCCTCGGGGCGATGATGCCCCTGTCCACCGCGCTGGTCATCGGGTGGTCCCCCGACCTGCGCGGCAGCGCCACCGCGGCCGAGTCGCTGGCCCGCGGGGCCGGCGCGACGCTCGGCCCCGTCGCGGTCGGCGCCGTCGCCGCCGCCTGGACGAACCCGGTGGCGGTGCTCGCCGTCGCCGCCGTCGCGGTGGTGGGCCTGGCGGCCTCCCGCGGGGTGGCCGGCGGCCCGGCCACCTCCCCGCCCGGGCCGGAGCTGCCGGACCCGGGCAGCTCCGTGCCCGTGCTGGACGCCGAGGCCGCGCGAGAGGAGGACCGCCGCTGAGGACCCGCCGCCGGGGCCTCAGCCCTCCCGACCCGCCTTGACCACGAGGACGGGAGCGTCGGAGCCGAGGATGATCCGCTGCGCCGTGCTGCCGAGGAGGAACTTGCCGACCGGGGAGCGCCGGCGCGTCCCGATGACGACGAGCGCGGCGCCCGCGCCCGGCACGGCGTCGAGCAGGGCGTCCACCGGGTCCTGGTGCTCGGGCCGGCGCAGCACCTCGACGGAGGAGGGCGCCGCGCGGAGCTCGGAGACCGCCCGACGGGCCGCCTCGCCGGCGTCGTCGCGCGTGCTGAGGTCGAGCACCGCCAGCGGCAGGTCGCGCAGGAGCGCCTCCGCGGCGCCCCGCTCCAGCGCCGCGGCGCCCTCGCCCGTCCCGGACCAGCCCACGAGGACCGACACGCCCACCACCCCTCCCGCACCGGCGGGACCTCCGCCGGAGCCCTTGCTACCACGCCTCCGGTCCCGCGGTCCGGCCCGGCCGCCGTCGTGGGGGTCGCGCCCGCGCGTCGTCGGGGTGGGGCGCGGAGGCGCCGAGCCCGGGTAGCGTCCGCCGTCGACCGGCGACGGACGCCGCGTCTCGTCGACCGGACCGGTCGGCGACGCGCCCGGGACGGGGAGTGAGCATCGTGCGAGGACGCGCGCGCGGGATCGTGGGAGTGGTGCTGCTCGTGCCGCTCGTCGGCGCGGCGGCCTGGGACGCCCGCAGCTCCGGGACGCTGTCCGGGGCTCGCACGGGCCTGACCATCATCGCGCCGGCCTCGCCCGGCGGCGGGTGGGACGGGCTCGCGCGCCAGCTGCAGACCGTCATGCGGGAGACCGACGTCGTCACCAACCCGCAGGTGGTCAACGTGACCGGGGCGGCCGGCACCATCGGCCTCGCGCAGCTGGCCCAGATGGAGGGCCAGGAGGACGTCGTCATGATCACCGGGACCGTCATGGTCGGCGGCGTCGAGATCAACGACAGCCCCGTCGGGTTCGACGACGTCACCCCGCTGGCGCGGCTGACGGACGACTACGAGGTGATCGTGGTGCCGGCGGACTCGCCGCTGCAGTCGGTCGACGACCTCGCCGCCGCGTGGCAGGCCGACCCGGGCGCCGTGGCCGTCGGCGGCGGCTCGCTCGGCGGCACCGACCAGCTCCTGGCGGCCCAGCTGGCGCAGGCCGTCGGCGTGTCGGGTGCCGACGTCAACTACATCGCCTACTCCGGCGGCGGCGAGGCCGTCCAGGGCCTGCTGTCCGGGGCGAGCGCCGTCGGCATCAGCGGCTACAACGAGTTCGCCACCCAGATCGAGGCCGGCAGGCTGCGCGCCCTCGCCATCTCGGCGCCCGAGCCGCAGCCCGACCTCGGCATCCCCACGCTCTACGAGCTCGGCTACGACGTCCACCAGGGCAACTGGCGCGGTCTCCTCGCCCCGCCCGGGCTCACCGAGGAGGAGCTGGCCGAGCTGGAGGCGATCGTCGCCGAGACCGTGGCCACCCCGGAGTGGGAGGAGACGGTCGAGCGCAACCAGTGGGTCGACGTCACCCTCGTCGGCGAGGACTTCGCCGGCTTCATCGACGAGGAGGTCGCCCGCATCCAGGCGATCCTCGAGGAGGCCGGCCTGTGAGCGGACCCGTGCCCGAGGGCGGCAGCCACCCCGTCCGGGCCGACGACGTGACGGCGACCGACGCGGCCGCCACCTCGACGGGCCGGACGGGGGTCGACGAACCGCCGCGGGCGCTCGCCGCTCCGGCGCCGTCCCCGGGGTCGTTCGCCATGGCAGCCGTCGTCGCCGGCTTCGCGCTGTACCTGACGCACGGGCTCCTCACCCTCGACGCCGTCGAGGCCGAGGAGGGCCCCGGGCCCGCCTTCTTCCCCACGCTGATCATGGTGCTGGCGTGGGTCGTCGCGGTCGGCCTCGTCATCGACGCGATCCGGCAGCGGCGGACGGCAGCGGGGCACGGCGCCCGTCCCTCCACCAGCGGGCCGGCCTCTCCCGGAGGCACGACGGGCGCGCAGCTGCGGGCCCCCGGCACCGCGGAAGACCGGACCGACGAGAGCGCCGGCACCGACTGGCGCTCCGTCGTGCTGGTCGCCGCGACGTTCGCGATCTTCATCGCGGTCCTCGAGCCGCTCGGCTGGATCCTCGCCGGCACCTGGCTCTTCTGGGGGGCGGCGCAGTCCCTCGGCAGCCGTCGCCGCCTGCTCGACCTGGGGGTGGCGCTCGCCATCGCCTCGATCGTCCAGCTGGCGTTCGGCGCCGGCCTGGGCCTGAACCTGCCGGCCGGCGTCCTGGGAGCGTCCTGACGTGGAATCCCTGAACGACCTCGCGAGCGGCTTCTCCACCGCCCTCACGCCGATCAACCTCGTGTACGTCGTCCTCGGGGCCCTGCTGGGCACGGCCGTCGGCGTCCTGCCCGGCCTCGGGTCGGCCATGGCCGTGGCGCTGCTGCTGCCGGTGACCTTCGCCCTGGACCCGACCGGCGCCCTGATCATGCTCGCCGGCGTCTACTACGGCGGCCTGTTCGGCGACTCGATCACCGGGATCCTGCTCAACACCCCCGGCAACTCCTCGGCCATCGCGACGACGTTCGAGGGCCACAAGATGGCGCTCGACGGGCGGGCGTCGCAGGCCCTGGCGACCTCGGCCATCGGCGCCTTCACGGGCGGCCTCATCGCCACGACCGTCGTCGCCCTGGGCTCGCCGCTGTTCGCGAGCCTCGCCTCCGCGTTCGGGCCCGCCGAGTTCTTCGCCCTCACGGCCTTCGCCTTCGTGGCCACGGCGTTCGTCGTCGCGGACTCCGCCCTCAAGGGCCTGGCCGCGCTCGTCATCGGCTTCACCATCGGCGTCGTCGGCATCGACAGCCAGACCGGGACGGTCCGCTACACCCTCGGCCTCCCCGAGCTCTTCGACGGCATCGGTGTCGTCGTCATCACCGTCGGCCTGCTGGCGCTCGGCGAGGTGCTCTTCGTCGCCTCGCGGCGCGGCCACGTCGGCGGCGACGAGCTCGTCTCCGTGCGGGGCCGGCCCTTCCTGTCCAGGGCCGAGCTCCGCGACGCGCTCCCGGCGTGGCTGCGCGGCACCGCCTTCGGCGTGCCCTTCGGCGTCATCCCCGTCGGCGGGTCCGAGGTTCCGACCTTCCTGTCCTACGGCACCGAGCGCCGCCTCGACGCGCGCCGGACGAACCCGATGTTCGGGCGCGGCGCCATCCGCGGCGTCGCCGGCCCCGAGGCGGCGGGCAACGCGACCGCCGGCACCGCGATGGGCGCCCTGCTCGTCCTGGCCCTGCCGACGTCGGCGACCGCGGCGGTCCTGCTCGGCGCCTTCCAGCAGTTCGGCATCCAGCCCGGCCCGCTGATCTTCGAGGAGTCGGGCGACGTCGCGTGGGCGCTCATCGCGAGCCTCTTCGTCGGGCTCTTCGTGCTGCTGGTGCTGAACCTCCCCTTCGCACCGCTGTGGGCGAAGCTCCTGCTCATCCCCCGGCCGTACCTGTACGCGGGCATCAGCGTGTTCGCCGGCCTGGGCATCTACGTCTCGGCCGGCTCCGTCGTGGACCTGTGGCTGCTGCTGCTGCTCGGCCTGCTCGGCTTCCTCATGCGCCGCCACGAGGTGCCGCTGGCCCCGGTGCTCATCGCCGTGATCCTCGGCCCGATCGCGGAGATCAACCTCCGCAGGACCCTCGCCATCAGCCAGGGCGACCTGGGCGCGCTGGTCGCCAGCCCGATGACGGTCGTCGTCTACGCGCTGCTCGCCGTCGCCGTGGTCCTCGCCGTGGTGGGCAAGGTCCGCAGCCGACGCAGCGCCGACGTCTGACGGGGCGCGCACGGACGAGCGCCCAGCACCGACGGGCGCTCGCCACCCGGCGGGGGGACGTCCTCGTCCGTCCGGGGGGCGCCCGGCGCGTCCCCGCCACCCCCGTCGACCATCCGCAGCAGGGTCGGCGCCGTGACGGGCGCGGCGGCGGGGTCGGGCGGGCGGCGACGCGGAGGGAGCCGGCTCACGGCGGTGCTCGTCACCGCGGTGCTCGGGGGCGGCGCCCTGGCCGGAGCAGTCGTCTCGTGGGCCCAGCAGCAGGACCTGCGGGACCTGCCGTCGCTGCAGCGCGCCGACGCCGTCGTGGTCGGCGAGGACCGCCGCCGCTACGCCGCCGACCTCGTCGAGGTCCGCTTCGAGGCCGAGGGCCGGCAGGTCTCCGCCTCGGTCCCGGCCTCCGCGGCGGTGGAGGTGGGCGACCGGGCGGAGGTGGCCCACGTGCCCTCCGACCCGGCGCGCGTCCGGCTCGTCGAGGGCTGGGCCCCGCCGTGGCGCTCGTGGCTCCTCCTCGCCGGGGCCGTGCCGATCGCCGCGGTCATGGCCGTGCTGCGCCGCCGCACCCGCTCGGGCGCGTACAGCGCTGGGGCGGCCCTGCGCCGTCGGCTGCGGGGCCGCTGACGGCGCAGGGCCGGCCCCGCACGCTCACCCCTTGACGCCGCCTCCGAGGGTGAAGGCGCCTCCGAGCCAGCGGGACACGACCGCGTACAGCACCACCACGGGCAGCGTGTAGAGCAGCGAGTACGCCGCGAGCTGGCCGTAGGCGGCGGCGCCGTACTGCCCGAAGAACTGGTAGATCGTCACCGCCGCGGGCAGCTTGTCCTCCGAGAGCAGGAGGACGAACGGCACGAAGAAGTTCCCCCACGCCGTGATGAACGTGAAGATCCCCACCACGAGCATCCCGGGGAGCATGAGCGGCGCCACGATGCTGCGCAGCGACTGCATCGCGGAGGCGCCGTCGGTCCAGGCCGCCTCCTCCAGCTGGATGGGGACCCCGTCCATGAAGGACTTGGTCAGCCAGATGGCGATGGGCAGCGAGGTCGCCGCGAGGAACAGCACGGTGCCGTACCTGGTGTCCACCAGGTCCAGCCGCGCGAAGAGGCTGTAGACGGGGACCATCACGGCGGTCAGCGGCAGCCCGGTCGCGAACAGGATCGTGTAGAGGAACGGGCGGCCGTAGCGCAGCTGGTAGCGCGAGAGCGGGTAGGCCGCCAGCGTCGCCACCAGGACGGTGATGAGCGACGCCGACAGGCACAGCACCAGCGAGTTGAGCAGCGGCCGCAGGGTGGTGTCGACGGTCAGCACCGCCGCGAAGTTGTCCAGGCCCGGGTCCTCGGGCAGCGAGAGCTGCAGCGACGCCGCCGGGTCGAGCGCGGCGAGGACGAGCCACAGCAGCGGCACCGCGAAGAGCACGGCGACGACGACGAGCACGGCGGTGACGAGGACGTCGGAGGACCGGCGTCGCGGCGAGGCCACGCTCGGGCGGGAGGAGCGGTCGGGCGGCCCCGCGGCCCCCGACGTCGGGGTGGTGCCTGGCGCGGACGACGTCGCGGCGGCCATCAGATCTCCTCCTTGCCGATGGCGCGGATGTAGCCGACGGAGAAGACGGCGCCGATGGCGAGCAGCACCAGCGCGATGGCCGTGCCGTAGCCGAGGGCGGCGTACTGGAAGGCCTGCTCGTACATGAGCAGCGGGAGCGTCTCGCTCGCGTCGCCGGGCCCGCCCGCCGTCATGACGAAGATGAGCGTGAAGACCTGCAGCGTCTGCAGCGTCACGAGGACCAGGTTGGTCCCGATGGCCCGGCGGATCATCGGGACGGTGACGAAGCGCAGCCGCTTCCAGCCCGACGCACCGTCGATCTGCGCCTGCTCGTCGACGTCGGCGGGCACCTGGCTCAGCGCCGCCAGGTAGATGAGCATCGAGAACGCCGTCCCGCGCCAGATGTTGGCGAGCACGACGGCGAGGATCGGCACCGTGAACAGCCAGCTCTGGCCGGGGAGCCCCAGGCCGGACAGGGCCGTGTTGAGCGTGCCCTCGGGGTTGAGGAAGGCGTACCAGACGAAGGCGGCGACGATCTCGGGCACGACGTAGGCGGCCATGACGGGCAGCGTCACGAGGGAGCGGGTGATGCTGCCGCGCCCGCGCAGCATGAGCGCGAGCGCCAGGCCGAGGCCGTTCTGGCCGATCACGGCCGACCCCAGGACGAACACGACGGTGAGGACGACGGCGTTCCACACCGCCGGGTCCTGCGCCAGCTGCACGAAGTTGTCCAGCCCGACGAACGACGTCTGCGCCGCCGCGGACCCCGTCAGCGAGGCGTCGGTGAACGACAGGAGCACGCTCCACACGACGGGCCCGGCGAAGAAGACGGCCAGGAGCACGACGGCGGGCGCGAGCGGCAGGAGCCACCGGCTGGCGGGCCGGTGCTGCGGCGGGCGCGCCCCCGGGGCCCCGCCCGGCGCCGGTGCGGGTGCGCTGCCCCGGCGGGCCTCCACGACGCTCATGAGCCCTCCTCCTCGGTGTCGTCGCCGGTGCCGGTGGTGTCGTCGCCGCTGCCGGTCGCGGCGTCGTCGGCGCGCTCGACCTGGTCCTCGCCGACGATCTGCGTCACCGCCTCGCCGTAGTCGGCCATCGCCTGCGCCGGGGTGCGGTCACCGGTGATGACGGACTCCGCGGTGGTGCTGATCTCGTTCGAGATGCGGGGGTACTCCTGGTAGGCGGGCCGGAACCGCGTGACGTCGACCAGGTCGGTCAGCTTGGCGATCACGGGGCTCTGGTCGGCGTACCGCGGGTCCTCGGTGACGTCGGCGCGCACCGAGATCTGCTGCGCCGCGAGGTAGTACCCCAGCGAGTTCTCCCGGTCGGCCGCCGTCGTGATGAAGTCGAACGCCAGGTCCGGGTCGGGCGCGCCCGAGCTGACGGCGAACGCGAAGCCCCCGGAGAGGCTCACCGCGCCCGGCTCCTGGCCGTCCTGCGTCGGCATCGGGGCGACGTCGAGCGTCGTCGACCAGTCGGGCCAGGCGCCCGAGCCGCCCTCCTGCCAGTTGCCGACCTGCCACGAGCCGTCGAGCGCGATGGCGATGCGCTGGTCGGGGATGAGCTGCGCGCCCGTGGCGTACTGGATCTGCGGGTCCAGCGCCAGGTCCAGCGACGGCCCGAGGTCCTCGCTGTAGACGGTGTCGAGGAAGCCCAGGGAGTCCTCGAACCCCTGGCTGGCGGTGACCCAGCGGTCGGTCTCGTCGTCGTAGAGCGCGTCCCCGGTGCCGGCGAGCAGCATCTGCACGCCCTGCATCGAGGTGACCTCGCCGACCGACGAGCCGCCGTAGACGTTGATGGGGATCACGGGGTCGCCTTCGGGCGACTCGAGCCCCGCGTCGCGGACGGCGCGGGCGGCGTCCAGGACGTCCTCCCACGTGCCCGGCTGCCACGGCACCTCGACGCCGGCCTCCGCGAGCAGGTCGCGGTTGTACCAGAGGCCGCGCGTGTCGGTGCCCATGGAGACCCCGTACACGGACCCGTCGCGGCCCGTGGTCGCCGCCTCGGACCCCGCGAACTGCGGCCAGTCCTCCCACTGCGCCAGCCGGTCGTCCAGCGGCAGGAGGTAGCCCGCCTCGATGTCGGAGTTGATCTGGAAGGTGTCCTGCAGGACGACGTCGGGAGCCGTCCGCTCGGACCCGCGCATGAGGTTGAGCTTGGTGAAGTAGTCGTTGCCCCCCGCCACGACGGGCGTCACCTGCACCTCGACGCCCGGGTGGGCATCCTCGAACTGCGCCTCGACGTCGGCGAACCACTCCGGGACCGGGGCGCCCCCGCCGAACTGCTGGTAGGCGACGCGCAGCACGTCGGACCGCTCGGCGGCGCCCTGCTGGCCGCAGCCGGCCACCAGCGCCAGCACAAGCACCGTTGGTGCCGCCACCGCAGCTGCTCGGCCGGTCCTGCGGGTCCTCGCGCCCGGACCTCGTGCCCTCCTCGTGCTCCTGCTCAGCGCCACGTCGCACCTCCGCCCCGCGGCTCCGTCGCCGCCTCGTCGGGGTCCTGCCGGGCCCGGGGGCTCCCGGGCCCGGGTCTCATTCCACGGCCCTCACGGGGCCTCCCGGCGCAGGCGCAGGGTCACGACCTGGAACGGCCGCAGCGACAGCGCCGCCCCGCCGCGCTCGTCGAGACCCTGCCCGTCGGGCGCACCGCCCGAGAGCGCGCCGCGCAGGTCCTCCGGCGCGGGGCGCTCGAGGAGGTCGACCTCCTCCGCCCCGGCCGCCGCGAAGCCCGGGACGAGCCGCGCCCGGGCGCGGCCCCCGAGGGCCTCGTACAGCCGGACGACGACGTCGCCGGAGCGGTCGTCGGCCAGCTTGACGGCCTCGACGACGACGGCGCCGGACGCGCTCTCCTCCTCCACCCGCACCACCGGCTCGACGGCGCGGTCCCCGGGGACGCGGCGCTCGGGCAGGTTCAGCGCGTAGCCCTCGCGGACGGCGTCGGCCACGCCGCCCCCGACGACGAGGGACGCCCGCAGCACGTGGGTGCCCTGGTCGGTGTCCGGGTCGGGGAACCGCGGCGCGCGCAGCAGCGACAGCCGCACCGTCGACGTCGTGCCGCCGCCCTCGCGGGCGTGGCGGGCGACGTCGTGGCCGTACGTGGCGTCGTTGACGACCGCGGCGCCGTAGCCGGGCTCGGCGACGTGGACGAACCGGTGCGCGCAGACCTCGAAGCGGGCGGCGTCCCACGTCGTGTTCACGTGCGTCGGGCGCTGGAGGTGGCCGAACTGCGTCTCGAAGGCGGCGCGGTCGGTGTGGACGTCGAGGGGGAAGGCGAGCTTGAGCACCTTCTCGCGCTCCTGCCAGTCCACCTCGCAGCGCACGTCGACGCGGGCGGCGCCGGGCGCGAGCGAGAGGTCCTGCACCACGCGCGAGGCGCCGAAGGTGCGGACCACGCGCACCGTCGCCGCCCCGTCCTCGGCGGGGGAGCGCTCGGCGGGGGAGCGCTCGGCGGGGAGGAGCTCGACGGAGTCGGCGCTCGTGAGGTCGCTGACCCGGTTGCGGTAGAAGGCGTCGAGGTCCCAGGCGTCCCAGGCGTTGGGGGTGTCCGGGTGCAGCTGGAGCAGCGCCCCCGCCTGCCCGGGCGCCAGCACCTCGCGGTCGGCCTCCAGGTCGCGCACCGAGGCCAGCAGCCCGCGGGCGTCGACGACGACGCGCACGCGCCCGTTGTCGAGGACGTGCTCGCCGCCGCCCTGCTCGACGACCACCGCTGCCGGCGCCGGCGCGGCCGCCTCGTCCAGCGGCGTCCCGCCGAGCGCCGGCACGCCACCGCGGGCGTGCGGCGCGGCGTTGAGGACGACGGTCGCCGCCCCGGCCGCGGCGCCGCCCGCGAGCGCCTGCAGCGCCGCGGTGATGAGGCCCTCGAGCTCCTCGGCGACCTCGGCGTACGTCGCGCGGGCCTCGCGGTGCACCCAGGCGATCGAGCTGCCGGGGAGGATGTCGTGGAACTGGTGCAGCAGCACCGTCTTCCAGATCCGGTCGAGGTCCTCGTAGGGGTAGGCGTACGCGCCCGTCCCGCCGTCGGCGAGCACCGCGGCCGTCGCCCACAGCTCCGCCTCGCGCAGCAGGTGCTCGCTGCGCCGGTTGCCCTGCTTGGTGCCCGCCTGGGAGGTGTACGTGCCGCGGTGCATCTCCAGGTAGAGCTCGCCCACCCACACCGGGCCGTCCGCGTACTCGGCCTCGGCAGCGGCGAAGAAGGCCGACGGCGCCTCGACCGCCACGCGCGGCGAGCCCTCGAGGTCCGCCGTGCGCCGCGCCCGCTGGAGCATCTCTCGGGTGGGGCCGCCGCCGCCGTCGCCCCAGCCGAACGGGACGAGGGAGCGGTTGGAGCCGGACTTGTCCCGGTGGTTGCGCTGGGCGTGGGCCAGCTCCTCCGCCGAGAGCTCGGAGTTGTACGTGTCGACGGGCGGGAAGTGGGTGAAGACCCGGCTGCCGTCGATGCCCTCCCACCAGAAGGTGTGGTGGGGGAAGACGTTGGTGGTGTTCCAGCTGATCTTCTGCGTGAGGAACCAGCGCGAGCCCGAGAGCCGCACCAGCTGCGGCAGCGCGGCGGAGTAGCCGAAGGAGTCCGGCAGCCACAGCTCCTGCGTGTCCACGCCGAAGCGGTCGAGGAAGTACCGCTTGCCGTGGACGAGCTGGCGGGCCATCGCCTCGGAGCCGGGCATGTTTGTGTCCGACTCGACCCACATGCCTCCGACGGGCACGAAGCGGCCCTCGCGCACCTTCTCGGCCACGCGCGCGAAGACCTCGGGGCGGTGCTCCTCGATCCACGCGTACTGCTGCGCCGAGCTCATGGCGTAGACGAGGTCCCGTCCCTCGGGGGAGTCCATGAGGTCGACGACGTTGGACGTCGTGCGCGCGACCTTGCGGACCGTCTCCCGCAGCGGCCACAGCCACGCCGAGTCGATGTGGGCGTGCCCCACCGCGGTGAGCCGGTGCGCGCTGGCGGTGGCGGGCGCGGCCAGGACGTCGGCGAGCTCGCCGCGGGCCGCCGCCGCGGAGCCGGTGATGTCCTGCAGGTCCAGGACGTCCAGGCTCCGCTCGAGCGCCCGGGCCAGCTGCCACGTGCGCGGGTCGCCGTCGCCGAGCTCCTGCAGCAGGCCCCCCAGCACCTCGAGGTCGGCGACGAGCTCCCAGACCTCGGTCTCCAGGACGGTGACGTCGGCGCGGGCCAGGCGGTACAGCGGCGTGCTCGGCGCGGTGAGCCGGTCGCCGAGCGTCGTCGGCCGGAAGGGGTCCACGTCGAGGACGAGGGGGTTGGCGGCCGCCTCGACGTAGAGGTCGACGCGCTCGCCGCCCGTCGCGGCGTCGGCGACCGGGACCCAGCCGTTGCGGGGGTTCAACCCCTTCACGGGGCTGCCGTCGGGCCGGTACACGAGTCCTTCGGCCTGGAAGCCGGGCGAGGAGTCGGTCCAGCCGAGGTCGAGGACGAGCTCGACGCGCCGGCCGGCGGCCTCGGCGGGCACCTCCCCGGTGAGGTGCAGCCAGCTCGTCCCCCAGGCCGGGCCCCAGGGGTCCCCGACGGCCATCGGCTCGTAGCGGGCGGCGTCGTGGCGGCCCTCCCCGGGCAGCGCGGCCGACGGCGGCACGGGCTCGCCCCGGCCCCCCTCCACGTGCCAGGCCTCCACCTGCAGGGCGCCGACCGTGCGGTGCACGGCGGGGCGCAGGCGGTGGGCGAGGGTGCGCGCGACGCGCTGGCGGAGGAGGTCTCGGTCGTCGTGCATACGGGGCTCGCTCCAGCTCGGTCGACGTCATCGGCGGCCCGGGGTCCGGGTCAGGGCGGAGAGGGACGGGTCTGACCCGAGCAGTAAGCCACAGGGCTCAGCGCCACGGGGCCGAGCGCGAGCACCGACTTGCGCGCCGTCGTCAGGCCGCAGCGTCAGGCTGCGGCGTCGGGCCGAGGCGGAGCCGTCGTGGCGGTGGCGCGTTGTCGCCAGCGGTCGATGAGGCGGTCGAGGGCTGGTCGCCAGGGGGGTGGTGGCACCCGGGGGTCGGTGCGGTCGGGTGGGTGCCAGATGACCTGGGTGCCGACGAGCTGTCCTCGCCAGCCCTGGCGGTGGACGAGGCGGTGGTGGTGGCCGCACAGGCAGGTGCCGTTGCGTTCGCTGGTGGGTCCGCCGCGGGAGTACTCGGTGAGGTGGTGGAGGTGGCACCAGTCGGCGGGG
>Ga0210040_10002004_pt1 | contig 29522 bp, 25 predicted proteins | sample CryGeyCG12114_NA_FD_185462 | JGI IMG/M metagenome (GOLD analysis project Ga0210040, IMG submission 185462) | Groundwater microbial communities from aquifer - Crystal Geyser CG19_WC_8/21/14_NA (SPAdes) (version 2) | ecosystem: Environmental > Aquatic > Deep subsurface > Groundwater | place: USA...
CGAAGTCGCGCTCGTCCACGGCGTGGCCCATCGCCGACACCAGGCCCGGCTGCGCATGCCCGAACGCCCAGCCGGACAGGGGCAGCGCGATGGCGATCGCGACCACCGAGGTAGTGATCGCCCCGACCGTCATCGACGCCATCACCAGGCCCAGCCCGGTGGCGGCGGCGACCACCATCCGCCGCTCCCCGAAGCGCTGCCCCCAGCGCGAGGCCGTCGGCGCCGCGCCCACGATGAAGACCGCGCGCGGGACGCTCAGCAGCGACGTCAGGCCCGCCGACAGCCCCATGACCGACTGCATGAGCAGCGGCGTGAGCACGAAGTTGCCCATCCACCCCGCACCCAGGAAGAAGCTCGCCGCGGTGACCACCCGGGTGTTCCGGGTCGACAGGACCCGCAGCGGCAGCAACGGGTGCGTCGCCCGGCGTTCGATGCGGACCAGGGCCCAGACGGCGAACGGGACGACGACGAGGCAGGCGATCGGCACCGGCGACGGGCCCCAGACCCCCAGGCGGTTGATGCCAAAGGTCAGCGCGAGCGTGGCCAGCGCGAGGGCGAGCGCCCCGGGCAGGTCCAGCGGGATCCGCTCCTGCCCGCGCGGGTCGGCCGGGAGCACCGGCAGCGCCGCCCCCAGCGCCGCGACGCACACGACCGCCTGGACGACGAAGATCACCCGCCACCCGACCAGGTCCACGAGCGGGCCGCCGATGACGACCCCCACCACGGCGGCGCCGGCCAGCACGGCCGAGGCGAGCGACGAGACGCGCACCCGCTGCTCGGGCGGGTGCGCGCGGAAGAGCATGGCGAACGAGCTCGGGATCGTGGCGGCCGACCCGATCTGCGAGATCGTGCGCGCGGTGATCAGGCTGCCGGCGTTCCACGCCAGCGCCGTCCCGACGGCGAACGTGGCGGCCACGAACATGCCGAGGAGGAACAGCCTGCGGTGCCCGCGGAGGTCACCCAGGCGGCCCATCAGCGGCGTGCAGACCGCGGCGGCCAGCAGCGGCGCCGTCGTCACCCACAGCACCGTCGACGGCGTCGAGTCGAGGTCGACGGCGATCGGCTGGACGGCGATGGTGAGGATCGTCGCCGGGAACGTGGTGGCGAACATGCCCGCCAGGCAGGCCAGCAGGATCCACCGCCGCCGCTCGGGGCGCGGGACGTCGGGCGGCTCGGTCACCCGGCGTCCGCCAGGGTCCGGTGGCTCACGGCGCCGTCCTCATGCCCCGATGCACACCTCGGAGACTCGCACGCCCGCCCGAGCGGATCCCCGGCGGGCTCCCGCGGGTCAGGCCGTCAGGACCGCCCAGCCCCGCGGGGGCAGGTGCACGCGCCCGCCGGCCGGTCGGCCGGTTCCGCACGCCACGGTGGCGCCGTCCGCGGCCGGCAGGTCGACGGCCTGGGCGGCGAGGTTGAGGGCGACCACGACCGCCGCGTCCGCGGTGCCCGCGCGGAGGACGACCTGCTCGTTGGCCAGGTGCACGACGTCGACGTGCGCCCGCACGAGCCAGGGATGGCGCCGGCGCAGGGCGACCAGCGCCTGGTGCGCCTCCAGCGTCGCGCGGGCGGTCGCGCCCAGCTCCGCCGGGGCAGGGGGCCGGAGCGGGAACTCGGGGCGCACGGCGTCGTCACCGCCGGCCCGCTGCTCCTTGACGCCGGTCCAGCCGTACTCGTCGCCGGCGTAGACGCTCGGCACCCCGGCGACGGTGAACAGCACGGCCAGCGCGTGCGGCACCAGCTCGGCCCCCACCGCGGAGGCGATGCGGGTCACGTCGTGGTTGCCGACGAAGGTGGACGGCACGAACGTGCCCAGCAGCCCGTTGTGCCGTTCCAGGGCGTGCGCCAGCTCGAAGAAGTTCCGCTCGGAGATGCCGTGCCAGACCGCCTGCCACAGCTCGTACTGCGTGAGCGAGTCCATCGCCGAGGCCCGGACGATCGCGGCCGCGTCCCCGTGGATCACCTCGCCGGTGAACCAGGCGTCGGGATGCGTGCGGCGCACCTCCGGCAGCACCCGCGCCCAGAACTCCGGCGGCACCGCGTACGCGGCGTCCAGCCGCCAGCCGTCGGCGCCGCAGTCGAGCCAGTGCCGCATCACCCGCACCACCAGGTCGGCCACCTCGGGCGCGGAGTGGTCGAGGGCGACCAGCTGGTCGTGGCCCTCGAAGACGTCGGCCCGGACCGGGTCGCCGGGCTGCCAACCGGTCCAGTCGACGCGGAACAGCCCCGCCGTCGACGCCGCCGGGCCCTCGGTCTCCAGCGCGGCGAAGGACGGGTGACCGCGGCCGACGTGGTTGAAGACGCCGTCCAGGCAGACCCGGATGCCCCGCTCGGAGCAGGCCTCGACGAGCCGCCGGAAGTCGTCCTCGTCGCCGAGTCGCGGATCCACCCGGAAGTGGTCGACCGTGTCGTACCCGTGCGTCTGCGAGGCGAAGACCGGCCCCAGCGCGAGCCCGTTCAACCCGAGCCCGACGACGTGGTCCAGCCAGGCGTGCAGCCGGTCCAGCCGGTGCTCCGCGTCCGCTCCTCCACCCGCGGACCCGGGACGGATCGGGGCGCCGGTGAACCCCAGCGGGTACACGTGCCACCACATGACGGTGTCGGTCCAGCCGGTGCCGCTCACGAGGCGTCTGCGACGAAGCCTCGCCAGTTGCGCATGTACTCGACGAACACCGGCGACAGGCCCTCGGCGGCCAGGTGGTCGGGGCTGACCGGGGTCGGCACCGGCACGAAGGCGGCGTCGCGGCGCACCTGGTCGGGGAAGTCGTGGTGCAGGATCGCGGCCCGGCCGACCAGCACGAAGTCCGCACCGCGCTCGAGCGTCTCGGCGGCTCCCTGGCCGCTGCGCACCTTGCCGGCCACGCCCAGGCGGGTGGTGCCGCGGTGGAGGTCGGTGAACCAGTCCATCAGCGGGCGGCCCTGGTAGGCCTCCTCCTGCGGCTCCTTGGCCACGTCCCACAACGACATGTCCAGGTAGTCGACGTCGCCCCGGCCCATCAGCTCCGCGGCGACGTCCCGGATCTCGCCCAGGCGGAGGCCGAAGCGCTCGGGCGAGAGCCGGACGCCGACCTGGAAGTCGGGGCGGCACCGCTCGCGGACCGCGGTGAGGACCTCGGACAGCAGGCGGGCGCGGTTCTCCAGGGAACCCCCGTAGCCGTCGGTGCGCCGGTTGGTCTCCGGGGAGAGGAACTGGGCGATCACGTAGCCGTGCGCTCCGTGCACCTCGACGCCGTCGAAGCCGGCCCGCTGCGCCCGCAGCGCGCCGACGGCGAAGTCCTCGACCAGCTGCCCGACCTCGTCGGCGGTCATCGCCCGCGCGCCGGTCTGCTCGTCGTCGGAGGGCCCGACCGGCTGCTCCACCAGGTCCCGCGGTGACCGGATGCCGGCGTGGTGCAGCTGCAGCGAGGACAGCGACCCGGCGTCCGCGAGCGCGCCGGCCAGCCGGGTCAGGCCCGGCAGGTGGTCGTCGGAGAAGACACCGAGCTGCCCGGGGAAGCCCTGGCCACCGGCCTGGACGTGCGCGGCGCAGCTCATGGTGAGCCCGTGGCCGCCGCGGGCCCGGAGCGCCAGCCAGTGCAGTTCCTCGTCGGAGAGCCGCCCGTCGGGGTGGCTCTGCGAGTTGGTCAGCGGAGCCAGCCACACCCGGTTCGGTGCGGCCGGGCCGTGGGCCAGCGTCAGGGGTGCGAAGAGGTCGGACACCCGCCCGAGCGTACGGAGCGGCGGCGCTCGCCCTCCCCCCGACCACCACTCCCCCGGCCCCGGCCCCGGACGCAGCGACGGCCCACCCGGGGCACCGGGAGGGCCGTCGCCGTACTGCGCAGCGGGTGGCTGGGTGGGTGGATCGGATCAGTGCATGAGCACCGGCGCCGCGGCGGCGCCGTCCTGGTCGTCGAGGAGGTGCGACTCCTCCTTCTTGCGGGGCAGGAACGCCACCGGGATCAGGGCCAGCAGGATGAGGACGAAGGCGACGGTGAACGTCGTCCCGAAGCCGTCGGCCATGAACTCCAGCGGATCGACCGGACGCGACGGCATCGACGTGAGCTGGTTGGTCAGGACGACCGACAGCACGGCGGTACCGATGGAGCCACCGATCTGCTGGACGATGTTGACCAGCGTCGAGCCGCGGGCCACCTCGGCGTTGGTCAGCGACTTCAGCGCCGAGGTCATGATCGGCATCATCGTGCCGCCCATGCCCAGGCCCATCACGAACAGCGCGCTGCACAGCACCAGGTAGGACGTGTCGGCGCCGACCTGCGTGAAGACGAAGAAGCCGCTCGCCATCACCAGCAGGGCGAAGGGCACCGTGCGGCCGATCGGCACCCGGTCGGCGAGGATGCCGGCGATGGGCATCGTCACCATGGCGCCCAGGCCCTGCGGGGCGATCAGCAGACCGGCCATCAGGGTGGTCTCACCGCGCACCTGCAGGAAGTAGGACGGGAACAGCAGTCCGGCGCCCATGAAGGCGATGACGAAGACGAACATCGACACCGTGGCGATCGTCAGCCGCCGGTTCTTGAACAGGCGCAGGTCGATCAGCGGCTTCTCGGTCCGCAGGGCGTGGCTGACGAAGGTGAGGATCAGCGCGACGCCGATCGTCGCCGACACCCACACCCGCGGGCCGAAGGACGCACCCTCGCCACCCTCGGCGATCGAGGAGACGCCGAACAGGAACAGCGCCAGCCCCGGCGAGAGCAGCAGCATGCCCAGGAAGTCGAACCGCTCCGTCGGGCTGGGCTCGTCCTTGGGGAGCACGGTGGAGGCGTACGCGAGCGCGGCGATGCCGATCGGCAGGTTGATCAGGAAGATCCAGTGCCACGAGGCGACGTCGATCAGCCAGCCGCCGAGGATCGGACCGGTGATCGGCCCGAGCAGCATGGGGATGCCGAGCACGGCCATGAGCCGGCCGATGCGGTCGGGGCCGGCCGCCCGGGTCAGGATCGTCATGCCCAGCGGCATGAGCATCCCGCCGCCGAGGCCCTGCAGGACCCGGAAGGCGATCAGCATCTCGATCGAGGTGGCCATCGCGCAGAGCACAGAGCCGGCGGTGAAGAGGAACAGGGCGGCCAGGTAGAGGCGCTTGGTGCCGAAGCGGTCGGCGGCCCAGCCGGTGAGCGGGATGACGGTGGCCAGCGCCAGCGTGTACGCCGTCATGGTCCAGGCAACCGTGGCGTAGGTGGCGTCGAACACGTCCTGGAAGGTGGGGAGCGCGACGCTGACCACGGTGATGTCGAGGATCGACATGATCGCGCCGAGGACGACGACACCGGCGATCTTGAGCACCGCGCTGTCGATCTTCTCGGGGTACACCGGCGGCAGCGGCGGAGCGGACTCGGTCACAGGCAGGTCTCCTGATCTGGTGCCGGGCGGAGGGCGCCGCCCGCGAGGATGTCGGTGAGTGCCCCGTGCAGCCGGTCGCGCTGCTCCGGGGACAGGGCGTGCGTGAACGCCTTGAGCGATTCGTGCTTGGCCTCGATGTGCTGTTCCGCCAGCTCCTCGCCGAGCGGGGTGAGCGACACGAGCTTCACGCGCCGGTCGCTCGGGCTCTCGCGCCGCTCGACCATGGACAGGCCGACGAGCTGGTCGACGTTGCGGCCGGCGGCGGCCATCGACAGCCCCAGGGCATCGGCGATGGAGTTGATGGGCATCGGCTCGGCCGTCCTGGTCAGCAGGAACAGCGTGCGCGCCTGGGAGAACGACAGGTCGCTCTCGGCCAGCGCGTCCAGACCGTCGGACTCGCCGGCGCTCATCAGCCGCTTCACGAACTCCACGAGCACGCCGTAGAGGTCGTCGGGTCGGGCAGGCACCGGAAGATGCTAACGCACACGCAACCTTTGACGAGGTGAAATGGTTGTGAACACGCGATGACTCTCGCCACACGGCTCACCCCGGGAGCGCGGGGCCCCCGGGTCCCTCCGCAGGCAACCGCACGACGACGCGCAGCCCGCCGCCCGGGCGGGCGGCGAGGGCGAGGGTCCCCCGGTGGGCCTGGGTGATCCGCTCGACGATCGCCAGCCCGAGGCCGACACCCGCTGCCCCGCCGCGGGTGCGTTCGGTGCCGCGCTGGAAGGGCTCGACGAGCGTGCCGACCCGCTCCGGCGCGAGCACGTCGCCGGTGTTCTCGACGGTGAGCAGCGCCGCCCCGGCCGAGGTGCCGGTGGTGATCCACACGGTGCCACCCCCGGGGGTGTTGTGGACGATCGCGTTGTGCAGCAGGTTCGTGGTCAGCTGCAGCAGGAGCGCGCGTGACCCCACGGCGGGCGTGACCGGGCCGGAGACCCGGACGTCCACGCCGTGCTCCTCGGCCAGCGGGAACAACGTCTCGGCGGCCTCCTCCGCCAGCAGGGAGAGGTCCACGGGCTCCCGGCCGGAGGCGCTCCCGCCGGCCCGGCTGAGCAGCAGGAGGGCCTCGGTGAGGTCGATCGCGCGCGCGTTGACGGCGAGAAGGCGGTCGACGAGCTCGCCCGGGTCGTGGCCGGGGTCCTTGCGGGCGACCTCGAGGAGTGTCTGGGTGATCGCCAGCGGAGTCCGCAGCTCGTGCGAGGCGTTGGCCGCGAACCGCTGCTGCTCGCCGACGTGGGCCTCGATGCGGGCGAGCATCCCGTCGAAGGCGTCGGCGAGCTCGCGGAACTCGTCGCTGCGGCCCGGCAGCGCGATCCGGTGGGACAGCGATCCGGTCGCGGCCGCACGCGTCGCGGCCGTGATGCGGGTCAGCGGGGCCAGGACCCGGCCGGCGAGGAACCACCCGCCGACGAGGCCCAGCACGAGGAGGAACACCAGGGCCGCCGCGGCGCGCGGTGCGAAGGCGCGCTGCAGGTCCGACCGATTGGGGACGAACAGCCCGGGAGCCGCGCCGCGAGGGCCCGAGGTGACGATCACGCCGTCGGGCACGTAGCGCAGCAGGAAGACCCAGACGACCGCCAGCAGCAGCGCGCCGGCGAGCAGGAGGAAGCCGGCGTAGCTGAGGGTCAGCCGGAGCCGGACGCTGGGCCCGGGGGGCCTAGGCACCGGCTGCTCCCCCGCCGCCGGACGCGGGGACGCTCTCGATCCGGTACCCGACGCCGGGCACGGTGGCGATGATGCCCGGCTCGCCGAGGCGCTTGCGCAGCGCCGAGACGGTGATGCGCACCGCGTTGGTGAAGGGATCGGCGTTCTCGTCCCATGCCCGTTCCAGCAGGGACTCGGCGCTGACCACACCGCCCCCGGCGGCGACGAGGACCTCGAGCACGGCGAACTGCTTGCGGGTGAGCGCCACGTACCGGCCGTCGCGGTACACCTCGCGCCGGAAGGGGTCCAGCCGCAGGCCCGCGATCTCCTGGATCGGCGGACGGTGGTGGGCCCGCCTGCGGTCCAGCGCCCGGAGCCGGAGGACGAGCTCCCGGAGCTCGAAAGGCTTGGTGAGGTAGTCGTCGGCGCCCAGCTCGAAGCCCGAAGCCTTGTCGTCGAGGCGGTCGGCGGCGGTGAGCATCAGGATCGGCAGGCCGCTGCCGGACGCGACGACGTGCCGGGCGATCTCGTCACCGGACGGGCCGGGGACGTCCCGGTCGAGCACGGCGATGTCGTAGGTGTTCACGCGCAGCAGCTCCAGGGCGCTGTCTCCGTCCCCGGCGAGGTCGGCCGCGATCGCCTCCAGCCGCAGCCCGTCGCGGATGGCCTCGCCCAGCAGCGGTTCGTCCTCGACGATCAGCACGCGCATGGGCAGAGGTTAGAGAGCCGGTACGTATCGCCGGCATATCGGAAAAGGCTTACGGGCCGGCAACGCGCCGCTGCCTTGACTGCCGGCATGCCTGACAGTCAGCGAGCACGGACGAGCGCGGCGAGACGAGCGCGCGGGGCGGTCCTCGCCCTCCTGGCCGTGGCGGCCGCGGCCGTCGTCGGCGCCGTCGCCGGTTCCCAGGCGTTGGACGCGTCGTCCGCGGCAGTACGCCTGGGAACCGAGCACGTGACCTGGCCCGGTCCTCCGCTGCCCGACGGCGTCACGGTGGAGGACGGCGTCGTCCCCGAGGGCGTCACGGTGTTCGACGACGGGATGCCGGCGGTGGTGAACCTCGACCCCGAGCTGCTGGCCGCGCTGCGCCGGGCGGCGCGGGCAGCGGCGGACGACGGCGTCGGGTTCACCGTGAACAGCGGCTGGCGGTCCCCCGACTACCAGGACCAGCTGCTCCGGGAGGCCGTCGCCGAGTACGGCTCGGCGGAGGAGGCCGCCCGCTGGGTGGCGACCGCGGACACGTCGGCGCACGTGTCCGGGGACGCCGTGGACCTCGGGCCGGCCGAGGCCCGGTCGTGGCTCGCGGAGAACGGTGCCCGGTTCGGGCTGTGCCAGATCTACGGCAACGAGCCGTGGCACTACGAGCTCCGTCCCGGAGCCGCCGACGGCGGCTGCCCCCCGATGTACGCCGACCCCACGGAGGATCCGCGGCTGAACCCGTGAAGCCGCAGGCGGAGCGGGGCCGCCCTCGCCGCACGGTGCGCTTCCCCGGGGCTGGCTCTCCTGCGCGCTGCTGCGCCACCCTCGGCCTCGGTGCGCTCGCCGAACGGGCCGACATCGGCTTCCTCGCCTTCAAGACACAGGCCGCCGTCCTCATGGTGCTGCTGGCCGCCGGCGTGCTCGGCACCGCCGACCGGCTGCGGCGGTGGTTCCGGCGGCCACGCCCGGCGCGCGTCCCCTGGCTGCCCCGGCTCGTCGCCGTCGTGCTCGTGGGGGGCGAGGCGGCCTCGGCGGTCCACCACCTCGCCGGCTACTGGGTCGTCGGGCACTACGCGCTCACCGCCCGGACGACCCGCTACCCCGGCGGTTCCGTGCCGAGCGGGGGCCCGGACGGGCCGCCCTACATCGCGACGCTGTTCGTGGACCCCGCCGACGAGCCGGTCACCGAGGTCCGCGCGGCCTGGCGGGAGCTGCGGCCCGACGTCCCGCTGACCGACGCCGTCCTGGTCACCTCGCAGGTCGACCTGCTCGCCACGACACCGGTGCACACGGTCCTCTCGTTCAAGCGCATCTACTCCCACCCCAACGGCCGGTTCGAGGACCGGGTGGCGCTGCTGGAGGAAGTGGCCGGCTGCCCGACCTCGGCGTCCGCGGCGGAGCTGCTGCGGGACGACGAGTTCGACCGGGTCGACGGCCTGGTGCTGCAGCGGGCCGGCGAGGCGCTGCTGCTGCCGTACATGGTCGACGACTTCCCGGACCGCACCGTGCGCGCCGACGTCGGCTTCCCCGACCGGGCGCTGACCGGCCCCGGAGTTCGAGCGCATCGAGCTCGGCCGGATCGTCGTCATCGCGCTGCGTCCCTGATCCCGCGAGCCGGCCCGAACCGGGCTCCTCGATGATCCCCGTCGGCAGGCGACGCCCTCCCGCCGGCCGTACGGTGGCGTGCGCCGCGCGGCTCCAACGAAGGGGTGCACCGGCAGCTGCGCCGAACGGAGAGACCCATCACCGCGTCCGAGCACCGTGCTCCGCCCACCTCCACGCCCTCCGGCAGCGCCGTGGAGCCCGACGACGGCGGCGGGCTGACCGGCGCGGTCGTGATCGTCGCGCTGGTGTCGGCGATCTCCGGCCTGCTCTACGGCTACGACACCGGGATCATCTCCGGAGCGCTGCTGCAGATCAGCGACGAGTTCGGGATCGGCAGCGGCTGGGAGCAGGTGATCGCCGCCTCCATCCTGGCCGGCGCGGTCATCGGGGCCCTCGCGTGCAGCCGGCTCAGCCAGCGGCTCGGGCGCCGGAAGACGCTGCTGATCGTCGCCTCGGTGTTCGTCCTGGGCTCGCTCGGGGCGTCCCTGGCGCCGAACCCGGTGACCCTGTCGCTGGCCCGCATCGTGCTGGGCTTCGCCGTCGGTGGCGCCACGCAGACCGCCCCCGTCTACGTCGCGGAGCTGGCCCCGACCAGGTACCGCGGCCGGCTGGTGCTGTTCTTCCAGATCGCCATCGGCGTCGGCATCCTCATCGCCACCATCGTCGGCGCGACCGAGAGCGTGGACTGGCGGGTGGCGATCGGGGCAGCCGTGGTGCCCAGCGCGCTGATGCTCGGGCTGATGCTCCGCCTGCCCGACAGCCCGCGCTGGCTGGTGAAGGCCGGCCGGTCCGACGACGCGCGGGAGGCCCTGGACCGAGTCCGCCCGGCCGGTGCCGACGTCTCCGCCGAGCTGCACGACATCGAGGAGCTGGTGGAGGAGGAGCGTTCGGCGAGCACCAGCGGCTGGGCGGGCCTGCGCGAGCCCTGGGTGCGTCCGGCACTGGTCGTCGGCTGCGGGTTGGCGATCTTCACCCAGCTGTCCGGCATCGAGATGATCGTCTACTACTCCCCCACGATCCTGACCGACAACGGCTTCTCCGACAGCGCCGCGCTCCGGGTGTCGGTGGCCCTCGGCGCGACCTACCTGGTGACCCAGCTGATCGGGCTGGCGATCATCGACCGCGTCGGGCGGCGGCGGCTGACGCTGCTCACCCTGCCGGGCGCGGCGCTGGCGCTGATCGTGCTGGGCACCTTCTTCGTCACCGGCAACAGCGGCGAGGCCCAGGTCCCCTACATCATCGCCACGCTGATCGCGTTCATGGCCTTCACCGCCGGCGGGATCCAGCTGATGGGCTGGCTCACCGGTTCCGAGATCTACCCGCTGGCCACCCGCGAGGCCGGCGCCGCCGCGCAGTCGGCGTCGCTGTGGGGCACGAACCTGCTCATCACCCTGACCCTGCTGAGCATCATCGACACGATCGGCACCGGTCAGACCTTCTGGCTGTACGCCGCGTTCAACATCGCCGGCTTCGTCTTCCTGTACCGGCGGATGCCCGAGCTCACCGGCCGCAGCCTGGAGCAGATCGAGAGCCGGCTGTCCGAGGGGCACTTCCGCCCCGCCGACTTCGCCGGGAACCGCTAGACCCGCGGACCGACGTTCACCCGGCCCGGCAGGCCCGGAAGGCCGCCGAGCTCATCGACGTCCGCGCTCCGGAGGCGCGCCGCCGCGTGGCCGCCACGGAGGACGACGCGCAGCTCGACCGCGCCGAGCGGGCCGAGGCCGAACTGGGCCGGGGCCGAACTGGGCCGGGGCCGGACGACGGTGCTCCGTGCCATCGACGAGCAGCGCCGGGAGAACGAGGGGCTCCAGGGCCGCGCCCCTCTGGCAGGCTGGTCGGGTGAGCTTCCCGGACGCGCCCGGCTACCCACCGGTCCGGTACCGCGGGGACGCGGGTGAGCGCAGCGGCCGGCTGCGCCGTGCCGGCACCGCACCGGACCTGGTCGGCCCCGCCACGGAGATCGGCTTCCTGGCCACCGCCGTGCAGACCGACGGCGAGTTCGGGCTGTACCGGTACACGATGACCGGCCCGCCCACGGGACCGGGCCCGCACTTCCACCGCACGATCTCCGAGTCGTTCTTCGTCCTCTCCGGCACCGTCCAGCTCCACGACGGCGGGAACTGGTACGACGCCACGGCCGGGGACTTCCTGCACGTGCCCGTCGGCGGGGTGCACGCCTTCCGCAACGCCTCCGGGCAGCGCGCCGAGATGCTGCTGCTCTTCGCGCCCGGTGCGCCGCGGGAGTCCTACTTCGGCGCGAACATCGCCCGGGCCGCGGCCGGCCTCGACCTCTCCGAGGAGGAGCGGCTGGCGTTCCTCCGGGCCCACGACCAGTACGACGCCTGACCGGGCTCGAACGCCTCGTCCAGCACCGACCGTGGGTCGGGATCCCTCCCGCTCCGGGACCGGGGTCTTGCCCGGGCCTCACCGGACCGAGAGGGTGGGGCGGTGGACAGACGCGGGTTCCTCGCTGCCGCGGGTGCGGTCGTGCTGGCAGCGTGCTCGGGCCCCGGCGCGTCGAGTGCTCCGACGACGGCGCCGACGACGCGTTCGTCCCCGCCGGCCACCACCCCGCGGCCGTCGCCGTCCCCCGAACCACCTCCGACGCCCGCGACGGCCCAGGAGGTGCTGGCCCGCTCCACCGTCCCCGTGCTGTGCTTCCACCAGCTGCGCGAGTTCCGCCCGGACGACAGCGCGTACGCCCGCACGCTCATCACACCCCCGTCCGTCTTCCGGGACCAGCTGCAGGCGATGCGGGACGGGGGCCGGACCCCCATCAGCACCGGAGCGTTGCTGGACCACCTCCAGTTCGGCGGGCCGCTGCCGGATCGTCCGGTGGTCCTGACCTTCGACGACGGCTCGGCGACCCACCACTCCGTGGCCCTGCCGATCCTGACCGAGTTCGGTTTCCCGGCGACGTTCTTCCCCATGACCGTCGTGCTCGGGAAGCCGGACTGGCTCAGCCCCGACCAGGTGCGCGACCTCGACCGGGCCGGGATGAGCATCGGGGCGCACAGCTGGGACCACCAGCGGGTGGACCGGCTCGGTGGCGACGAGTGGGCGGTCCAGCTGGACCAGCCGCGGGCAGACCTGGCGGCGATCCTGGGCCACCCGGTCGACACGCTGGCCTACCCGCACGGCGTCTGGTCGCCCGAGGCCCTCCCCCGGGTCGGGGCAGCCGGCTACCGATCGGCCTTCCAGCTCTCCGAACCGCAGGACCCGACGTACCCGCTGCTGACCATCCGCCGGATCATGCCGCCCCCGACGTGGGACGGACCGACGCTGCTCGCGCGGATGGACGCGGACTTCTGAGCCGGGCGCCGGCCTCCGCGCACACCGGAGGCACGACTCCCGGGAGCCACATCGGCCCGGCCCGCACGTCCCTGGCGTGCCGCCCCCAGGCGGCCGCACGTTCCCTTCCTCCCAGGAGTCACCGTGACCTCGCTCCCGCCCACCGAAGCGCACTCCGCCACCGCACCGGCGGCACGGGGCCGCTCCCTCACCAAGGTCTTCGGCGAGGGTGACACCCGGGTGGTGGCCCTCGACGGCGTCGACGTGGACTTCGCCCGCGGGCACTTCACCGCGATCATGGGGCCCTCCGGCTCCGGCAAGTCCACCCTCATGCACTGCATGGCCGGCCTGGACTCGGTCAGCAGCGGGCAGGCGTTCATCGGCGACGTCGAGCTGAGCACGCTCGACGACAAGGCGCTCACCGTGCTGCGGCGCGACCGGGTCGGCTTCGTCTTCCAGGCCTTCAACCTGCTGCCCACGCTCACCGCGATGGAGAACATCACGCTGCCGATGGACATCGCGGGCCGCAAGCCCGACCGCGACTGGCTGGACACGGTGATCGACACGGTCGGGCTGCGACCGCGGCTGACGCACCGGCCCAGCGAGCTCTCCGGCGGCCAGCAGCAGCGGGTGGCGTGCGCGCGGGCGCTCGCCGGCCGGCCGGACATCGTCTTCGCCGACGAGCCGACCGGGAACCTGGACTCGCGCAGCGGCGCCGACGTGCTGCACTTCCTGCGCCGCTCGGTGCGCGACATGGGGCAGACCGTCGTGATGGTCACCCACGACCCGACGGCCGCCGGCTACGCCGACCGCGTCCTCTTCCTCGCCGACGGGCGGATCGTCGACGAGATGCCGGAGCCCACCGCGGACCGGGTGCTGGAGCGGCTGAAGGCGTTAGATCCCGACAGCGGCGGCGAACAGCCCGCGGCTCCCGGCGACGACACGAGAGCAGCGGTGCGCTGACGTGTGGCGGACCACGTGGCGCAACCTGCTGGCGCACAAACTGCGGCTGGCCATGTCGGGGCTGGCGATCGTGCTCGGCGTCGCCTTCGTCGTGGGGACGCTGATCTTCACCGACACCCTGAGCAAGACGTTCGACGACCTGTTCCGCAGCACCGTCGCCGACGTCACGGTCACCCGCGCCGCAGCGTTCGACCAGGGCCTGGCGGGCACCGGCGCCGGCGGCACCGCCACCCTCGTCCCGGACGACCTGGTCGACGAGATCGCCGGCGTGGACGGCGTGGCGGCCGTCGCCGGCGACATCACCGCGGAGGGGGTGTACATCCTCGACCCCGACGGCGAGGTGCTGGACACCGGCGGGGCCCCGGGCATCGGCATCAACTGGATCACCGAGGAGGCCGTGTCCGTCACGACCCTCGTCGAGGGGCGGGCGGCGGCCGGCCCCGGCGAGGTCATGATCGACACGGGCGCCGCCGAGGAGACCGGCTACGACATCGGTGACACCGTTCCCCTGCTCACGCCCGGCCCGCGCGTCGAGGCCGAGCTCGTCGGCACCTTCCGGTTCGGCGAGGAGGGCGGACTGGCCGGGGCGTCCCTGACCGCCTTCGACACCGCGACCGCCCAGGAGCTGCTGACCGCGCCGGGACAGTTCACCGGTATCGGCGTCGCCGCCGACGAGGGCGTCGACCCCGGCGAGCTGGCCGACCGGGTCGCCGCGGCGGTGGGCCCGGACTACGACGTCAGGACCGCGGCCGAGGAGGCCGACAGCCTCGCCTCGGACTTCTCCGAGGCGCTGCAGTTCTTCAACATCTTCCTGCTCGTCTTCGCCGGGATCGCGCTGTTCGTCGGCACCTTCATCATCCTCAACACCTTCTCGATGCTGGTCGCCCAGCGGACGCGGGAGCTGGCGCTGCTGCGGGCCCTCGGCGCCAGCAGGGCGCAGATCACGCGCTCGGTCCTGGGCGAGGCCCTCGCGGTGGGCGTCGTCGGATCCACCATCGGACTGGCGGCCGGCTACGGGATCGCCGCCGGGCTGCGCGCCCTCTTCGGCTCGTTCGGCCTCACCCTGGACGGCAGCCTGGTCTTCGCCGTCGACACCGTGCTGTGGGCCTACGCCGTCGGGGTCCTGGTGACGCTGGTCGCCGCCTACCTCCCGGCCCGGCGCGCGGCCGGCATGCCGCCGGTCGCGGCCATGCGCGACGACGTGGTCACCGCCCAGCGCGGTCTGGGGCGGCGCACCGCAGTCGGCATCCTGCTGGCCGCCGCCGGCGCCGCGGCGCTGGTGGCCGGGACGCTGACCGGGGACGGCGGCACCGCGGCCTCGCTCGTCGGCCTGGGCGCGCTGGGGCTGATCCTGGGCGCCACGGCGCTGAGCCCGGTGCTGGCCCGCCCGTTCCTGCGGGGCGTGGGCGCCGTGCTGCCGGCGGTCTGGGGCACCACCGGACGCCTGGCCCAGGAGAACGCCGTCCGCAATCCGCGCCGCACGGCTGCCACGGCGTCCGCGCTGATGATCGGCCTGGCGCTGGTCAGCGCCTTCAGCGTCATCGGGGCCTCGACCAACGCGAGCATCGACCGGCTCATCGCGGGATCGGTGCGCGCCGAGTTCGTGGTCTCCAGCGCCGTGGGGCAGCCGTTCAGCACGGACGTCGCGACGCGGATCTCCGAGGTCGACGACGTCGAGACCGTCATGCCGCTGCGCTGGGGACAGGCCCAGCTCGACGACGAGGTCACCTTCCTGACCGCGGTCGACCCGTCGGGGCTGGATCGCAGCGTCGAGCTGACCTGGGTCAGCGGCTCCGCGGACGGGCTCGGGGACGACGGGCTCATCGTGGACGAGGCCACGGCGGACGCGCGGGGATGGAGCGTGGGCGATCCGGTCGACATGCGCTCCGTCGACGGCCGGCAGCAGGAGCTCGTGGTCAGCGGGATCTTCGAGTCCAACCAGGTGGTGGGCTCCTCCATCGTGTCCCTCGACACCCTCGGCGGCGCCGGAGGCGTGGCCCAGGACCGGTTCCTGTTCGTGGACCTCGCCGACGGCGCGGCGACCGCCGACGTCCGGCCGCAGCTGGAGGAGGTGCTCGGCGCCTTCCCGATCGTCGACCTCAAGGACCAGGGCGAGTTCTCCGACGAGCAGAAGGGGCAGGTCGACCAGCTGCTGCTGCTCATCAACGCCATGCTCGTGCTGTCGGTGCTCATCGCCGCCCTCGGCATCGTCAACACCCTCGCCATGTCGGTGATCGAACGGACCCGGGAGATCGGGCTGCTGCGCGCCGTCGGGCTCGGCCGCACCCAGTTGCGCCGCATGGTCCGGCTGGAGGCCGTCCTCATCTCGGTCTACGGCGCGGTCCTGGGGCTGGTCCTCGGCACGGTGTTCGGCGTCGCCCTCAGCCGGGCGCTCGCCGATCAGGGGATCACCGAGGTGGTGGTGCCCTGGCCACGGATGGCGGTGTTCCTGCTCGTCGCCGCCGTCATCGGCGTGCTGGCCGCCGTCGGGCCGGCGCGGCGTGCCGCCCGGCTCCGGATCCTGGACGCCATCGCCCGGGCCTGACCGGGAGGAGGATGCGGGCATGTGCACGGTGGTGGTGCGACGGTCGGCCGACCGGCCCGGCGAGATCCTCGCCGTCCGCGACGAGGTGACGACCCGGGAGTTCGACGCCCCCGGCCGGTGGTGGCCGGAGCTGCCCGACGTCGTCGGCGGTCACGACCGCGTCGCCGGCGGGACGTGGTGCGCCACCGACGTCGGCACCGGCGTCACGGCCCTGGTGCTGAACCGGTTCCACGAGCGGCCGGCGGCTCCGGGGGCCCCGAGCCGCGGTGTGCTGCCGCTGCTCGGCGCCGTCCACGGCCCGGCGTGGACCGAGCACGTGCGGTTGACCGGCATGGCCGGCTTCCTGCTCGTCCTCGTCGCGCCGGACCGGCTGACCTCGTGGGAGTTCGACGGCGACCGGCTCACGGCCACCGAGCACCCCGAGGGCACGCACGTGTTCACCTCCGGCGGGCCGGAGGACCGCAAGGCCGACCTGTGGCGCGGGCCCTTCGCCGCGGCGCCCTTCCCGGACCGCTGGCGCGACCTGGTCCAGGAGCAGCAGCCGGCGCCGGAGGCCGAGGCCCTCGTCATCCGCCGCGAGCGGGACGGCCGGGTGTACGGCACGGTCTTCGCCGAGACCATCGAGGCCCGGCCCGGCCGGCTGCGCCTGGAGCACAGCCGGCAGCCCTGGACCGGGGTCTGGGACACCGCCGTCTTCGACGGGTGAGCGGACCCGGCGCTCAGATGGCCTGACGCCGCTGCAGGTGGAGGAAGGCGAGCCAGCCCACGGGCGCCGGCAGCCAGAAGGTGACGGCGCGGAAGGCCAGCACCGCGGCCAGGGCCGCCGCCACCGGGACACCGGTCGCGGTCAGGCCACCGAGCAGCGCGGCCTCCACCGCACCGAGCCCGCCGGGGGTGGGCGCGACCGAGCCCACGGCCGAGGAGACCAGGTAGACGCCGATGACCGTGGGCAGCGCCAGGGAGGCGTCGAAGGCCCGCAGGGAGGCGTCCAGCGCCAGCACGTACCCGGCGTTCTGCAGCAGGATGCCGGCCAGGGCCGTGGCCAGCCGCCGCGGCTCGGTGGCGGCGGTGAGCAGCTGCGGGAGCGACTGCCGGACGAGCGGCTCGAGACGGCGGATCAGCAGGCGGCGCACCGGTGCGATCGCCACCAGCACGCCGACGACGGCGACCGCGCCGAGGAGCACGAGCAGCACGTCCCCGCTCGGCACGAGGGACAGCCGCGCGGTGGACACCCCGCTGGCCCAGCCGACGACGAGCAGCAGCACGACCGTCGCGGCCACCGTCGCCACCTGGCTCACCGCGACGCTGGCCGCGGCCGCGCCCACGGTCAGGCCCGAGCGCTGCAGGTAGCGGATGTTGAGGCCGACGTGGCCGACGGTGGGCGGGGTGACGAGGGTCAGCCACGCCGTCGACACCTGCACCAGCGTGGTGCGGCCCAGGGAGAGGGCGACCGGGACGAACGGGACGAGCGCCAGGGCCGCGCCGACGTAGGTGAGCGCGGAACCGCCCAGCGCGATCAGCAGCCACAGCGGATCGGCCCGTCTCAGCTCGTCGAGGATGCTCACCTGGGACAGCTGCGAGGCGAGCAGGAAGGCCGCGACGGTGGACGCCCCGACGGTGAGGATCGCGCGGAGGGAGAAGCGCTCGAGGCGGGGCGCGGCGGCCACGGTGCCGTCCGGCCCGGCGAGGGCGCGACGCAGCTCGGCGAGCAGGTCCGTACCGCGCACGGCCCGCCGCACCGACGCCGGGAGGGCGACCGGCTGCAGCAGCGCCGGCACGCGCGGCGGCGTCGGGTCCGGGCCGCCGGCCCGGAGCGCGGCCACGGCGGCGTCGGAGCCGACGACGGTGGCCCCGCCGACGAGCAGGGCCACGGTGTCCAGCTCCCGCTGGAGCTCCCCGGCCGCCGGCTGGGCCGCCCGCAGATCGCGGAACCCGGCGGTGCCGTCCGGGTCGAGGACGACGCTGTCGGGCGTGAGCGCGCCGTGCGCCAGCCCGACGGCGTGCAGCCTGCGCAGCGCGGTGAACGCCGCGGCCAGGCCCGCCTGCGCACCGTCCCCGGCCTCGGGGAGCGAGGTGCCGGACAGCGGGCGCTCGACCAGCACGAGGGCCGGCCCCACGGCCAGCAGCGCCACGACCGCGGGGACGGGCACACCGGCGGCGCCGGCCAGCGCCGCGCTGGACGCCTCGCGTTCCACGTCACCGCGCTGGCTCAGGGACGGCCGGCCGACCACCGCCGCGCGGAACCGGAGCATCCGCCCGGCCCGGCGCACCAGCGGCAGCCCCCGGCCGTCGGGGTCGACGACGGTGACGCACACGGGCCCCGTGGCGTCGGTGCCGGTCAGACGGATCAGGCCCGCGTGCTGCTCGACGACCTCCAGCGCGTCGACCACCACACCGGCGCGGGCCAGTTCGGCGCGGATGACGTCGTCCGCCGGGCGGGCTGGGGTGACGCCGCCTCCCAGGCGCACGGCGAGTCCCGCGACCGCTCCCAGCAGGACCGCCGCGACCGTGCCCTGGAGGGTGAGGTTGCCCAGCGCCACCCCGCACGCCAGCCCGGCCAGCACCGCCCACCGGCTCGGCGTCCGCCAGCGCCGGCGCCGCTGCAGGTCGGCCCCGACGAGGAAGGCGATCGCGGCCACCACCGGCACCAGCGCGGCGTCGTCGCGCGGGCCGGTCAGCACGTCGGCCACCACGCCACCGGCGGCGTCGCCGAACCGCTCCGCCGCGGCACCGAGCACCAGCCCGAGCACCCCGGCCACCAGCGCCTGCACCAGGGCCGCACGCCGGTGCCGTGCCGCATCGACGGCGACGGTCAGGAGGACGGCCAGGGTGGCCAGCGAGGCGACCACCGAGGCGAGGGAGAACAGCGTCCGGAGCGGACCGCGCACGGGCGTGGGCACCGTGCTGTCCAGCGCGGCGACGGCGTCCGGCGACGTGAAGGTGACCAGCACGACGAGGGCCAGCGCCGTCGCCGCGGTGAGCAGCCGGACGACGTCGTTGGGGCGCCGGACCCGGACGGCGGGCGTGCGCACCGCCTCGCCGCCACCCCCGCCCACCGCGCGATCATCCCCGAGCGGCGGTCCGGCGCGTGCCACCGGGACGCGAGTCCGCCCTTTCGTGGACGATGCGCCGCGCTGCCGGGGGCCGCGCCGCTCGTGGAACATCGCTGAAACGTTCGTCTCCTACCGTCGCGCCGGTGACCAGCACCGTCCTCCAGCCCGGGAGCGGCCCGATCGCCGCCGCGACCTACCTGCCCTCCACGCCGGACCACGTGCTGTGGGGTCGGCTGCCCTGCGCGACGGACGCCCCGGTCCTCACCGTGGACCCCGGCGCCGAGCTCACCCTCGACACGGTGAGCCACGAGGGGATCCTGGAGGACCAGGGGCGCGACCCCGTGGCGTTCTTCGCCCGGCACGGCGCGACCGAGGTGCTCGACGACGCGATCGCCCTGGCGGGCAGCGACGACCCGCACCGGTTCGGCGTGGACGGCCCGCACGTGGTGAGCCGGCCCATCGCCGTCTCCGGTGCCCGCGTCGGAGACCTGCTGGCCGTCACGCTGCTCGACGCCACGCCGCGCGTCCCCTACGGGGTCATCTCCAACCGGCACGGCCGCGGCGCGCTGCCCGGTGAGTACCCGGGCGACGACATGCCCGTCTTCAGCGCCTTCGCCGACGTCGCCGACGACGGCGCGCACGGCCTGCTGCCGCTCGTCGACGGGGGCGAGCGGTCGGTGCGGTTCCCGCTGCACCCGTTCCTGGGGATCATGGGGGTCGCCGTGCCGGGGGGCGAGCGCCCGCACTCGGTGCCACCGGGGCCGCACGGGGGCAACATCGACATCTCCCTGCTGACCGCCGGGAGCACGCTGTACCTGCCGGTCCAGGTCGACGGCGCGCTGGCCTACGTCGGCGATCCGCACTTCGCCCAGGGCGACGGCGAGGTGAGCCTCACCGCCATGGAGGGCAGCCTGCGCGCGACGGTCCGGCTGGACGTGGTCGCCCGCGAGGAGGCGCTGCAGCGGTTCGGCGAGCTGACCGGCCCGCTGGCCGAGACCACCGAGTTCCTGGTGCCCACCGGCATGGACGAGGACCTCGACGTCGCCGTCCAGCACTGCGTGCGCGCCGCCATCGCGCTGCTGCAGGCCCGCTTCGGCATGGACCCGCGGCTGGCCTACGCCTACCTCTCCGCCGCCACCGACTTCCGCATCAGCCAGGTCGTCGACGTCGTGAAGGGCGCGCACGCCACCATCCGGAAGTCGGACTTCGCGTGACCGGCCCCGCGCCGGAGGGCCTGATGGCGGCGTTCCGCGCCTACGAGGCCGCGCTCATGGCCGACGACGTCGCGACCCTGGACGAGCTGTTCGCGCCGGGGCCGGACACGCTGCGCGCCGACGGCGAGGGCGTCCTGGTGGGCTCCGACCGGATCGCGGCGTTCCGCTCCGCCCGGGGCGGTGCTCCGCAGCGCACCCTGGCCGAGGTGCACGTCCGCGTCGTCGACGAGGACGCGGCGCTCATCGTGGCCGGCACCGTGCTGGACCGCGGCGGGCGCGGGCTGCAGACCCAGCTGTGGCAGCGCTCCGCCGACACGCCCGGGCACGGCGGCTGGCGGATCACCGCCGCGCACGTGTCCGTGCCGCCGGCTGCCCTCGACCCCCGGATCTGGCGGGTCGTCGGCGATCCCCTCGTCCCGCCGTCCGGGGACGGACCGCTGACCGGCCAGTCGGTGGCGGTGAAGGACCTGTACGCCGTCGCCGGCCACGCCGTGGGCGCGGGGAACCCGGCCCGGCTGGCCGACGCGATACCGGAGCCGGCGCACGCGGCCGCCGTCGGCCGCCTGCTCGACGCCGGCGCCGCGGTGCGCGGCATCGCCCGCACCGACGAGTTCGCCTACTCCCTGGCCGGCACGAACGCGCACTCCGGCACCCCGCCGAACCCGGCGGCGGCGCACCGCATCCCGGGCGGTTCCTCCAGCGGCAGCGCCAGCGCCGTCGCCCTCGGGCACGCGACCATCGGGCTGGGCACCGACACCGGCGGGTCGATCCGCGTCCCCGCCGCCTACCAGGGCCTGTACGGCATCCGCACCACGCACGGCGCCGTCGACCGGACCGGCCTGCTCCCGCTCGCCGCCGACTTCGACACCGTGGGCTGGCTGACCCGCTCTCCCGCCCTGCTCGCGGCCGTGGGCGACGTGCTCCTGCCCCCGGGGTCGTCCGGGAGCAGCGCGGAGCTCGTGTTCCTGCGCGATCTCGTCGACTCCGCCGAGCCGGACGTCCGCACGGCGGTGCGCGGCTGGCTCGCCGACGCCGGTGCCGCGGAGCTCGACGCGTCCCTTCCCGACCTCGACCGGTGGCGTGCCGCCTTCCAGACCTGGCAGGGCTTCCAGGCCTGGCAGGCGCACGGCGCCTGGCTGACGGACCGCCTGGACGTGCTCGGACCCGACGTGCGGTCGCGGTTCGAGACCGCCGCCGCGATCGACGGCGACACCGCCGCCCGGGCGCGCGCCCTGCTGGACACCGCACGGTCGCAGGTGCTGGAGCTCGTCGGCGACCGCGTGCTGGTGCTGCCGAGCGCCCCCTCGGTGGCTCCGCTCGCGGCGACCGGCGCTCCACCCGAGGTCCGGAACGCGACCATGCGGCTCACCTGCCTGGCCGCGCTCACCGGGCTGCCCGCGGTCAGCCTGCCGGTCCGCACCGCCGAGGGCCTGCCCGCCGGCGTCTGCCTGGTGGCCGCGCCGGGCCGGGACCGGGCGCTGCTGGAAATGGTGCAGGACGACACGAGAACCTGAAACGGACGCAACGCGGCTGAAACGACGGTTTCCTACGTTCGCCGCATGCAGCTGGCCGAGTTCAACGCACTGCCGGCCCCCGAGGCCGGCGACCTGGTCCGCAGCTGCGCCCGCATCCCCTCCTTCGTCACCGCGGTCACCGCGGCCCGGCCCTACGCCGGCGTGGACGAGCTGCTCGCCGTCGCCCGGACCGCGGCCGCCGCCTGGACCGACGACGAGGTCACCGCCGCCCTGGCCGACCACCCCCGCATCGGCGAACGGCCCACGGGCGCGGGCGCGAGCGCCGCGATGTCCGGCCGGGAGCAGGCCGGCGTCGACCCGGCCGATGACGAGCTGCGCCGCCGCCTGGCCGACGGCAACCGCCGGTACGAGGAGCGGTTCGGCCGGATCTACCTCGTCCGCGCCGCCGGCCGCACCGGGCGCGAGCTGCTCGACCTCCTCGAGCAGCGGCTCACCTCCGACCCCGCGACCGAGCTGGCGGTCACCCGCGGGCAGCTGGCCGAGATCGCCCTGCTCCGACTGGAAGGCCAGATCACTCCGTGAGCACCTTCAGCACGCACGTGCTCGACTCCGTGCTCGGCCGGCCCGCGGCCGGGATGGACGTCGTCCTCACCCTGCCCGACGGCCGCACCACCGCGACGCGGACCGACGACGACGGCCGGGCCCGGGTGGACGCAGACCTGCCCGCCGGCGAGCACACCGCGCGGTTCGCGACCGGCGCGTGGTTCGCCGCTCAGCAGCGCGACACCTTCTTCCCGGCGGTGACGGTGACCTTCTCCCTGCCCGACGGCGAGCACGTCCACGTGGCGCTGCTGCTGAGCCCGTTCGCCTACACCACCTACCGGGGGTCCTGATGAGCAGCTCCGAGACCTCCTACGTGCTGGGCCCGAACCAGTACGGCAAGGCCGAGTGCCGGCTGGTCCGCGTGGACCGGGACACGCCGACCCACGTGCTGTCCGACCTGAACGTCGGCACCCAGCTGCGCGGCGACTTCGCGGCGGCCTACACCGACGGCGACAACGCGCACGTGCACGCCACCGACACCCAGAAGAACACCGTCTACGCGCTGGCCAAGCAGCACGGCGTCGCCTCCCCGGAGGCCTTCCTGCTCGTGCTCGCCGGTCACTGGCGCGACCAGCCGTGGGTGACCGGCACGCAGCTGACCGCGGAGCAGTACGCCTGGGAGCGCATCGGCGCCGGCACGCCGGGCAGCGGCCACTCCTTCGCCCGGGCGGGCGGCGAGACCCGCACGGCGGTCGTGCAGACCGACGGGGCCGACACGTTCGTCGTCGGCGGGCTCACCGGCCTGGTCGTGCTGAAGAGCACCGGCAGCGAGTTCGCCGGCTTCCCGCGCGACCGGTTCACCACGCTGCCCGAGACCGACGACCGGATCCTCGCCACCAGCGTCACGGCGTGGTGGCGGTACACGACCACCGCGCTGGACTGGGACGCCGCCCATGCCGCGATCCGGGCGGCGATGCTCGACGCCTTCGCCGGCACCCACAGCCTGGCCCTGCAGCAGACGATCCACGCCATGGGCGCCGCGGCGCTGGACGCGGTGCCCGAGGTCGCCGAGATCCGGATCAGCTGCCCCAACAAGCACCACTTCGAGGTCGACCTGACCCCGTTCGGGATGACCAACGGCGGTGAGGTCTTCTTCGCCGCCGACCGCCCGTACGGGCTCATCCAGGCGACGATCCAGCGCGCCGGCGTCCCCGAGGAGCCGCGCGCGTGGACCAGCGTCCCGGCGTTCGCGTGACCACCGCCGCTCCCGGCGTCGCCACCGTCCGGGCCCGCCGGGTCCTCGTCGGCGACGACGTCCGCCCCGCCACGCTGCGCATCGCCGAGGGGCGCATCGCCGCCATCGACCCCTACGACGCCGACGGCACCCCGGACCTGGACGTGCCCGACACCGCCACGGTCCTGCCCGGCGTGGTCGACACCCACGTCCACGTCAACGAGCCGGGCCGCACGCACTGGGAGGGGTTCGCCACCGCGACCCTGGCGGCCGCGCTCGGCGGCGTCACCACGCTCGTCGACATGCCGCTCAACTCGCTCCCGCCCACCACCACCGTCGCGAACCTGCGCCGGAAGCAGGCCGCCGCGGCCGGGCAGCTGGCCGTCGACGTCGCCTTCTGGGGCGGCGCCGTCCCCGGCAACGCCGGCGACCTCGAGGCGCTGTGGGCGGCGGGCGTCCTCGGGTTCAAGTGCTTCCTCTCCCCCAGCGGCGTCGACGAGTTCCCGCCGCTGGACCCGGCCGGCTTCGGCACCGCGCTCCGGACCGTCGCCGGCTTCGGCGGGCTGGTGGTCGTGCACGCCGAGGACGCCGCGGTGCTCGACGCCGCACCCGCGCGACCGAGCCGGGCGTACGCGGACTTCCTGGTCAGCCGCCCCGACGAGGCGGAGACCCACGCGATCCGGCAGGTGCTCGACGGCGCCCGGGAGACCGGCGCCCGCGTGCACGTGCTGCACCTGTCCAGCGCCCGGGCGCTGCCGCTGCTCCGCGCCGCGAAGGACGAGGGGCTGCCCGTGACCGTCGAGACCTGCCCGCACTACCTGACCTTCACCGCCGAGCAGGTGCCCGACGCCGCTCCGCAGTTCAAGTGCTGCCCGCCCATCCGGGACGCCGCCAACCGGGACGAGCTGTGGGCGGCGCTGGCCGAGGGGGTCGTGGACTGCGTGGTCAGCGACCACTCCCCCGCGACCGCCGAGGAGAAGCAGCGGGGCGACGGCGACCTGCAGCAGGCGTGGGGCGGCGTCTCCGGCCTGCAGGTGGCCTTCCCCGCCGTCGCAGCCGAGGCCGCCCGGCGCGGCATCGGCCTTCCGTCGGTCAGCCGGTGGATGTCCCGCAGTCCCGCCGACCTGGTGGGCTTTCCCGGCAAGGGCCGGATCGCCGTCGGCGCCGACGCCGACCTGCTGGTCCACGACGCCGCCCAGGACACCGTCGTCGTGGCCGACCGGCTGGCGCACCGCAACCCCATCTCGGCCTACGACGGGCTCACCTTCCCCGGCCGGGTCACCACCACCCTCGTGCGCGGCCGCGCCGTGGATCACGAGCGCCCGGACCGCACGTGGGGCCGGCAGCTGGAGAGGACCGCCTGATGGCGCCGCGATCCGTTCCCGAGCTCGACGTGCCGCCCCGGCTGCTCATGGGCCCGGGGCCCATCACCGTCGACCCGCGCGTGCTGCGGGCCCTGTCCGCCCAGCTCGTCGGCCAGTTCGACCCGTTCATGACCGGGACCATGAACCAGACGATGGAGCTGTACCGCGCCGTCTTCCGTACGGCGAACCAGCAGACGTTCCTGGTCGACGGCACCTCCCGCGCCGGCATCGAGGCGGCGCTGGTGTCGCTGCTCGAGCCCGGTGACCGGGTGCTGGTGCCCGTCTTCGGCCGGTTCGGCGCCCTGCTGCAGGAGATCGCCGTCCGCTGCGGCGCCGAGGTGCACACGATCGAGGTGCCGTGGGGCGAGGTGTTCGCGCCCGAGGCGGTCGAGGAGGCCGTCGTCCGCGTGCGGCCGAAGCTGGTCGCCCTCGTCCAGGGCGACACCTCCACCACGATGTGCCAGCCGCTCGCCGAGATCGGCGAGATCTGCCGCCGGCACGACGTCCTCCTCTACTGCGACGCCACCGCCTCCCTGGGCGGCAACCGCTTCGAGGCCGACGCCTGGGGCGTCGACGTCGCCACCGCCGGGCTGCAGAAGTGCCTCGGTGGCCCGTCGGGCAGCGCGCCGGTCACCCTGTCCCCGCGGGCCGTGGAGGTGATCGAGGGCCGCGCCCACGTGGAGGCGGGCATCCGCTCCGACGAGGACACCGACCGCGGCACCCGCATCGCGTCCAACTACCTCGACCTCGGCCAGGTGATGGCCTACTGGGGTCCGCGCCGGCTCAACCACCACACCGAGGCGAGCAGCATGCTCTACGCCGCGCGGGAGTGCGCCCGGCTGCTCGTCGAGGAGGGGCTCGACGCGGCGGTGGCCCGCCACGAGCTGCACGGCCGGGCGATGCTCGAGGGCGTCCGCGGCCTCGGCCTCGCCGTCTTCGGCGACGTCGACCACAGGATGACCAACGTCGTCGCGGTGGAGATCCCCGACGGCGTCCCCGGCGACACCGTCCGCGCCGCGCTGCTCGAGGACTTCGGCATCGAGATCGGCACCTCGTTCGGCCCGCTCGCCGGCCGGGTCTGGCGGATCGGCACGATGGGCTACAACGCCCGCCGGGACGCCGTGCTCACCACGCTGGCCGCGCTGGAGCAGGTGCTCCGGGCCACGGGGGTGCCGGTGACCGCCGGCGGCGGGGTCGGCGCCGCGCGCGAGGTGTACGCGGCATGACCACCGCGGCCGACGTCCTGGCGCGCTGCGCGGAGCTGGACCGCTGCTCGGCGAGCCCGCACCACCTGGAACGCGTCCACCTGACCCCGGAGCACGCCGCGGCCAACCGGCTGGCGGCGGGCTGGATGGAGCGAGCCGGCCTGCGGACCTGGCAGGACGCCGCAGGCAACCAGTGGGGCCGGCGCGAGGCCGGTTCCCCGGGCCGGCCCGCCCCGGAGCGGCCGGCCCTGGTGCTCGGCTCGCACCTGGACACCGTGCCGGACGCCGGCAGCTACGACGGGATGCTCGGCGTAATCATGGCGATCGCCGTGGCCGAGCGGCTCCGGGACGCCGAGCTGCCCTTCGCCCTCGAGGTGGTCGGCTTCGGCGACGAGGAGGGCGCCCGGTTCGGCAAGGCGCTGCTGGGCAGTTCCGCGGTCGCGGGCACCTGGGACCCGGCCTGGGCGGAGCTGCGCGACCGGGACGGCACCACCCTCCGGCAGGCGTTCCGCGACTTCGGCCTCGATCCCGCCCGGGTGGGCGACGCCGCCCGCCGGCCCGAGGAGCTGGTCGGCTACCTGGAGGCGCACATCGAGCAGGGCCCGCTGCTCGAGGCCGCTGACCGCTCGCTGGGCTACGTCACCACCATCGCCGGCGCCCGCCGCTTCCTGCTCTCCGTGGTCGGCGAGGCCCGGCACGCGGGCGGCACCCCCTATCCGCGGCGCCGCGACGCCCTGGTGGGTGCCGGCGAGGCCGTCGTCGCCGTCGAGCGGCTCGCCCGCGACGGCGGCTGCCTGGCCACCGTGGGCCGCATCCAGGTATGGCCGGGGGCGGTCAACGTCATCCCCGGCCGCGCGGAGCTGACCCTGGACCTGCGCGCCGCGACCGATCCCGAGCGGGACGCGATGTGGGCGCGGATGCAGGCGGAGATCACGGACATCTGCGAGCGCCGCGGGCTGACCCTCGAGGTCGTCGAGACCCACCGCGCCCCGGCCGCGCCGTGCGCCCCGTGGTTGCAGCAGGCCGTCGTCGACGGCATCCGGACCACCGACGACGTCGGCGCCGACGAGCCGCTGGCCCTGTGGAGCCCGGCCGGGCACGACGCCATGGCCATCGCGGCGGTCACCGCCGTCGGGATGCTGTTCCTCCGCTGCACCGACGGCATCAGCCACTCCCCGGACGAGGACGTCCGCCGGATCGACGTCGCCCGGGGGCTGGACGCCCTGGAGGCCGCGGTGCTCCGCGTCGCGGCGGCCGTGGAGGCGGGCGCGTGAGCGCCTCGCGGGTCGACGAGCGCATCGACGAGCGGATCGCCCGCAGCCACCCCTCGCTGAGCGCCCAGGAGCGGCGCGCCGCGGACACCCTGCTGGAGCACCTCGACGACCTCGCCACCTACCGCGCGGCCGAGCTCGCGGCGCTGGCCGGGGTGTCGAAGGCGACGATGAGCCGGCTGTTCCGCTCGCTGGGGTTCACCGACTTCGACGAGGTCCGCGACCACCTGCGGGCGCTGCGCACCGCCGGCGAGCCGCGGCGCGTCGAGGGCCCGCCGGATCTCGCCGCGCACGCCGACTCCGAGTCGACGGCCCTGGCCGCGGCCGTCCTCCAGCCCGCCGTCGCCGACGCCGTGGCGGTGCTGGCCGACGCCCGGCGCGTGCTCGTCGTCGGCTGGCGGAACAGCCACCCGGTCGCGCTGCACCTGCGCGAGCAGCTGGTGCAGGCCCGCCCGCGGGTCGCGCTCGCCCCGCTGCCCGGCCAGGTGCTCGGCGAGGAGCTGGTCGACCTCGGCCGCGGCGACGCGGTGGTCGCCGTCGGCTTCCGCCGCCGGCCGGCCGGCTTCGCCGAGTTCATGGCCACCGCCGCGCGCACCGGCGCCGACGTGGTGCTGGTCGCCGATCCGACCGCCGCCGGGCACTCGGGCTGCGCCCGCGTCTGGCTGCAGTGCCCGGTGCAGGGTGCGCTGGCCTACGACTCCTACGCCGCCGCGATGAGCCTGGTCGGCGTGCTGGCCGACGGCGTGCTCTCGCGGATCGGCCGGACCGGGCGCGAGCGGATCTCCGCGATCAGCGCCACCTACGAGCGGCTGGCCGAGGTGGAGTGATGGACCTCGCCTGGGTGGAGAGCCACCGGTTCGCCTCCGACCGCGGGAGCCTGGCCCTGCGGCCCGGTGAGCGCCTGCTGGCCGGGGGCACCTGGCTGTTCTCCGAGCCGCAGCCGGCGGTCACCGGCCTGGTCGACCTCACCGCGCTGGGCTGGGCGCCGTGGGAGCCGCTCCCGGACGGCGGGCTGCGGCTGGCCGCGACCTGCACCGTGGCGCAGGTGCAGCAGGCCCCGTGGCCGGCGCCCGCGCTCGCCCGGCAGTGCGCCGACGCGCTGCTCATGTCGTTCAAGGTCCAGGCCGCCGCGACCGTGGGCGGCAACCTGTGCCTCGCCCTCCCGGCCGGCGCCATGATCGCGCTGACCGCGTCGCTGGCCGGCGAGGTGGTGATCTGGACCCCCGACGGCGGTGAGCGGCGCACGCCCGTGACGGAGTTCGTGCGCGGTCCCGAGCTGGTGGACCTGCTGCCGGGCGAGGTCGTCCGCGCGGTCGACCTCCCCGCCCGGACGCTCGCCCGGCCGACGGCGCTGCGGCGGACCTCGCTCACTCCGCACGGCCGCACCGCCGCGCTGGTGGTCGGCCGACGGGAGCCCGACGCGCTCGTCCTCACCCTGACCGGCTCGGTGCCCCGGCCGGTCGTCGTGACCCTCCCGGCCGGCTCCCCGGAGCAGGCGGTGCGGGCCGCGGTGGCCGCCGCGGGCGCGGAAGCCGGCTGGTACGCCGACCCGCACGGGGCCCCCGACTGGCGGGCGGCCCAGACCGGACGGCTCGCGGCGGAGGTCTGCGCCGAGCTCGCGGAGGGAGCACCGTGATCCTCGACGGCAGCGACGTGGCGGGCCGGCCGGCCCCGGGGCAGTGCCTGCGCACCTGGATCCGGGCGTGCGGCGGCACGGCGGTCAAGAAGGGCTGCGACACCGGCGACTGCGGTGCCTGCACCGTGCTCCTCGACGGGGTGCCGGTGCACTCCTGCATCACCCCGGCGGTGCGCGCCGAGGGTCGCTCGGTGACCACCGCCGCCGGGCTCGGCACCCCCGAGCAGCCCTCGCCCGTCCAGCGCCGGTTCGCCGAGGCGGCCGCCTTCCAGTGCGGCTTCTGCACACCCGGCTGGGTGGTCACCGCGACCGCCCTCGCCGACGACGACGGCACGGTCGGGGTCGAGGACGTCGACCGCTGCTTCAAGGGCAACCTCTGCCGCTGCACCGGCTACCGGTCGATCCGCGACGCCCTGGCCGGCCGGGCCAACGTGACCGGCGG
>Ga0210040_10002005_pt1 | contig 29521 bp, 12 predicted proteins | sample CryGeyCG12114_NA_FD_185462 | JGI IMG/M metagenome (GOLD analysis project Ga0210040, IMG submission 185462) | Groundwater microbial communities from aquifer - Crystal Geyser CG19_WC_8/21/14_NA (SPAdes) (version 2) | ecosystem: Environmental > Aquatic > Deep subsurface > Groundwater | place: USA...
AGTTGGGGAATAGGAATACAAGATTGGACGACAGCGTTAAGAAGTAGATAATAAGGAATAAGAGCAGAGGAATAGAGGAATAAGAGTAGAATAATAGAGAAATAGAGGAATAGGAGTAGAGGAATAGGAGTAGAGGAATAGAAGAATGGGAGTAGAGGAATAGAGGAAGGGGGTTAGGTTAGGTTAGGTATTGTCCAAAAATCGACTTGGTTTAGCGACCTAGGTTACGTGTTATATCCCTATCTCTAGATTTGCCCCCAATTTGCCCCCAGTTTCGGGGCAACTTCGGGGCAACTTTTTGGTAACTGCATGTAAAACAGAAAACAGGAAATAGGAAATAAGGAATAAGTAATAAAGAATAAGAAATACGAAAATTTAAAATTCAGCATTTCAAACTTCAGTGAAGCATTTTTTATTTCTTATTCCTTAATCCTTTTTTTTATTTCCTTATTCTTAGCTCACCTTTCCGGTAACTGCGATGAAATGAGAAACAACAATCGTGAAAACGGAGTCGTAGAATAAGAAATAAGAAATCAAGACTAAGAAATAAGGAATAAAGAAATAGGCAAATTCTCACTACAGCTTCGACAGCTGTTGCTTATTCCTTATTTCTTATTTCTTAATCCTTCCTTTTATTTCTTTATTCTTAACTCGTATTTCCGGTAAGTGGGATGAAATAAGAAACAACAATCGTAAATTGGGAGTAGTAGAATAAGAAATAAGAAATCAGGAATAAGAAATACGGAATAAAGAAATAAGAAAATTTGCACTACAGGTTCGGCAGCTGTTGCTTATTCCTTATTTCTTATTTTTTAATTATTCTTTTTATTTCCTTATTCTTAGCTCCAATTTCCGGTAAGTGGGATGAAATAAGAAACAACAATCGTGAAAAGGAGTAGTAGAATAAGAAATAAGAAATCAGGAATAAGAAATAAGGAATAAAGAAATAAGAAAATTTGAACTACAGCTTCGTCAGCTGTTGCTTATTCTTTATTTCTTATTTCCTAATCCTTCTTTTTATTTCCTTATTCTTAGCTCCTATTTCCGGTTAGTGGGATGAAATAAGAAACAACAATCGTAAATTGGGAGTAGTAGAATAAGAAATAAGAAATCAGGAATAAGAAATAAGGATTAAAGAAATAGGAAAATTTGCACTACAGGTTCGTCAGCTGTTGCTCATTCCTTATTTTTTTTATTAATTCCTTTATTCTTAGTTACTTTTCCAGTCAGCATTGATAAGCAGAACAAAAATAGGATTAATAATTCAGAAATCAGAAACAAGCATAAGAAAACACACAATCAAGAATAAGGAATAAGACTAAGCATTAGGAAATAAGGAATTAAGAATAGAAAATAAAAGAATAGGGATAAGATTGGGATTAACGAATAAGGAATAGGCAATAGCACACTAAATAATTAAGTATACGATAAAAAATTAAAAAATAAGGAATAAGATTTGGAACGCGGACGCTATAGAATAAGGTCCAGAATTCAAGAATATGGAATATGGAATAGGGAATAAGCTTTTGAGCACAGACACTATAGAGTAAGTAATAAGATTTAGGAATATGGAATAAGGAATAAGGAATAAGCTAATGAACACACGATTTAGGAATATGAAATAAGAAATAAGGAATAAGCTTTAAAACACAGACACTGTAGAATAAAGACTAGCATTTAGGAATATGGAATAAGAAATAGGGAATAAGCTTTGAACATAGACACTATCGAATTGTGAATACAAAATAGAAATATGGAATAAATAATAAGAAATATGCTATTGAACACAGACACTATAGAATTGGGAATATGATTTAGGAATATGGAATAAGGAATAGGGAATAAACTTTTGAATACAGACACTATATTAAGAGGAATACGAGTTGGGAATATGGAATAAGGAATAGGGAATGAGCTTAAAAACACAGACACAAGAGAATAAGGAGTTAGACTTAGAAATATGTAAAAAGGAAATGGGAATAAACTATTGAGATTAGACACTATAGAATGAGAAATAAGATTTATGAATATGAAATAAGGAGTAGGGAATAAGCTTTAAAACACAGACAGTAGATAATAAGGAGTAAGATTTAGGATTATGTAAAAAGAAATAAACTATCGAATAGAGACACTAAAGACTAAGGAATAGGATTTAGGATAATGGAATAAGGAGTGGTGAATAAGTTTTTGAATAGAGCCGATAAAGAATGAAGAATAACACTTGGGAATATGGAATAAGGAATAGGGAATAAGGTATTGAACACAGACACCATAGAATATGGATTACGATTAAGGAATACGGAATAAGGAAATAGGAATAACATTTTAAACACAGACACGATGGAATAAGAATTAAGATTTAGGACTACGGAATAAAAAATAGGGAATAAGCCATTGAACATAGACAATATAGAACGAGGAATATGATTTAGGAATATGGAATAAGGAATAGGGAATAAGCTTTAAAACACAGATACTAGAATAAAGACTAAGATTTAGGAATATCGAATAAGAAATAGGGAATAAGATTTGAAAAGCAGACACTATAGAATAAGGTGCAGAATTCAAGAATATGGAATATGGAATGAGGAATAAGCTTTTGAAAACAGACACTGTAGAATAAAGGCTAAGATTTAGGAATATGGAATAAGAAATAAGGAATAAGCTTTAAAACACAGACACTGTAGAATAAAGACTAACATTTAGGAATATGGAATAAGAAATAGGGAATAAGCTTTGAACATAGACACTATCGAATTGTGAATACAAAATAGAAATATGGAATAAATAATAAGAAATATGCTATTAAACACAGACACTATAGAATTGGGAATACGATTTAGGAATATGGAATAAGGAATAGGGAATAAACTTTTGAATACAGACACTATAAAAAGAGGAATACGAGTTGAGAATATGGAATAAGGAATAGGGAATGAGCTTAAAAACACAGACACAAGAGAATAAGGAGTTAGACTTAGGAATATGTAAAAAGGAAATGGGAATAAGCTATGGAGATTAGACACTATAGAATGAGAAATAAGATTTATGAATATGAAATAAGGAGTAGGGAATAAGCTTTAAAACACAGACACTAGAGAATAAGGATTAAGATTTAGGATTACGTAAAAAGAAATAAACTATCGAATAGAGACACTAAAGAATAAGGAATAGGATTTAGGATAATAAAATAAGGAGTGGTGAATAAGTTTTTGAATACAGCCGCTGAAGAATGAAGAATACCACTTGGGAATATGGAATAAGGAATAGGGAATAAGGTATTGAACACAGACACCATAGAATATGGATTACGATTAAGCAATACGGAATAAGGAAATAGGAATAACCTTTTAAACAGAGACACGATGGAATAAGGATTAAGATTTAGGACTACGGAATAAAAAATAGGGAATAAGCCATTGAACATAGACAATATAGAACGAGGAATATGATTTAGGAATATGGAATAAGGAATAGGGAATTAGCTTTAAAACACAGACACTAGAATAAAGACTAAGATTTAGGAATATCGAATAAGAAATAGGGAATATGATTTGAAAAGCAGACACTATAGAACAAGGTGCAGAATTCAAGAATATGGAATATGGAATGAGGAATAAGCTTTTGAAAACAGACACTGTAGAATAAAGGCTAAGATTTAGGAATATGGAATAAGAAATAAGAAATAAGCTTTAAAACACATACACTGTAGAATAAAGACTAACATTTAGGAATATGGAATAAGAAATAGGGAATAAGCTTTGAACATAGACACTATCGAATTGTGAATACAAAATAGAAATATGGAATAAATAATAAGAAATATGCTATTAAACACAGACACTATAGAATTGGGAATACGATTTAGGAATATGGAATAAGGAATAGGGAATAAACTTTTGAATACAGACACTATATAAAGAGGAATACGAGTTGGGAATATGGAATAAGGAATAGGGAATGAGCTTGAAAACACAGACACAAGAGAATAGGGAGTTAGACTTAGGAATATGTAAAAAGGAAATGGGAATAAACTATTAAGATTAGACACTATAGAATGAGAAATAAGATTTATGAATATGAAATAAGGAGTAGGGAATAAGCTTTAAAACACAGACACTAGAGAATAAGGAGTAAGATTTTAGGATTATGTAAAAAGAAATAAACTATCGAATAGAGACACTATAGAATAAGGAATAGAATTTAAGATTACTGAATAAGGAGTAGGAACTAAGCTTTTAAACGCAGACACAAGAGAATAAAGGATGTAGATTAAGGAATATGGAATGAGGAATAGGAAATAAGCTTTAAAACACAGACACTAGAGAATAAGGAGTAAGATTTAACAATATTGTAAGAACTGTGTAATCAATAGTGAAATTGACTATATGGAATAGGAGTAGAGGAATAGAGGAATAGGAGTACAAGATCAGAGGACAACGTTAAAAAGTAAATAATAAGGAATAGGAGTAGAAGAGTAGAGGAATAGGAGTACAAAAGTGGAGGATCTCGGTTAAAATTAGATAATAAGGAATAGGAGTAGAGGATTAGAGGAATAGACGAATAGGAGTACAAGAGTGGAGGATCCCGTTAAGAAGTAGATTATAAGGAATAGGAGTAGAGGAGTAGAGGGAAAGAGGAATAGGGAATAAGCTTTAAAACACAGACACTAGAGAATAAGCAGTAAGATTTAGGATTATGTGATAAAAAATAACCTATTGAATAGAGACACCAAAGAATAAGAAATATTCTTTAGGTTTATGGAATAAGGAGTGGGAAATAAGCTTTTGAATGCAGACGCTAAAGAATGAAGAATAACACTTGTGAATATGGAATAAGGAATAAGGAATGAGCTAATGAACACAGACACCATAGAATAAGGATTAAGATTAAGGAATATGGAATAAGGAGATAGGAATAAGCTTTCAAACACAGACAACATGGAAAAATGATTAAGATTTAGGACTATGAAACAAAAAAAAGGGAATAGGCCTTTGAACATAGACACTATAGAATGAGGAATATGATTTAGGAATATGGAATAAGGAATAGGAAATAAGCTTTAAAACACAGACACTGTAGAATAAAGACTAAGATTTAGGAATATGAAATAAGGAATAGGGAATAAGCGTTTGAGGTTAGACACTACGCAATGAGGAATACGATTTAGGAATATGAAGTAAGGAATAGGAAAAAAGCTTTTGAACATAGACACTATCAAATTGTGAATACGAAATAGAAATATGGAATAAAGAATAACGAATATGCTATTGAACACAGACACTATAGATTTGGGAACATGGAATAAGGAATAGGTTATAAACATTTGAAAACAGGCACTATATAATAAGGAATACGATTTGGGAATATGAAATAAAGAATGAGGAATAAGCTTAAAAACACAGACACAAGAGAATAAGGAGTAAGACTTAGGAATATGTAAAAAGGAAATGGGAATAAGCTATTGAGATTAGACACTATAGAATGAGAAATACGATATAGGAATATTGAATAAGAAATAGGGAATAAGCTTTAAAACACAGACACCATAGAATAAGGATTAGGATTAAGGAATATGGAATGAGGAATAGGAAATAAGCTTTGAAACACAGATACTAGCGAATAAGGAGTAAGATTTAGGAATATGGAATGAGGAATAGGAAATAAGCTTTTAACAACCGCCACTATCGAATAAGGAGTAAGATTTAAGAATATTGTAAGAACTGTGTAATAAATAGTAAAATTCATAATTTTGAATAGGAGTAGAGAAATAGAGGAATTGGAGTACAAGATCAGAGGACAACGTTAAAAAGTAGATAATATGGAATAAGAAAAGAGGAATAAAGGAATAGAGGAATAGGTAATAAGCTTAAAAACACAGACACAAGAGAATAAGGAGTAAGACTTAGGAATATGTAATAAGAAAATGGGAATAAGCTATGAAGATTAGACACCATAGAATGAGAAATACGATATAAGAATATGGGATAAGAATTAGGAAATAAGCTATTGAAATTAGACACTATGCAATTAGGAATACAATTTAGGAATATGGAATAAGGAATAAGAAATATACGATCGAGATTAGACACTATGCAATTAGGAATTTTATTTAGGAATATGGAATAAGAAATAAGGAATAAGCTATTAAGATTAGACACTATGCAATGAGGAATACAATTTAGCAATATTGAATAAGGAATAAGAAATATACGATCGAGATTAGACACTATGCAATTAGGAATTTTATTTAGGAATATGGAATAAAAAATAAGGAATAAGCTATTAAGATTAGACACTATGCAATGAGGAATACAATTTAGCAATATTGAATAAGGAATAGGGAATCAGCTGTTGAGATTAGACACTATGCAATGAGGAATACGATTTAGGAATATGGAATAAGGAATAGGGAATGAGCTACTGAGATTAGACACTATGCAATGAGGAATACAATTTAGGAATAAGAATATGGAATAAGGAATAGGGAATCAGCTATTGAGATTAGACACTATGCAATGAGGAATACGATTTAGGAATATGGAATAAGGAATAGGGAATAAGCTATCAAGATTAGACACTATGCAATGAGGAATACTATTTAGAAATTTGGAATAAGGAATAGGGAATAAGCTTTTGAGATTAGACACTATGCAAAGAGGAATACGATTAGGAATATGGAATAAAGAATAGGGAATAAGCTTTTGAGATTAGACACCATGCAAAGAGGAATACGATTTAGGATCAAGGAATAAGGAATAGCGAATACGTTTTTGAACACAGAAACTATAGAATGAGAAATACGATTTAGGAATATGGAATAAGGTATAGGGAATAAGCTATCAAGATTAGACACTATCGAGTTGGGAATAAAATATAGGAATATGGAATAAGGAATAGGGAATAAGCTTTTGAGATTAGACACTATGCAAAGCGGAATACGATGTAGGAATATGGAATAAGGAATAAGGAAAAAGCTATAGAGATTAGACACTATGCAAAGAGGAATACGATTTAGGAATATGGAATAAGGAATAGGGAATAAGCTTTTCAACACAGCCACTATGCAATGAGGATTGCGATTTAGGAATAAGGAATAGCGAATAAGTTTTTGAACACAGACACTATAGAATGAGGAATAGGATTTAGAAATATGGAATAAGGAATAAGGAATAAGCTATCGAGATTAGACACTATGCAATAAGGAATACGACTTAAGAATATGGAATATAGAATAGGGAATAAGCTACTGGGAACAGACACTATGCAATGAGGAATACAATTTAGGAATATGGAATATGGAATAAGGAATAGGGAATCCGCTATTGAGATTAGACACTATCGAGTTAGTGTAAGAAAGAGGAATATGGAATAAGGAATAGGGAATGAGCTATTGAGTTTAGACACTATGCAATTAGTAATAGGATCAAGGAATATGGAATAAGGAATAGGGAATAAGCATTTCAACACAGACACTATGCAATGAGGAATATGATTAAGGAATAAGGAATAGCAAATACGTTTTTGAACACAGACACTATAGAATGAGGAATACGATTTAGGAATATGGAATAAGGTATACGGAATAAGCTATCAAGATTAGACACTTTCGAGTTGAGAATAAAAGAGAGGAATATGTAATAAGGAATAGGGAATAAGCTGTTGAGATTAGACACTATGCAAAGAGGAATACGATATAGGAATATGGAATAAGGAATAACCTATAGATATTAGACACTATGCAAAGAGGAATACGAGTAAGGAATATGGAATAAGGAATAGGGAATAAGCTTTTGAACACAGACACCATAGAATAAGGAGTAAGATTTTAGAATATTGTAAGAACTTTGTAATAAATAGTAAAATTGATAATTTGGAATAGGAGTAGAGGAATAGAGGAATAGGAGTACAAGATTAGAGGACAACGTTAAAAAGTAGATAATATGGAATAGGAGTAGAGGAATTGAGGAATAGAGGAATGAGAATAGAGGAGTAAAGAAATAGAGGAATAGGGAATAAGCTTTAAAACACAGACACCATAGAATAAGGAGTAAGACTTAGGAATATGTAATAAGAAAATGTCAATGACAGTTATTGGAAATATGACTTTTTTTCCATTAGGCCAATGTTAAAATGGTCAAGTTTGACCTATCATATCGTAGCCGCACTGTCGATTTCAGATTTGATCGGGGTGTCATTATGAGGGCTTCATAGTCACATTGTATTAAATATCTCTAGTACATCCCTGCATCGAAGGTTGCTAGAGCTAAAATTGTTTTTATACCTGAAACCACATACTGGTTCATTAAATATGCGAGGTTTGGTAGCAATGTTTCTAAATTAGGACATATGGTAGTCCGCAAGATTTCCCATCCACATAGGGTGTCATTCTGATATCAGAGCTTCACTTAAGTTTCTCATGAATTATGCTACTAAATGGAAGCTAATACCACTCTTAATACCTTTTATGGATGATGCTATGTATATATATATAATCCTTTTTTTTCTTGATTTGCGGACGCATTCGGTCCTGTAATTAAAAGAGGTGTAATCTAGATAAAATAGAATACCTTTTTGTACTTTGCAAATGTTTTCTGCTTACCAGGCATCGAAACTCAACTTTAATTTTCATTTTTTTGGTGTCATGAGCTTCTGACTTTAGACCATGTGCTTTCAAACAATAAGTTGACGTTTTGTTGGAAATGAAATATTGATATCACAGTAACGACATATTAAAAAACAAAGTTCTAAAAACAACTGAAATTTTGTGATTCGTTTATTCATTTTCAAGTGATGTATTTGGGAACAGTTTCAAGGAAAGTTGACGGGTTTTTTATTGTTTCTGAAAACTTTAATTGTCTTCTTCCCTTCACCCAGTTTAAAATTCAACAGCCAATTCTTGTGTCTACTGTGCAAGCATCAAGACTTACAGGATGTCTTACTTTCAATCGGGAAGACAATATTTTTAAAGTGTTTTTAGGGAAATTTAATGGTCACAGCGCATCACTAATTTTCACATCTGAAAACGCCTACGTCAGTTTCTCCTATCTTATTTCTGTAATTATCACTGGAATTAACGCCTCAATCGAGCGATTAAAACAAACCGAAACTCATCACGCTTGGATTTCGAAGACACAGCCCAAGTTTCAGCAATCACAGAAAAACGGACAGTTTATTGTGTATCCGGATGATCTTATTTCATTCGGGAATAATCTGCTAGTTCACTGTCATGAAAAACTATCAAATCAACTAAATGGATACAAAAACTCTTATTTACTTATTGGAGACACTGGCTACAGCTGTAGTGCTTCAGAATTTTGCAAACAAATCGGCACACAATTCAGTTTTACCAATTGCTTAGAAGTCGTTATTCACTTTGCATATGATATTTATGTAGACAATCAATGTGTTTTTTGGAGTTATGAGAGCTTGAAGAAAAATGTGCCCTACAAATTCACATCTGCATATTTTCCAGCAGCTATCACTGGTTGCGGCAATTTATACTTTTTTAATGAAAATATTTCCGGCGAAACTAATGTTGGGCTCCTAAAATTTTATTCTGAAGTTTTCAAACACGTGCATAATACGACAATAAAACCCTTTTCGAGCAGTGAAATTGGAAATTTTCTGTTGAAAAATTTTTTCAATAGGTCTGCTGTTATAAACAAAACCTTGGAAAGATTTCAGCAACAGCTTGAGCTTATAACTCGTCTTTGTGAAAATTTTGAAGGAGGGTATGCTCGGATTGAAAGTACTGTTTCTCACCGGCCAATCAACCAAATTCCAAGTCATCAAATCCTGCAAGAGCTAGAAAACCTTGGTCAGAGATTAGCTCAAGCATACATTCAAGACAACAATCTTTTTTTTGCAAGCAAAGAAGATGTTTGTGAACATTTCAAAAAATATGTAGTATCATCCACACAGCTTTTGACCGAAACATTGAATTTATTTGAACGCAGAGATTTTGCTTGTTTTAATAAAATAAAATCTGTTTATGCTGCAGAGGCAATTCTTTGTTTTTTTGTGTACGGAAGCAGTCAATCTATACATAGCTCAAAAAAACACAATAACCGCTTATGTGAGGACCTTGGCTTAACCAAAAAAAAGTTTATCAGTCAACAATTTTTCCACCGAGAAATTTGTCTCGATACCATTTCAGTGGTACAGAATAAGATACACTACCTTCCAAGATCTAATGTATCTTTAAACTTGCTCTGTGAAAACTCGAATTTGTGTGAACTACTCAACTTTATTCAAAAGTTTTCCGATGTGAACTATTACAAAGTGCCGGATTTTCATTGGTTTTTCTTGAATTTTTCAGTTAAACTTTTAACCACCAAATCTTCTTGGTATGAAAACCCTATTTGTTTGAAAGACTCAATTCTTCACAAACAGTCTTTGATCCGAAAAAATATCAAATATTTCACGTCATCAGAATTCGTGGAAACGTTGTTTGAAACAAAAGCACTGGAAACAGTTGTTTATCCTCAATGGAACGTTATTTTCAATGGAAACGGATGGAATAAATCTGAGTTCAAGAAACAATGCGTTTTGAAAGTTGATTCTTTAACCAATAACTTCAGTTCAAGTGCACGACTTTTAGTCGGTTCTACTGACGCCTGGCAAATTTTTCCTGTTCTATCGACTCCAATTGCAGACAATAACCTTATAAAACAACAAGTGGCAATTTTTACAGATCTGTACAAAAATTTGTACAAAACCCGTGCAACTAAAGATTTTCCCAGTTGCTTTGAAAAATTTATCAGATCTTACGCTGTATCTTGTGAAACATTTCAAGATTTAAAACATTGGATCAATGTTGTACATCAACAATCAGAATTTGGTTACTGTCTACAATGAAACGTTTGTTCGAGATAATCCCAAAATGGCCAGCTAATTATTTTAAATCTCCGTCTGCTTATTCTGAGGTAGGTAGTTTAGATTTGCAATTAAATCGAAGAACTCTAACTTTTTTTTTCTTCCAGGAAAGTCAAAATAAAACCCAGATTAAAAAAAGGAAGGATCGTAAACTAATTGCACAAGCGGAAGAGTTGTTAATTTCTGCGTTTGCCAATTTAATTGTGAACCCTCAATTTCGAGGATTACTGTGCTCCAGAGAGCTTTGGAAGTCAGTTTCTGAGAAAGTTGTAAGAAAAACATATTTTATAGGTTACTTTAACTGGAATTTATGCCAATATTTTCACTTAATAGGGATTTACACCAAACGCATGCAGAAAATATTTTCATAACAAGGTTTTAAAGAAAATAACAGAACATAGAGAAGTCCTAGGACCTTCAGCATTATCTATTTGCCTTGAGTGGTTGCAGCGGCAGGATGTCAAAAAGACCTTACACCGAGTTAGAAGATCAAGAAATACTCAACGTAGCAAAAACAAGTAATTTACCGGTTGGCGGTGAAGTTTTGTGGAAGCAAGAGTCTGCTCATAACGAGGTAATTGTAAACAAAGAAAAAAATATGTTAAGATACCTAAAAACATTTTTTTTCTTATTGTGTAGATTTTAAATCAAAGAACTTTTCATTCTTTATTAAATCGTTGTAAAACACTATTGAAGTGTGAAAACAAGAAAATGGGAGACTTTTCCCCTAAAAAAAAACCTAAAGATATTGACTCTTTAGAACTATTGGCTTCAAACTTGTATGAATATGATGTATCAAAATTTAACATACACAAAAATTCTGATTGGCAAGACTTTACGAGGAAGGTAAGTTAGAGCTACCGATGCAAGAAAGAGCTATTCAGGAGCAAACCATAATGATCGCCTTTTTCAGTTTTATCCACAAAAAGATGCTGAACATGTCAAAGAACAGTATTTCAAAGAGCTTCATGGCCAGTGGTCTAGACTGTCAGGAGTACTGTCAAACGGAATGCGTCTCACATTAGCTCATAAATTAGCACCGGTAATATATTTTCCAAACACAACACACATTATGAGAAAATGTTTATTGAGATTCTTGAACTTTTAAAGGTGGATGTAGCTCCTTTATATTTTGAAACAAACGTAAGTTTTCATTTATTTCTTATTCAGAGCTGCAAGATAAAAACATTGACATTTTAATCATTTGTTACAGCCCAAGACAAAAATATATAAGACAAACGTGGATCCAACATCAAAACGTGAGTGTAGATGTAATTCTTTTTTGGAGCTCGTCAAATCATATTAATTTTTAATGTAACAGGTAATCGAGAGCAATATTCAGTTGAAGAATGCCGTCTAATCGTGAAACTCCTGGTTGAAAATTGCGGGTTTTTACAAACCGGAGGAAGAAAGATTTGGAAACAACTGTGCCTTCAAAATGAAGTCAGAATATACCTTTTTTTCTCGTTTGTATACAAATTTGATTCGTTTGAAAATAATGAATTTTCTTGGTTCTAAAACAGCTCCTTGGAATGCGAGGTTGGCAAAGTTTGAAGAACAAATTTCAAACCGGCATATTACCAATATTATCTTCATATGTTCCAGAAGCAACTGCTGTTAAATTTCAAAAGTCTTCGGAAAGCTATGCTGAATTTAAAAATCGAATAACAAAATCTGGTTCCGAAATAATCAAAACAATAGCAACTTTGAACTGTGACAGTTTTGATGTCAAACATTTTGCAGATTGGACAACAGCTTATGACGTAAGACACAACTCTGTAGCTTGATTTTCAAACAAATTTTGCTTTTGTGATCATCAAGAACTTAATTACGAGCTGCAAAAAATAATTATCGGTATGTGTTTAAAAAGAGTGGATCACAGAAGCACTTTGAATTCTTTAACGACTACATGCGCGGAAATTTATACAGTTTTACACGTGGGTTGGATGCCGAAATAGTTACACACTTTCTTTCCAAAACTAAACTGAAGGTGAACTACATTTTTGCTTGTATAAGTTTTGATTTTGAATATCAATTTTGTTGATCATATTCTTTGTGAACACAGGTGGAAAACGAAGACCAAGAAATTGAAGACATCGTAATGGACATTGAACAGTTTGGGGATTCAACACCACAGAGACTGCCAAGCGAACATAAAGACAACGGAACATGTGAGAGCAGTGAAGCACAAGAAAATAAGAAATCTAATCCAAACCCGTCAGTTCCTGATCATGAATCGGTTAGACAAACATTTTCAACCTAACGTAACCTAAAATCACATATTTCAGCAGTTAAGTGTTCATAAGATTAATGACTGACTTATGTAGGTTGAGGAAATAGAGAAAGAGCTGATCTTTTTGAGATATCATGAGCAGAGCATCATGAAGAAAGCAAACATTTGCTTCACAGAAGAAAAGTTTAAGAATAAGAAATCCCCCGTCCTGATGTAATATCACATACATATATATAAGTTGAAAATGAAATTCAGATCCTTGTTCATGGATCATTTGTTTGTACTACTTTTGACAGGCTGATACGCAGTGCCTATGACCATTTGCAGCTTTTGATGCGGAACAAAAATGAAACCTTACCTGGCTTTGGTCATATCGATACACCTGAAGGCAAAGCAAAAGAAATTCTTCGACTGGTGTTTTTGAACAGCAAACATGGATCTGTATTTTGTCGGCTAGCTTTAGCAACAATCAGGTAAAGTCTTCAGATTTTTTCAGCATAAAATTGAGGTTTCGAAGTCATACAAAATCAAAAGTGATCCAACTTTTTTCTTTACTACAAATTTGTAGCATATTTAAGTTGATTGATGAAGACAGTACGACAAAACCTGAACCAGTGACGACGAAAAATGATCATGGCTTGTTGGAGGCACTCGACTCAATTGTTTAATGTTCCATTCATGTTTTTCTGGCTTTTTATATCACTGATCTGTTCCATAGTTTATCTTTTTTCCCTTAAATTTAATTAATTCATATTTGTTCATTCCATGCAACACTATTATACTCACAGTTTGTTAAGCTAAAAACTTTATTATTTAGTGAATTCTGTCAGCACTTATTATGATCTTTGTTTAATAAAGTTACAAGTCCATTAATCAGTTTAATTAATGTTGTTTTCTGCCAATCACTGTCACAAATTCATTAGTCGAAATCATCATATTTTACCTGTCAATCATAGTTTTTGTTTTCGAGAACGCAATCAGGAATAAAAAAAAGGAATAAGAAATAAAAAACAATCAAACATAGATTGAATGATATACATATATATACATATTAGGAGCATGGATTAATGAAAAAAAACAGCAAGTAATTGAACACTAAAGCAAAAGGAACAAAATTTAGGAATAAGGAACAAGCAATAGGTGAGAAGTTTTTGAACGTAGACACTATCGAATTGGGAATACGAAATAGGAATATGAAATAAAGAATAAGGAATAGGTTATTGAACACAGACACTATAGAAATGGGAATACGATTTAGGAATATTGAATAAGGAATAGGGAATAAGCTATTGAGATTGGAGACTGTGCAATGAGAAATACGATCAAGGATATGAAATAAGGAATAGGGAATAAGCTATTGAACACAGACACTATAGACTGAGGAATACGATTAAGAATATGGAATAAAGAATAGGGAATAAGCTATTGAGATTGGAGACTGTGCAATAGGGAATACTATTAGGGAATATGGAATAAGGAATAGCGAACCATCTTTTGAACATAGAAATTATAGAATTGGGAATACGATTAAGGAATATGGAATAAGGAATAGGGAATAAGCTCTTGAACATAAAAATTATAGAATTGAAAATACGATTCAGGAATATAGAATAAGGAATAAGGAATAAGCTATTGAGTTTAGGTACTATGCATTGAAGAATACAATTTAGGGAGCATGGAATAAGAAATAGAGAATAAGCATTTCAGATTAGACACCATAGAATGCACAACACGATTAGGGAATATAGAAAAAGGAATGGGGAAGTTTTTTAACCCAAACACTATTGAATATGGATTAGGATTGAGGAATATGGAATATGGAATAGGGAATAAGGAGACAAAGGAGTGAGTAATGAGCAACTGAGTAATGAGTAACGAAGAAGTGAATAATGAGTAACTGAGTAAGGAGTAACGAAGGAATGAGTAATGAGGAACTAAGTAACGAAGAGGTCAGTAATAAGTAACTGAGTAATAAATGATAAGTGATGGGTGACTGAGTAATAAATAACTAAGTACTGAGTAATGAGCAACGAAGTAGTGAGTAATGAGTGAACAAGAAGTGAGTAGTGAATAACTGAGTAATGAGTAACGAAAAAGTGAGTAATGAATAACTGAGTAATGAGTAACGGAAGAGTGAGTAAAGAATAACTGAGTAATGAAAAACGAAAAAGTGAGTAATGAATAACGAAAAAGTTTGTAATAAATAAGGAAGAAGTGAGTAATGAGTAACTGAGTAACGAAGAGGTGTATAATGAGTAACTGAGTAATGAGTAACGAAGAAGCCAGTAATGAGTAACTGAGTAATGAGTAATGAGTATCGAGGGAGTGAGTAATCAGTAACGAAGAAGCGAGTAATGAGTAACTGAGTAATGAGTAATGAGTAACGAAGGAGTGAGTAATAGATAGCTGAGCAATGAGTAACGGAAGATTGAGTAATGAGTAACTGAGTAATAAGTATCGAAAGAGTGAGCAATAAGTACCTGAGTAATGAGTAACGAAAGAGTAAATAATGAGTCACAGAGTAATGAGTAACGAAAAAGTGGGTAATGAGTAACTGAGTAATGAGTAACGGAAGAGTGAGTAATGAGTAACTGAGTAATGAGTAACGAAAGAGTGAGTAATGAGTAACTGAGCAATGAGTAACAAACGAGTGAGTAAATAATAACGAACAAGTGAGTAATTAGTAACTGAGTAATAAGTAATGAGTATCGAGGGAGTGAGTAATGAGTAACTGAGTAATGAGTAACAAAGAAGTGAGTAATGAATGACAAAAAAGTGAGTAATGAGTAACGAAGAAGTGAGTAATGAGTAACTGAGTAATGAGTAATGAGTAACGAAGGAGTGAGTAATAGGTAGCTGAGCAATGAGTAACGGAAGATTGAGTAATGAGTAACTGAGTAATGAGTAACGAAAGAGTGTGTAATAAGTAACTGAGTTATGAGTAACGAAAGAGTGAGTAATAAGTAACTGATTAATGAGTAAAGAAAGCGTGAGTAATGAGTAACGAAGTAATGAGTAACGAAAGAGTGAGTAATGAGTTACTGAGTAATGAGTAACGGAAGAGTGAGTAATGAGTAACTGAGTGATGAGTAACGAAGGAATGAGTAATGAGTGATGGAGTAAAGAGTAATTCAGGGGTGAGTTATGAGTAACTGAGTACTAGGTAACGAAGAGGTGAGTAATGAGTAACTATGTTATGAGTAATGAGTAACAAAGAAGTGAGTAAGTGAGTGAATACGATTTAGGAGTATGGAATAAGAAATAGGGAATAAACTTTTCCACACAGACAGTTTGCAATAAAGAGTAGGATCTAGGAATATGGAATAAGGAATGAGCTATCAAGATTAGACACTATGCAATGAGGAATACGATTTAGGAAAATGGAATTAGGAATAAGGAATAAGCTATTGAGATTAGACACAATGCAATGAGGAATACGATTTAGAAATTTCGAATAAGGAATAGGGAATAAGATTTTGAGATTAGACACTATGCAATGAGGAATACGATTTAGGAATATGGAATAAGTATAAGGAATAAGCTATTGAGATTAAACACTATGCAATGAGGAATACGATTTAGGAATATGGAATAAGGAATTCGGAATAAGCTATTGAGTTTAGACACCTTGCAATAAGGAAAACGATTTAGAAATATGGAATAAGGAATAGGAAATAAGCTATTGAGATTTTACACTATGCAATGAGGAAAAGGATTAATGAATATGGAATAAGGAATAGGGAATGAGCTTTTAAGATTAGACACTATGCAATCAGGAACACAATTTAGGAATATGGAATAAGGAATAGGGAATAAGCTTTTCAACACAGACACTATGCAAACAGGAATACGATTAAGGAATATGGAATAGCGAATAAGTTTTTGAACACAGACACTATAGAATGAGGAATAGGACATAGGAATATGGAATAAGGTATAGGGAATAAGCTATCAAGATTTTACACTATTCAATGAGGAATAGGATTTAGAAATTTGGAATAAGGAATAGGGAATAAGCTTTTGAGATTAGACACTATGCAATCAGGAATACAATTTAGGAATATGGAATAAAGAATAGGGAATAAGCTTTTCAACACAGACACTATTCAAACAGGAATGCGATTAAGGAATATGGAATAGCGAATAAGTTCTTGAACACAGACACTATAGAATGAGGAATAGGACTTATGAATATAGAATAAGGTATAGGTGGGGGGGCCTCAAGATTAGACACTATGCAATGAGGAATACGATTTAGAAATTTCGAATAAGGAATAGGGAATAAGATTCTGAGATTAGACACTATGCGAAGAGTAATACGATTTAGGAATAAGGAATAAGGAATAGGGAATAAGCTTTTGAGATTAGACACTATGCAATGAGGAATACGATTTAGGAATATGGAATTAGGAATAAGGAATAAGCTATTGAGATTAGACACTATGCAAAGAGGAATACGATTTAGGAATATGGAATTAGGAATAAGGAATAAGCTATTGAGATTAGACACTATGCAATGAGGAATACGATTTAGGAATATGGAATTAGGGATAAGGAATAAGCTATTGAAATAAGACACTATGCAATGAGGAATACGATTTAGGAATATGGAATAAGGAATAGGGAATAAGCTATTGAGTTTAGACACTATGCAATGATGAATACGATTTAGGAATATGGAATAAGAAATAAGGAATGAGCTTTCGAGATTAGACACCATGCAATGAGGAATACGATGGAAGAATATGGAATAAGGAATATGGAATAAGCTATTGAAATTAGACACTATCGAGTTGGGAATAAGAAAGAGGAATATTAAATAAGGAATAGGGAATAAGCTATTGAGTTTAGACACTATGCAATGAGGAATAGGACTAAGGAATATGGATTAAGGAATAGGGAATAAGCTTTTGGGATTAGACACTATGCAATGAGGAATAGGATTAAGTAATATGGAATAAGGAATAAGGAATAAGCTTTTCAACACAAACACTATGCAATGAGGAATACGATTCAGGAATAAGGAATACCGAATAAGTTTTTGAACACAGACACTATAGAATGAGACAAACGATTTAGGAATATGAAATAAGGTATAGGGAATAAGCTATCAAGATTTTACACTATGCAATGAGGAATAGGATTTAGAAATTTGGAATAAGGAATAGGGAAAAAGCTTTTGAGATTAGACACTATGCAATCAGGAATACAATTTAGGTATATGGAATAAGGAATAGGGAATAAGTTTTTCAACACAGACACTATTCAAACAGGAATGCGATTCAGGAATATGGAATAAGAAATAGGGAATAAGCTATTTAGTTTAGACACCATGCAATAAGGAATACGATTTACGAATATGGAATAAGGAATAAGGAATAAGCTATTGAGATTAGACACTATCGAGTTGGAAATAAGAAAGAGAAATATGGAATAAGAAATAGGGAATAAGCTATTGAGTTTAGACACTATGCAATGAGGAATACGATTTAGGATTATGGAATAAGAAATAAGGAATAAGCTTTTCAACACAGACACTATGCAATGAGGAATACGATTTAGGAATAAGGAATAGCGAATTAATTTTCGAACACAGACACTATTAAATGAGGAATACGATTTAGGAATATGGAATAAGGTATAGGGAAAAAGCTATCAAGATTAGACACTATGCAATGAGGAATACGATTTAGAAATTTGGAATAAGGAATAGGGAATAAGCTATTGAGATTAGACACTATGCAATGAGGAATACGATTTAGGATTATGGAATAAGAAATAAAGGAATGAGCTTTTCAACACAGACACTATGCAATGAGGAATACGATTTAGGAATAAGGAAAAGCGAATAAGTTTTCGAACACAGACACTATTAAATGAGGAATACGATTTAGGAATATGGAATAAGGTATAGGGAAAAAGCTATCAAGATTAGACACAATGCAATGAGGAATACGATTTAGAAATTTGGAATAAGGAATAGGGAATAAGCTTTTGAGATTAGACACTATGCAATGAGGAATACGATTAAGTAATATGGGATTAAGAATAAGGAATAGGGAATAAGCTGTTGAGTTTAGACACTATGCGATGAGGAATAGAATTAATGAATATGGAATAAGGAATAGGGAATAAGCTATTGAGATTAGACACTATCGAGTTGGGAATAAGAAAGAGGAATATGGAATTAGGAATTAGGAATAAGCTATCGAGATTAGACACTATGCAATGAGGAATACGATTTAGGAATATGGAATTAGGAATAAGGAATAAGCTATTGAGATTAGACACTATGCGATGAAGAATAGGATTTAGGAACATGGAATAAGGAATTCGGAATAAGCTATTGAGTTTCGACACCAATATTTTCACTTAATAGGGATTTACACCAAACGCATGCAGAAAATATTTTCATAACAAGGTTTTAAAGAAAATAACAGAACATAGAGAAGTCCTAGGACCTTCAGCATTATCTATTTGCCTTGAGTGGTTGCAGCGGCAGGATGTCAAAAAGACCTTACACCGAGTTAGAAGATCAAGAAATACTCAACGTAGCAAAAACAAGTAATTTACCGGTTGGCGGTGAAGTTTTGTGGAAGCAAGAGTCTGCTCATAACGAGGTAATTGTAAACAAAGAAAAAAATATGTTAAGATACCTAAAAACATTTTTTTTCTTATTGTGTAGATTTTAAATCAAAGAACTTTTCATTCTTTATTAAATCGTTGTAAAACACTATTGAAGTGTGAAAACAAGAAAATGGGAGACTTTTCCCCTAAAAAAAAACCTAAAGATATTGACTCTTTAGAACTATTGGCTTCAAACTTGTATGAATATGATGTATCAAAATTTAACATACACAAAAATTCTGATTGGCAAGACTTTACGAGGAAGGTAAGTTAGAGCTACCGATGCAAGAAAGAGCTATTCAGGAGCAAACCATAATGATCGCCTTTTTCAGTTTTATCCACAAAAAGATGCTGAACATGTCAAAGAACAGTATTTCAAAGAGCTTCATGGCCAGTGGTCTAGACTGTCAGGAGTACTGTCAAACGGAATGCGTCTCACATTAGCTCATAAATTAGCACCGGTAATATATTTTCCAAACACAACACACATTATGAGAAAATGTTTATTGAGATTCTTGAACTTTTAAAGGTGGATGTAGCTCCTTTATATTTTGAAACAAACGTAAGTTTTCATTTATTTCTTATTCAGAGCTGCAAGATAAAAACATTGACATTTTAATCATTTGTTACAGCCCAAGACAAAAATATATAAGACAAACGTGGATCCAACATCAAAACGTGAGTGTAGATGTAATTCTTTTTTGGAGCTCGTCAAATCATATTAATTTTTAATGTAACAGGTAATCGAGAGCAATATTCAGTTGAAGAATGCCGTCTAATCGTGAAACTCCTGGTTGAAAATTGCGGGTTTTTACAAACCGGAGGAAGAAAGATTTGGAAACAACTGTGCCTTCAAAATGAAGTCAGAATATACCTTTTTTTCTCGTTTGTATACAAATTTGATTCGTTTGAAAATAATGAATTTTCTTGGTTCTAAAACAGCTCCTTGGAATGCGAGGTTGGCAAAGTTTGAAGAACAAATTTCAAACCGGCATATTACCAATATTATCTTCATATGTTCCAGAAGCAACTGCTGTTAAATTTCAAAAGTCTTCGGAAAGCTATGCTGAATTTAAAAATCGAATAACAAAATCTGGTTCCGAAATAATCAAAACAATAGCAACTTTGAACTGTGACAGTTTTGATGTCAAACATTTTGCAGATTGGACAACAGCTTATGACGTAAGACACAACTCTGTAGCTTGATTTTCAAACAAATTTTGCTTTTGTGATCATCAAGAACTTAATTACGAGCTGCAAAAAATAATTATCGGTATGTGTTTAAAAAGAGTGGATCACAGAAGCACTTTGAATTCTTTAACGACTACATGCGCGGAAATTTATACAGTTTTACACGTGGGTTGGATGCCGAAATAGTTACACACTTTCTTTCCAAAACTAAACTGAAGGTGAACTACATTTTTGCTTGTATAAGTTTTGATTTTGAATATCAATTTTGTTGATCATATTCTTTGTGAACACAGGTGGAAAACGAAGACCAAGAAATTGAAGACATCGTAATGGACATTGAACAGTTTGGGGATTCAACACCACAGAGACTGCCAAGCGAACATAAAGACAACGGAACATGTGAGAGCAGTGAAGCACAAGAAAATAAGAAATCTAATCCAAACCCGTCAGTTCCTGATCATGAATCGGTTAGACAAACATTTTCAACCTAACGTAACCTAAAATCACATATTTCAGCAGTTAAGTGTTCATAAGATTAATGACTGACTTATGTAGGTTGAGGAAATAGAGAAAGAGCTGATCTTTTTGAGATATCATGAGCAGAGCATCATGAAGAAAGCAAACATTTGCTTCACAGAAGAAAAGTTTAAGAATAAGAAATCCCCCGTCCTGATGTAATATCACATACATATATATAAGTTGAAAATGAAATTCAGATCCTTGTTCATGGATCATTTGTTTGTACTACTTTTGACAGGCTGATACGCAGTGCCTATGACCATTTGCAGCTTTTGATGCGGAACAAAAATGAAACCTTACCTGGCTTTGGTCATATCGATACACCTGAAGGCAAAGCAAAAGAAATTCTTCGACTGGTGTTTTTGAACAGCAAACATGGATCTGTATTTTGTCGGCTAGCTTTAGCAACAATCAGGTAAAGTCTTCAGATTTTTTCAGCATAAAATTGAGGTTTCGAAGTCATACAAAATCAAAAGTGATCCAACTTTTTTCTTTACTACAAATTTGTAGCATATTTAAGTTGATTGATGAAGACAGTACGACAAAACCTGAACCAGTGACGACGAAAAATGATCATGGCTTGTTGGAGGCACTCGACTCAATTGTTTAATGTTCCATTCATGTTTTTCTGGCTTTTTATATCACTGATCTGTTCCATAGTTTATCTTTTTTCCCTTAAATTTAATTAATTCATATTTGTTCATTCCATGCAACACTATTATACTCACAGTTTGTTAAGCTAAAAACTTTATTATTTAGTGAATTCTGTCAGCACTTATTATGATCTTTGTTTAATAAAGTTACAAGTCCATTAATCAGTTTAATTAATGTTGTTTTCTGCCAATCACTGTCACAAATTCATTAGTCGAAATCATCATATTTTACCTGTCAATCATAGTTTTTGTTTTCGAGAACGCAATCAGGAATAAAAAAAAGGAATAAGAAATAAAAAACAATCAAACATAGATTGAATGATATACATATATATACATATTAGGAGCATGGATTAATGAAAAAAAACAGCAAGTAATTGAACACTAAAGCAAAAGGAACAAAATTTAGGAATAAGGAACAAGCAATAGGTGAGAAGTTTTTGAACGTAGACACTATCGAATTGGGAATACGAAATAGGAATATGAAATAAAGAATAAGGAATAGGTTATTGAACACAGACACTATAGAAATGGGAATACGATTTAGGAATATTGAATAAGGAATAGGGAATAAGCTATTGAGATTGGAGACTGTGCAATGAGAAATACGATCAAGGATATGAAATAAGGAATAGGGAATAAGCTATTGAACACAGACACTATAGACTGAGGAATACGATTAAGAATATGGAATAAAGAATAGGGAATAAGCTATTGAGATTGGAGACTGTGCAATAGGGAATACTATTAGGGAATATGGAATAAGGAATAGCGAACCATCTTTTGAACATAGAAATTATAGAATTGGGAATACGATTAAGGAATATGGAATAAGGAATAGGGAATAAGCTCTTGAACATAAAAATTATAGAATTGAAAATACGATTCAGGAATATAGAATAAGGAATAAGGAATAAGCTATTGAGTTTAGGTACTATGCATTGAAGAATACAATTTAGGGAGCATGGAATAAGAAATAGAGAATAAGCATTTCAGATTAGACACCATAGAATGCACAACACGATTAGGGAATATAGAAAAAGGAATGGGGAAGTTTTTTAACCCAAACACTATTGAATATGGATTAGGATTGAGGAATATGGAATATGGAATAGGGAATAAGGAGACAAAGGAGTGAGTAATGAGCAACTGAGTAATGAGTAACGAAGAAGTGAATAATGAGTAACTGAGTAAGGAGTAACGAAGGAATGAGTAATGAGGAACTAAGTAACGAAGAGGTCAGTAATAAGTAACTGAGTAATAAATGATAAGTGATGGGTGACTGAGTAATAAATAACTAAGTACTGAGTAATGAGCAACGAAGTAGTGAGTAATGAGTGAACAAGAAGTGAGTAGTGAATAACTGAGTAATGAGTAACGAAAAAGTGAGTAATGAATAACTGAGTAATGAGTAACGGAAGAGTGAGTAAAGAATAACTGAGTAATGAAAAACGAAAAAGTGAGTAATGAATAACGAAAAAGTTTGTAATAAATAAGGAAGAAGTGAGTAATGAGTAACTGAGTAACGAAGAGGTGTATAATGAGTAACTGAGTAATGAGTAACGAAGAAGCCAGTAATGAGTAACTGAGTAATGAGTAATGAGTATCGAGGGAGTGAGTAATCAGTAACGAAGAAGCGAGTAATGAGTAACTGAGTAATGAGTAATGAGTAACGAAGGAGTGAGTAATAGATAGCTGAGCAATGAGTAACGGAAGATTGAGTAATGAGTAACTGAGTAATAAGTATCGAAAGAGTGAGCAATAAGTACCTGAGTAATGAGTAACGAAAGAGTAAATAATGAGTCACAGAGTAATGAGTAACGAAAAAGTGGGTAATGAGTAACTGAGTAATGAGTAACGGAAGAGTGAGTAATGAGTAACTGAGTAATGAGTAACGAAAGAGTGAGTAATGAGTAACTGAGCAATGAGTAACAAACGAGTGAGTAAATAATAACGAACAAGTGAGTAATTAGTAACTGAGTAATAAGTAATGAGTATCGAGGGAGTGAGTAATGAGTAACTGAGTAATGAGTAACAAAGAAGTGAGTAATGAATGACAAAAAAGTGAGTAATGAGTAACGAAGAAGTGAGTAATGAGTAACTGAGTAATGAGTAATGAGTAACGAAGGAGTGAGTAATAGGTAGCTGAGCAATGAGTAACGGAAGATTGAGTAATGAGTAACTGAGTAATGAGTAACGAAAGAGTGTGTAATAAGTAACTGAGTTATGAGTAACGAAAGAGTGAGTAATAAGTAACTGATTAATGAGTAAAGAAAGCGTGAGTAATGAGTAACGAAGTAATGAGTAACGAAAGAGTGAGTAATGAGTTACTGAGTAATGAGTAACGGAAGAGTGAGTAATGAGTAACTGAGTGATGAGTAACGAAGGAATGAGTAATGAGTGATGGAGTAAAGAGTAATTCAGGGGTGAGTTATGAGTAACTGAGTACTAGGTAACGAAGAGGTGAGTAATGAGTAACTATGTTATGAGTAATGAGTAACAAAGAAGTGAGTAAGTGAGTGAATACGATTTAGGAGTATGGAATAAGAAATAGGGAATAAACTTTTCCACACAGACAGTTTGCAATAAAGAGTAGGATCTAGGAATATGGAATAAGGAATGAGCTATCAAGATTAGACACTATGCAATGAGGAATACGATTTAGGAAAATGGAATTAGGAATAAGGAATAAGCTATTGAGATTAGACACAATGCAATGAGGAATACGATTTAGAAATTTCGAATAAGGAATAGGGAATAAGATTTTGAGATTAGACACTATGCAATGAGGAATACGATTTAGGAATATGGAATAAGTATAAGGAATAAGCTATTGAGATTAAACACTATGCAATGAGGAATACGATTTAGGAATATGGAATAAGGAATTCGGAATAAGCTATTGAGTTTAGACACCTTGCAATAAGGAAAACGATTTAGAAATATGGAATAAGGAATAGGAAATAAGCTATTGAGATTTTACACTATGCAATGAGGAAAAGGATTAATGAATATGGAATAAGGAATAGGGAATGAGCTTTTAAGATTAGACACTATGCAATCAGGAACACAATTTAGGAATATGGAATAAGGAATAGGGAATAAGCTTTTCAACACAGACACTATGCAAACAGGAATACGATTAAGGAATATGGAATAGCGAATAAGTTTTTGAACACAGACACTATAGAATGAGGAATAGGACATAGGAATATGGAATAAGGTATAGGGAATAAGCTATCAAGATTTTACACTATTCAATGAGGAATAGGATTTAGAAATTTGGAATAAGGAATAGGGAATAAGCTTTTGAGATTAGACACTATGCAATCAGGAATACAATTTAGGAATATGGAATAAAGAATAGGGAATAAGCTTTTCAACACAGACACTATTCAAACAGGAATGCGATTAAGGAATATGGAATAGCGAATAAGTTCTTGAACACAGACACTATAGAATGAGGAATAGGACTTATGAATATAGAATAAGGTATAGGTGGGGGGGCCTCAAGATTAGACACTATGCAATGAGGAATACGATTTAGAAATTTCGAATAAGGAATAGGGAATAAGATTCTGAGATTAGACACTATGCGAAGAGTAATACGATTTAGGAATAAGGAATAAGGAATAGGGAATAAGCTTTTGAGATTAGACACTATGCAATGAGGAATACGATTTAGGAATATGGAATTAGGAATAAGGAATAAGCTATTGAGATTAGACACTATGCAAAGAGGAATACGATTTAGGAATATGGAATTAGGAATAAGGAATAAGCTATTGAGATTAGACACTATGCAATGAGGAATACGATTTAGGAATATGGAATTAGGGATAAGGAATAAGCTATTGAAATAAGACACTATGCAATGAGGAATACGATTTAGGAATATGGAATAAGGAATAGGGAATAAGCTATTGAGTTTAGACACTATGCAATGATGAATACGATTTAGGAATATGGAATAAGAAATAAGGAATGAGCTTTCGAGATTAGACACCATGCAATGAGGAATACGATGGAAGAATATGGAATAAGGAATATGGAATAAGCTATTGAAATTAGACACTATCGAGTTGGGAATAAGAAAGAGGAATATTAAATAAGGAATAGGGAATAAGCTATTGAGTTTAGACACTATGCAATGAGGAATAGGACTAAGGAATATGGATTAAGGAATAGGGAATAAGCTTTTGGGATTAGACACTATGCAATGAGGAATAGGATTAAGTAATATGGAATAAGGAATAAGGAATAAGCTTTTCAACACAAACACTATGCAATGAGGAATACGATTCAGGAATAAGGAATACCGAATAAGTTTTTGAACACAGACACTATAGAATGAGACAAACGATTTAGGAATATGAAATAAGGTATAGGGAATAAGCTATCAAGATTTTACACTATGCAATGAGGAATAGGATTTAGAAATTTGGAATAAGGAATAGGGAAAAAGCTTTTGAGATTAGACACTATGCAATCAGGAATACAATTTAGGTATATGGAATAAGGAATAGGGAATAAGTTTTTCAACACAGACACTATTCAAACAGGAATGCGATTCAGGAATATGGAATAAGAAATAGGGAATAAGCTATTTAGTTTAGACACCATGCAATAAGGAATACGATTTACGAATATGGAATAAGGAATAAGGAATAAGCTATTGAGATTAGACACTATCGAGTTGGAAATAAGAAAGAGAAATATGGAATAAGAAATAGGGAATAAGCTATTGAGTTTAGACACTATGCAATGAGGAATACGATTTAGGATTATGGAATAAGAAATAAGGAATAAGCTTTTCAACACAGACACTATGCAATGAGGAATACGATTTAGGAATAAGGAATAGCGAATTAATTTTCGAACACAGACACTATTAAATGAGGAATACGATTTAGGAATATGGAATAAGGTATAGGGAAAAAGCTATCAAGATTAGACACTATGCAATGAGGAATACGATTTAGAAATTTGGAATAAGGAATAGGGAATAAGCTATTGAGATTAGACACTATGCAATGAGGAATACGATTTAGGATTATGGAATAAGAAATAAAGGAATGAGCTTTTCAACACAGACACTATGCAATGAGGAATACGATTTAGGAATAAGGAAAAGCGAATAAGTTTTCGAACACAGACACTATTAAATGAGGAATACGATTTAGGAATATGGAATAAGGTATAGGGAAAAAGCTATCAAGATTAGACACAATGCAATGAGGAATACGATTTAGAAATTTGGAATAAGGAATAGGGAATAAGCTTTTGAGATTAGACACTATGCAATGAGGAATACGATTAAGTAATATGGGATTAAGAATAAGGAATAGGGAATAAGCTGTTGAGTTTAGACACTATGCGATGAGGAATAGAATTAATGAATATGGAATAAGGAATAGGGAATAAGCTATTGAGATTAGACACTATCGAGTTGGGAATAAGAAAGAGGAATATGGAATTAGGAATTAGGAATAAGCTATCGAGATTAGACACTATGCAATGAGGAATACGATTTAGGAATATGGAATTAGGAATAAGGAATAAGCTATTGAGATTAGACACTATGCGATGAAGAATAGGATTTAGGAACATGGAATAAGGAATTCGGAATAAGCTATTGAGTTTCGACACTATGCAATAAAGAATACGATTTGGGAATAAAGATTAAGGAATAATGAATAAGCTATCGACATTAGAAACAATGCAATGAGGAACACGATTTAGGAACATGGAATAAGAAATAGGGAATAAGCAATTTAGTTTAGACACCATGCAATAAGGAATACGATTCACGAATATGGAATAAGGAATAAGGAATAAGCTATTGAGATTAGACACTATCGAGTTGGAAATAAGAAAGAGAAATATGGAATAAGAAATAGGGAATAAGCTATTGAGATTAGACACTATGCAATAAGGAATACGATTTAGGATTATGGAATAAGAAATAAGGAATAAGCTTTTGAACACAGACACTATTAAATGATGAATACGATTTAGGAATATGGAATAAGAAATAAGGAATAAGCTATTGAGTTTAGACACCTTGCAATAAAGAAAACGATTTGGAAATATGGAATAAGGAATAGGAAATAAGCTATTGAGATTAGACACTATGCGATGAGGAATAGGATTAATGAATATGGAATAAGGAATAGGGAATAAGCTATTGAGATTAGACACTATCGAGTTGGGAATAAGAAAGAGGAATATGATATAAGGAAAAGATAATAAGCTTTTGAGTTTAGACACTATGCAATGAGGCATAGGACTAAGGAATAAGGATTAAGGAATAGGGAATAAGCTTTTGAGATTAGAAACGATGCAATGAGGAATAGGATTAAGTAATATGGAATAAGGAATAAGGAATAAGCTTTTTAACACAAACACTATGCAATGAGGAATTTGATTCAGGAATATGGAATAAGAAATAGGGAATAAGCTATTTAGTTTAGACACCATGCAATAAGGAATACGATTTACGAATATGGAATAAGGAATAAGGAATAATCTATTGAGATTAGACACTATTGAGTTGGAAATAAGAAAGAGAAATATGGAATAAGAAATAGGGAATAAGCTATTGAGATTAGACACAATGCAATGAGGAATACGATTTAGGATTATGGAATAAGAAATAAAGGAATGAGCTTTTCAACACAGACACTATGCAATGAGGAATACGATTTAGGAATAAGGAATAGCGAATAAGTTTTCGAACACAGACACTATTAAATGAGGAATACGATTTAGGAATATGGAATAAGGTATAGGGAATAAGCTATCAAGATTAGACACAATGCAATGAGGAATACGATTGAAGAATTTGAAATTAGGAATAGGGAATAAGCTTTTGAGATTAGACACTATGCGATGAGGAATACGATTAAGTAATATGGGATTAAGAATAAGGAATAGGGAATAAGCTGTTGAGTTTAGACACTATACAATGAGGAATACGATTAATGAATATGAAATAAGGGATGAGAATAAGCTATTGAGTTTCGACACTATGCAATGAGGAATACGATTTAGGAATATGGAATTAGGAATAAGGAATAAGCTATTGAGATTAGACACTATGCAATGAGGAATAGGATTAAGTAATATGGAATAAGGAATAAGGAATAAGCTTTTTAACACAAACACTAGGGGGGGGGTTAGGTTAGGTTAGGTTAGGTATTGTCCGAATTTCTGTGAAAAAAAAAGACCTAGGTTATGTGTTAAATTTCCTATGTCAATTTTTTTGTGTGACTTTGTTCCCATAGGTCACAATTTTTGTATCCCAGTGTTTCCTTCTGTTTTTTTAGAAGTCATTTTTTGTATCCCAGTGTTTCCTTCTGTTTTTTTAGAAGTCATTTTTTGTATCCCAGTGTTTCCTTCTGTTTTTTTAGAAGTCATT
>Ga0210040_10002006_pt1 | contig 29518 bp, 28 predicted proteins | sample CryGeyCG12114_NA_FD_185462 | JGI IMG/M metagenome (GOLD analysis project Ga0210040, IMG submission 185462) | Groundwater microbial communities from aquifer - Crystal Geyser CG19_WC_8/21/14_NA (SPAdes) (version 2) | ecosystem: Environmental > Aquatic > Deep subsurface > Groundwater | place: USA...
CCCCGCCGGTGCCGGCGAGGTGGAGGCCATCGGGGACGGCGAGGTCGGGGCCGTGGGTGACGGCGACGTCGAGGCGGCGGGCGACGGCGACCCGGTCGCTCCCGCGCCGGAGGCCGGGTCGGCGGCGTCGTCGTTCCCGCCGAAGCACTGCGACAGCAGGAGCAGCAGGAGGAGCACCAGGGCGGCGGCGACCAGGGGGACCAGCCACGCGGGTCGCCTCTTCCTCGGAGGCTCGGCGGGGACCGCGGCGCGGTCGGGTCGCGGCTGGTGGCCGGGGGGGACGCTCATGGGGGCTCGGCTCGTCTCGGGTCAGCGCACGTCGGAGGTGCGCGCGGGGGGTGTGGCTCGGGGGGTGCCGCGCGGGGGTCCGGCGCGGGGGTCCGGCGGAGGTCCGGGAGCGGGGCGCCGCGGCGCCCGCCGGACCAGACGCGTGGTCGTGGGCTGCGTCCTGCGCCCGCGGGACCCGCTGACGAGGGGGCGCGGCGCGCGCTCCCCCGGGGGTCGCCACCCGCAGCGGGCTCTCGACGGGCGAGCGCGCACCAGGTGGCCGCGCAAGGGGACCAGGGCCGGGGCGGACGTGCAAGCCGGGCCCGAGGAGCTCCGGGGCCCCCGCGCGGTCGCCGTCGTGCGCACCGCGGCTCAGTGGACGGCGACGACCTCCTCGACGCCGCCGAGCACGAGGAGCACCTCGAGGTGCCCGGTCGCGGGAGCCCCCTCGGGCAGCTCGACGACGTGCGTGGTGGCGACGGCGTCCCGGGTCGCTGCCCGGCCGGGGTAGTCGTCGTCGAGGTCGACGCGCACCCGCGGGCGCCCGCGCACCCCGGCGCCGGCCTCCAGGGACACCCGCACCGGGTAGGGCGGGCAGGAGCTGCTCCCCAGGGCCGTGACGGCGAGGCCGTCCCGGGTGCGGCGCGCCGCGAGCCCGGACGGGGGCACCACGGTGCGGGGCAGCCCCGCGCCGCTCGGCAGCCGGGCCCCCACCGAGCGCTCCGGCCCGGTGCGCTCCCTCCCGCTCACAGCCGCGCCTGCTCGAGCAGGCGGGCGGTGGCCCCGCCGTCGTCGAGCGGGCACCAGCGCTCGACGAAGGCGGCGCGGCGCCCCGCCCACGCGTCGGTGACGGCGGGCAGCGCCAGCAGCGCCTCCTCGAGCGCGTCCTGCGTGCGCAGCACCGGGCCGGGGGACTCCTCGTCGAGGTCGAGGTAGAAGCCGCGGAGCCGGTCGCGGTAGTGCTCCAGGTCGTAGGCGTACAGCAGCACCGGCAGCGAGGTGGGCGCGACGTCGAACAGGGACGAGGAGTAGTCGGTGACGAAGGCGTCGGCCGCCAGGTACAGGTCGGCGATGTCCGGGTGCCCCCCGACGTCGAGGACGCGCTCGTGCTCGATCCCCGGCGGGCGCTCCACGAAGTAGTGCAGGCGCATCAGCACCCGCCAGCCCTCGCCGAGGTGGTCGGCCAGCCGGGCGGCGTCCAGCCCGAGGGGGACCCCCGGGTCCGCCATGTCCTCGTCGTCGCGCCAGGTCGGGGCGTAGAGGACCACCTGCTCGTCCGCGCCGAGGCCGAGCTGCTCGCGGACGGCCGTGCGCCGCGCCCCGCGCCCCGGGGCGTGCAGGACGTCGTTGCGCGGGTAGCCCGTGTCGAGCACGGGCCCGGAGTAGCGGAAGGCCCGGCCCAGCAGCTCGCTGCCCGCGGCGCCCGGGCCGACGAGGCAGCTCCAGCGGTCCACCTCGCCCTGCAGGAGCGCCATCTCCTCGTCGGTGTACGCGGTGACCGCGTCCCCGTGGATCCGCTTGAGCGGCGTCCCGTGCCAGGTCTGCACGTACGTGCAGCCCGGCGTCGGCGCCCAGTCCAGCGGCATGTGCGTGTTCGCGACGAGGACGTCGGCGCCCCGCAGCGCCTCCTCGGCCTCGGGGGTGCCGACGCCGACGGTCGTGACACCCGGCGGGAAGCTCGCCCGGTGCGCCTCGTCGAGCAGCCAGACGTGCTCCGCGTCGTCGCCGCGGGCCACCAGCGCCTCGTGGACCGCTCGCGGGTTGTCGGAGTAGCGCCCGCCGAAGCTGTTGTAGACGACGCGCACGCGCCGGCCTCCTTCGCTCTGCCGTGGTGGCTCGTCGTCGCGGACCGCTCGGGAGCCGGGGGGACGAGGGTAGTGCGGCGCGCCCCCCGTTCCCGCCCCTCGGCCCGGGGCTGCGGCCCGCCCCGGGCTGCGGGGCGGGCCGGCGCCGCCGACGATGGCGGCATGTCGATGAGCGAGCCGTTGATGCCCCGCCCCCCGCGCGACGAGCGCGAGGGCCCGAGCGCCGAGGACGTGGACCTCGAGGCGGTCGTCGACGAGCAGGGCGGGCAGGACGGGGCCGACGACGCTCCTGCGGACCCCGCTCCCGGGGACGCCGCCGACGACGACACGCCGTTCACCACGCCGACGGCGGGCGACTCCCTCTCGCCCGAGGAGCTGCGCCGCGAGTCCTGACGCGCCCCGGGTCGGGCCGTCCGCGGTCCTGCGCCGCGACGCCCCGGGGTGCGGCGACCGCCTGCGCGGAGCAGGGTGGGGCACCGGTCCCGACCAGGACCGACGCCGCCGCAGCGACGTCGCGCAGCACCCCAGCCCTGCTCCCGCTGGTGCGCCTCACCCCCGCCGCGGACCGCGCGCCTTGTGGCTCCCGTCGCAGTACGGGGCGATCGAGGAGCGACCGCACCGGCACAGCGCCACCGTCTGACGGCGGCGCTCCACGGGCTCGCCGTCCGTCCCGAGGATCTCGACGTCGCCGCGCACCAGCAGCGGCCCGTCGGGGCACACGGTGATGGTGGCGCTCTCGGCGCCGGGCAGCGGGCGGACGTCGTCGGTGCCGGACGGACCGGCCGGATCGCCCTCTGGGCGTGACGGGAAGACCACCGCCCGAGCCTGAGCCAGGGCGGCACGCACCGCGACCGGGAGAGCCGATGACGGCGACGACGAGCACCACCACCACCGCAGGACCGTCTCCGACGAGGCCGTCCCCCGCCGGACCACCCGCCCAGGCGGGTCGGCGGGAGCCGGCGGCCGAGCGGCCGCGCCCCGTCGGCCTCCCCGCGAGCCGCGGACCCGTCTCGGCCGCCGTGGTCGACGTCCTCGCGGGCGGCTCGACCACCCCGGCGGACCTGCGCCGGACGACGGCCTCGGAGCTGGGGCGCCGTGCGCTCGGCGCCGACGACCTGCTGCGCGACGAGGACCTGCAGCTCGCGCTGTGGATGCTCCAGGAGCTCTCCTTCCGCGGCTTCGGGGGCGTCGGGGACGCCTACGAGTGGGACCTCGACGCGGTCGGCGCGCGCGGGCTGCTGGAGGGCGCGCTCGAGTCCGCGCTGCGGCAGGTCGTCGACGTGCCGACCGGCGTCGCGCCGTCGGAGGTGCCCGAGGTCCTGTTCGCCATGACGGCCGAGGACGGCGGGCCCGGCCTGTCGGACCACCTCGCCCGCCGGGCCACCCTCGAGCAGCTCCGGGAGTTCCTGGTGCACCGCTCGATCTACCACCTGAAGGAGGCGGACCCCCACACCTGGGCCATCCCGCGCCTGGAGGGGTCGGTCAAGGCCGCCATGGTCGAGATCCAGGCCGACGAGTACGGCGGCGGGCGCCCCGAGCGCATGCACGCCGCCCTCTTCGCCCGGACGATGCGCGGGGTGGGCCTCGACGACACCTACGGCCGCTACGTCGACGACGTGCCGGCGACGACGCTCGTCGGGTCCACGGCCATGGCCCTCTTCGGCCTCAACCGGCGGCTCGTCGGCGCCGTCGTCGGCCACCTCGCCGCGGTCGAGATGACGTCGTCGCTGCCCAACCGCCGCTACGGCGCGGGCGTGCGCCGCCTCGGCTTCGACCGCGACACCTCGTGGTTCTTCGACGAGCACGTGGAGGCCGACGCCGTCCACGAGCAGATCGCGGCCCACGACCTCGCGGGCGGGTTCGCCCGCCAGCACCCCGAGCGCGTCCACGAGCTGCTGCTCGGCGCAGCCACCGGCCTGGCGCTCGACGAGGTCGCGGGCGGGCACCTGCTCGCGTCCTGGGACGCCGGCCGGTCCTCGCTGCGCGACGGCCGGCGCGTCGACACCCTCCTCGCGGCGCCCGCCGCCTGAGCCCGGGCCGCCGGCCCCCTGCGACCGGCGGCCCGCCCGCACCACCCGCACGCACGCACCACCCCGCAGGGCCGCCGCCGAGGCGGCCCGCACCGAAGGAGGACCCGTGAGCGGACCAGGGGAGAAGATCGCGAACGCCGTCCGCGGCGTCGCCCAGCACGTCGGGCAGCGCGTCGGGGAGGCCGCTGGGAGGCGCTCCGGCAGCCCCCAGCAGACCCTCACCGTCGGCCGCCCGGCCGCCGAGGTGGCCGCGCTGTGGCGCGACCCCGCCGCGATGGCGCAGGTGCTCGGCGAGCTCGGCACCGTGGACGTGGTCGGGGACCGCTGGACGTGGCATCTCGCCCGGCCGGGCTCCGACGAGCCGGTCGAGTGGCGCACGACGCTCACCGACGGCGGGTCGCCGCGCACCCTGCGCTGGGCCGACCCGGAGGACGGCTCCGACGGCGCCTCCGAGGTCGTCGTCGTCCTGCGGGACGCGCCGCAGGACCTCGGCACCGAGCAGGTCGTGCGGCTCTCCCTGCCCCTGCCCGACCTCGCCGTCGGAGCGGCGGCACTCGGGCTGGGCTACCGGGCCCGGGCGCTGCTCCTGACCGGCGAGGTGCCGACCATCACGCCGCAGCCGGCGAGCCGGGGCGCGGCGAAGTGAGCCGGCCCGCCCCCGAGCACCCGACCGACCCGGCCCCCGCGGCCACGACCCCCCTGATGGGGAGGAGCTGACGATGCGCGCCCTGTGCTGGAACGGCGTCAACGACCTGGCGGTCGAGACCGTCGACGACCCGACGATCCTCAACCCCCACGACGTCATCCTCAAGATCGGCCTGACCGTGACGTGCGGCTCGGACCTGCACTTCATCGACGGCTACCTGCCGGGCATGCGCCCCGGCGACGTCTTCGGCCACGAGTTCATGGGCGAGGTCGTCGAGGTGGGCTCGCAGGTGACCCGGACGAAGGTCGGGGACCGGGTGACGGTCCCGTCCTTCGTCTCCTGCGGCGACTGCTGGTACTGCTCGCACGACATGCCCTCGCTGTGCGACACCACCAACCCGAACGCCGCGCTGCAGCAGCCCGTCCTCGGCTTCCCCAGCGGGGGCATCTACGGCTACACGCACCCCTTCGGCGGGTACCAGGGGTCGCACGCGGAGTACCTGCGCGTGCCCTTCGGCGACGTCAACTGCTTCTCCGTGCCCGACGGCGTCACCGACGTGCAGGCGCTGTTCGTCTCCGACGCGCTCGCGACCGGCTACACCGGCGCGGACTTCTGCGACGTCCAGCAGGGCGACACGGTCGCCGTCTTCGGTGCGGGCGGGGTCGGGCTCATGGCCGCGGCGAGCGCCCGCGCGATGGGGGCGGGCCGCACGATCGTCGTCGACCGGCTGCCCGAGCGGCTGGACGTGGCGCGCGCGCAGGGCTCGGAGGTCCTCGACTACTCCCAGGTCGACTCGATCCAGGAGTCGCTGCGCGAGATGACGGGTGGCCGCGGGCCCGACTCCGTCATCGAGGCCGTCGGCATGGAGGGGCACGGCACCGGCATCCAGCAGGTGGTGGACAAGGCCAAGCAGGCCGTGCGCGCCTCCACCGACCGCGCGACGGCGCTGCGCCAGGCGCTGCTCGCGTGCCGCAAGGGCGGCACCGTCGCGGTGCTCGGGGTGTACGGGCTCACCGACTCCTTCCCCATGGGCGTCGTCACCAACAAGGGGCTGACGATCCGCTCGGCGCAGCAGTTCGGGCAGGTCTACGTACCCCGGATGTTCGAGCACATCCAGCGCGGCGAGATCGACCCGACGCCGCTGGCGACGCACACGATGTCGCTCGAGGACTCCGTCGAGGGGTACCGGATCTTCAAGGAGAAGGAGGACGGCTGCATCCGCGCCGTCTTCCGCCCCTGACCGGCTCGGCGCCCGCCGCTGCCGGCGGCGGGCGCCACGGGGCGCGGCACGCGTGCCGGCGTCAGCGGGCCGCCCACAGGAGCCCGCGCTCGACGAGGGTGCGCACGGTCGGGTTTCGCAGGACGTCCGGGTCGTGGCCCGGCGTGCAGACGAAGACGCGGCCCCGGCCCCACCGGCGGGTCCAGACCGCGGGTGAGGTCACGGGTCGGTGCCAGGGGTCCCACGACCGCACCGCCTGCGTCGTCGTGGCCAGGACGTCGCAGTAGTCGTCCGTGAGGACCCAGTACTGCTCGGTGACGAGGTCGAAGTCCTCGAGGCCCGCGGTGATCGGGTGGTCCGCCGCGGCGGGCAGCATCTCGACCCGGTAGGGCACGTAGTTGTCCTGCGGCCCGCCCTCGCGCTCCGCCTCCGGCTTGCCGGGGTGGCAGGCGAACTGGCCGCCGACCAGGTGCAGGTAGTCCGAGGACGCGCGGTAGGAGTCGGCGATGCCGCCGTGCCAGCCCGCCAGGCCCGTGCCGGCGGCGACGGCGGCGCGCAGGCCCTCGAGCTCGTGCGCCTCGATGCTCGTCATGGTCATGCACTGCAGCACGAGGTCGACGCCGGCCATGTAGTCGGCCTCGGCGTAGACCGCCGTGGAGTCCTCCTCCACCCGCACCGAGAAGCCGTTGGCCTCCAGGTGGGGGATGAAGAGGTCGGTCGCCTCGACGGGGGAGTGGCCCTCCCAGCCGCCGCGGACGACGAGCGCGCTCCGGTCAGCCACGACCGCGCACCCCCTGGGCCGCGGCGGAGGCCAGGTCGACCGGGCCCCCGACCGCGGGTGGTCGCTCGCACGTCGTGGTCGTGGCCACGACGCCGCCGCCGGCGGCGGCCCGCTCGAGCGAGGACATGACGTCGACGACGTGCAGGGCCACCTCGACCCCGGCGCGGTGGGGCGTCCCGGCCCGCAGCGCCAGCGCCAGGTCGGCCAGCCCGGTGCCGCGCCCCGCGCCGAGGTACCCGGCGCGGACGCCGACGTCCTCCCAGTGCGCGCCCCGCAGCGGCTGGGCCGCCGCCCGGGCGAGCTCGACGGCGCCGTCGAAGTGGTTCGGGTCCGGCACCGAGAGGGACCCCTCCGTGCCGTGCACCTCCACGGGCGGCACGCGGGACGCCCAGGTGTCGAAGCTCATGACGAGCGTGGTCACCGCCCCCGAGCTGTGCTCGAGCACCCCGGTCACGTGCGTGTCGATGCCGACGTCGACGCGCTCGCCCTCCCGCGGCCCGGAGCCGACCACCCGGCTCGGGCGCGAGCGCGTCGAAGCGCCCGTCACCCGCGCCACGGGCCCGAGCAGGTGCACCAGCGTCGTGAGGTAGTACGGGCCCATGTCCTGGAGCGGACCACCGCCCGGCTGGTAGTAGAAGTCCGGCTGCGGGTGCCAGCGCTCGTGGCCCGGCGTCGTCATCACGGCCGTGGCGGCGTGCGGCACGCCGATCTCCCCGGCGTCGACCAGGGCCCTGGCGGTCTGGACGCCCGTGCCCAGCACCGTGTCCGGCGCGCAGCCGACGCGCAGGCCCGCGTCCGCCGCGGCGCGCAGCACCTGCTCGCCGTCCGCGAGGGTCGTCGCGAGGGGCTTCTCGCTGTAGACGTGCTTCCCGGCCGCCAGGGCCTGACGGCTCACGTCGGCGTGCCCGGCGGGCAGCGTCAGGTTCAGCACGACGTCGACGTCGTCCGCGGCGAGGAGCCCCGCGAGCGGCAGCGAGCGCGCGCCCTCGTGCTGGGCGGCGAGGGCGGCGGCGCGCTCGGGCACCGCGTCCGCGACGGCCGTGACCCGCAGGTGCGGCAGCCGCTGCAGGGTGGCCGAGTACTGGGCGCTGATGACGCCGGCGCCGACGACCCCCACGCGCAGCGGGGCGCCGGCGTCGTCAGGGGATCTGTCGGGCTCGTGGTTCTCCGTCATCGCAGCCTCTCGCGCGGGGGTGCTGCGGTGCAGCGCCCTCTGGCGGCCACCGAGGTGGCCCGGACGAGGGCCATGGTGCCCCGCCCTGTAGGAACTCGCCGGACCTGTCGTCGGAGCGGCCAGCCGACCCGCGGTGTCTCAGCGTCGCGTCAGGGCCGTCGTCTCAGGATCTTGTCGCGATCGTCAGCGGGACCACGTCCCCGCCCACGGGCCTCGAGGCGAACCTGAGGAAGGCGGGGGAGTGGCCAGGCGGCCGCTGTCGGGGAACGCGCGAGCGGACCACCGTCGCTACGGTCGAGGCCGTCCCGTATGAGGCACCAGTGCGGAGATCTCATCCGGACAGGGGTACTGGCGACGTCGCCGCGAGGTAGCGCCTCGCCGTGCCTGTGACCTGGCCCGCCGCCAGTCGGGGGTCCCCTACTGGGGACGCGCCTTAACTCGCCTCCACGGTGATCAGGGACGCGTCACCCGCGACCATCGACTCGTACACGACGGCCTCGATCCGACGCCCGTCGATGCTGCGACCGAGTTCTTGGTCGCCATCAACCCTGACGTCGTCACCAGACCCTCTTGGCAGGTCCGTCCGCGACCACCCGACGCTCTCCAGGACGATGGTGACGGCGGCGACGTCCATCCCATCGGGGACGGTCACCTCGACCCAGCCGTCGTTGCTGGAGTCGCAGTCGTTGACGGGGCGAGTGGTGGCGACAAGCTCTCGCGGGAGTTGGTCGACAACGTCGGTGGCTACGGCGATCTTCTGCTGGGCTTGGTCGCACGCGAAGGGGTTCACCAGAGGCCACATGAGCCAGGCGCTGGCCCCAAAGACGACGGCGCCGAGTAGGACGGCCACGACGACAGCCGTCCATGCAGGGCGACTGAGCCGCTGGCGCGGTGGACGGTGAGGCCCGTTGTGCTGCGCTCTGGGTCGATAGGCCCACGGGTCAGACGACGGGGCCGGGGTGGTCATGTGTTGAGTATCGAAGTGCGCGCCCAGACTTCTAGTGCCCTTGGTTACGAGTCACTCCTGCGGGTCGCTCCGCGTCCGCTCGTCGATCGGATGCGGGACGGCCAGGCGCCTCCGGCGGAGACGTCGCCAGCTGACGGCCGGAGCACCAGCAGGCGGTCGGCTAGTGGGACAGCGGATCGCTCCCGTGGCGGTCTCTCGCTGCCGGTGGTGGCGCACGGCATGTGCCCTTGTCGTGTCGCGAGGGCGACTGGGGGTTCTCGGTCAGCGCAGGCCGCGGAAGAGGTTGGTCACCAGGGTCGCGGCGAACTCCCGGGTCAAGGGCTGGTCGGGCAGGAGGAGGCGGTGGTAGCAGGCGCCCCAGAGCTGGTCGACGACTGCCTCGGCGTCGAGGTCGTCGCGCACGTGTCCCTGCTCACGGGCGCGCTCCAGCCGGGCCACGGCGAAGGCACGGCGGGGGCCGGAGTACCGCTGCCGGTAGGCGGTGGCGAGGTCGGGGTCGGTCTGGGCCTGGCCGATGAGCTCGGCGACGACGCGCCCGGCGGGTGTGGTGGTCAGCAGGTCGACGAAGGAGTGCAGCTGGGTGCGCAGGTCGGCCTCGAGGTCGCCGGTGTCGGGGAACGTCAGGGTGGGCCGCACGGTGCTCTCGTAGCCCTCGAGCGCGAGGGCGCCCTTGGAGGGCCACCACTTGTAGATCGTCATCTTGCTGGCCCCGGCCCGGGCGGCGACCCCCTCGATCGTGAAGCCGGCCATGCCCTCGGCCAGCAGCAGCTGCCCGGCGGCGGCCAGGATCTCGGCGCGGACCTGGTCGGCGGGACGCCGTCCCCGGCCGCGCCGCACCGGACGGGCCTGGTGCGGCTCGGCCCGGTCGGTGGCCGCGGGGTCGGGAACGGGGGTGGCCATGTGAATCTCCAGACGTCGGTGGCAGGGACCCACACCCATCATATGGACGCGACGTCTCCTGAGTGGTTATATGGACGACGCGTCCACACGCGTGGTGCGCCATCGACCGATCACCCAGGGAGACCCGCATGACCACCACACCCGACACCATCGCCAGCAGGGGCGCCCGTGTCGCCGTCGTCACCGGCGGTTCGGGCGGCATCGGGCGTGCCGTCGTCGAGCGGCTCGCCGCCGACGGCACGAGCGTCGTCGTGCACTACTCCGGCAGCGCCTCGCGCGCCCAGGAGGCCGTCGAGGCCGCCACCGCAGCCGGCGGCACGGCTACCTCGTTCCAGGCGGACGTCGCCGACGAGGCCCAGGTCGCGGCCCTGTTCGACCACGCCGAGAGCACCTACGGCGGCGTCGACGTCGTCGTGAACACCGCGGGGATCATGCTGCTGTCCCCGATGGCCGAGGCGTCGCTAGACGACGTCGACCGGATGTTCCGCACCAACGTCCGCGGGACCGTCGTCGTCAGCCAGCAGGCCGCCCGCCGGCTGCGCAGCGGCGGCGCGCTCATCAACTTCTCCACCTCGGTGACGCGGCTGTCGCTGCCCACCTACAGCGCCTACGCCGCGACCAAGGGCGCCGTCGAGGCGATGACGCCGATCCTCGCCAAGGAGATGCGCGGGCGGGACGTCACCGTCAACGCCGTCGCCCCCGGCCCCACCGCCACGCCGCTGTTCCTCGACGGCAAGCCCCAGGAGGCCGTCGACCAGATGGCCTCGATGTCCCCGCTGGAGCGCCTGGGCACCCCCGAGGACATCGCCGAGATCGTCGCCTTCCTCGCCGGCCCCGGCCGCTGGGTCAACGGCCAGGTGCTCTACCCCAACGGCGGCGTGGCCTGACGGCCCAGACCTGACCACCGGCCCGAGCCCCGTCACCACCCAGGAGACCATCGTGACCACCAGCACCCCCCAGGTCGTCGTCATCACCGGCGCCTCCAGCGGCTTCGGCGCGATGAGCGCCCGCGCCCTGGCCGACGCCGGCCACACCGTCTACGCCGGCATCCGGGCCACCACCGGCCGCAACGCGCCCGCCGTCACCGCCGCCCGCGCCTACGCCGACCAGCACTCCGTCGCCCTGCACCCGGTCGAGATGGACGTCGCCGACCAGGCCTCCGTCGACGCCGCCATCGCCCACGTCCTGGCCGAGGCCGGGCACCTGGACGTCGTCGTGCACAACGCCGGGCACATGGTCCTCGGCCCGACCGAAGCCTTCACCCCCGAGGAGATCGCCACCGTCTACGACACCAACGTGCTGTCCACCCAGCGCGTCAACCGGGCCGCGCTGCCGCACCTGCGCGCCCAGGGCTCGGGCCTGCTGCTGTGGGTCGGGTCCTCCAGCACCCGCGGCGGCACCCCGCCCTACCTCGCCCCGTACTTCGCGGCCAAGGCCGCCATGGACGCCCTGGCCGTCTCCTACGCCGCCGAGGTCGCCCGCTTCGGCATCGAGACCACCATCGTCGTCCCCGGCTCCTTCACCACCGGCACCAACCACTTCGCCAACGCCGGGGCCCCCGCCGACACCGGCACCGCCGCCGCCTACGAGCAGCGGTACGCCGGGTTGATGGACCAGGTCTCCAGCCGGCTGGCCGAGCTCTCGCCCCGCGACGCCGACCCCACCGAGGTCGCCCGCCAGATCGTCGCCACCGTCGACGCCCCTCGCGGACAGCGGCCCTTCCGCGTCCACATCGACCCCGCCGACGACGGCGCCGAGGCCGTCAACGCCCTCGGCGATCAGGTCCGCACCACCTTCTACAAGCGGATCGGACTCACCGACCTGCTCACCCCCACCAGCTGACCCACCCTCCTCCGGGGCGCGCGGATGGCAGGCGACTCACGCCTGTGGGGCATGGCGATCTCGACGACCGACCGCATCCCGCGTTGGCGTGTCCACCTCGAGGGCCCGCCGCCGAGGCTGGGCGCCGTTGCTTTAGTTCTTGACCGAAGCCGTCCCAATTGGGGATGGCGATCCCGAGTGGGACGGTTCCGCGCCGGCGGCGTGACACTTTCGAGGGGCCGCCGGCGTGCAGCAGCCGGTCGGCTGCCGGGACGCGGTCTCTCGCCATAGGTGACGTGCCTCCTGCTCGCGCATCGGACCTGCTGAGCGTTCTGGGCGGGGCGTCAGCTGTGCGGGGCTCGGGTGGCCTCGGCGACGGTCTTGACGTGCTGCGCCCGCTTCGTCAGCAGCCGCCGCAGGTAGGGCACTAGTACCAACTGGGCGACCAACCTCCCCACCGGACCGAGGGGGGCGCGCACGTCCATGCGGTCCACCATTCGCGTGCCGCCGCCCACCGCCTCGAACAGGTGCTCGTGGCGCATGGCGGCGAAGGGGCCTTCGACCTGCTCGTCGACGAAGCGGTGCGGCCGCTCGAACGCGGTGACCGAAGCGGTCATCCGCCACCGCAGTCCGAGGTGGCGGGCGGTGAACGTGACCTCATCACCGAGCGCCAGCTGGCGCCGGCCGGTGCTCGTGGACGCCGATTCCCCGCTGCTGGTCAGGGAGGCGACATGGACGTCGACGTCGAGCTCGAGGTCGAAGACCACCTCGGGCGCAGCGGTGATCAGGGTCGTGACTTCAACCAGGACCGGCACGCCGCCACGGTAGGTGCCGACGCCCTTCGCCTCAGCGATCCCGAGTGGGACGGCGGCGGGGAGTGGCGGTGTCGCCGCCGAGGGGCCGCAGCTTCGCCGGCTGGGGGTCGATCGCTGGGATGTGGGTGCGGCTACAGCGCGTGGTCGCTCAGTGCCGGGTCGGACGGTAGGTCAGCTCTTGCGTGTGCCCGTCCAGCGTGTGGCTCTCCAGGAGGTGCAGGTCGAAGTCGTCGGCGCCGCCGAGGACGGGGCTGGTGCCGGTGCGGCCCGAGACCACCGGGAAGATCGTCAGCTGGAGACGGTCGACGAGCCCGGCCGCCATCAGCGCCCGGTTCAGCGACAGGCTGGCCTGGGACCGCAGCGGCACGTCGGAGGCCTCCTTGAGCCGGCGGACGACGTCGACGGCGTCACCGTTGACGATCGTGGCGTCGGGCCACCCGAGGGTCCCGTTGAGGGTGGAGGAGATCACCGTCGCCGGTGCGCGCAGGGTGCGCTGGTTCCACTCGTCCCGCGTCAGGGGGTCCTCCCCTGACACGAGGATCTCGGCGACCTCGCGGAAGGTCGTGGCCCCGAAGACCATGCGGGGCTGGGGGTCGAGCTGCTGCGCGCGGTGCTCGAGCAGCTCGGGTCCCTGCTTGCCCCAGTAGCCACCCCAGTCGGCGCCCTCGACGAAGGAGCCGTAGCCGTCGAGGGTGGAGAACACGTCCCAGGTGTAGAGGGCGGTCATGCCGGTGGTCCTCTCGAGTCAGTCGGTCCTGCCAGGACAGACCACAGCCGGCCGGGAACTCATCGATGCCTCGCGGGCTCGACGAAGCCGCTGCCCTCGGACGTCCCTCTGGATGTGGATCGTCAGCGGGGACGCTGACCGGGCGGTGACCAGCACGCCCGAGCCGGTTGCACCGATGCAGCGAGCCGACGCCGAGGAGCTGCCGGCCGAGGTGCTGGCGGACGTGGCCGGCGTGGCGGGGGCAGAGGTGACGCCTCCCCGTCGTCGTCCTGCATCAACGCCGGTGCCGTGCGCGTCCGGGTCGCCGGAAGGGCGGACGCGGTGCTGAAGGCGAGCGCTGGTCGGGCCCCCGCCACCTCGACGAGGCGCTGCGCGCCCAGCGGGGGGTCGAGCACATGCGCGCTCACGGGTACCCCACCCCAGCCTGGCTGGGGGTGGGCGCCACGACCACCCACGTGTGGCAGCTGGTCGACTTCGTCGACGCGGCTCCCGCTCCGAGGCTGACGCCGTCGCTCGTGGAGCAGATGACGGCGGTTATCGACCTGCAGGTCGGCCAGGCCTCCGAGCCGCACGACCACGGGGCGTACGCCTGGCGGGTCGTCACCGGCCAGGAACCGGTCCTGGCCAGATCCTCGCCGTGGTCGGCTGGGAGGCGGCGGCGGTGCTGGCAGCGACGCAGGTCCTCCTGCAGCTCGAATGGCCTGCGCGCCTCGGGCGCCACGACGTCGTCCCTGAGGTGCTCAGTCGTGGTCACCGCGCCCTCGAGGAGCTCGAGGCACTCCGCTGGAAGCGACCAGTAGTCGGACGCCGCGGTGGTCACGAGGTCACCCGGTCGAGGCGTCGCAGCATCCCGCTGGCGGATGGCGGCCTCAGGAGGTCGTCATCGGCGATCTCAGGGGGTCGTCGATCGACACCGCCGCCGGGGCTGCGCCATCGCGGCTCGCGCGACGTCTTGACCGGGCGCTGTGGCGAACTGCACCCTTGGGCCCCGTCTACACCGATGTGGACGACTTGAGGAGCCACCGTGAGCCGCCGTCCCCTCCGCACCGCCCGTCGGTCCGTCGTCACCGTGCTGGCCGCCACCATCCTGCTCGTGCCCGCCGGGGCGGTCTCGGCCGCGCCGCCGGCGCCGCCCGGGGACCCAACCGTCGTGGTCGACGGCGTCGACACCGGGGTGCCCGACCGCGTGCTCGAGAGCGGCGCGCGGATCTCCGACGCCCTGCAGGTCGAGGGCGGGTGGGCCGACCGCCCGTCCTTCCAGCGCCACGTCACCGCCGAGCTCTCCCAGCTGCGCCGCGAGGGCGTCGTCTCCCCGAGCGAGGTCGCGGCGATCCGCTCGGCCGCCGCCCGGTCCGGCATCGGCACCGCCGCGGGCGAGGAGCCGCCCCGGGGGCAGCTCGAGATGACCGGCGACGTGGGTGAGTTCGTCCCGGGCGTCGTCGACGACCCGGTGCACGACCCGACGCTGTTCGAGGACGACGGCACCTACTACGTCTTCTCGACCGGGATCGCCGACGCGCAGGACCCGGGCGGCGTCTTCGCGCACCGGTCCCAGGGCTCGCTGGCCGGCCCGTGGGAGTCGCTCGGGGAGATCGAGCTGCCGGCGTGGACGCTGGACTACGGCGTCGGCCACCTGTGGGCGCCGCACGTCGTCGAGCGCGACGGCGTCTTCCACCTCTACTACAGCGCCTCGTCGTTCGGCTCGAACCGCTCCGGCATCGGCCACGCCAGCACCCGGACGCCCGGCGACCTCGACAGCTGGGTCGACAGCGGCCCGATCTTCACCAGTCAGCCCGGGGACCCGTACAACGCCATCGACCCGATGGTCTACGAGGGCGGCAGCGGCGACTGGCACCTGGCGTTCGGCTCCTTCTGGACCGGCCTCCAGGTGACCGACCTGGAGGACATGACCCGGCCCGTCGGCCCCGTCGAGAACATCGCCCGCCACCCGGAGGACCCGCCGAACCCCATCGAGAACAGCCAGGTCTTCCAGCACGGCCGGTACTGGTACCTGACGGCGTCGTGGGACTTCTGCTGCCGCGGGGTGGACAGCACCTACCGCACCGTCGTGGGGCGCTCGACGTCGCCGACCGGGCCGTTCGTCGACCGCGACGGCGTCCCGATGGTCGAGGGCGGCGGCACGGTCCTGCTGGAGAGCCGTGGCGACCAGGTCGGCACCGGGGCGCTCGACGTCCTCGAGGACCGCGGTCTGCTCTACGCGGTGCACCACTACTACGACGCCTCCACGGGCGGCACGATCCGCATGCAGGTCCGCGAGGTCGAGTGGCAGGACGGGTGGCCGGTCTTCCCGCTCGGGCCCGACGAGGGCTGAGACCGGACCACCTGCACCAGCCTCGACCAGCACCCGCCGCCGTCCCGACCGCCCGCGCCTGCTGCGGGCGCCGGCGACGTGGCAGGTGCTGCGTGGACGGTCCGGTCTACTCGGCGATCTCCACGCCCGCGGAGCGGCGGGTGTCGGCGACGCCGGAGACCTGACCGGTGTCCCAGTCGACGGCCAGCGCCTGGACGGAGCCGAACCTCGTCCGGTCGGACTCCGGCAGGATCTGCACGTCCCACCCGAGCTCGGCGAGCGGGTCGGTCAGTGCTGGCGACTCCAGGTTGATGACGCCGTCGTCGTCGTGGAAGAAGCGGTCAGCGGGCACGACGAGAGCGAGGTCCTCGCCGTGCAGGGCCCAGCGCGTCACGACAGCGGCGATGACGTTGGGGATCTGGCGCCCACCGGGGGTGCCGACGACGAGCACCGGGCGGTCCTGGTCGTCGAGCAGCATGGTGGGCGAGCTCCAGGTCACCGATCGCCGGCCGGGTGCCGGGACGTTGGTGTCCTCGTCGCCGATGTCGTTGAAGCGCTCGAGCGAGTCGTTGACGAAGAACCCCAGGACGTGACGGCCGGAGCCCCAGTAGTTGGTGATGGTGTTCGTCATGGACACGGCTCGGCCCCCGGCGTCCACGACCGAGATGTGGGTGGTGTTCCCCGCCTCCGAGGATCCGGACGAGTCGTCCGAGCTGGTCTGCGGGGCAGTCGCGAGGTCTGCGGCGATCGCCGCGTTGCGCTCGGGGTCGGTGAGCTCGGCCACAGGGACGTCGACGAACGCGGGGTCGCCGATGGTCTCCTGGACGGAGGACTCCGCGACCTGCCAGGCCCGGGTCTGGAGGTCGACGAACTCGGCGGAGCCCGGCGCGGTGCTGGCGATCCCGCCGGCTTCGGCGATCTGCACCATCTGGATGATCGCCGCCCCCGGGTGCGGGGGTGCGGCGGAGAGCATCGTGTACTCGCCCACCGGGCCCGCCGCCGGCGCGGCGACCTCGACCTCGTACGCGGCGAGCGACTCGGCGTCCAGGCCGGGCACGTCGGCGAGGGCCGGGACGAGGGCGCCGCTGTACACCGCGGCCGGGCCGTCCTGGGCGATGACGCCCATGGTGTCGGCCAGCTCCTCCTGGACGAGGAGGTCACCCTCGTCGAGGGAGGCCCCGGACTCGCGCTGGAACTGCGGCAGGTCGCCGGTCGCGCGCTGTCCGCTGCCGGTGTCGATCGCCGTGGCGAGGAAGCAGGAGACGGGGCTGCCCGCACGAGCGAGCTGGATCGCCGGCTCCAGCAGGTCCTCCCAGGGCAGCGACCCGTGGTCGGCGTGCAGGCGTCCCATGCCGGCCACGAACCCGGGGATCCCTGCGCCGTCCTCGGGGACGTCACCGGACCGGTTGACGACGTCGCGGTAGTCGTAGTTGGTGGCGACCCCGTCCGAGGCGACCAGGGCCACCCCGCCACCACCGATGCCGGACGCCGACGGCGTGAGGACCGCGTCGGCGAAGGCGGTGGCGACCGCGGCGTCGACCGCGTTGCCGCCCTGCTCGAGGACCTCCATCCCGGCCCGGCTCGCCAGCGGGTGCCCGGAGGCGACGCCGAGCGACCCGAGCGCCGGCGCCGCGGGCGCGGCGCTGGGCGTCGGCCCGCCCGTCGGCGGGGGAGTCGTCGCGGTCGTCGCGGCGGACGGGCTGGCCGGGCTCTGCGGGGCTTCGCGCTCGTCCGCCGCCGAGCAGGCGGCGAGGAGCGTCGAGAGCACGAGGAGCAGCGCGACGGTCGTCGGCTGCCGTGGTCGCGGGGAGCGCTCCGTCCGGGTCATCGCGGTCCGCTCTCCTCGGGTGGGACCGGCAGGCTCCGCCCCCGTGGGGGACGAGCCGAGGCCCAGGGGGGCCGGGTCAGGCGCTCGAGGGGACCGGGCCCGCCGACGCGCGCCCACAGCACCGGGACCAGGGCCGACCCGAGGACGATCGCCGCGCTGATGACCATGCCCTGCGGGAGCGTCACCACGTCCGGGGCGATGGCCACGAGCACGAGCACGTGCAGCACGTAGATGGTCAGGGACAGCCGCCCGTAGGCGGCGAGGGGCCCGACGAGCCGTGGACGTGACTGCCCGACGCGCACGGCGAGGCCGACCAGGGCGGCGGCTCCGCCGACACCGCTGACCAGCCACAACGGCATCTGGCCGTGGGCCACACCGGTGAGCAGCCGGGGGAAGCCGTCGTCAGCGGCCGGACCGAGCAGGGCGCGCGAGAGCGTGGACGCACCGACACCGCCGACGGCAGCGACCGATCCCCAGACCACGAGGCGACCCTGCGTGCTGCGCGCGGTGAGGTCCGCCCGCGCCAGCAGCAGACCGGCGAGGAACGGGACGACCCAGGTCACCAGGGGGTACCGCCCGGCCACCAGGAGGCCGAGCAGCAGGTCCTGCGGCGGGTCGTCCGGCTGGACGGGGGCGTTGCCGGGGACCGGGGGCAGGGCGAGGACGTCGTGCAGGACGACGAGGACGGACCCGACGACGAGCATGACGGCAGTGACGCCGAGGAGCCCGCGGGTCGGGAGCCGCACCAGCCCCGGGGCCAGGAGGAAGAGGATGCCGTAGAGAGGGAGGATGACGCCGATGTCGTCGGTGAGCGACTGCAGCGCCATGCCACCGGCGCCCAGCACCGCGGCGCGCCACAGCGCAGCGCCCCAAGCGCCCGCCCGTGACCGGGCGTCCCGCGCGGTTCTCGCAGCGAGGAGCCCCATCCCGATGCCGGCGATGACGACGAAGAGGACCGACGCCCGGCCGTAGGGCAGGAGGTACAGCCGGTGCCACGGCGACGTCGCCGTCGTCGGCCCGACGTTGATGATGATCATGCCGATGATGGCGAGCCCTCGGGCGGCGTCCAGCCCGACGAGCCGGCCCGCGACCGCGCTCCCCGAGGCCGTCCGCCGGCGCTGCGGAGGAGCGACCGTCGGTCGCGAGGCGCGATGCTGGCCCACGATCTGGCTCCGAGTCCCTGGGAGGCTCATCGGGAGCGACAGTAGCCCCGGCTCCGTCGTCGGCCTGGGACGTCGCGAGCGTCGTCGACGCAGGGCGTGCCTGCCGACGCGAGCGCTGGGCGACGTCAGCGAGGACCCCGGTGACGACGGCGGTCCCAAGAGCGCGGTCGGCGAGCTCGGTCGCTGTGCGGCCGGGAGCCTGCTCGGGTGCGCGACCGGGCTCCTGCCCCCGGGCCGACGGGCGCTGCTCAGAGGTGGCCCGGGCCGGCCTCGGCGGGCCGGGGCCGGTCCTCCGGGTGGGCCCGCACGGCGAGCAGCGCGACGTCGTCGTCGCCGTGGCCGCCGACCATGTCGGCCAGCAGGGCGTCGGTGAGCGCCTGCAGGGGCAGGGCCCCGTGGCGCTCCACGGTGCGGCGCAGCTCCTCCATGCCGTCCTTGAGCGAGCGGTCGCGCCGCTCGACGAGGCCGTCGGTGTAGAGCAGCAGCGTCGAGCCCTCGTGCACGACGACCTCGTGGTCGCGCCGCGCCGTCCCCGGGCGCACGCCGAGCAGCAGGTCGCCCGCCCCCTCGAGCAGGCGCGCCCTGCCGTCGGGCTCGAGGACCACGGGCGGCAGGTGGCCCGCGCTCGACCACCGGAGCCGGCGCAGGCCCGCGGGCGCGTCCGCCGGCGTCTGCTCGAAGCGGGCGAGCACGCACGTCGCGAGGCACTGCACGTGCAGCCCGCGCATCGCCTCGTCCACCTGCTGCAGGACCAGGCTCGGGGGCTGGCGGTGCGCCCAGGCCAGCGTGCGCACGAGCGAGCGCAGCTGCCCCATGGACGCCGCCGCGCGCATGTCGTGCCCGACGACGTCGCCGATGACGAGGTTGGTGGCCCCGTCGGGCATGACCACGGCGTCGTACCAGTCGCCGCCGACCTGGGCGCCGTCGGCCGCGGGCACGTAGCGGGCCACGAGGTGGAGGTGGTCGGGCTGCGGGAGCTCGGTGAGCATCGCCTCCTGCAGCAGCGTCGCCGTGGAGCGCTGCTCGGCCAGCAGCTGGGCGCGGCCCAGCGCCTGGGCGGTGTACCGCGTCATGGCCGCCACGACGAGGCGCGTCGCCGCGTCCGGCGCCCCCGGCTCCGGCCACGTGAGCACGAGCGCCCCGAGGGCGCGGTCGTCGACCTCCAGGGGCAGCACCAGGACGGCGCCCGCCGCGGCCGCTGCGCACATCTCGGTGCTCGGGTGGCTCGCGAGGAGGGCCTCGCGGTCGTCCGCCACCACGACGGTGCGGTGCCTGACCGCCCAGGCGACGGCGTCGCGGGAGTCCAGGCGGCGCTCCGTCGTCGTCGTCTCCCCCCGGACGTCGGGGCAGATCGCGACGAGCCGGCTCCGGCCGGCGTCGAGCAGGTGCAGGTCGGCGGTGGTCGTCCCGAGCCCGGCGCGCGCGAGCGGGGCGACGGCGCGGACGACGTCACCGGGCGAGGAGGTCCGCGCCAGGCCCTCGGAGAGGCCGAGCAGGAGGCGCGAGTGCAGCTCCGCCGCGTCGGCGCGCCGACGCCCGTCCTCCGAGGCCTCCAGCGCGGTCCCGGAGCGGTCGCGCAGCTGGCGCAGCGCGAGCTCCGAGGAGCACGAGTCCGCCAGGTCGGCGAGCACCTGGAGGTCGCGCTCCTCCCAGGAGCGCGGGCGGTCGTCGATGGCGCACAGCGAGCCGACGACCGAGCCGTCCGCGTCCCGCAGCGGGTAGCCGGCGTACGCGACGACGCCGAGGTCGTCCACGGCGAGGGACCCGGCGAGCTCGGGCACCTCCCGGACGTCATCGACGACGAGCGGCTCCTGCGTCCGCACGACGAGCTGGCACACCGAGTGGGTGAGCGGTGGCCAGCGCCGCTCCTGCCACGGCTCGCGCAGGCCCGGCGCCCCGGGGAGGACCTGCCCCTCGCGGGAGACGAGCGAGACCAGGGCGGTCGGCACGCCCACCTGCGCGCGCACGAGCCGGGCGTAGCGGTCGAACGCCGCGTCGGCGCCGGCCCCCAGGAGCGTGCCCGTGGGCAGGTCGGACACTGCCCTGTCGGTCATCGGACGATCATGCCCTGAGCCCCCCGCGCCGCTCACGGCGCGGGCGCGGGGCTCGCGTCGGGAGGTCCAGCGCGAGGGGGAGGAGCCGTGGTCACCCGCCCGGCCGCACCCGGGCCGGTGACCTCGGGCCGTCGTGGTAACACCCGGGCGGACTCCCGCCGAGGTAGGCCCCATGGACGTGGAGACACCGGCGCAGCGCACCGCCGAGCCCGCGTCCGCGCGCGGTCCCGAGCCCGGGGGGGCCGGCCTGGAGCTGGCGCTGGTCGCGAGCACGCCCGCGCTCGTCTGCGTCATCGGCGCCGACGGGCGGATCCTGCTCTTCAACCCGGCGCTCGAGCGGTCCACGGGCTGGCGCGCCCAGGAGGTCCTGGGCCGCAGCTTTTACGAGGTGCTGGCCGTGCCCCACGAGGCCGACCTGGCGCGCGAGTTCGTCGACGACGCCGTCCGCAGCGGGGTGGCCGACCCCCAGGAGGGCGGCTGGCTGGACCGCTGGGGCGGGGTCCGGCAGGTCTCCCTGCTCACCAGCGTCGTCCGGGACGGCGGCGGCCGCGCGCTCGGCATCGCCTGCGTCGGCGTCGACGTCACCGAGCAGCGCCGGGAGGAGGCGCGCCTGCGCGAGGCGGCGGCCAGCGACCCGCTCACGGGCCTGCGCAACCGCACGGCGCTCATGGCGGCCCTGGCGCTCGCGCTGACCGGTGCCGCCGCTCCCACGACGGGCGTGCTGTTCTGCGACCTCGACCACTTCAAGGCGGCCAACGACACGCACGGCCACGACGTCGGCGACCAGCTGCTCCGCCAGGTGGCCGAGCGGCTGCTCGCCCTGGTCGAGCCGGGCGACGTCGTGGCCCGCCTCGGGGGTGACGAGTTCGTCGTCGTGCTCCCGGGCGCGGGCGCCGACCGCCTCTCCGCGACCAGGAGCGCCGTCGACGCGTCGCTGCGGCTGCCCTACACGACGCCCCACGGCTCGGTGCTGCTCGGCGCCAGCGTCGGCGCCGCCCTCGGCGTGCGCGGCGACGACCCGGAGCGCCTGCTCGCCGCCGCCGACCGGCACATGTACGGCCTCAAGAGCCGTCGCCGGCAGCTGCGCCGCGTGCCGGAGCCGCGCTGACCCGCTCCCGCGCCATGCTGCGGGCGTGGAGACGGGACTGCCGGCCGAGCTGCTGCTGCCCTCGGGCGCTGCGCGGGTGCGCCGCGCCGTGCGCGACGACGTCCCGGCGATCGTGGCGCTGCTGGCCGACGACGTGCTCGGTGCGGCGCGGGAGTCCGCGGACCCGGCCCCCTACGCGCGGGCCTTCGCGGCGGTGGACGCCGACCCGGCCCACCTGCTCGTCGTCGCCGAGGTCGACGGCGAGGTGGCGGGCACGCTGCAGCTGACGGTCCTGGCGGGGCTCGCGCGCCGGGGCGCTCTGCGGGGGCAGCTCGAGGCCGTGCGGGTCGCCGCGGCGCACCGCTCGTCCGGGCTGGGGAGCGCGCTGGTCACCTGGGCCGTCGAGGAGGCCCGCCGCCGCGGCTGCGCGGTGGTCCAGCTGACGACGGACGCGCGTCGGGTGGACGCCCACCGCTTCTACGAGCGCCTCGGCTTCGAGCGCTCCCACCTCGGGTACAAGCTCCCCCTCGACCCGGCCTGACGGACGCGCCTGCGGGAGCAGGAGGGCGACGACGTCGCCGGAGCGGCGTCAGCCCCTCGCGCGCGACCCGCCGCTGCGCAGGGCGTCGGCGACGGCGTCGAGGGCGCCGGGGACGAGGGCGTAGAAGGCCCACGAGCCGCGGCGCTCGCGGGTGAGCAGGCCGGCGTCGACGAGGGTCTTCAGGTGGTGGCTGACCGTCGGCTGGCTCAGGGCCACCGGCCCGGTGAGGTCGCAGACGCACGCCTGCCCGTCCTCCGTCGCGGCGATGAGGGAGAGCAGCCGCAGCCGGGCGGGGTCGGCGAGCGCCTTGAGCGTGCGCGCGAGCGCCCGGGCCTCGGCGACCGGCAGGGGCGCAGCCGTGACGGGCGCGCTGCAGCAGCTCGCGACGTCGCGGGCCGGCGCGGGGGCGGTCGTGCGCATCCCGGGAGGCTAGGCCGCTGGATCGACGCCTGTCGATGTTGACGGGCGACGAGGCAGCAGCCAGCATCGACGGCGGTCGATCAGTCGACGGCCCGTCCCGACCCCGGAGGTGCGCCGTGAGCGACGCCGTCGCCGAGACCGCCCGTCCTGCACCGCCGGGCGCGCCGGTGCTGCAGCGCATGTCCGTGCTCGACCGCTCCCTGCCCGTGTGGATCGTGCTGGCCATGGCCGCCGGCCTGCTGCTCGGCCGCCTGGTGCCCGGCCTCGACGACGCGCTGGACGCCGTCTCGGTGGGCGACGTGAGCCTGCCGATCGCCGTCGGGCTGCTGCTGATGATGTACCCGGTGCTCGCGAAGGTCCGGTACTCCGAGACCGCGCGCGTCACCGGCGACCGCCGGCTGGTCGTCGCCTCGCTCGCGCTCAACTGGGTCGTCGGCCCGGCGCTGATGTTCGCCCTCGCCTGGCTGCTGCTGCCCGACTCCCCGGAGCTGCGGACCGGCCTCGTCATCGTGGGGCTCGCCCGGTGCATCGCGATGGTCCTCATCTGGAACGACCTGTCCTGCGGCGACCGCGAGGCCGCGGCCGTGCTCGTGGCGATCAACTCGGTCTTCCAGGTCGTCGCCTTCGCCGGCCTCGGCTGGTTCTACCTGCAGGTCCTGCCGGGGTGGCTGGGGCTGCCGACGGCGTCCGCGGACTTCTCCGTCGGGGCCGTCGTCGCCTCGGTGCTCGTCTTCCTCGGCGTCCCGCTGGTGGCGGGCTTCCTCACCCGCGCGCTCGGCGAGCGGGCTCGCGGCCGCGAGTGGTACGAGTCGCGCTTCCTGCCGCGCATCGGCCCCGTGGCCCTCTACGGCCTGCTCTTCACGATCGTCATGCTCTTCGCGCTGCAGGGCGAGGCCATCACGTCCTCGCCGCTGGACGTCGTGCGCGTCGCGCTGCCGCTGCTCGCCTACTTCGTGCTGATGTTCGGCGGCTCCTTCCTGCTCGGGATGCGCCTGCGGCTCGGCTACGCCAAGACGTCGACGCTCGCGTTCACGGCCAGCGGCAACAACTTCGAGCTCGCCATCGCCGTGGCCATCGGCACGTTCGGGGTCACCTCGGGCCAGGCGCTCGCCGGCGTCGTCGGCCCGCTGATCGAGGTGCCCGTGCTCGTCGCGCTGGTCTACGTCGCGCTGTGGGCCGGGCGACGGTTCTTCCCCGGGGACCCGACCGCCCCGGCCCGGCTCGTCCGGGGAGGCGTCCGGTGAGCGAGCGCCCCAGCGTCCTGTACGTCTGCGTCCACAACGCCGGCCGCAGCCAGATGGCCGCCGGCTTCACCACGGCCCTGTCCGGGGGCGCCGTCGAGGTGCGCTCGGCGGGCTCGGTGCCGGCCGAGCGGATCAACCCCGTCGCCGTCGAGGCCATGGCCGAGGTCGGCGTCGACATCAGCGCCGGGCAGCCGAGGGTGCTCACGACGCAGGCCGTGCAGGCCTCCGACGCCGTGATCACCATGGGGTGCGGCGACGCGTGCCCGGTCTTCCCCGGCGCGCGCTACGAGGACTGGGCCCTGGAGGACCCGGCCGGCCAGGGCCTGGAGGCCGTGCGGCCCATCCGCGACGAGATCCGCCGCCGCGTCGAGGCGCTGCTCGCGGAGCTGCTGCCCCGCCCCTGACGACGGACGGGCGGGGTCCCGGACGGGTGGAGCGCCGCCGCCCAGGTGCGTCGGCGGTCGGCGCGGGAGAACCTGCCGAGACACGAGGCTCGGCGGAGGCCGGGCCGGACCACGACGACGGAGGACTCCATGGGCCACCTCGCCCAGCACGTGGTCGGCGGCCTGCTCGCGGGCGCCGCCGGCACCACCGCGCTCAACACCGTGACCTACCTCGACATGGTCGCGCGGGGCCGCGGCGCCAGCAGCACCCCGGAGCAGACCGTCGAGCAGCTCAGCGAGCGCACCGGGGTCGCGATCCCCGGGGACGAGGACGCGCGCAGCGCCCGCACCAGCGGCCTCGGCGCCCTGACGGGCATCGGCGCCGGGCTCGCCGCCGGGGCCGTCTACGGCGCCGTGCGGGGCCTCGGCTGGCGCCCCGGCCTGCTCGGGGGCACGGCCGTGAGCGGAGCGGTCGCCCTCCTCGCCGGCAACGTGCCGATGACGGCCCTCGGCGTGACCGACCCGCGCACCTGGCCGGTGAGCAGCTGGGTCAGCGACGTCGTCCCCCACCTCGCCTACGGCCTGGTGACGGCCGTGACGGCGCGCGCGGTCGAGCGGCCCTGACCCGAGCGCGGGCTCGCCCTGCCGGGCCCGCCGCAGACCTGCTCCCCGCCGGTGACCGCGCGCGGTCACCGGCGGGGCACAGGTCCACCGGAGCGACGGCGTGCGGCGGGGAGCACCCCTGCGGACCCGCGATGCTGTGCCGATGACCTCGCGCGCGCGTGCCCTCCGCCGGGCGGAGGACCGCGTGCTCGACCCGCTGGGGCGGGTGCTCGCCGCCGCCCCCGTGCCCGCCGCGCTGCGGCTCCCGGGGACGCTGGAGGTGCCGGGGCCCTGGCGCCGCACGGTCCGGCTGCCGTTCACCCGCCACCGGCGCCGGTGGGCGCTGGTGCGGAGGGCCGCCGCGGTCGCCGTCCCGGCCGCGGCGCTCGGGGCGAGCTACCTCGTCGTCGTCCGGCGTCCCTCGGGCGGGGACGTCGTCGCGCGCATGACCCACCGGGAGTCCGGCCCGTCGTCGACGGGCTCGCCCCGGCGGACGCAGGCGCTCCCCGGCGGGGACGGCGACCTGCCGCCCGTCGTGCTCGTGCACGGCCTCGGCATGTCCAGCACGTCCCTGGCCCCGCTGGTGCGGGCCCTCGGCCGGACGACGCGGGCGCTGGCGCCCGACCTGCCCGGCTACGGACGCAGCCCCCAGCCGCGCACCGGCATGCTCGACGTCGCGCAGCTCGCGGACGCGGTGGTCGCGTGGATGCGCCTGCGCGGGGTCGGGCCGGCCGTCCTCGTGGGGCACTCCCTCGGCGCCCAGGTCGCCGGGGAGGTGGCGCTGCGCGCTCCCGAGCTGGTGCTGCGCCTCGTCGTCGTCGCCCCCACCGGCGACCCGGCCCGGCCCAGCGTCCGGGGGCTCGCGGGCCGCCTGGCCCAGGACGCGCTGCGGGAGAGGCCCTCCCTGTGGCTCGTCGCCGGGCTGGACTACGTGCGCGCCGGCCCGGGGCAGATGGTCGCGCTCATGCGGCGGGCGCTGCAGCGGGCCCGGCAGGAGCTCGACGACCGGCTGGACGTCCCGCTCCTCGTCGTCCGGGGGACGCGCGACCCGGTGTGCCGCCAGGCGTGGTGCGAGCGGCTGTCCGCCTCGGTGGCCGACGGGCGGCTCGCCGTCGTCGACGGCGCCCACGGGGTCGCCTTCGACGCCCCGCCCGAGCTCGTGCGCCTCGTCCTGGGGGAGGTGCGCGCGGCGGCGCCCGCCGCGCTCCCGGCGCGCTGACCCGCCGCCGCCCGCCGGGCAGGGCGGGCGGCGCTCAGCCCTCGAGGACGGCCCAGCCGTGCGGCGGCAGGTGCACGACGGCGCCGTCCGGCCGGTCCTCGAGCCGCGCGCCGTCGCCGGCGAGCACCCCGCGGGCACCGGGCACGCCGAGGGCCACCGCGTCGTCCTCGAGCGAGAGCGCCAGCAGCAGCCGCTCGTCGCCGCCGCCCTCGGAGGCGACGACGAGGCGGCGGTTCTCCACCGACACGACGGAGGGCCGGGCGGTGTGCAGCCAGCGGTGGCGGCGCCGCACCGCGACCAGCTCCTGGTGGCGGCGGAAGAGGGGCAGCCCCACGGGGGAGAGGTTCTCGGGCGTCGCGGGGAAGGACGGCCGGACGTCGTCGTCGCCGCCCTCGCGGTCCTCCTTGACGCCGCGGTAGCCGTGCTCGTCGCCGTAGTAGACCGACGGCGTCCCGCCCGTGCCGAGCAGCACCACCAGCGCGTGCAGGAGGTGGCGCTCGTCGGTGAGCCGGCTCGCGATCCGGGTCACGTCGTGGTTCCCGACGAAGGTCTGCGGCGTGAAGGCCTCCAGGAAGCCGGCGTGCCGGCCCAGGGCGTGGGAGAGCTCCCAGAAGTTGCCCTCCTCGATGCTCGACCACACCGCCTTCCACAGCTCGTACTGCGTGACGGCGTCGAGGTGCCCCTCGCGCACCACGCCGGCGTAGTCGCCGTGGATGACCTCGCCCAGGAGGTAGGCGTCGGGGTGGCGCTCGCGGACGCGGTCGGCCACCTGGGCCCAGAACGCCGTCGGGACGGCGTACGCGGCGTCGAGCCGCCAGCCGTCGACGCCGCGGTCGAGCCAGTGCGCCATGACCTCCGCCACGTGGTCGACGACCGCGGGCGAGGAGTGGTCGAGCGCGACGAGGTGGTGGTGGCCCTCGAAGTCGTCGTGGTCCGGCTCGACGCCGGGCTCCCACTCGCCCTCGGGCCAGCGCAGCCGGAACCAGGACGCCGTCTCGGCGGAGGGCCCCTGCTCGAGCACGGCGCGGAAGGCCCAGTGCTCCCGCCCGACGTGGTTGAAGACGCCGTCGAGGAGCACGCGGACGCCCTTCTCGCGGGCCGCGGCGAGCAGCGCCGTGAGGTCGTCGTCGTCCCCCAGCCGCGGGTCGACGCGCAGGTGGTCGACCGTGTCGTACCCGTGCGTCGAGGAGGCGAACACCGGTCCCAGGAGCAGGCCGTTGGCCCCCAGCGCCAGCACGTGGTCGAGCCAGGCCGTCAGGTGCGGCAGGCGGTGCACGACCGGCGCCTGCGGGTCGCCCGTCTTCTCGGCGCCCGTGAAGCCCAGGGGGTAGACGTGCCAGAAGACGGCGTCCTGCACCCAACCCGGACCGTCGACCCTCTCGCTGCTCATGGGCCCACCCTCCCGCACGGGCGGGGGCGGGCTCGACCGGCGGCCCGCACCGGAGCAGGGGCCCGGGGGCTCGGTCGCCGTCGGCGCGGGGTCGACCGACGTGGGCGCGGGGTCGAGCAGCTGGGGAGTTGTCGACTACTTCGGGTCTGGGGGCGCCTTCGGGACGATGTTGTCGACTACTTCGGGTCTGGGGGCGCCTTCGGGACGATGTTGTCGACTACTTCGGTCTCGGCGTGCCGCCCGACGAGCGCGGCGACGTCACGGGTCGACGAGCACCCAGGCGCCGGCGTCGCCGGGCAGCAGGCCGTCCTCGACGGGCTCGGAGCAGACGAGGACCCGGCAGCCGCCGGGCAGCGGGACGGGCGCGGCGCCGAGGTTGACCCAGCACTGCACCGGTGAGCCCTCGCGGGCGAGCGCCAGGACGTCGTCGGGCGTCTCCAGCCACCGCAGCCCACCGGCGTCGACGAGGTGCTCGCGGCGCAGCGCGAGGAGCCGGCGGTAGAGGGTCAGCGTGGACGCCGGGTCGCCGTCCTGGGCGTGCGCCGTCAGGGCCGCCCACCGCGCGGGCTGCGGCAGCCACGGCTCCGCGCTCGCCCCGCCGTCGGGCGTGGTCGGCGGGGAGAAGCCGAAGGGCGGTGCGTCCCCGGACCACGGCAGCGGCACGCGGGAGCCGTCGCGCCCGGGGTCGGTGCCGCCGGAGCGCCGGAAGATCGGGTCGGTGCGGAGCTCGTCGGGGAGGTCCTCGACCTCGTCCAGGCCGAGCTCCTCGCCCAGGTAGACGTACAGGACGCCGGGCAGCGCCGCGGTCAGCACGACGGCGGCCCGCGCCCGGCGGCGTCCCAGCGCCCGGTCGGGCAGCTCGGTGGGCCAGCGGGCCCGCTCGGTCTCGTTGGTGCCCTTGACCTCGAACTGGGTGCGGGCGTAGCGGGTGGCCTGCCGGACGACGTCGTGGTTGGTCAGCACCCAGGCGCACGGCGCGCCCGTGAGCCCGGCCATCACCAGGGACCGGTCGACGACGTCGCGCCACGGCCGCGCGCGCCAGGCCACGTGCAGCGGCTCGAACTCGAAGGCCGTGTGCAGCTCGTCGGGGCGCAGGTACATCGGCAGCCGCTCGGCCCGCCGAGCCGGCCAGGCCTCCGCCACGAAGACGCGCGGCGGGTCGTAGGCGTCCGCGAGCGCGCGCCACTCGCGCCAGACGTCGTGGACCTCGTCCTGGTCCCAGCCCGGGTGCTCCTCGGTGCGCCGGTCCCGGCCCTCGGCGTCGGGCAGGCCCGGCGCCTTGACGAGCCCGTGCGCGACGTCGACGCGGAAGCCGTCGACGCCGCGGTCGAACCAGAACCGCAGGACGTCGAGCATCTCCTCGGCCACCTCGCGGTTCGACCAGTCCAGGTCGGGCTGCTCCGGCGCGAACATGTGCAGGTACCAGTCCCCGGGCTCGCCGTCGGGGCCGGGCGCGCGCGTCCAGGCCGGCCCGCGGAAGCAGCTCTCCCAGTCGTTGGGCGGCAGCTCCCCGTGCTCCCCGCGACCGGGCCGGAAGAGGTAGCGCGCCCGCGCCGCCTCGTCGCCGGCGAGCGCCGCGCGGAACCACGCGTGCTGGTCGCTCGTGTGGTTGGGCACGACGTCGAGCAGCACCTTCATGCCGAGGGCGTGCGCCTCGCGGACGAGCGCCTCGGCGTCCTCGAGCGTCCCGTAGCGCGGGTCGAGCGCCCGGTAGTCGGCGACGTCGTAGCCGGCGTCCACCATCGGCGAGGCGTACCAGGGGTTGACCCACACGGCGTCGACGCCGAGCTCGCGCAGGTGCCCCAGGCGCGAGCGCAGGCCGGCGACGTCGCCCACGCCGTCGCCGTCGCCGTCGGCGAAGGAGCGCAGCACCACCTGGTAGACGACCGACGTCCGCCACCACTCGCGGCCCGGTCCGGGCGCCACCCCCAGCGGCGCCACGGCGGTGTCGACCGACGGGTCGGGCGACGCCTGCGGGGTCGGCGAGGGGGCGCGGGGGCGTGGTGCCGTGCTCACGCCCTCATCGTCGTACAGGAGGGCCTGGGCGCCGTCGGCGGTGCTCAGGCGGGAGGCGAGGCGCGCCGCGCGAGCGGGACAGGCGCCCGGCGGGTCCACGAGCCCCC
>Ga0210040_10002007_pt1 | contig 29517 bp, 39 predicted proteins | sample CryGeyCG12114_NA_FD_185462 | JGI IMG/M metagenome (GOLD analysis project Ga0210040, IMG submission 185462) | Groundwater microbial communities from aquifer - Crystal Geyser CG19_WC_8/21/14_NA (SPAdes) (version 2) | ecosystem: Environmental > Aquatic > Deep subsurface > Groundwater | place: USA...
GTAGCCGCCGAGATTTGCCGCGCGCTGGAGCCACCGACGTGACCACCCCGCCGAGATGATCCCGTGGCTCTGACTCTGACGCCGCGGGAGGCCGTTGGCGCGCTGGCGTTGCTGATCGTGTTGGCGATGGCTGCGGCTGCGTGGTGTGCGTGGCAGCAGGGCAAGGACATCGGCGACCTGTGGGACGAGAACACGGACCTGATCGCCGAGGTTGAGGAGTTGCGCGCCGATCACGAGGCGTTGCAGGAGAAGGTGGCGGGGATCGTCGACTACCTGTGGGATTTGGCCGGCTACCAGCAACCCGAACTTGTGCCCGGCGATGACACACCGACGACTGTGCTGATCGTGCAGCCCGACACCGACATTGCGCACCCTGCTGACACGTTCGCTCGGAAGGTGGCGCTGCTGCACAAGCGGCCCGAGTCCGAGGGCAGGCATAGGCGTGAAGGTGGCGGGAAGAGTGTGCCCGAGTTGTTGGCTGAGGCTGGGCTGGAACCGTCGTGACTGAGGTCGGGCAGATGAGCGCGCTGAACGATCTGCTCGCGCACCCTTTCGACGAGGCACTGCACCGATACCGCTCGCTGCCGTGGCCCTGGCTGTTCGGGGTGCCGCTGCCCACCACAACCTCGTGCGGCACGGTCAGTCGGGCGGCCAGTCAATGCGCCGACGCGGTCAAGCGGGCACGCAACACGGCACGCCAGCAGCTCGAGCACCTCACCGACGCCGACGTGCTGTGGCTGCTGGTTATGGGTTGGCGTCCTTAGCCTTGTCACACCTGCTGATTGGCTGTCCCTACACCGATCCAAGGGGGACGTCGTGCAGGTGCTCATCTTCATTGCGGGGGCGTGGCTGCTGCTGATCCGTGCCGTCGCTGATGCGGTATTCGGGCCACGGGTGGTGCAGTCGTGAGCGAGGTTTCCGTCGAGCCGACTTGCTATGAGGTGACGGCCTATCCGTTCCACGACATTAACCGCAGCCTCTTCGTCATCACGGTCGAACGTCGCGCTGAGAACTCTTGGGCCGTTCTTCTGCGCGGCTCCCAGTGCTGGAATCGGCGCACCAAGGCCTGGGACTACGAGCCGAGTCCATCGTCGCGCACCGACGCCTTCAAGCGCACGCACAGGTTCCGGCTCGACCAGGCGCTTGAGATCGCTCGCAAGGTGGCTCCGACACTTTCTGTCATGGGACTGACCGTCGATCAGGCTGCGAGCGATGCACGTGATCGGGCCGCATCGTGACCCCCGCCGCCTGCTGGACTGCTGGGCTGCTGTGCGGATTCGTCGCCGCCTGGGTGTCGCTGCTGGTTTACGAGACGGTCGGGGATTGCTGCCCACATGAGCTGGGTGACTGATGCGGCTGAACGTCTACTGGCGCGGGCGAGATGTCATCGATGTAGAAGTGCACCTGTGGCGAAAGCGCGACGACGACGAGCAGCCTGATCCGCCGAAGTTGGAGGCATCGGGTGGTGGGCAGGTTGAGCGCGCTGACCACTTCGGTGATCCGGATACCGCGGTGTCATTTGGCTTCTGAGCGGCTGTCACATGGGGCGGGATCGTTGTTGGTATGAGCGAACCTTCCGCACGTCAAGTGCTCGCCCGCCTCGCAGCAGCCAATCCGGGCACATGCAACTGCGGCCATGAGTCGAACGTTCACGGCTTTGGTAGCGGTGAGTGCTGGACATGCGCTTGGGACGACGACCGCCCGGATTGCGACCACTTCCAGGCGACCAAGTGACCGCCGCCGCGCCTTTGCCACAGCCTGAGATTCCTGCGACCGCCGCGATGTTGGGGCATGTCATTCGGTATCCGGTGACCATCAAGTACGCGCTCGAGTACAGGGCGGCGTGCCACTGCCATTACTGGGATCTGCTGGATACTGCTGAGGCGATGCTGGCGCTTGGGCGGAAGTGGTGAGCGGCGTGTGCCCGTCGTGCGGCGCCGAGCAGCCCGAGAGCCTGCTGTGTCACGACGACACGTCGGCTGTCGAGACCATGTTCGCTGCGGTGCCCCAACTGGTTGACGAGCTCCAGGTCGCTATCAACAAGCAGGCCAAAGTGGGTAGCGGAGGAAAAGCCGGCAAAGGTTCGGCGCATGAGCGCAGCCCCGTCAACTGGGGCGCGGTGGCTGTACGGGATGCACTGCTCGTTGAGTTCGCACTGTGGGGCTCGGACATCGACGCGATCCGCAAGCACCCACAGGCCGCCGAGATCGTGTCTGGCATCGGCAGGGTGGTCAAGAACGCCTATCGGTGCATCGACCGGATGCGCGACCGTCAGTACCTCGGCCAGTGCTTGCACTCAGAGGATGGGCTGATCTGCCATGCCGAGGTGTGGGTCAAGCCTGACGCCCGACAGGTGGTGTGCAGCCAGTGCGAGACGGTCCATGACGTTCCTGCTCGACGTGCCGCGCTGCTCGATGAGGCCGAAGACCTGATCGTCACCCCGAAGGAAGCGAGCAGCTACATAGGCGAGGTGGGCGGCATCAAGGTCGGGCAGCAGCAGATCCGCAACTATGTGGATCGCAAACGCATTACCAAGCGACCGTCGGCTGCGGGCGTGATGCTGCTGCGAATGGGTGACCTGCTCGACATCCTGCGAAACGACGCGGCGACACGCGACGTGCGCGCGAGTTGACTTAGCGTCACGAACCTGTGAGTATGCGAGATGTCGCTGACGAAGCGACCCCAAAGCCCGCCGAGCCCAGTTGCTTAGCGGGCTTTCGCGCGTCTTGAGCCGCGCACACGGCCCGTCGACTTGGCCAGCGAATGATTCGCGAATGATGCGACGGCGATGCCCGAGCGCCAATCCTTCGGGCACACACTTCGCCGAGGCAGGTGAGCACGCATGGCCGAGCCGCTCATCCTCTGCCCGTGCTCGCTCGCCTTCCACGTCCTCGACGTTGACGGGCCAAGCGGGACACAGACCGCGTACGTCTGCGAACACTGCGACGACGTGTGCGATGACGGGCCGCGATGTGCGCTGTGCCAGACGCTGAGTCGGGCGAGTACGGCTGAGCCTGGCTGACTCATGGCAAGGAACAACAGCAGGGCGATCCAAGCCCAGCACAAACGCATCCTCGCTGCCACGCCCATCTGTCACATCTGCGGCGAGCCCATCGACCTGACGCTCAAGAACCCAGACCCGATGGCCGGCGTTGTTGACCACGTGATCCCGCTCGCCAAGCGTCCCGACCTCGACGTGCCAAGCAACAAGCGATCAGCGCATCGACGGTGCAATCGGGATAAGTCAGACAAAGAGTTCGGCCGAGTAATCCGACGATCCGGGTCACTCAAGCGATAGACTGAAGTGTGCCGCGAAAGCCTGATCTTCCTTGTGCTGATTGCGGAAAGCTCATGTGGCGCGGCACCACTTCGCTACCTCAAGGCCAAGCCCGTTGCAATCCATGCCGCGCCTCAAGGCACGGGACGCAGCGGAAGTACAAGGCCGGCTGTCGATGCGACCAGTGCAGGGCGCGAGTCACCGAGTTGGCCCGCGTCACCCGTGCGAACTACAGGGCCAAGCATGGTGTCAGCTATCGCACCCTGTTTAAGACTAAGCCTGAGCAGTACGGCGACAGGCATCGAAGACGCGACGCTGCAAGACGGGCCCGCAAGACTGGCGCCACGGTCGAGTCCTTCACTCATGCCGAGATCTTCGAGCGTGATGCGTGGATGTGCGGCATCTGCTCAGAGCCAGTCGACCAAGCACTGGCCTACCCGCACCCTCGGTCGTCCTCGCTCGATCACATCGTTCCGCTATCGCTCGACGGCGAGCACAGTCGCGCGAACACGAGGCTTGCGCACCTCGACTGCAACAAGCGACGCGGCGCGCGAGTCGACGACGAGTCCGCGGCCTGACGGGTGCGGGGCGTCCCCCTCCCCCGCCGAACTTGAACACCTCCGGGATAGGCCCGGTCTATTCGCAGCGTTTTTTCGCAGGGGGTGACTTGTGGTCCGCAAGTCACCCCTTCGGTCTGTGACCGCTGACGAGGTGCCTGACCGGCCCGTTTCCGTGTCTGGCGCGGTCCTGACCGGCTCCCCGCGTGACGTGAACATCGCCATGCAGGACCGGATCGCCAAGGCTATCGACGCCGAAGACATCCGGGGTGCCGACCTGGCTGCTCTGTCCCGCCGGCTGCACGAGCTCAGAAAAGAGCTGGCGGCGATGGACACGCAGGCCAAGGAGGCTGTTGAGGATGACTCCGTCAGTGACGGCGCCTGGGAGGCTATCTGAGGTAGCGCGCCGCCTGGTCTTGCCGACCGGGCTGGCGTCTACTGAGTGGCCGGCGATCAAGGCCCGAACGCGCATGATGGGCGTTCAGTTCGACCAGTGGCAGGCGGATCTGGTCCGCGGCGCGCTAGGAAAGCGCAAAGACGGCAAGTACGCGGCCACTGTCGGCGGCGTGGTGTGGAGCCTTCCGCGTCAGGTCGGTAAGACGTTCACCGTCGGCGCACTCTTGTTCGCCTACTGCATTGAGCACCCGGGCTCGCTCGTCCTCTGGACCGCACACCACACGCGGACGTCGGGCGAGACTTTCCGCTCGATGCAGGGCATGGCGATGAAGCCACGCGTCGCGCCGTTCGTGGAGAACGTCTACACGGGGTCGGGCACCGAGTCGGTCGTCTTCAAGAACGGGTCGCGCATCCTGTTCGGTGCCCGCGACCAGGGCTTCGGGCTGGGCTTCGCTGCGGTCGACGTGATTGTCTTCGATGAAGCGCAGCTGTTGTCGGATCGCACGCGCATGGACATGGTCCCGGCTACTAACCGGGCGCATAACCCGGCTGGTGCCCTGCTGTTCTACATCGGCACGCCGCCGCGGCCCGAGAATGGCGCCAAGGGTGAGGCGTTTGCGACGCTACGGGCGGACGCGCTCGAAGGTGACAACGACACCTTCTTCGTCGAGCTGTCTGCGGACCCCGACGCCGATCCCGACGACCGCGAGCAGTGGGCGAAGGCCAACCCCTCGTACCCGACGCACACGCCGATCGAGTCCATGCTCCGGATGCGCAAGCACCTCGGATCGGATGAGGCGTGGAAGCGTGAGGCTCTAGGCATCTGGGATGCCGTGCAGGGTCACGGCGTTCTGCCCGCCCCGTCATGGAAAGACGCGGAGGACGAGACGTCGATTGCGGCGGATCGCTTCGCCCTCGGCGTCGAGTGCGGCCCTGATCTTGCCTATGCCTCGGTATCACTGGCCGGCCAGCGCGTAGACGCTGACTGGCACTTCGAGTTGGACGACGACCAGCACACACGCGGCGCTGGCGTCGCGTGGTTGGTGTCTCACGTCGAAGAGCTGGTGACTGCCAACCCGCAGATCCGGGCGGTGATGGTCGACATCTTCGGGCCGATCAAGGCGCTGCTTGAGCAGCGCCCCGATGGTCGCTGGTTCTTCAAGGGAACGAAGGTCGAGGTCACCCCGATCAAGGTGGCCGATCTGGGCGTCGCATGTTCCCGCGTGCTTGACGGCATCGTGACCGGGGGCCTGCACCACATCGGGCAGCCGCAGTTCACCGCGGCGGCCCTGTCTGCCGGTAAGCGCCCACTGGGCGATACGGGCATGTGGGTGTGGTCGCGGAAACTCGCCACCTCTGACATCACGCCGATCCAAGCGGCGACTCTGGCGCTTGCTGGGGCTCAGAACTCGACGGTCAAGAAGCCGTCCCGTAGCGGCAGAGGAAGGGTGGCAACGGTCCTATGACGTCACCCGAGCGCCTGTCTCTGCTGAACGCCCCGGATGACGTCAACCGCACTCTCGGGATGCTTTCGGAGGAGCTCGAGGCGAAGCAGGCTCGGAACCTGCTGCGCGCCTCCTACTACGACGGCAAGCGCGCTGTCCGCCAGGTGGGGACGATCATCCCGCCGCAGTATTACCGGCTGGCGATTGTGCTGGGCTGGTCGGCGAAGGCTGTGGATCTGCTGGCTCGCCGCTGCAACCTCGACGGGTTCGTGTGGCCCGACGGCGACCTGAACAGTCTCGGTCTGGGCGAGCTCGCCGAGGCCAACCGGCTGAAGTCCCGCATCAACTCGGCGCTGATCGCTTCGTTGCAGCACGGTCCCGCGTTTCTGATCAACACGCGCGGTGATGAGTCGGCCGGCGAGTCTGCGTCGCTGATCCATGTCAAGGACGCCCTGAGCGCGACGGGCGAGTGGAACAGCCGCCGGCAGCGCCTCGACAACCTGCTGTCGATCACGGGCCGCGACAAGGAAGGCAAGACCACCTCGTTCGCGCTTTACCTGGACGGCGTCACGTACGACGCGGTCAAGGACAACGGCAAGTGGTCCTGGGAGCGTTCGGAGCACCCGTGGGGCGTTCCGGCTGAGGCGCTGCCTTACCGCCCGGATGAGCGCCGCCCGCTTGGCCGGTCGCGGATCTCCAGGTCGGTGATGAGCCTGCACGACCAGGGACTGCGTGCGGTGATCCGCCTCGAGGGTCACATGGACGTCTACAGCTTCCCCGAGATGTGGATGCTGGGCGCGGACGAGTCGATCTTCAAGAACCCTGACGGCAGCCAAAAGGCGTCGTGGCAGGTGATGCTGGGGCGGATCAAGGGCATCCCGGATGACGAGGAAGCCACGAACCCGCGTGCCGACGTGAAGCAGTTCCCGGCGTCATCTCCGGCCCCTCATCTGGCGCAGCTCAACGCGCTGGCGAAGATGTTCGCTCGTGAGGCGAGCCTGCCTGATACGTCGGTGGCGATCACGGACATTGCGAACCCGACGTCGGCTGATGCCTACGACGCGTCGCAGAACGAGTTGATCGCCGAGGCTGAGGGTGCTACCGACGACTGGACTCCCCCGTTGTGTCGCGCTGTGGTGCGGGGGCTGGCGATCCAGAACCAGGATGCCGGGCTCCTCCAGGCAATGCCCACGTTCGACGCGAAGTGGCGCTCGCCGCGGTTCCTGTCGCGGGCGCAGATGGCCGATTCGGGCCAGAAGACGATCGCGTCGGTGCCGTGGCTTGCTGAGACCGAGGTCGGTCTCGAGCTACTGGGCTTGACGGAGCAGCAGATCGACCGGGCGATGGCCGACCGTCGCCGCATGGGCGGGTCGGCTGCCCTTCGTCAGATCGCGGAGGTCGCCGCTGCTCGGCAGGTGAACGGTGACGGCCCCGCCGCTTGATCCGGTTCGCGCCGACCTGGAGTTCCTGTTGGCCGAGGCTGCTGCGGACCTGGGCGCCGCCTGGGTGACGGGTACGGCCGAAGAGGTGCGGGACGCCCTGGAGGCCGCCCTGCCCGATCTGGTGGCGCTGTACGGGCCTGCTGCTGGTGCGCTGGCTGCGGATTGGTACGACGAGGCGCGCGAGGCAGCCAGTGTGGCCGGTCGTTTTCGGGCGATCGTCGCTGAGCTGCCGGACATGGGCGCGATTGAGGCTCTCGCCGGCTGGGGTGCGGGCCCGCTGTTTCAGGCTGAGCCGGATGTGCTGGCTGCCCGTTCGCAGGTCGAGGGTGGCTTGCAGAAGATCGTCGGCGACATGCACCGGGACACGGTGATCCGTTCTCTGGCGGCCGATCCGGGCGCTAAGGGCTGGTCTCGGCAGACGACCGGTAAATCGTGCAATTTCTGCATAGCCATCGCCGCCAGGGGTGCGGTTTATTCGGCCCGGACTGCCAACTTTGCGTCGCATAATTATTGCGATTGCATATGTGTGCCGGCCTTTGGCGGTGACCCGCGCCCGGTGCTGCCGTACACGCCCGCCGATAAGTTCCGAACGCAGAAGCAGCGCGACGCCAACAACGCGCGCATCCGCGAATGGCTGTCCTCCGTAGAGGGCTAGCCAAGATCTTCCCCGCCTCTAGCGGGGTCACGCCCACGCGCAGCGGTCAATGCGCGGTTGATGGAGGAACAGCATGTCCGAGCCGATTGAGTCGACTCCCGTATTGCAGCCCAACGACGGCGGAGCACCGAGCGGGTTCACGCCACCCGCAAGTCAGGAGGAACTGAACCGGATCATCGGCGACCGAGTCTCGCGTGAGCGGGCGAAGTTCGCCGACTACTCCGATCTCCAGGCGAAGGCTGCGCGAACGGACGAACTCGAAGGCAAGGCAACGGAGGCCGAGGCTGCGATCGCTGAGGTGCCGAGCAAGGTGGCCGCAGAGCTGCGGACTCACCTGGTGGCGCTTCACAAGATCGAAGCCGACGACGCCGACCTGTTCCTCACCGCAACCGACCCGACTCTCCTGCTCAAGCAGGTCGAGCGGCTGGTCGGCCGCTCCACCAAGCAGGGCAACCACGTCCCCCGCGAGGGGGCACCTCCCCCTCACGCCGCCGAGTCCGATGAGCGCGCCGCTGTGCGCAACCTCTTCGGTACCGGCGGCTAACCCGAAAGGCAAACCCCCATGGCCGTCTTTGGCACCGCCGAGGCCCAGGTCCTGATGCCGCGAAACATCGCAGACGGCATGGTGACCGACACCCGGACCAACTCCACCGTCGCTGCACTGTCGGGCCGCGAGCCCATGCGGTTCGGCAACACCGACATCATCACGTTCAACGACTTCCCGAAGGCTGAGTTCGTCGGAGAGGGCGCCGACAAGGCGTCCACCACCGGCGGGTTCGACAGCGTGACCGCGACGCCGAAGAAGGCTCAGGTCACGATGCGGTTCAACGAGGAAGTTCAGTGGGCCGACGAGGACTACCAGCTCGGCATCTTCCGTGAGCTCGGCGCTGCTGGTGCGCTGGCTCTCGGTCGCGCTCTGGACCTCGGCCTGTACCACCGGATCAACCCGCTGACGGGCGCTGTGATCTCCGGGTGGACCAACTACCTGACTGCCACGACGCGCAGCGTTGAGGCGGCCGGCAACCCGGAGACCGAGATCGAAGCCGCTGTCGGCCTCCTGATCGGCGCCCAGAAGGCGGTCACCGGTATCGCGTTCGACCCGTCCTACTCCTGGACGATCGCCACCGCTCGGTACGCCGACGGTCGCAAGAAGTACCCGGAGCTGGGCTTCGGCACCAACCTCACCAACTTCGAGGGCCTCCAGGCATCCGTCGGTGACACGGTGTCCGGTCGCCCCGAGGCCACCGACACCAAGGTCCGCGGCATCGTCGGCGACTTCCGCAGCGGCATCCGTTGGGGCGTCCAGCGCGACATTCCCGTCGAGCTGATCCGCTTCGGTGACCCGGACGGCCAGGGCGACCTCAAGCGCAAGAACCAGATCGCCATGCGCCTGGAGATCGTCTACGGGTGGTACGTCTTCACCGACCGCTTCGCCAAGATCGTGGACGCCGTCTGATGGCTGAACTCGACTACCGCGGCGTGAAGGTGTCGGTGCCCGACGAGCTGGCCGAGCGCCTCCCGTCGGACTACAAGGCCGTCTCCGGGGAGAGCAAGGCCCCGGCCAAGCGCACCCCCAGCAAGTAGAGGAGTGACCCGTGGCCGCCACGTTCCTGTCGACTGAAGACCTCGTGCCCTTCGCCGAAATTCCTACGGCGAAGGCTCAGGCCATGATCGACGACGCTCTGGCGTTGGCGGCCCGGGTTGCCCCCTGCATCATGGAGGCTGGTTTCGCTCACGAGGGGGCGGCGCGTGCGATCCTGCGGCGCGTCGTGCTCCGCTGGAACGACCAGGGCTCGGGTGCGCTTATGACCGAGACCGTGGACGACTACTCGGGCACCACCGACAGTCGGCAGCCGTCGAAGAACCTGTTTTGGCCGTCGGAGATCACGCAGCTCCAGGAGTTGTGCAAGACCGACGGGCCTGCTGGTGCGTTCAGCGTGGACACGGTGGGCGCGGAGGTTGAGCAGCACGCGGACATCTGTGCGCTGCGGTTCGGGGCTCTTTACTGCTCGTGCGGTGCGGTGTTGACGATGAACCTGCCGCTGTACGAGAACCTGTGACCGCGCAGGCAGCGGCTGAGCGTGGCCGTCGTCTAGCTGAGTCGCTGATGACCGCTACGTGCACGATCCGCGGCGAGGCGGCTGGTGAGCCGACGACGGACCCGGAGTCGGGCAAGGTCACCCCGGCCGAGGGTGCGCTGGTCTACTCGGGTCGCTGTCGAGTTCGCCCCGCTGGCACGCAGGCGGACGCGCGCGAGATGGGTGGCGCGGAGACGTTCATCTTCGACTTCGTGGTGTCGGTGCCGTTTGCCGTCGACGGCGTGGTCGAGGGCATGACGTGCCGCGTCGACGCCTCCCCTGACCCGGCGCTGGTCGGCCTCGAGTTAGAGATCGAGCAGGTCGCCCGCGGGGACCACATCACCGCTCGCCGCCTCGCCTGCAAGGAGGTGTCGTGATGGTGGACACCCCGCTGACGATGGCGGCGTCGCTTCTCGCCGCTGGCGCGAAGGTCGAGCTCGGAACGCGCGCGGAAATCCAGGTCGCATCGCGGAAGGTGCGCGACAAGGGTCGCGCGAACTCCGTGGTGTCGTCGGGTAGGTCTGCGGCCCAGGCGCCCTCAACGATCACCTACGAGACCGGCTATCAGGGCCTGACCGCATACGGCGAGATCGGCTACGAGGCGCGCGGCCAGGGCAACATCGGGCACATTCTCGAGCGGGGCCGCGAGTACGGCAATGTGCGCAGCGCTCCTCACCGCGACTTGGGCCGAGCGCTGGACGAGGTCGAGGACTCGTTCCCCGACTCGATCGCCGTCATCGGCGTCAAGGCGATCGACTGATGACTGCGCTGACCGCAGCCATCGTGACTGCGCTTGCCGATCAGAGTCTTTCGGTCGGTGTCGGCAGGCAGCCGGCGCACGAATCCGATGAGCCGTTCGTGGTGATCTGGCCTGACTCCGGTCGCCACTCCGCGGTGACGATGAAGGCCAACGACGGCCTCGCCGAGACGTGGACGTGTCACTGCTACGGGCTCACCCCTGAGTCGGCGCAGGTTGCTGTGCGCAAGCTGACGGCGGCGATCTACGGGCTGCATCGGCAGACGATCGGTGGCCGTCTCGTTCAGTGGCCGGAGCAGTTGTCCGCGGTGCCGCTCGACATCGACCGCGACGCCCAGCCGCACCTGTACGACCTGACCGTGGAATGGCGGCTGCGCACTTCCCTCGCCTGACACATCCCTGCACCTGTCCCCGCCGGATTCGCCGTCGGGGCGTTCGTCATGCCCATCGCACGAAAGGGGACGGCTGTGGCCGATTCCACCGAGTTCGTCACCATCCGCCATCCCCGAACGCTCGTGGAGAAGACGGTCGCCAAGTCGGCGACCCGCTTCTTCCCCGACTACGACGTGCTCGACAAGTCGGGCCGTAAGTCCTCGCACCAGCCCGCCACCCCCACCACCCCGAAGGAGTCCTGACCGTGGCTGACCTTGGTTTCGACGGCATGGTCAAGGTGTCTTTCGTGGACACCCTGGCTGACATCGCCGCCCCGTCCGCTGCCGCACTGACCGCTGGCGTTTCCCTTGAGGGGCGTCTCACTGCGGATGGCCTGACCACTGGCGGTGAGACGGCGGAGGTGGACACCTCCAAGCTGAACTCGACCTCCAACTCTGCCGTGGTCGGTCGCCGCACGTTCACCGTCGGCGTCAAGTACGTGCGCGGTGACGACGAGGAGGCCGTGGAGGTTGAGGAGGCGCTGGTGTACGGCGCCCGCGGGTTCCTGTGTGTTCGCCGCGACATGGCTTCCTCGGTCGCTTGGGCCGCAAGCCAGAAGGTCGAGGTGTACCCGGTGCAGGTGCGCCAGCCGAACCCGGACGCGCCTGCTGCGAATGCGCTCCAGGCGGTCGACGTGCCGATGGTCGTCACCTCGGAGCCCAAGGGCTACGGCGACCCTGCCACCGTCGCCGCGTAAGCACCCCTGATCGGCGTCGGGCGGGTTCCTGGGATGGTCCGCCCGACGCCTTCATCCCAACTTCATCCCAGACCATCCCAGGAGGAACTGTGAGCGAGCAGCGCGTGTGGTGGATTGGCCTCGGCGACGACCAGAGCCGCGACTTTCATGAGGCGACTCTGACTTGGGTCAGGGGGCTCGGGCTGGTCCCAGAAGACCTTCTGCCCGAAGCGGAAGTCATTGAGCGCGACGGCACCTTCGAGTTCCACGCCGATCAGGTGGTGCGGGACGAGGCGGGCAAGCCGCAGAGAGCGTTTGGTGGCGCAGGGCTGCTTACTCGTTCCGTCGTCCTCCAGGTCAAGCCGAACACGTGGCCGACCATGCCTGAGCGGGAGGTCGCCCGATGAGCGTGAACATCGACGACCTGATCGGCCGGGTGAAGATGCCCGTCCGGTCGGTCACCATCTGCCTCGACGGCGATCTTCAGGCCGAGCACGACGAACTGACTGCGGAACTCGAACTTGTCCGCCGCGAGAACCCCGCCAAGATGGGCGACACCTCCGAAGGCAAGCAGATCGCTGACCGCATCGGCGAGATCGAAGCCGAGATGCGGAAGTCGGAGCAGACGTTCAAGTTCAAGGGCCTCAACAAGAACGCCCTCAACGTCCTCTACAAGCGGTTCCCGCCGAAGAAGGACAGCAACCAGACCTGGGACATCGACGCGGGCGCCTTCGCGCTGCTGGCAGCGGCGGCGGTCGAGCCAACGATGAGCGAAGATCAGGCCAAGGGGCTCATCGACGCCATCTCATACGGGCAGGTCGACAAGCTCGTCGGCTGCGCGTGGGTCGCCAGCACGGGGAGCACCGCCACCCCTTTGTCCGCACGCGCCTCCGAGCTTCGCGGGAAGAACTCCTAGAAGCACGCGAGGCGCGGGCCTATGGCTGGCCGCGCTCGATCCTGCTGGGCCGGCCGATGCCGCAGCCTGGCGAGCCACTGTTCACCGACGAGGACACCGCCTACGCGATCGCCCTCGCCGAGGAGGAAGCGGCCACCTGTTCGTCGTGTGGGCTGCTCAAGGTGGTGTGCCGCGACCCCGAGTACCAGTTCGCGTTCGAGGTGCACGAGGAGCAGTGCCACGCGACTTACGCGCTGGCGGACCGCCAAAGAACATGGCAGGACCGACCAGAGGTTCAGAAAGTCGCCACGCAGCTGTCGGCGAGGTTCCGCGAGGGCAAGCAGCCGCCGATTGACGTGGGTCTCGAGCTAGCCGACCAGGCCGATGAGCCAGATGCCGGCAGTGACGAGGCCTAGGACGAACAAGAACATCAGGACCCAGTTCATGTTCTCGAGCGCCTTCGTCTGCCTCTCGGCGTGAGCCAGTAGCGCCTGCTCTGCCGTTTCCCCCTGCTCAGTCATAGCGCAGCACGCTACAACCAATTGGACGGGGGACGCATGGCGAATCGCACTGTCTCCGTCAGGTTGCAGGCCGAGATCGGTCAGTACGTCTCGAGCATGTCGAAGGCTTCGGCCGCGACGATGCGTCTCGGGGACGATGCGACGGCCAGCAGCGCGAAGGCGAACCGCGGTTTCGACATGGCGGGCAAGGGCGCGCTGCTCCTTGGTGGCGCGGTAGTTGCCGGCTTGGGTCTCGCCGTAAGTGCGTCGATGAAGTTCGAGAAGGCGATGTCCGCCGCCTCTGCCGCGACTCAGCAGAGCGGCGCCGCGCTTGATGATCTGCGCGACGCCGCCATGAAGGCGGGCGCCGACACGCAGTATTCGGCGACTGAGGCTGCCGACGCCATCACCGAGATGGGCAAGGCCGGCGTCTCGACCGCGGACATCCTCAACGGCGGACTCGACGGGGCCCTCGCTCTTGCCGCCGCTGGGCAGATGGATGTTGCCGAGGCTGCCGAGCTCGGTGCCACGGCGATGAACGTTTTCAACCTCAAGGGCGACCAGATGTCGCACGTCGCCGATCTCTTGGCTGCGGGCGCGGGCAAGGCGCAGGGATCTGTCTCCGACATGGGGGCGGCGCTGAACCAGTCGGCGCTGGTCGCCAACGCGGCGGGGCTTTCGATCGAGGAGACAGCTGGCTCTTTGGCGCTGTTCGCCTCAAACGGGTTGATCGGATCGGACGCCGGGACAAGTTTCAGGCAAATGTTGCTCCACCTGCAAGCACCTTCTGGCACTGCGCAGAAGCAGATGGACGCGCTCGGTATCTCGATGTACGACGCCAACGGCGAGTTTATCGGCATGACCGCACTGGCCGAGCAGCTTCAGACCCAGATGGCCGGCCTGACACAGGCCGAGCGCGACAAGGCGATGGCGACGATCTTCGGCGCCGATGCCGTCCGTGCCTCCAACATCCTCTACGAGGCCGGCGGGGAGGGCGTCGCAGCGTGGACCGCGAAGGTCAACGACGCCGGTTTCGCAGCGGACACCGCCGCGGCTCTTACTGACAACCTGTCGGGCGACCTGGAGCGGCTCGGCGGCGCCTGGGACACCTTGCTGATCACTCTCGGGCAGGGTGCTCAGGGCGGGATGCGCGAGGTCGTGCAGGCTCTCGAAGGCATGGTCGAGGGTGTCATCTGGCTCGTCGAGGCTTGGGGGAACCTGCCCGGGCCGGTGCAGGCGGCGATCATCGCGCTCGGCGGTATCGCCTTGCTCAAGGGGCCGGTGGGCAGCGCGCTGGAGTCCATCCAGTTGCGGGCCATGTACGCCGCGGACGCCATCATGTCGCCTCGTGCTGGCCTTGCGACTGCGGGGTCCAAGCTGCTGAGTGTGTTCGGCGGCCCGTGGGGACTCGCGTTGGCGGGGGCCGTCACCGGCCTGACACTGCTGACGTCCTGGCTCGGCAGGTCCAGCGTGTCGACGGAGCAGGCCGCCGCCTATCAGGATCGTCTGACCACGGCTCTTGAGGAGTCCAACGGGGCTCTGAACGAGAACGTCCGGGCCATCGCCGCACGCGAGGCTGCGGACACGGACATTGGCGACAGCAACCTGCTCGAGGTGTCCCGCGAGCTCGGCATCGAACTGCCTCGCGTCACGGATGCGCTGCTCGGCAACAAGGCTGCCTACGAAGAGATCGAGGGCGCGGCAGACGCCTACCTCCAGCGCGCTCTCGAACTTTCGGACTTCAACACTGAGGACCCCGGGTTCATAGCTGCGTCCGAGAAGGTTGCCGGCTACAAGGGCGCCCTTGAGGCGCTGTTCCCGAACCTCGCTGAGATTGAGCAGGGGCAGCAGGACGTGGCGGTTGCTACGTCGGAGACCGGCGTAGTTGCTCAGCAGACCACGGTGATGACCGAGGAAGCCACGAAGGCGCTTGAGGACTGGCTGAAGGCGCTTCAGGACATCGCAACGGATTTCGTGGACCCGCTTGAGGCCTACAAGGGTCTTCTCGACGCCAAGATGGCGAAGGAGCGGGAGTCAGCGGAGGCTACTGCTGCTGCGACTGAGGATGCGTCGGATTCGTGGGAGGACTACGCGACCGACGTCACTGTCTCGCTGAATGAGCTTGCCGACAAGCTCGAGGAGCAGTTGCTGGCGCACGATCAGTGGGCTAGGAACATCGGCACTATCACGCAGCGTGGCGGCGCGGACGTGGGTCGCATTCTCGCTCAGATGGGTGAGGAGGGTGTGCAGATCGCCGCGCAGATGGCGAATGGCACGGACGCTGAGTTCAACCGCATGGCGGACCTGCTCAGGCGGGGTGCGCAGCGGGCGGGTGGCGACGCTGTGGCTGAGTTTGACTACTACATGAAGATGATGGAGTTGGTCGGGGCCTCGGGTGGTACCGCCACTGTGCAGGGTCTGGCGTCGGCTCTCGGGCTCGGCGTCGACCAGGTGCGCTACATCGCCGGAATGTACGGTCTGAGCCTGGCGGAGGGCATCAACCCCATTCTCGGAGCAGTCGGCCGGACCCCGGTCATCGTGGCCCGCGGCAGTCAGCCCAACTCGGGGAGCCTCAGTCAGCCGGGGTTCGCTGAGGGCGGCTACACGGGCCCCGGCGCCAAGTACCAGCCGGCGGGCATCGTGCACGCGGGCGAGTACGTGTTGACCCAGGAGCAGGTCAAGCGCCTGGGCCTCCAGAGCATCGAGGCGTTCGCCAACCGGGGCTACGCGAACGGCGGCTTCGTGACTTCCGCCGATGTGCCGCGCCCGTACTCGACCGCTCCGGCAGGCTATCCAGTTTCCACCGCAGGTGACGGGACGATGGAGACCGGCTACAGCGCTGTCACGTCGTGGCTCGACTACCTGAACGCGCTGCGTGCGGCCCAGGAGGCTGCCGCGGCTGCTGCCGCCGCCACCGCCGCAGGCCCGCTTGGTGGCGGCGCCGTGGGTGGTAGCTGGCAGTCCATCTGGGAGCACGTCCACCGGGCGATCCCCGAGGCGCGGATCAACTCCACCTACCGTGCCGGCGACCCGGGGTACCACGGCAAGGGCAAGGCCATCGACTTTGGTTTCGGCACGGGCCCTGGTGGTGCAGGTTCGGCTGGTCTCGCGTCGATCAACCGGTACATCCACGACACGATCGGCGTCAACCTCGCCGAGCTGATCTATGACGGCATCGGTGACGACCGCCCGGACCTGAAGAACGGTCGACCGCTCACCTACAGCGCGTCAACGCAGGCCGAGCACCGCAACCACGTGCACGCCGCGACCTACGACCAGGGCGGCACGCTGCGGCCCGGCTTCACGATGGCTTACAACGGCACGGGGCGGAACGAGACGATCCGCACGGCAAGCCAGGAGGCGGCGCTGAGTGGTCCGCAGCCGGTTCTGTTGCAGCTTGAGGGTGACGCGGTGACGGCTCTGCTCCGGGGTGAGGTCGTCGAGACGCTGGGGACTCGTCGGGCCATCAACACGATCGAGACTGGTCTGGTTGTCAGCGGGCGGGAGCGGGCGTGATCTCCTGGGGCACGCTGACCATTGGCGGCGTTTCGTTTCGCGAGGGTTGGGCGATTGAGGAGTCCGACGGCGGGAAGATCGCCGTCAGTGGGTCGCCGACGCCGACGGATAGTGCGGCTGTGGCGCGGGCGAAGCATCGCAGCGTGGTCAGCATGTCTGGGCAGTTGGTGCCGGTCGTGTTCGGCGACAAGGCCATGCTGTCTGGCTTCTACCGGGTGGATAGCTCGTCGTCGTCGTTGATGCAGCAGCCTGGTGTGGATGCGGCGACGGCGACGTGGCAGCTCTCGCTCACCCGTCTCGGCACCGAGCGCGATGTCGAGTTCCAGTCGCAGGTCCCAACGATCGCCCGCCAGTCGGAGATCGCGGGCACGGCTTCGTTCTGGCACGCACCGCCGGGCAGCTTCGATGACTACTTCACTGGCGGCACGGTTCCGAGCTCAACGGTGACGCGCACTGGTTCCGAGGGCGCGATGACGGTATTCCGCGGCATCCCAACCGACGTGACCCCGCGTTGGACGGTGGGCGCCGCTGACTATCTGCGTGGCGCATCCCGGATCACGTTCGACGGCATCCGGCATGTGGGCACGGATTCGCCGTCCGGTGCGTGGTCGGTGAGCAACAGCCTGCTGGACGTCCGCTCGACAGCCGGCGCTTCGGTCGAGGTGTCGGTAGTCGCTGCCGACGGTGCACTCAAGTCGACGAAGGGTTGGGCGCCGACGGTCAACGGCACGGCACCAACGGGCGCGCCGGAGTTCACGATTCTGCGCAACGACCCCGAAGAGGTGGTCGTGCGCCTGTCGTACGCATCGTCGCCGGGTCGGATGACTGTGGACCTGTCCCTGCGCCGTGGGGCTCGTTTCGTCACTGCGGTTATGAAGCGTCATTCGGCGGCGACGTTGGGCATCGCGCGTACTGCTGCGGAGTCTGCGGGCGTGGTGACGGGCGGTCTGCGGGCGTCGTCGGCTGATGGTGACGGCAACCGGTTCGTTGTGGGTTCGACGCGCACGGTGACCACGGCAACGGGTACGGCGTCGATCAGCAAGGCGGCTCAGGTGCGGCTGGATTTCTTCGTCGGCCACGAGGTGGGTTCTTCGCCTGCCTCGGGTGATGCGTTCGCCGACCTGTTCGCGGCCTATCTCGGCACGCAGTCGGACCGGACTAAAGCTCTGCGCCGCTAGGTCAACCTGCTCAGGCGTTCGGTCGATAGGCGCAACTCCTCCGTCTCGCGGGCTAGCGCGGCCGTCTCGGAGGCGAGCGCATCCGTCGTGCGCGAGAGGTCTTCAGTGGCCTTCCGGCAGGCCGCGACTTCGGGCATCTCCATGAGTCTTTGTAGCCAATTCATGCCGTCCATTGTGCGACCTTGACTGACAGAACGGGGGCTCGTCATCGCCGTAACCGAGACCCTCTCGGCATTGGGCCAGTGGTCGCTCGCCCTGTCCCCCGAGACCCCGGACGACGTTCGCGCCAAGCTCGGGTTCTTCGGCCACGTAGCCATCGTGCGCGGGGCCGTGGATGTGGACACGCTCGGTGACGCGATCCTTCCCCGCGCCCGCTATGTCGGTGTGCTGCGGCAGAAGGGTGTCGGCGACGACCTGACGCTGTCCGGTTCGGCGATGGTGTTCTGGCTGGGCGATGAGGACGGCAAGGGCCACGTCATCGAGACGCCGGTCGTGCTCACGTCGGCCACCATCGCCGCGTCGGCTGCTGCGATCCTGCCGCCGACCGTCACCGTCGGCACGATCTACCCGCTGGCGAACCCTGCCGCGCGCTACACCGGCAAGCACGTCTACCAGTCTCCGCGCGAAGCCTTGCAGATCATCTGCGACGCGTTCGGGGTGGAGTTCCGGGTCAACGCCAACGCCACCGTCGACGTCGGCCGCCCGGATCAGCTCTACAACACGACGGCGCCCGACTCGATCATCGTGCGCAACGGGGCCGGGTCCGACGTTGACCTGACCGCCGTCAGTGGCAGCTACGACACCGAGCAGGGTGTGTTCGACTACTCGAGCCGCGTGCTGCTGCTGGGCCAGTCCACCGGTGAGGGTGGCGAGGCGGGCGACGTGTTCGTCACCGGTGCTGCTGATGCCCCCGTGGTGCCGTACAAGGACATGCGCGGCAACCCGGTGAAGATGACCCGGATCATCTCCGAGTCCGGGCAGACCGAGGGTTCGGTGCAGGCCCGCGCACAGTTGCAGCTGAACCGGTTCAACCGGTCGACGCGGGCGCTGGCTGTGGACGCCGATCAGTACCAGGCGGACGGTGTGTTCGTCGTCGGCGATGGCACCTACGTGTATGACCCTGACGCCGGCGTGGTCGACACGGCGCGCGAGATCCCGTTTCGCGGGGAGCTGCTGCACCCCGACCTGATCCGCATCTCCTCGGTCACGTGGCCGATCAGCGAGGGCCACACGGTCGCCTTCCGCACCGACAGCGGTGTGTGGCTGGACCTGACGCGCTGGGTGCAGTGGGAGGCGGGCTCCTCCGGTGGCGGGCTGGGCACGTCGGGCCTGTCGGAGATCATCGTCGGTGACCTGCCCCGCTCGCTCACGTCGCCGTCGGGCAACGCGGTGCAGGACCGGGTCGACGCGGCCCAGCCGACCACGGGCGACGCGTCCATCCCGAAGGCGCCCACCGGTCTGACGCGCACCACGACGACGGCGTTTGGTACGTGGGGCGAGCAGATCGCCTACATCAAGCCGTCGTGGCAGGCGGTCACGCAGAACACGGACAACACGGCGATCACCGACCTGTCGCACTACGAGGTTCGGCACCGGGCACAGTTCCGCGCACCGGGCTGGTCGGGCACGGAGCTCACGTCGGATCTGACGTTGGACGTCGTTGCCGCGCCTGGGCTGATGTACGACCTCGAGGTGCGGGCCGTCGACAAGGCGGGCAACGGGTCGGACTGGGTGGCGTTCGAGCCGATCATGGCGGCCACGGATTCCGGTGCTCCCCCTGCGCCTGCTGACCCGGTGGTGACCAGCAACCTCGGCCAGCTGAAGATCCTCTACATCGGCACGGACAACCTGGGCAATCCAATGCCGGCGGACACGTTGAGTGTCGGCGTTTACGTGGCCCCTGTCGAAGACTTTGAGATTGACGACGTCGATGTCGAGCACGTCACCGACCTCAACCCGTTTATCGAGGGCTATGCGTTCGGCAAGACCCCGTACTGGACGACGGTATGGGTTCGCCTCTTTGCGATCGACGCGGCCGGAAATCTGTCGGCGTCGTCTGCTGCGATGCCTAGCTACACGTTCCCGGTGCTCTCGGATGACATCTTCGCGGGCGCTGTGGGGTCGGAGAAGCTCGCCGATCTGGCCGTCATCACGGCGAAGATCAACGACCTGGCCGTCAATAACGCGAAGATCGGGAACGTCGCCGTCGGTAAGCTGACCGCGGGGATCATGTCCGCGGACGTGACCATCTCGGGCCGGTTCACGACGGCGCTGACGGGTGCGCGCGTCGAGCTGAATGCGCTGGGTTTCCAGAAGTACGACGCGGGCGGCCAGTTGATGGTCAGCATCACCGGCTCGGATGCACTGCTGACGGGCCGGTATCGCAGCGCCGTCTCCGGCCGCCGCATCGAAATGGGTTCCGGTGGCGGCGTCGGGGAGATCGACTTCTACGCCCCGGACAATGCGGTCAGCTTCCTGCGCTCCTACACCGACGGCACGATGGGCCGCGAAGGTCTTCAGCTCGGCACGCAAGTTTCCGGTGCGTCCGGCACATGGAACTCCATCTTCTACAACCAGCAGGAATGGGCTTCTTACCAGACGAAGATCCACGACTTCGTCTTCCAAGACTCTTGGTCGGTTATTCAGACCGCCAATCAGGGTGTATCGCTGGGCACTTTTCGGATGCAGATCAACCCGACGGGTTGGGCGCTTCGAGCCGGTATCTCAACCGATCCCAGTCGCTACGTGTCATACGACTTCCTGAACGGTCACTTCTCCTGGAACTTCGGGGCCGCCCGCGCCGAGGTGACCGCGCCTCTTGTGTCGACGGCATCCCCCGCGCTGGTCCTTGGTGCGGCCGACGGGTATGGCGCGATCCTGCGTGCATCAACGTCGGGCGGCGTGTTCTTCGACGTGCGCACCATCTTCGACAACGGCTTCCTGGGTCTGCGGGCCGGCGCCTACGTGGAGAACTCGGATGCGCGCGGCAAGACGGCGATCAAGGATGCGCCGATCTCGGATGCGTTGACGAAGCTGGCGGGGATCAAGGCGAAGAAGTTCCGCCGCAAGGATGCGAAGAGTCGCAGCGTCGTCAATGAGGCCGGGGAAACGGTCGTCATTCACGAGGACGGCGACGAGGAGCTCGGCGCGATCGCCCAAGAGCTTCCCGCCGAGGTCGTGCACAGCTCCGCCGAGGGCGAGTTGGGCGCGAATCACATGGGCCTGATCCTGCTCGCCATCGCCGGTATTCAGGAACTCGATGCGCGCACAAAGGGGAAAAAGTGAGCCTGCCTGTCAGCAGCATCAAGGTCGGTCCGTGGACGTATGCGGTCGTCACCGACCCAAAGGCGATCGCTGCTGCGGCCGAGGGGAATGTTCCCGAGTCCGGCACATGGGGTGCGTTCAGCGACCACGAGAACCTGATCATCGGCGTCAACGAGGCCAACGCCGACGACGTTCTGCGCATGAGTGTTCTGCACGAGGTTATGCACTGTTGCCTGCGGATTAGCGGGGCATGGCCGTCGCAGTACGCACGACTGCTGGCGACGGCCGAATGGGACGACTGTGGCGTGGACGTCGAAGAGTTCATGATCGCGGGTTCCGCCGGTGGCCTTTTATCTGCCTTGCGGGAGAACCCGGATCTGGTCGCGTGGCTGACGGAGGCCGAGAAGTGAGCCTGCAACCGGACGGCTCGTATGCCTGCGATCGCTGCGGGCTCGATGTCGGCAACGGCGGCGTGGATGTGGCCGCGATGATCGCCGACCTGCACCCCGACAACCCTGGCATTCCCCGTTCACTGCACCTGTGCCGGGCCGAGCGTGACGGTGCCCCTCGTGGCTGCGTCGGCAACGTGCTCGGCCCGGGAACGCTCACCCACTGGACTGAGAGGCAGGACTGATGGCCGACTTGCAGATTGATGTGCTCGGTGCGGCCCGAGAAGGAGCGCAGGAGCTGGGTAACCAGCTCGTCGACCTGACCCTGGAGCTTGCGGGTCAGCGCGCGGTCAGAGAGGCGCAGCAGAAGCACATAAAGGAACTGGAGAAGCAGTCCGCCGAGTCGGCGGAACTTACCCACAAGCTCGCCGACATGTCCCGCCAGGTCGACGCGCTCCGCCGCCAGGTTGCCGAGAGGGACGCCGAGCTGGCCGAGCTGCGTCGCGGCGACGACGGGACCTCTCCGGCGCTCGTTCCCGCCTGACGTGACGGCACCGCTCTCCATCCGCCGCGGAGTCCCAGCGCGACGCGCGAACATCGACGAGGCGTTCGACGTGCGCGTCCTCGTCAGGCTGCGTCGGCTGTGGATGGGTGGCGACTCGGCCCGCAGCGTGCCGCTGGGTGATGGCCGAATCTTGTGGCTGTTCGCTGACACGTGGTGGCCGTGGCCTGGCAGCAATGAGCGCAACGGGGCGATCATCACCTCGGACAGCATCGCCATCCAGACCGGCTACGACCTGACCACCGCCACGATCACGTTCCACCGTGCGACCACCCCGAGCAGCAAGTGGTTCTACATCTCGGCGACGCACTTCGCGTGGCCGATGGATGCCGTGGTCATCGGCAACGACCTGTACGTCACCTCTGTTCGGGTACTCCAGTCGAATCCGCTGGGTGGCGAGTACGGGTGGGCGATTCACAAGGTCGCTAACGCGCTGACTTTGCCGGTCGCTAGCTGGGTGTCGACGCTGCTGTACCAGTCGGGCGACACCGGTACGCGACCAGTGTTCTCGCCCTACATCGGAAACGACGGCTACGTGTACGGGTTCGCCATCAAACGGTTCTCCGGCTGGCTGTGGTGCCGGTGGACGCTCGCCAACTTCACCGGCACCGGCACTCAGGGCAACGTGGAGTACGCCACCGGGTTCACCTGGTCCACAGTGGAATCACAGGCACTGGTGATCGCAGCCAACCCTGACACCGCCGAGGGTTCCGTGCACCGCCGCTCCGATGGCCGCTGGGTGATCACCGACAGCACCGGCGTGTTCCCGCTGCTGTCCGGACAGGTGCGGCTGTCAGCGACAACGGTGCCGACCGACTTCTCCGTGATCGCCACCTACGACAACCCGCGCCACGCCAACCCTGAGCTCCTGCCGCCCGACTACTGGACGTACGCGTACAAGGCGCACCCGTGGATGCCCGGTGGCGGCTTGGTCGTGTCCTACGTGGACAACGCGGCTGGTGCACCGGATTTGTCGATCTACTGGCCCAAGTTCCAGCGGCTGTCGGTCTAGGGCTTCCACTCGTCGCGGTAGTCCGGATGGTCGACGTGCGGCAGGGCGAGAGCGCGCAGGGTGGGGCACGGAGCCGCATCGTCGTCCACCCGGCAGTAGCCGCCACTGTCGAGGTCGCTGTGCAGTTCTACGATCCGCCGCTTGGCGGCGCACTCGGCTAGCACGAACGCTGGGTCGATCGACAGGTACGGGCCTTCCTTTTCGATCGTGTACGGATGCCAGGGCGACGACTCGTCCTCGTCCCAAGCCTGCTGGTACTGGCGGACGACCTCTTCAGCGATCGCAATCCGCGCCAGCAGGAACTCGCTCAACTCCATGCGGGCCAGTCTGCCGCGTCCTGTGACAGGCCCGCCGCTCACATCTGCCCGGAGGTGCACATGGCCGATTCCGAACCCGTCATCGACTGCGACGACGAACCGAAGCTGACCGCCGAGGAATGGGCGCAGATCGAAGCAGAGGAGGCGGGCGACTGATGGCGCGGATGCCGAACGCCGAATGGAAGCCGCTCCCCAACGCGAGCTCCACCCGCATGACCCGCTACGACATGGTCATTCTGCACACCACGGTCGGCTCGTTCGAAGGCACCGACGGCTACTTTCGTCGGCTGACCAACGGCGTCAACAGCCACTTCCTCACCGGCGGCTACGGCGAAATCCGGCAGCTCGTCGACACCGCCGTCCGCTCCGGCGCCTCCGGGGCAGGCAACCACCGCTCCATCAGCGTCGAGAACGCCGACATGGGCCCCGGCTTCCCGAGCTGGAACACCAACAACGGCGCCGACGTGCCCGCCTTCACTCCGCAGCAGATCGAAGCTAACGCCAACATCTGCGCCTGGGCCAACCTCCAGCACGGCATCCCCCTCGTCGCCGCCGACACATCCCGCCCCTCCGCCCGAGGCATCGGCTACCACCGCCTCGGCTGCAACCCGTGGCGCGTGGCTGACGGCGAACTGTGGTCCTCATCCACCGGCAAGGTCTGCCCCGGCAACCGCCGCATCGCGCAGATCCCCCAGATCATCGCCCGCGCACGCCAGATCGTCGCCGAACTCAACGGCGCACCCCCCGCACCAGCGATCCAGGAGGACGACATGGGACACGTCGACAGCATCAGCGTGGACGCACTGAAGGCCATCAAGGAGTTCGTCTGGCGCGACCCGCTGCCCGAGAACCAGGGCGCCGCCATCCTGCGCCTGATCGCCCTCAGCGACGGCATGTCCGCGCTCATTTCCCGCCCCGGTGTCGACGTCGACGAAGCGCAGATCGCCCGCGAACTCGCCCCCCTGCTGAAGCTCCAGATCGCCAGCCTCACCCAGGCCGACCTCGAGGGGATCGCTCAGGTGGTCAATGACGAGTTCGCCCGTCGCCAGGCTTCCTGACCCCGGTGCTGACCGTCATGCCGCGCGACGAAGACCGGCAACTTCTAGCCACCGTCGAAACCGTGCGCTCCTACTGGCCCGGCTGGGACCGCTTCCTCGTCGGCTGGTGCGCCCTGTTCCACATCGCGCTAGCCGCACCCCTAGCGTTCGCGCCCGCCCGGCAGATCATCAACGCCGGCACCGAACCGGTGTTCGAGATCGCATCCCGACAGGTGTGGTCGACGATCTTCCTCGCAGCCGGGCTACTCACCATCGCCGCCCTGCACTGGCAAACCGCGCCGGTCCAGTTCATCACCTGGCTGACAGTGTTCGGCGTCGGCGGCGCATGGCTGACCGCTTTCACGCTGGCAGTCCTCGACGACAGAGGCTCCGCGATCGGGGTCACAGTGTGGCCCTTCCTCTACGGGCCGTGGGCTGTGGCCGGTATCCGTATGGCTCTCGGGAAGCGGTGACCTTTGTGGCTGCACGGGGGATGGGTGTCGGCAGCGGAGGCACCTACGCAGTCCGGGGTATCGGATCAACTGATCATCGTGATCGGCGGTGTCGTCACGGCGGCGATCGTGGCGCTGGGTGGCGTGATGGTGGCCATCGTCAACCGGGGCGGCGGTAAGACCACGGCTTCCCCGCCCGCGCCGACACCGGCCGGCGGCGACCACGAACTGTATGAGCGCACCGCCGTACTAGCGCGTCGGGCCGACGACTCCGACGAACGCTTCGACGTCATCGACAAAGCCCGAGCGTCCGACCGCGACGACCTCGATGACGTTCTCGACTATCTCGACGACAAACACCCGGGGTGGCGGCGCTGATGCCTGACGGTCGACGCCGCTCCCGGGAGGGCTGGGCCGACTCGATGGAGTCCGGGCCGCCCGAAGCACCGGCCCACGTGCACCGCCTGCCGGGTTCCGTGCGTGCCGCCCTCGCTGGCCTCGCCGTTGTTTCTCTCCTGCTGCTTGTGGCGGTGAGCCTGATGGCGATCTCCGTCTATCAGGCCGACCAGTACGTGCAGGGCCGTGGCGAGTACCGAGACGCCGAAGCCCAGCGCATGGAGCAATACATCGGCCAGGTGGTGTGCGACATCCTCGCCGAATTTCCGGCCGGGGATGCGCGCGCTGACCGTCTACGTGGCCGCTACGACTGCCCCATTCCCGCCGACCCGCCTTTATGACCCGCAGATAAACCCCGCTAAACCCGATAAAGGAGCCCCCATGTCCAAGTGGTCTGACGCAACCGAGCCTGCCCGCATCCGAGCCGTCGTCACCGCGATCGTCGGTCTCGCCGCAGCCCTCGGTCTCACCCTGCCCATCGACCTGCCCGGTGCCGCCGAGGTGCTGATCCCGGTGCTTGCGTTCGTGCTGCCGCTGATCCAGGGCGAGACCACGCGCGCCGTCGTGTCGCCCGCCAAGCACGTCGTCACCCCGCAGACGCCTGGCTTCCCCGACCACGCCGCCTGACCCTCCCCCACCCCGCCCGTCACACCTAGCTCGAGGAGACCCTGGTGGCCCTGCCCCCTGGCATCACCCCCAAGACCGTCACTGTCGGCATCGCCTCGTTCTTCGACGGGTCGCTGGCGGAAGGCACGGCCACCATCACCGCCCCGGTGAACGTGGTGCACACCCCCAGTAACCGGCCAATCTTCTCGTCGCAGATGTCGCACCGGTTCGTGGACGGGGAGACGTCGTTCAACCTGGCACCGACGGACGCACCGGGACTGAACCGGGTCGACTGGACGTACAAGCTGAACGTGGTCATCTCGGGCGCCCTCGTGCAGCCGGACCCCGTCTACTTCACCCTGCCAGCGGCCGGCCCGGACATCATCGACCTGGACTCCCTCGTCACGGTGCCGTCGTCTGCTGGCATCCCCATCTCGGCGACCGTGGTGACCAGCGTCAATGGGCAGATCGGCGACGTCACCGTGGCAGGTGGCGACGGTTCCCCCACCGGTGGTGCTGGTGGCGCCCTGTCCGGCACCTACCCCGATCCGGGCCTGAACTCGGGCGCGGTGGACGAACTCGTGGCGGGCCGTATCGCCGACGACACCAGCGACATTGCGGGCGCGCTTAGGGGGGCCTTCGCGCACCTCGACGACGAGGGCGTGCTGGTCATCGGAGACGAGCCGGTCGGCGGGAGTGGCGGGGGCGGGGCGGCCACCACGAGCGCCAGCGACCTGACGTCCGGCACGCTGGCCCCGGCGCGCATCGCAGACGGGTCGCTGCCCTTCACCAAGATGACCGGCACCCTGTCCGACGGGCAGATCCCGGCCGGCATCGCCCGCGACACCGAGGTCGCGTCCGCCGTGGCTGCGCTGGTCGCCTCTGCCCCCGGCACTCTGGACACCCTCGACGAGCTGGCGGCTGCTCTGGGCGACGACGCCAACTTCGCCGCCAGCACGGCCACCGCGATCGCGAACGCGAAGGCGCGCGCGAACCACACCGGCACGCAGGCCATCTCCACCGTCACCGGGCTCCAGACCGCGCTCGACGGCAAGCTCGACGTCGACGACATCACGCCGGCGACGGCGGCCGACGTCGCGTTCACGCCGACCGGCAACATCGGGGCGACCAACGTGCAGGCCGCCATCGCCGAGGTCGCCGCCGAAGCGTCGGGCAGCGGTGGCGGCGGTATCGACGCGGGCTACGCCGCCAACCAGCAGATCCTGTCGAAGGTCAACCGGGCGCTGCGCAACCGCATCGCGCCGAACACCGGCGTCGCCATCGAGCAGCCCACCGCCGGGGTCTACAACCTGTGGCAGCGCATCACCGCCGGTCAGTGGCTGCGCGCCACCCTGGGCACCCGCACGAACACCAACGGCGGGGTCAGTCACCTGATCACCGAGCTGCGCCTGGCGACCCCGGTCGTCGGGGTCAACGACAACGACGCCGCGATCACCTACACCGGCACCTGGACGCAGGGCACCAACGCCGGCGCCTACGGCGGCGACTACCGCTACGGCGCCACTGCAGGCGCGACCGCGTCGTACACGACCCCGGCCGCCACCACCCGGGTCGGCGCGAAGATCGGCGCCATCTCCAACGGCGGCCTGTTCTCCGTGAAGATCAACGGCGACCCCACCCGCGCCCGGATGCTGCCCACCGCGCAGGACATGGTCGAGCGCGGCCTGTACCCGAACACGATCCTGATCGCCAACGGCGGCACCCTCGCCCCCACCGACCGCGTCATGGACGGCTTCGGCACCGGCGCCTGGGACTACACCTACCTGTGGGCCGACGACCTACCCCCGGCCGCGCACACCCTGCTGCTCACCACCACCGGCTACCAGCGGGCCGCCGCAACCGGGTTCCGCGGCTACTTCTCCGCGTTCATCCACGGGCAGGCGCAGTCCATCGGCGCCGCAGGCACGATCGCCCCCGTCCTCATGCAGATCGACCCCGGCGCGGGCACGTCCGCCTTCGAGTACGCCATCGCCGGTCGACCCGCATCAGAGGCCAGCAGCTCCGCGGACGCCTTCTTCGGCACCGTCCACGACAACGAGGCCGAGACGTCGCTGACCGTGCGGGTGGACGGCGCGACCGTCACCCCGACGGTCGGCGCGGCCCCGGTTGTCCCGGTGGAGAGGGCGACCATCACCAAGGTCAGCGAGCTCCGCCATCCCAGCGCCGGGTCGGGCGCCGCCGGCAAGGTCGCCGACGTCACCACCGTCTACACCCTCGACCGCGACGGCTGGCACATCGACGTCGACATCGACTGGACCGTGTCCATGCGCCTGGGCGCGGCCTACGCGATGATGCCCGTCCTCGGCAGCACCGCCACCTCCGGGCAGAGCGGCCTTCGCGGCATCGCCTTCGACCGGGCCGACGTCCTGGAGAACGCGGCCGGACCGTTCCGCTTCACCGGCGGCTCGGACGCCTACTTCGGGTCCAGCAAGTCCGCCGCCGCCTGGATGTGGCAGTCCACGGGTCCCATCGTTGCCGCCCTCTACATCGAGGACGTCGCCGCGTTCACCGACGACTGGGTCAACTCGGCCGGCTACTTCACCTCCGTGCAGGACCGCCTGGGCACCGTCGTGAAGACGTACATCTCCCGCATCGGCTCCGGCGGCATCAACACCTTCGAGATCACCCAGCCCGGCGACAACTGGACGTGGCGAGCCCACTACCTCGTCGGCTACAAGCGCGAGGGCGCCGACGCGGTGTTCTCCGGATGACACCCCGACTGGCCAAGGTCGGCGGGCAGGTCGTCGACCTGCTCGGCAACGCGGGCGCCGCGGCGACCATCACCAAGCAGGGCAACTTCCAGTCCTACGCGGCGAACCCCTACTCGGCCTACACCGGAATGTGGGGCCACTACCGCAGCGAACTGCTCGTCGCCGAGTCGTCGATGACCGTGACCCCCAGCACCTTCCCCGCCGGCACGGTGTTCAACTGGGACGTGACCCCCGCCCCGGACTGGGGCGGCGTCAACGGCTACCTGCACCTGGACTACGGCAACTACGACTGGTCGCCCGGAACGATCACCCCCAGGCAGGTCAAGAACATCACCGACCTCACCCTCGACGTCGGCTGGACCTACCAGGGCGACCCGTCCTCGGGGCTGCTCAGCGAGCTGTGGCTGTCCTCCCAGGCCGCACCGTCCGGCCAGTTCCCCAAGATCCGGGAGATCGGGTTCTTCCCGAAGTTCTCCCCCGGCGCACAGGCCTTCGTCGCCAGCCTGCCCAACGTCAGCACCGGCTCCTTCGTCGACTCCGCGGGGCTCACCTGGAACGTGAAGAAGTCCGCCATCTACTACATCGCCTACCGGCCCGGCTACGCCGACTTCCAGGGGGTCCTGCCCTATCTCGACTACCTGGAGTTCCTCCAGGCGGCCGGGGAGATCACCGGCGACGAGTGGTACAACGGCGTCGCGTTCGGCGTCGAACCGTTCTCCGGCGCGGGCAGCATGACCATCACCGAGTTCGCGCCCACCTACTCCGGCGTCTGACCGGGCGCGCGTAGGGGGCGCTAACAGCTACCCCCGCACCACCGCGAGACCCCGGCCCCCGTCTGCTCACTCGAGCAGGCGGGGGCCGCTCTTCGCGTTGTGGGGCAGTTACGCGGTCGAGTCCCTGAACTCCGGGTGCTGGCCAGCCATGTGGCGATGCAGGTTTTGGAACG
>Ga0210040_10002009_pt1 | contig 29498 bp, 34 predicted proteins | sample CryGeyCG12114_NA_FD_185462 | JGI IMG/M metagenome (GOLD analysis project Ga0210040, IMG submission 185462) | Groundwater microbial communities from aquifer - Crystal Geyser CG19_WC_8/21/14_NA (SPAdes) (version 2) | ecosystem: Environmental > Aquatic > Deep subsurface > Groundwater | place: USA...
CCCCTCGGCGGCAAGCGCCCGCCGGCGCTTGTCGAGCAGCGCCATCAGCGCGCCCTCACCCGCCAGCTCCATCCGGTCGACCACGATCTGGTACTTGGACCGGCCGGGATAGGTCGTCATCTTGCCGGTAGCGATCACCTCCGCCCCGTCTTCGGGCCGGAAGGCGAGGCCCACTGCAGAGGTGCGCCACACCACCGCGTCGATGCAGGCGCTGTCGTCCTTGAGCGTGAAATAGCAATGGCCGGAGCTGTGCCGCTTCCAGCCGCTGATCTCGCCGCGTACCCGGACCCGGCCGAAGCCGCTCTCCACCGCGCGCTTCACCGCGCCGGCGAGTTCGCCAACGGTGAGCGGCGGCGAATTGTCGCCGGGAAAAGGCTGGGCTAGGAGGCCGGACGTGGCGGGTTCCATCGACATTCTACTGCTGGGGTCGGGCGGGCGCGAAGATGCGCTAGCCTGGGCCATGCGGCAATCGCCTTCATGCGGCAAGCTGCTCGCGGCGCCGGGCAACCCCGGAATTGCGCGCTGGGCCGAGTGCTTGGCGATCGATCCCACTAACCCGCAGGCCGTCGTGGCGCTGGCCCAGGAGCAGGGGATCGGCCTGGTCGTGGTCGGCCCCGAGGCCCCGCTCGTCGCCGGCGTTGCCGATTCCTGCAACGCGGCTGGGATCCCGGTGTTCGGACCCAGCGCTGCCGCTGCCGAACTGGAAGGCAGCAAAGGCTTTACCAAGGACCTGTGCGCGGCCGAGGGCATCCCCACCGCCGCCTATATCCGCACGGAGCGGATGGACGAAGCGCTGGCCGCGCTCGACCGCTTCGGCGTGCCGGTGGTGGTCAAGGCCGATGGCCTCGCCGCGGGCAAGGGCGTGACGGTCGCCGCCACCCGCGCCGAAGCCGAAGCTGCGATCCGCGCCGCCGGCGACGGTCCGCTGGTGATCGAAGAGTTTCTCGCGGGTGAGGAAGCCAGCCTGTTCGCGCTGGTCGACGGCGAGCTCGCAGTTCCGCTGGCCTCCGCCCAGGACCACAAGCGGGTCGGCGAAGCGGATACCGGCCCCAACACCGGCGGCATGGGCGCCTACTCCCCCGCCCGCGTGCTTACCCCCGAGCTCGAGGCCCGGGCAATGGACGAGATCGTCCGCCCGACCGCCCGCGCCATGGCGGCGCGCAGAACGCCATTCAGCGGCGTGCTTTACGCTGGCCTGATGCTGACCGCCGACGGCCCCAAGCTGATCGAATATAACGTCCGCTTCGGCGATCCGGAGTGCGAGGCCATCATGGCCCGCCTCGACGAGGACGTCGCCGCCCTGTTCCACGCCGTTGCTTGCCGCCGCCTCGGCGAGATCGACCCGCCCCGGCTCAAGCCCGACGTCAGCATGACGGTCGTGGTCGCGGCCGAAGGTTATCCCGGCACCCCGCGCAAGGGCGGCCCCATCAACGGCATCGAAGTGGCCGAGCGGGTGGAGGGCGTCACCGTCTTCCAGGCCGGCACCGCCCGCCATGGCTCCGGTACCCTGCTCGCCGCCGGCGGCCGCGTGCTGGCGGTGACGGCGCTTGGGGGCACGCTCGCCCAGGCCCGGGCGCGCGCCTATCGCGCGGTCGATGCGATCGACTATGCCGACGGCTTCTGCCGGCGCGACATCGGCTGGCGCGAACTGGCGCGGGAGGAAGCATGACCAGTCGGCAACTACTGTTGCTCGGCGCGCTCGCCACGCTGGGCGCAACCGAGATCTACCACGGCCTCCTTGGCGGCGGCGGCGAGGTCCAGCGGCAGGTCGAGGGCCAGGCCCGCAAGGTGCTCGACATCAACGAGATGACCCAGGTGCAGGCGCACCTCGCCCAGCGGCCATTGAGCCGGACCCTGATCCTGTCCGGCCCGGCCGACGACTTCCAACGCTCAGAACTGGTGCGCGTCCTGGGCGACCTACCCGGCGTGGCGCGGGTCGAGTGGGACCCGGCCAGCCTGCCGGTCGAGTCCTCGGTCGCTCCCGCCCCGGCCACGGTGAACCAATGATCCCGCTGTTCGTCGAGGCGGCATTGCTGGGCTTGGCCGGCTACGCCGTCGGTCTCGCCATCGCCTGGCTCACCTATTTGCATATCCGTTATCAATCACGAGGTTGGAATGAGTGAATTGTGGTTGGCCTATTGGCCAATAATCCTGGTCGCGGTCGCGATCGGACTGGTCACCGGCATCCTGATCTTCCGCCCGCGCCAGCGGGTGACGCTGACCAAGGACGAAGGTCCGGTCCGCGCCCACATGATGCAGTCTTCGCAGCCCTCGGCCACGCTCGACCGGCACCATGAGGTGCCCGCCCGCACCGACAGCGACGGTGGCGGCGAGGGCGAAGGCGTGGTCGACGAAGTCGCCGCCGCCACCAGCGACGTGATCGGCCAGGTGCTCGGCACTCACGTCCACTCCAACCTGCCCGGCAGCCAGGGCGTCCCAGACGACCTGCAGCGGATGAAGGGCGTCGGCCCCAAGCTCGCCGCCCTGCTGAACAGCCGCGGCCTGCTGCGCTACGAACAGATCGCCGCGCTCGGCCCGGACGAGGTCGAGCGGCTCGATGCCGAGCTCGGCGCCTTCAAGGGCCGCCTCACCCGCGACCGGATCGTGGAGCAGGCCGGATATCTCGCCCGCAAGGACCAGGCCGGCTACGAAGCGGCGTTCGGCAGGCTCTAGGCCGCTTCCTCGCGGCGGCGCTTCGTCCGCGCGGCGAGCAACTTGTCGATCTTGCGCCCGTCCATGTCGACGATCTCGAACTGCCAGCCGTCATGGGTGAAGTGTTCGCCCGTGACCGGCAGGTGCTTGAGGATCGACAGGGCGAAGCCGGCCACGGTGGTATAGTCGCGCTCGGCCGGCATGTTCATGCCTAGCCGGTCCTCCAGCAGGTCGGCGTTGGCGGCACCGGAGACCAGCCAGCTACCGTCCTCCCGCTCGACCAGCGGCGGGTCGTCGTCCTCCACGTCGCTGCGGAACGCGCCGGCCAGCGCCGCCAGGATCGAGCCGGGCGTGACGATGCCGTCCAGGTGCCCGTATTCGTCGTGCACCAGCGCCAGCGGCACCTCGGCCGAGCGCAGCACGTTCAGCGCATCCATCGCGTCCATCACGTCGGGGATGACCGGCGCCTTGCGGGCAAGTTGCCTCAGGTCGAGCGAGCGCCCGTCCATCACCGCATCGAGCAGGTCGCGGGTCTGGAGCACCCCGACGATGTTCTCGACCGAGCCCTCGGCGACCGGGATGCGACTGTGCGGAGTCTCCCGCAGCGAGGCGCGCAGCTGCTCAGGGCTGCAGCCGAGGTCCAGCCAGTCGATCTCCGTCCGGGGCGTCATCACCTCGCGGACGGGGCGATCGGCCAGCCGGACGATGCCGCTGATGATCGCCCGCTCGCTTTCCTCCAGCACGCCGGCGCTCTGCGCCTCGGCCACCACCAAGTGCAGCTCCTCCGCGGTGACCTGGTTCTCGGCCTCCCGCTTCAGGCCCAGCATGGCGAAGATGGCGGCGCTGCTCTTGTCCAGCAGCCATACGAACGGCGCGGTGGCCTTGCTCAGCCACAACATCGGTCGCGCCATGAAGACGGCGATCGGCTCCGCGCTGCGCAGCGCGAACTGCTTGGGCACCAGCTCGCCGATGATCAGCGACAGAAAGGTGGTGACGGCGATCACCAGGCCGAAGCCCAATTGGTGCGACAGGTCGGGCGCGACCCCGGCCAGTGCCAGCCGCTGCGCCACCGGCTCGCCCAGGCTGGCGCCCGAATAAGCGCCGGTCAGGATGCCGACCAGCGTGATCCCGATCTGAACGGTCGACAGGAACCGCCCGGGATCTGCCGCCAGCGTCAGCGCCGTCCGCGCTCCGCCGCTGCCCGCCTTGGCCAGTCCCTTGAGGCGCGCCTCGCGGGCGGACACGATCGCCAGCTCGCTCATCGACAGAACGCCGTTGAGGGCGATCAGCGCAAGGATCAGGATCAGGTCGAGCCAGGGAAATGGGAGCAGATGGTCGTTCATGGAAGCGCCGTCTCATAGCGGGCGCCGAGCCGTCCTGCCAAGCTCAGCGCCTCGCCTGGAAGAATGCGCGCAACTGTTCGGCCGCTTCCGCTTCCCCGATCCCGCCCAGCACGTCCGGGCGATGATGGCAGGTCGGCTGCGCGAAGATGCGTGCCCCATGCACCACGCCGCCACCCTTCGGGTCCTCCGCCGCGAACCGCAGCGCATCCAGCCGGGCGAGCGCGATCGCCGCCGCGCACATCGCGCACGGCTCCAGGCTCACCCACAGGGTGCAGCCATCCAGCCGCGATGTCCCGAGCGCCTCCGCGGCGCGGCGAATGGCAAGGATCTCGGCATGCGCGGTGGGATCAAGCGTGGTCCGCATGGCATTGCGCGCCTCCGCCACGACCTCTCCGCCCCGCGTCACCACCGCGCCGACCGGCACTTCGCCCGCCTCCGCGCCTTCGGCAGCGAGGTCCAGTGCGCGGCGCATGGGCGGGGGCAGCGGGAAGGCCATCCGCCACTGGTAACCGGGCCGTGGCCGAGATGTTACCGTTCGGTCGCGTTGCTGTCGGCCACGCCGCTCTGCTGGGCCGGGGCTGGCTGCTGGTCCGGCGCTGGCTGCGCACTTGCGGACGGCTGGGTGGCGGTCGGCGCCTGCTGGGCACCACCACCGGCCGGACGGACCTCCAGCCGGGGCACGGGCACGGTCGCCTGGCCGGTCCCGATCGCGATCTTGCCGGCTTCCACTTGCAGCTTGGGCGGCTGCCCACCCTTGACCTTGAGCTTGCCGTCCTCCGACGCCACCGTCGGCGCTTGCGCCGGCTGGACGGCGTTGAGGTTGAGCAGCCCGGTCGCGAAGGCGCCGATTGCGAGGACGATGACCAGAATGAGAATAAGCAGGATGCCGCGCATGGCCGATAAGTCCTTCGCTTTAGCTTCGTGTCGCACCCTCAACGTTCCCATGTCCCGGCGGTTGCGCGGTTGACGTTGGCGGCCTGCCCCTGTATCGGCCCGCGCTGATCCGGCGTCCTCTGTGGGCGCCTGCTTCATTTTATTGGGATAGCTATCAATGTCGCGCGTTTGCGAGCTGACCGGCAAGGGCCGGCAGGTGGGCAACAATGTTTCCCACGCCAACAACAAGACCAAGCGGACCTTCCTGCCGAACCTGCAGAACGTCACGCTGATCAGCGATTCGCTGGGCAAGAGCGTCAAGCTGCGCGTCTCGACCCATGGGCTGCGCTCGGTCGAGCATGTCGGCGGCCTCGACAACTGGCTGCTGAAGACCAGCGAAGACAAGCTCGGGCCGACCGCCCGCAAGCTGAAGCGCGAACTGAAGAAGTCGCAGGTCGAAGCGGCCTAACGCCCGCCTGCTCGTCCGCTTCCAGGCGGCGCCGGCAGTTCCATCTCCAGCAGCAGCGTTCGCCGCCAGCCATCGCTGTCGGTGACCGCCCACAATCGGGTGCGGCCGTTCGGCAGCGGCTCGGCCGCGAGTCCCTCCACATTGTCCAGCCACCCAAGCGGCAGCGTCGCGAACGGCCGAAGGCGATATCCGGCACCGGCCGGCTCCAGCCAAGCGAGCCGGTTGACGATGCCCCAGTCCACCTCCCGCACCGCGACCACGACGCGCCCATCGGGCAGGCGCACGGCGTCGGCAATGCCGCCGCTTACGCCCACCAACGGACGCAGGCGCAATCCGGCGGACGTAAGCTCCAGCACAGTGCGGCCGTTCTCCGGCAGCAGCAGCCAGCGACCTTCCGCCGTGCGGACGATGGCCTCGACGCCCGTGTTCACCGGCCAGCCGAACCGCCGCAGCGACTCCAGCTGGTACCCCGACCGCCAGTCGCGCGCAAAGTGCCACAGGCTGTGCCGGAATTCGAAGGTCACCCACCAGCCGTCAGGCGTCGCCGCCAGCGCCTCGCTGTCCCGGTTCTTCTTGTAATTGGCCGGCCCGGGACCCGCAGGCAGGTCGCTGAACCGACCAACTGAACCGGCTCCGGGCCGCGGCAGCTCCACCACCCAGCCCGAATCGGCCAGGGCCAGCAATCCGCCCGGCCGCAGCACCAGCGCGGACAGCCCCGCAAGTCGGGGATCGTCCGCTCCCACTTTCCACGCGCGGATGATCCGCACGCCGCCGCCGGCAGCTTGCGGCAGCCGAATGGGCGCATATCGAATTGCGGCCAGGCGTGGCGGCAACAGCTCGCGGTCCGGGGCCCGCCCGCGCGAGTCCTTCCCTAGCAGCACAAGGCAAAACGCGACCAACAGAAAGAGGGCCAGCTTCCTGAACCATCGCTGGCCGCTGCGTTCAGCCTTGTTCAACCGCGAACCGAGCATAAGCCCTCCAGCGGACGGGATTTCTTCCCCTGTCATCCTGTCACGCCGCCGGCCACGGCGGGGTACGAGTTCCCTCGCGTCGCTTGTCGAGGGCGGGTCCGGTACCGGTTGTGTATCGTGCCGGACCCATCCCTTTCTCGACTCACGCCTGCTCGAACAAGGCGGCAAGCTGCTCCACCAGTGCCCCGCCCAGCTGCTCGGCATCCATGATAGTCACTGCGCGACGGTAATAGCGCGTCACGTCGTGGCCGATGCCGATCGCCGCCAGCTCCACCGGGGAGCGGCTCTCGATATAGCCGATCACCTGCCGCAGGTGCTTCTCAAGGTAGGCGCCACCATTGGCGCTCGCGGTCGAATCGTCGACCGGCGCGCCGTCGCTGATCACCATCAGGATGCGCCGTTCCTCCGGTCTGGCGATCAGCCGGCCGTGCGCCCACAGCAGCGCCTCGCCGTCGATATTCTCCTTCAGCAACCCTTCGCGCATCATCAGCCCGAGGTTGCGCCGCGCATGGCGGTAGGGCTCGTCCGCCCGCTTGTAGACGATGTGCCGCAGGTCGTTGAGCCGCCCCGGATTGGGCGGCCGGCCCTCGCTCAGCCACGCCTCGCGACTTTGACCGCCCTTCCACGCGCGGGTGGTGAAGCCCAGCACCTCGGTTGCCACCCCGCACCGCTCCAGCGTCCGCGCCAGTATGTCGGCACTGATCGCGGCGATGCTGATCGGCCGCCCGCGCATCGACCCGCTGTTGTCGATCAGCAGGGTCACCACCGTGTCCTTGAACTCGGTCTCGCGCTCGATCTTGTAGCTCAGCGAGTGCGCGGGCGAGACCACCACCCGCGCTAGCCGGGCAGCATCGAGCAGCCCTTCCTCCTGGTCGAAGTCCCAGCTCCGCGCCTGCTGCGCCATCAATCGCCGCTGCAACCGGTTGGCGAGCCGCGTCACCACGCTCGACAGCGAGCCCATCTGCCCGTCGAGATAGGCGCGCAGGCGATTGAGCTCCTCCTCGTCGCACAGGTCGTCGGCCTCGACCACTTCGTCGAACCGCGTCGTAAAGGCGCGATAGTCGCCGGCCAGCTCGGGTTCGGACTGACGACGGTTCGGCCGCGGCACGCTGCTCTCGTCGCCTTCCTCGCCTGGCATGGACTCGCTGTCGTCCATGTCCTCGGCGGAGACGTCCTCGTCCTCGCTTTCCTGTTCCTCCTGCTCGGCGCGTTGCTCCATCTCGCCGGCGGACGGCGTCTGGTCGCTATCCTGGTCCGAGCTGTCGTCGTCGCCCGCGTCCTCGCCTTCGTCCTCGTCGCCACCCTCGTCGGGCTGTTCGTCCAACGGCTCCTCGGCGGGCGCAAGGTCGAGGTCCTCCAGCAGCTTGCGGGCCAGCGCGGCAAAAGCGGCCTGGTCGTCCAGCGCCAGCGCCAGCGTATCAAGGTCGCCGCCTGCCCGCTCTTCGATCCACTCGCGCACGAGGTCGAGACCAGCTGCTGCCGCCTCCGGCGGCGACGCGCCGGTCAGCCGCTCGCGCGCCAGCAGGCCGAGCGCGGTCGCCAGCGGCACTTCCTCCGCGCTGCGTGCCCGCGTGATCGCATCGCCGCGCACCCGGCCTTCGGTCAGCGCCGCCAGATTGTCGCGCACGCCCGGCATGGTGCGCGCACCAAGCGCCTCGATCCGCGCGCCCTCCAATGCGTCGAACACCGCCCGTGCTTCCGGATCGGCCGGCGCCTGGCCGTCGTGCAGTCGCCCGTCGTGATGCCGCAGCCTCAACGCCACCGCATCGGCCCCGCCCCGCGCCTCCGCGACCAGCCGTGGGCTCAGCCCCGGTCCGGGCGAGATCACTCGCGCCAGCTTGCCGCCGGTAGCGCCGCTCTCGGAGGCGAACGCAACCTCCACCTCTTGGTCGCGGGAAATGGCGCGGGCCGTGCCGGCGAGCACGCGGCGGAACTGATCAAGAGGGGAGGTTTCCACCATCCCGGTCGCTCTAAAGGGACAGGCCTGCCAAGGCAAAGCGTCCCTTAGGTAACGCCAAACCGGGCATGAAAAACAAAGTGCATTCATATGGTTAATAAGAGATTGACACTCCGTTGCCGCCGAGGCAGCTTCCGCCGCCTTGCGCCTCCATCGGGCAAGAATCTGGGCTTCAGCGGTCGTTGAAAGAGGTACGAGTAGATGTGCTACATTTGTGAGAAATACGGTTTGGAGGGAATCCACGGCGTTCAGAAGGTCGGAGCGAATCTCGCCCAGGGCAGCGCGCTCGATTACAACCTCGATAAGCTCTACCAGCTTGGCTACAAGACTTACGCGGGCAAGCCGATCCTCGATCAGGCGGGCGTGATCAGCCACATCGACTCGGGCCAGACGCTCAAGGCGCCGAATGGAGTGATCACTTACACCTTCCTCGACCTCGACCACCTCACCGGCCTGTACAACAATCCCAAGTACGGATTTGAGTCAGGTCTTGGCTTGTCGTCGTTCTCCGATGAACAGCGGGCGGAAGCGCGTCAGTCCATCCAGTTCTGGGACGATCTCGTCCCCCAGACCTTCAAGGAGACGAACGGGCTCGGCGCCGACATCCAGTTCTCCAACTCGGTCGATCCCGCGCAGGCCTATGCTTACTACCCGGGCAAGCAGGGCTGGAAGTTCCAGAGCGACGTGTTCATCCACGATCCCGCGACCAACTGGACTAACAATTGGTTCACCAACGGCGGCTACGGCAGCACCACGCTGACCCACGAAATTGGCCACACGCTCGGCTTGAGCCATCCTGGCGATTATAATTACAGCGACGACAACGACGGTGACGGACAGCCCGACCCGATTACCTACGCCAACGATGCGTTCTATGCGCAGGACAGCACCCAGTACACGATCATGTCCTATTTCGACGCGTCCGAGACTGGCGCGCGGATCGTCAATTGGAATTCGCTGCTGTTCAGCAATGCGCAGACGCCGCTGCTGCACGACATCCTGACCATTCAGTCGAAATATGGCGCTGATCCGACCACTCGTGCAGGCAACACGACCTACGGCTTCAACAGCAATGCCGGTAACGAAGTCTACGACTTCAACAAGAACCCCTACCCGTACCTGGCGGTATATGACGCCGGTGGCGTCGACACGATCGACCTGTCGGGCTTCAATGTTTCGCAGTTCGTTGATCTGCGGCCCGGTTCGTTCAGCTCGATCGGCGGCGGGGCGCCAAATCCGGCGGCTGCTCAAGCCGAGCTGGACAACCTCACCCGCATCTCGGGCGAGGATTGGGGCGACTTCGACGCCGCGCTGACCCAGTCGATCATGAACAGCTACATGGCCGGGAATGCCACGCGCATTGCCAATGATCTGGCGATCTATGGTGAAGGCGCCGTGTCGGGTATCACCACGTCCGAGTACCAGAACTTCGCGATCGCCTATAACACTGTCATCGAGAACGCGACCGGCGGTTCGGCTCGCGATCTCCTGATCGGCAACGACGTCAGCAACGTGCTGAAGGGCCTTGGTGGCGACGACGTGCTGCGTGGCCTAGCCGGCAACGATACGCTGGACGGCGGCGCAGGCAACGACGTTCTAACGGGCGGCGCAGGTAATGATACGTTGATCGGCGGCGCCGGTAACGACACCTTCGTGTTCGCGAATGACCGCTCGACCGACACGATCGCTGACTTCCAGACCGGGTTCGACAAGATCGATCTGAGCGCCGTGGCCGGCGCGACGGCGGCTTACGTCTCGTACAATGCCAAGACGCACCAGGTTCAGATCGACACCGACCACAATGGTGCTGCCGACCTGTTCATCAACTCCGCTTCGACGGTGAACACCGGCGACTACATCTTCCACGCTTAAGCGCGGATCGTGCAGCAAGGGGGCGCCGCGGGACAACCGCGGCGCCCTTTTTGCTGTCAGGCCTTGCCGGCGACGCTTTCCGGCAGGTCCTTGCCGAACACCCGTTGGTACATCTCGGCGATCAGCGCCCGTTCCGCCTCGTCGCATTTGTTGAGGAAGCTCACCCGGAAAGCGAAGCCGACATCGCCGAAGATCAGCGCGTTCTGCGCCCAGCTGATCACCGTCCGCGGGCTCATCACCGTGGAAATGTCGCCGTTGATGAACGCCTGCCGCGACAGGTCGGCGACCTTGATCATCCGCTCCACGGTCTGCCGGCCGTCCGCTTTGTCATACTCGCCCGACTTAGCGAGCACGATCTGCGCCTCGACCGCAGCGGGCAGGTAGTTCAGCGTCGCCACGATGTTCCAGCGGTCCATCTGGCCCTGGTTGATCGCCTGCGTGCCATGGTACAGCCCGGTCGTATCGCCCAGGCCAATGGTGTTGGTGGTGGCGAACATCCTGAAGAAGGGGTTGGGCCGGATCACCCGGTTCTGGTCGAGCAGGGTCAGCTTGCCCTCGACCTCCAGCACGCGCTGGATCACGAACATCACGTCCGGGCGCCCGGCGTCATATTCGTCGAACACCAGCGCGACCGGGTGCTGCAACGCCCACGGCAGCAGGCCTTCGCGGAACTCCGTCACCTGCTGCCCGTCGCGCAGCACGATGGCGTCGCGCCCGATCAGGTCGATGCGGCTGATGTGCGCGTCCAGGTTGATCCGGATGCACGGCCATTTTAGCCGCGCCGCCACCTGCTCAATGTGGGTCGACTTGCCGGTGCCGTGATAGCCCTGGACCATCACCCGCCGATTGCGCGCAAAGCCGGCGCAGATCGCCAGGGTCGTATCGGGGTCGAACACATAGGCCGGATCAAGGTCCGGCACCCGCTCGTCGGCTTCCGAGAAGGCCGGCACTTCCATGTCGCTGTCGACCCCGAACAGGTCGCGCACCTTGGCCACCTTGTCGGGCGTGCTCATCAGCGTCTCGCCGGAGGGTATCTGCGTTTCATTCGAAATGTCGGCCATTCGGCGCCCTTAGCTGGCCGCGCCCGGTGCCTCAACCTTCGGCGGCAGGGTGAACAGAGTGACGAAACGCCGGGCCAGCGCCTCGTCTCCCTCCACCTGCAGAGTTTCGAACGGGACCCCACCATAGACCACGCCGGCCAGTTGGGTCGGCTCGGCCGTGATGGTCGCCGCGCAAGCAGCCAGCGGCCCCCGCGCCACTTCGATCGAACCGCTGTCCAGTTGAGCGGTGAAGGTCTCCTCACCAAAGCGAAAACCGATCAGTGCGCTGACATGCTTCGCTCGTTTGCGGTCGATCATGGTCCGGAAACTCAGCAGGATCGACACGGCCGACAGCGGCAGCGTCGGGTCGTGCCGCGGCGACCGGGCTGCCCAGCGCCCGAGCGCCTGGACCACCAACTCCGCTTCCCGCCCCCAGTCGGTCGCCTCGTAGACGTCCCGGGCGGCCGGCGGTGGCAGACGCCTTCGGCGGATCAGCCCGCGCGCTTCCAGTTCCTCCAGCCGCTGGGTCAGCACGTTGGCGCTGATCCCCGGCAAGTCGGACCGCAGGTCCGAAAATCGTCGAGCTCCGAGCATCAACTCGCGCAGCACCAGCAGTGCCCAGCGTTCGCCGATCAGCTCCAGCGCATGGGCCGTGCCGCAGGCGTCGTCATAGCCGCGCTTCGGCTCGCTTTGTCGCGACTTGGTTACTTTTTCTAACTGCACAGTTGCAATGTATGACCGAACTGCGCATGCTTCAACCCATCACGATTCGAACGCAGGAGCGACCCATGTCACGCATGATCTTTATCAATCTGCCCGTAACCGACCTCGACCGATCCAAGGCGTTCTACGCTGCATTGGGCGCTCAGAACGAGCCGAAGTTCAGCAACGAAAGTGCGGCGATGATGAAGTTCTCGGACGACATCGCGGTGATGCTCCTCAACCACGACTTCTACCGGACCTTCACCGGCAAGCCGATCGCCGATGCCCATGCGACCAGCCAGGTGCTGCTCTGCGTCAGCTGCGACGGCCGGGCCGAGGTCGACCGCATGGTCGAGGCGGCCGCCGCTCACGGTGGCCAGGCGGACCCCGGCCCGAAGCAGGAGATGGGCGACTTCATGTACGGCCGCAGCTTCGCCGATCCCGACGGCCACCATTGGGAGCCGATGTGGATGGACCCGGCCGCCGCCGAGCAGGGCGCCCACGCACCCGAGTCGATGGAGGCCTGAGCCGTGCCCGTCGACAAGGACGCCGCCGTTCGGATCACCGCCTTCCGGTGGGTACCCGACTTCGCCAGGGGCCGGGTGCGCGACCTCCGCGTCCGCTGGGCGCTGGAGGAAGCCGGCGTGCCCTATGCCGTCCGCAAGCTGGAAGCGATGGGCGAACGCCCCGCCGACTATTTCGCCGAGCAGCCGTGGGGACAGGTGCCGAGCTACCGCGACGACCAGGTGCAGTTGTTCGAATCCGGCGCCATCGTCCTCCATGTCGGCCGCCGCTTCGGCGCCAGCCTGCCGACGGACGAGAACGGCCGCGCGCGGGCGACCGCCTGGGTGATCGCCGCGCTGAACAGCGTCGAGCCGTTCGTCAATCAACTGCCGATCATCGATACCTTCCACCGCGGCGAAGCCTGGACGGTCGAGCGCCGGCCGCAGGTGGTCGAGATGATCGAGAAGCGCCTCGACCGGCTGTCCACCTGGCTCGGTGACAAGGAATGGCTGGAGGACGACTTCTCGGCCGGCGACCTCATCATGGTCGACGTGCTGCGCATCCTCGACAACACCGACCTGCTCGAAGCGTACCCGAACCTGCTCGGCTACCTCCAGCGCGGGATCGCCCGTCCGGCTTTTGGGCGGGCGATGGCTGCCCAGCTCGCCGACTTGGAACCCCAGCCGCAAGGAGCGATGGCATGACCTACATCGATGGCTTCGTCATTCCGGTGAAGACGACCGACCGCCAGGCGTTCATCGACCACGCGCGCAAGATGGACCAGATTCTGATGGATGAGGGCGCACTGCGCATCGTCGAGGCCTGGGCCGATGACGTTCCGGAAGGCAAGCAGACCGACTTCTACCGCTCGGTGGACCGGCAGGACGGGGAAACCGTCTGCTTTTCCTGGATCGAGTGGCCCGACAAGGCGACCCGCGACGCCGCGTTCGCCAAGATGATGCAGGACGCGGAGCTGATGGCCGTGCCCGCCCCGTTTGACGGCAAGCGGATGATCTTCGGCGGCTTCGAACCGGTCGTGGTGCTGGAGAAGGGCAATGGCTGAGGGCCAGGGGAGCTTCGTCTGGTACGAGCTGCTGACCGACGACGTCGCGGCCGCCAAACGCTTCTACGACGCCGTGACCGGTTGGGACATTGAGGCCCAGTCAGGCGTGCCCGGCATGGACTACCGGATGATCCGCCGCTCGGACGGCGGCAACGCCGGCGGCGTGATGGCGATCGACGAAGCCATGCGCAACCACGGCGCCCGGCCGACCTGGCTCGGCTACATCGCGGTTGACGACGTGGACGCCCAGGTCGCCGCCGTGCAGGCGGACGGCGGCACGGTGATGATGCCGGCATGGGACATACCGGGTATCGGCCGTATCGCCATGGTCACCGATCCGCAGGGCGCGCCCTTCTACCTGATGCGTCCGACCCCACCCGCGGACCAGCCGGACGCCACCAGCGACGTCTTCTCGGTCGACCAGGCGCAGCACGTCCGCTGGAACGAGTTGTCCAGCAGCGACGCCGATGCGGCGACGGACTTCTACACCCGCCACTTCGGCTGGACGCAGCAGGGCGAGATGCCGATGGGCGAGCTGGGCAGCTATCGCTTCATCCAGCACGGCGGCATCGGCATCGGCGCGATCATGCCCCGGATGCCGCACGCACCGGTGGGCGGGTGGACCTACTACATCGGCGTCGACGACATCGACCGCGCGACCGCGGCGGTGACCGCCGGCGGCGGACAGATCCTGCACGGCCCACAGCAGATCCCCGGCGGCGAGTACTCGCTGAGCGGCGTCGACCCCCAGGGCGCCGCCTTCGGCCTCGTGGGCCCACGCAAGGGAGCACAAGCATGAGCGACAAATTGACCACCTGCCTGTGGTTCGACCGCGGCGAAGCGCGCAAGGCGGCCGAATTCTACGCTGCGACCTTCCCCGACAGCCACCTCGGCTCGGCCATGCCGGCGCCCGGCGACAACCCGAGCACGCCGGCGGGCGTCCTCGGCCAGCGCTTCGTCGGCCTCAACGGCGGCCCCAACTTCAAGGCCAACGAGGCGGTCAGCTTCATGGTCCTGACCGACAGCCAGGAGGAAACCGACCGCTACTGGGACGCGATCGTCGGAACCGGCGGCCAGGAAAGCGCCTGCGGCTGGTGCAAGGACCGCTGGGGCTTCTCCTGGCAGATCACGCCGCGCGCGCTGCTCCGCGCCAACAGCAATCCCGACCGAACCGCCGCCAAGCGGGCGTTCGAGGCGATGATGACCATGAAGAAGATCGACATCGCGGCCATCGAAGCCGCCGAACGGGGGGAAACCGCCCATGCGTAAGATCCGCGGCAGCGCGTTTCTTTCCCTCGACAACGTCGTGCAGGCGCCGGGCGGCCCGACCGAGGACCCGACCGGCGGCTTCGCTCATGGCGGCTGGCTGCCGCAATTCTTCGACGAGGATGTCGGCGCTGCGATCGACCGCTTCTTCGGCCAGGACTACGACCTCCTGCTCGGCCGCCGGACCTACGACATCTTCGCGGCTTACTGGCCTTATGTCGGTGGGCAGGCGACCGGCATCGGCGAGGTGTTCGACCGCACCGGCAAGGACGACGGCGAGGCCGCCGCCATCGCCATGGGCGAGGCGTTCACCCGCGCGAACAAGTATGTCCTGACCCGCGGCCAGCCGGAGCTCGGCTGGTCCAACAGTCACCGCCTCGGCAGCCTCGACGAGCTCAGACAAGTCAAGGAAGGCAGCGGCCCCGACCTGCTGATCCAGGGCAGCAGCACCATCTACCCCGGCCTCCTCGCGGCCGGCCTGCTCGACGAGCTGACCCTGATGACCTTCCCGGTCGTGCTCGGCGCCGGCAAGCGGCTGTTCGGCGACGGCTCGCCGACGATGGCGCTGCGCATGACCCACCACCAGGTCACCCGCTCGGGCGCGGTGATCGCCACTTACGAGCCAGCCGGCACCGTCGAGCAGGGCTGGGCCGGCCCACAGTCGACCAGCGAACGCGAGGCTGCGCGTCAGCAGGCGATGGCGGAGGGCCGCTGGTGACCCCTTCGACGGAGCTCAGGACAGGCCTCCAACTCTATGGCCACCCATTCAGCAGCTACACCTGGAAGGCGCTGATCCCGCTGTGGGCCGACGGCACCCCGTTCGAATTCCGCTCGGTCGAGCAACATGGCGCCGAGTTCGCTGACCTCGCGCCCTTCGGCCAGTTCCCGCTGCTGGTCGACGATGGCGAGGCTATCGCCGAAAGCTCGATCATTATCGAACATCTGCAACGGCACCACCCGGGGCCGAACCGTTGGATTCCTGACGGCGACGCGGGCCTGCGGGTACGATTCCTGGATCGCGTGTTCGACCAGCGCGTGATGGACAAGGCGACGGTGCCGGTCGGCAACGTGCTTCGCCCCGAGGACCAGCGCGATCCGTATGGCGACGAACAGGCCATGGCCAAGCTGCGCCAGGCCTATGACTGGCTCGAGCGCACCTTGCCCGAGGACGGCTGGGCCGTGGGCGACACGTTCACCATGGCCGACTGCGCCGCTGCCCCGGCCCTGTTCTACGCCGATTGGGTGGAGCGCATCGGCGAACAGCGTCCGCGCCTGCTGGCGTACCGGCAACGCCTCGTGGCCCACCCGGCGGTCTCCCGGGCGATCGAGCAGGCGCGGCCCTTCCGCCACTATTTCCCACTCGGCGCCCCCGACCGCGACTAGGCGAAAGCCGAGGCCTTCTTCAGCGTTTGCCAGGCATCGATCACATTGCGCAGCTTGCCCTCATGACGTCGGTCGCCGCCATTGCGGTCGGGATGGTAGCGCCGGACCAGCTCCGAATAGCGCTGCCGCACCCCGTGCAGCTCGGCATCCTCGCCTAGCCCCAGCACCGACAACGCGCGCGTCTCCTCGCCGGTAAAGCGCGACCGTGCAGGCGCGCCGGCCGGCCGCGCCGCGAACCGCGCCGCGATTGCGTCCAGCGGGTCCTTGAAGTCGCTCCACGCCGGCGCCGGGTCGGCCCCGCCGACGTGGGCAAAGGTGCGGGCACTGCGCTCCCAGCCGGCCATCGGCGCCTGCGCGGCCTCGATCTCCTCCGTACTCATGCCCGCGAAGAAATTGTAGCGCGCATTGTGCTCGCGGACATGGTCCAGGCACAGCCAGAGATATTCGCCCGGACCGTCGAACGTCGGCCGGGTCAGCGGGGCTCGAAACTCACCGGGGTTCGGGCACCCCGGCACCGCGCAATGCGCTGCCGCTCCTTCGACCCGGCCATGGAATTTGGAATTACGGGACGCCACACCTGCCTCTCGACCACGAAGCCGCTTATATAGGCGCCATGAACGCCCCTTTCACCGGCCCGGTCGCACGTGAAATCACCCGCCGCCTCCAGGACGCGCTGCAGCCCAGCCGCCTCGACCTGTCCGACGACAGCGCCCAGCATCACGGCCACGCCGGCCACAACCCGGAGGGCGAGTCGCACTTCAGCTTGGCTATCGAGTCTCCCGCCTTCGCCGGCCTCAACCGCGTCGCGCGCCAGCGGCTGGTCTACAAGGCCTTGGGCGAACTCATGGATGCGCGCGTCCATGCCCTCACCATTCGAGCAGTCGCTCCCGGCGAAGCAGCCTGATATAGCGCAGGGGATGGAAGGTCCCCCGATCCTGCTCGACCTCGCCCCCGTCAGCCATGACCTGGGCGGCTTCAAGGTCCACCGCACCCTGCCGCACAAGCAGCGGACGATGGTCGGACCGTTCATCTTCTTCGACCAGATGGGTCCCGCGCGCCTTGGGCCCGGCGAGGGCATCGACGTCCGCCCCCACCCGCACATCAACCTCGCCACCGTCACCTACCTGTTCGACGGCGCGATCGACCACCGCGACAGCCTGGGCACCGTGCAACGGATCGAGCCGGGCGCCGTCAACCTGATGACCGCGGGCCGCGGCATCGCCCATTCCGAACGCTCGCCGGCCGACCAGCGCAGCGTCGGCCCGACGCTGGACGGCATCCAGACCTGGCTCGCGCTTCCCCAGGCCAGCGAGGAGCAGGACCCCGGCTTCGAACATGTCGCCGCCGACCGCCTGCCGTGGATCGAAGGCGACGGTGTCCGCCTCAACCTCATCATGGGCGAAGCCTATGGCGCCCGCTCGCCGGTGACGCAGCACAGCGCCACCATTTACGCGGCCATCCACCTCGAACCCGGCGCCAGCCTGCAACTGGAACGCGAAGCCGACGAGCGCGCGGTCTACCTGCTCGACGGCGAGGCCAGCGTCGACGGTCACCCGCTCACGCCGCAGCATCTCGTCCTGCTCGCTCCCGGCCACCAGCCGGTACTTCGCTCGATGAGCGGCGCCCGCCTGATGCTGTGCGGCGGCGCCCCGATGGACGGCGAGCGCCTGGTCTGGTGGAATTTCGTCTCCTCCAGCCGCGAGCGCATCAACGAAGCCAAGCGCGCCTGGAAAGCCGGCGAGTTCACCTTGCCCCCGGACGACAAGGGCGAGACCATCCCGCTGCCGGAGATCCCGCTGACCGTAAGCTACCCTTAAGCGGACTAGCACGCATGTCTGCTCTGGGTGGTAAGCGGACATTCGGTTCGCGCTCAATCAACATCAGCTTAGCGCCAAAGCCAGCCATTGCCGCGAATCTATCGGGCCGCTTGTAAGCGGACGTTCCTACTGTTGCGAAAGAGACGGACGCTTCAGAGACAATTAGGCCGACGTTCCGCGTCAGGACCGGCGGTGTCACCGGCTAACCGTCGCGCAGTGGTTGCCTCAGACCTGACACGTTAAGTTCGTTTTAGGCGGAGTGCTGACCAGTCAGCGTCAATCGCGATTTGGCTCACCGTGTCGAGATAGTAGCGTGGCACCAGCGCGCGGATAATGTCTCGGCTTAAATCCAGCGCGAGGGAGGAGCCTAGCTTGGGATAGGCGACCCAAAGTATGGCCGTTTTGCTCGCTTCGGCGAGCATAGTCGGCAGCGCGGCTTCAAGCGCGGCTAAGTGGGGCGCCACAAGGAGCACCACATCAGCTTGTTGTAACTCGATGCGAGCCTCGACGGCACCAACTGCGTGGTTCAAGTCAGGTGAGGCACCAAGAACTGCAAGGTGCCGTCCGTCCTTGACTTGCAGGCGTTCGGCGACGGGTTTGTTCGACATCGAAGGATACCTTAGGTTCGCTAGGAAAGAACAAAGCTGTTGCCCTCGAGATCCGACTTCGAACTAAACGTGCCCCAAGGCTGCCGCGCCGCTAGCCTCTCAGTGCCGTTTCCCCATCGATGCTAGTGCCCGCGCTAGGCCATGTCCCTTCTTCATAAGGCATTCCATCTTGTGCCTCCGAATGTCCGCAATAGGTGGAAAGCGGACACCGCATAAGTCATCCTACCAGATGTTCCTGCCCCGCCTAATTACTGCTTTGACGCTGGCGCTATGCGTCTCGTCCTGCTCGGCCAGTGAGTGTCCGATGCCCGGCAACTGGGTCAGGGCAACTGCGCTCAGGCCCTCACCGGTCCCTTACACCCCCAACCCTGTATTCTATGCGCAAGAGACCAAACCGGGGGTTTGGAGGTGGGAGAACGGAGCCACGGTTACTTACGAGCAGTTGTTGAAGGATGTGGCGGCTGCACGCAGCTTGAACCCGCAACCCTTGCTCCTGTTTAACTTCGCTAAAGATCAGAGTTGCACTCGACTAAATGCGACCCGCACAGCCATTTCGAAGGTGACGGGCTGCTCGAAGGACCATGTTCCCTGCATTGAAGGTAGCCCCGACCAACTTCAGTAGGCGCTTGCGGTCGGCTTGATGTCCGCTTTGGGTGCGAAGCGGACATTGCGCTAGCATCCACGTCACCTATGCTCACCGCGTGACAAGCACAGCGACATTGCTGGAGGACTTCCAAGTGGGCCTTATCGGTCGGCCCGTAACCCATGTGTGGCGCGGGCATGGTTCGGCCATCTTCGTGGAGTTTGGGGAGCTTACTTCCGGAACTCGCCACGATGGAACGTCTGCACAGCCAACTGGTGAGTTCGGTCTCATGATCGGATGGAGTTGGCGGATCGAGGGTCCCTCAACTATCCTATGCGGAAGCTGGAGCGACGAGGAACTCTGGCACCCTACTTTCCAGAAGTTGCTTGGGCAGACGGTTGTCGAGATTTCGACCTTCGGGCGATTGCCTGAGATCGCGGTTTCTCTTTCCGATGGCTTACACATTGCTTCGTTTATGACTTTTGAGGGGGACCCCGACTGGGCGCTCTTCGATCGCAGAGCGGCAAAGGTCCGCACGATCCACAGCCGCCAAGCGAGGGTTTGTGAAGACGCGTAAGTAGAGACTGGCCTGATGTCCGATATGGGTGGAAAGCGGACATTAAGCTCTCTGCTCCAAGGAGTAGATATGGTCAGGCTTCGACTGCAGACTCTGTCGCTTTTGACGTTATTTGTCGGGGTGCCACCAGACGCAACCCAGTGACGCCTCAACAGCACTTCAGGCAGATGTCATCCCTAAACTGATGGCGTGGTCGAGGGCTGGTGGAGAATTCGATCTGGCGAAGGCGCTGCCGTCTGGGACTTACGATCGGCTTTGCATTATTCCGAATACCACTGCCTTGATAGCAGTAGCGTCGTCGGAAGGCTTGAAGGATACCACTCTGATTTCGGCAGATGCATTCCAGAGAATAGAGCAGCTTTGGTCTTAATCGGTAACCGTCAGGCACACGCCGCGCTGGTCAACACAATACAGCTACGGTTTGACGTTCTACAAGTTGGTGAGTGCGTAGCAGCTTCACGCGCTACGCTCCGGTCCAATCCTGAAGAGCATCTATGCGCTCAAACTGCGGACCTTTTCGAGCGTTAGCGCATCGAATGTCCGGAAAGGGTCGATTTCGGACATTAGCTACTTAGCTAACTAAACTTCCTTCTACGGCTGTAGGTGAGAATGCCGTGGTCGTTCGGCTTGGCCGCAAGGCAGAATTGATGGCCTGCATTTGCACTCGGATCGCCAACCGAGATGAAGTCGCACCGCAGCTTTCGCCGACAGAGAAAATGCGAGAGTACAAGGCAGACACTTAGCTCTGCGATCAGCTCTCTCGGTCTGAAGCTCTCGCCGAAACTCGCAGGAAGCAGCCACACTTGCAGTACGCCACGGGTGCGTGCCCGGCGGGCACCTGACTGGCTGGCGGAGACGGAGGGATTCGAACCCTCGGTACGGGAATCCCCCGTACGGCGGTTTAGCAAACCGCTGGTTTCAGCCACTCACCCACGTCTCCGGATGCTCGGGCCGGTGCGGCTTAGCGGAGGGCGGGCGGCGGTTCAACCGCCCGCGTGCGCTCGCGCCCCACAGTGGACAGGTTCGTCGCGGCAGGTCGATTGCACGACACAGCTTCTGTGTCGCCTTGCCGACAATAAGGTGATGCTAAGTCCTTATAATGTAAGCTATTGCGGACGGTCGGAACGTTGGCGTAATACTTGGGGCGGGAGGGGCGTTTTCGGTCGCGGCCCCGCTTGCCTGTTGGTTGGGAAGGGACGCATGCACTTGCCAGTGGACAGCTTGCCAACGGGTTCACTGGACGCTGCCTTTGCAGGCAACCGGCTGCTCGCCACCCTGTCGCCGAGCGAACGCGAGCTGTTGGGCCCGCATATGACCATGGTTCGCCTGGAACCCGGCGACGCCGTGCTGACGGCCGGCGGGCTGGTCGAGCAGTCCCTGTTCCCGTTCGACGGCTTGATGGTGTCGATGATCGTCGAGCTGTCCGGAGGCCGCTCGGTCGAGGTGGCCTCCATCGGCAAGGAAGGGGCGGTGGGTGGGGTAGTCAGTGCCGGTGCCGCTCCGGCGTTCACCAACGGCGTGGTGCAGATCGCCGGCTCGGCCGCGGCCGTGCCGATGGGCGTGCTCCAGGCGGCCAAGCAGGCCAGCCCCCACCTGCAGCACTTGTTCTGCCGTTATGCGGACGCCTTGCTGGCGCAGGTCATGCAGTCGGTCGCCTGCAACAGCTTCCACCCGATCGAGGCGCGGTCCGCCCGCTGGCTGCTCCACGCGCAGGACCGGGTCGGGGGTGATCGCTTGGCCTTGACCCAGGAAAGCCTCGCCGGCCTGCTCGGTGTTCAGCGGACGACGGTCAACGCCGTCGCCCGCGTCCTGCAGGAACAGGGCCTGATCGCCAACCGCCGCGGGGCGATCCAGGTGGTCGACCGCGATGGCCTCGAGCAGGCGGCTTGCGAATGCTATGCCAAAGTCGAAGGTCACTTCAGCGCCATTCTCGGCCCCGACGGACGCGGCCGGACCGAGCCGAGCGCCGACTAGGCCAACCGCCAGCCAAGCCGCTCGCCGGCGTGAAATGGTACCAACGTCGACCCGGCGGCCGGCACCTGTTCAGCCACAATTACTTCCGCCCGTTCGAGCCGAATCGTGCCCTCGTTCAGCGGCAGGCCGTAGAAACTAGCGCCATGCTCCGATGCGAACGCCTCGAACCGGTCCAGCGCCCCTTCCTCCTCGAACACCGCAAGATAACTTTCGAGCGCATGCGGCGCGTTGAAGATGCCCGCGCAACCGCAGCCGGATTCCTTGGCCTCGCGCAGGTGGGGTGCGCTGTCGGTACCCAGGAAGAACTTGGGGCTGCCCGACACCGCTGCCGCCCGCACCGCGAGCCGGTGCCGCTCCCGTTTCAGCACCGGCAGGCAATAAGCGTGCGGGCGCAGGCCGCCGGCAAAGATGGCGTTGCGGCTGAGGTGCAGGTGCTGCGGCGTAATCGTTGCCGCCAGCCGCCCCGGTCCGTTGGCAACGAACTGCGCCGCATCGGCGGTGGTAATATGCTCGAATACGACCTTGAGCGCGGGGAAGTCGCGCAGCAGCCCGGTCAGCACCCACTCGATGAACACCGCTTCCCGGTCGAAGATGTCGACCGCGGGGTCGGTTACTTCGCCATGCACCAGCAGCGGCATCCCGATCCGCTGCATCCGCTCGAGTGCCGGATAGATGTTGCGGATATCGGTGACACCCGAGGCGCTGTTGGTGGTGGCGCCTGCCGGGTAGAGCTTGGCGGCGACCCACACCCCCTCACGATGCCCGCGCTCCAGCTCGTCGGCGCTGGCCTCGTCCGTCAGATAGCAGGTCATCAGCGGTTCGAAGCCGGGCCCCGCCGCTGCCCGGATCCGCTCGCGATAACCCGCCGCCGCCGCAACCGTCGTCACCGGCGGCATCAGGTTGGGCATGATGATCGCCCGGGCGAACTGCCGGGCTGTGAAGGGCGCAACCGCCGCCAGCATGTCGCCGTCGCGCAGGTGAAGGTGCCAGTCGTCGGGACGGCGGATGGTCAGGCTTTGCGTTTCCACGAGGGGCTTCCTAGCTTGGGGTCATGCCTGCGACCACCCTCAGCGATCGCGCCGTCCTTCGTCTTTCCGGTGAGGACGTGCGCGGCTTTCTCCAGGGGCTGGTGACCAACGACGTCGCCGGTCCCTTGCCGGTCTGGGCGGGCCTGCTGACGCCGCAAGGCAAGTGCCTGTTCGACTTCATTGTTTGGTCCGAGGCCGACGACCTCCTGCTCGACTGCGAGTCGGCCGTGGCGGACGAACTCGTCAAGCGCCTCACCATCTACCGCCTGCGCCGTGCGATCCGGATCGAGCGCGACGGGAGCTTGGCCGTGCATTGGTCTCCCGGCGGCGAGCACGGCAGCCGCGACCCGCGCCTTCCAGCCCTCGGCCGCCGCTGGCTCGCACCAACCGCCGAACCGGCCTCAGGCTGGCTTGAACATCGCTTGGCGTCCGGCGTTTGCGAGGGCCGCGCGGAACTTGGCGACCTGCTCTGGCTGGAATGCAATGCTGCCGAGTTGAACGGCGTCAGCTTCACCAAGGGCTGCTACGTCGGCCAGGAGAACACCGCTCGAATGAATTGGCGCAGCAAGGTCAATCGCCGGCTGGTGGTGGTGCCCGCCACTGAGCCGGGTCCGCGCACCAAGGCCTTCTATCCCGACCTCGGCCTGGCCGTGGAGCATCGCCGCGTGGATGACCTCTCCGGTCTGACCCTGCCCGGCTGGCTTGCCGAAGCGGTAGCCGCAGAGGCGACCAGCGCCTAGTCCGCTACCACGCCCCGCCGCCGGGCCGTCGCGATCCGCACCAGCGCCACGATCCCGATCCCGGCCCAGATCACGTTCAACACGGCCGACGGCCACGCCTTGAAGTAGCCCGAGTTGATCACGAACCCGACCGCGCCGACCACGTTCATCCACTGGTAGAGCGGGCTCCTGGCGTTGACCTTGCCGGCCGTCAGCAGCGCATAGCCGCCCAGGATCAGCAGGGCGGCAAGCCACCCTGCCACGTCCACCAGCAACTTCTCGGTCACGCCGCCAGCTTGCGCAGCACGTAGGGCAGGATGCCGCCAGCGTGGAAATATTCCAGCTCGTTGTAGGTGTCGATCCGGCACCGCGCGGTGATGGTCCGAGTGGACCCGTCATGCTCGGTGACCGTCACCTCGACATCCTGCCGCGGCTTGATCTCGGCCACGCCGGAGATGGCGAAGGTCTCGGTCCCATCGAGACCCAAGCTCGCCGCCGTCTCGCCGTCCGCGAACTGGAGCGGCAGCACGCCCATGCCGACCAGGTTCGACCGGTGGATCCGCTCAAAGCTTTCGGCGATCACCGCCCGGACGCCGAGCAGGAACGTGCCTTTGGCCGCCCAGTCGCGCGACGAGCCGGTGCCGTATTCCTTGCCGGCGAGGATGACGAGCGGCGTGCCGTCCGCCTTGTAGCGCATGGCCGCGTCGTAGATCGGCAGCTGCTCGCCCGACGGGATGTGCCGCGTGAAACCGCCCTCGATCCCGGTCAGCATCTTGTTGCGGATACGAATATTGGCGAACGTGCCGCGCATCATCACGTCATGGTTGCCGCGGCGCGCGCCGTAGCTGTTGAACTCCTGGCGGCTGACCTGATGCTCCTGCAGCCACTTGCCAGCCGGGCTGTCGGCCTTGATCGAACCAGCCGGAGAGATATGGTCGGTGGTGATGCTGTCGCCGAACACCGCCAGTGCCCGCGCCCCGTCGATGTCCTCGATGCCCTTGGGGGTCATGCTCATCCCCTCGAAATAGGGCGGGTTGGCGATGTAGGTGGACCCGGCCGGCCAGCGATAGGTGTCGCTGCCCGTCACTTCGATCCCGCGCCAGCGCTCATCGCCGCGATAGACGTCGGCGTAGCGGGCACGGAACAGGTCGGAGTGGACGTGCGCGTCGATCAGCGCCCGGATCTCGTCGTTGCTCGGCCACACGTCCTTCAGGAACACCTGCTCGCCGTTCTGCGCAGTGCCGATCGGCTGGGTGGTGATGTCGCTCCGCACCGTCCCGGTCAGCGCATAGGCAACCACTAGCGGCGGCGAGGCCAGATAGTTCGCTCGGCAGTCAGGCGACACGCGGCCCTCGAAGTTGCGGTTGCCCGACAGCACCGAGACGGCGACCAGGTCGGACTCGTTGATCGCCTGGCTGATCGGCTCGGGCAGCGGTCCCGAATTGCCGATGCAGGTGGTGCAGCCGTAGCCGACCAGGTTGAAGCCCAGCGCGTCAAGGTCCTCTTGCAGGCCGGCGGCCTTGAGGTACTCGCTGACCACCTGGCTGCCCGGCGCCAGCGACGTCTTGACCCACGGCTTGCGCTGCAGGCCCAGCGCGCGCGCCTTACGGGCGACCAGGCCGGCGGCGATCAGCACGCTCGGGTTGGACGTGTTGGTGCAGCTGGTGATGGCGGCGATCACCACGTCGCCGTTGCCGACGTCGAACTGCTCGCCCGCGACCGCCACCCGCGGGTCGTGACCCTTCTTGTAGGTCTCCTCCAGTTCGGTGTTGAACTGGTCGTCCACGTCGCGCAGCAGCACCCGGTCCTGCGGCCGCTTGGGGCCGGCCAGGCTCGGCTCGACCGACGACAGGTCCAACTCCAGCGTGTCGGTGAACAGCGGCTCGGGCGTGTCCGCATCGCGCCACATGCCCTGCGCCTTGGCATAGGTCTCGACCAGCTGGATGCGCTGTTCCTCGCGGCCCGACAGGCGCATGTACTCGATCGTGCGGTGGTCGACCGGGAAGAAGCCGCAGGTGGCGCCATATTCCGGTGCCATGTTGGCGATGGTCGCCCGGTCCGCCAGGCTCATCGCATCCAGGCCGGGCCCGAAGAACTCGACAAAGCGCCCGACGACGCCCTTGGCGCGCAGCATCTGGGTGACGGTCAGCACCAGGTCGGTGGCGGTGATGCCTTCCTTGAGGCTGCCGGTCACCCGAAAGCCGACCACTTCGGGGATCAGCATCGATACCGGCTGGCCGAGCATCGCGGCCTCGGCCTCGATCCCGCCGACGCCCCAGCCGAGCACGCCCAGCCCGTTGACCATGGTGGTGTGGCTGTCGGTCCCGACCAGCGTGTCGGGGTAGGCCACCTCCTCGCCGCTTTGGTCGGCCGAGCTCCACACGGTCTGCGAGATATATTCCAGGTTCACCTGGTGGCAGATGCCGGTGCCCGGCGGCACCACCTGGAAGTTGTCGAATGCTTGGCTGCCCCACTTGAGGAACTCGTAGCGCTCGCGGTTGCGGATGTATTCGAGGTCGACGTTCTGATCGAGCGCCTTGGGCGTGCCGAACTCGTCCACCATCACCGAGTGGTCGATCACCAGGTGCACCGGCACCAGCGGATTGATCTTCTGCGGGTCGCCGCCGAGGTTCTTCATCGCATCGCGCATGGCGGCCAGGTCGACCACCGCCGGAACGCCCGTGAAATCCTGCATCAGCACGCGCGCCGGACGATACTGGATCTCCCGCGCTATTCTTCGCTCCTTGAGCCAGTCGGCCATCGCCTGCAGGTCGTCGCGCGTGACCGTGGCCCCGTCCTCGAACCGGAGGAGGTTCTCCAGCAGCACCTTCATCGAATAAGGCAGGCGCGACACGTCGCCCAGCTGTTCCGCCGCCTTGGCCAGGCTGTAGTAAGCGTAACGCTTGCCGCCGGCCTCCAGGGTCGAGCGGGTGGACAAGCTATCCTGGCCGGTAGGGATCATGTGGGCGCAATCCTGATGTATGTCGGGTGAGTTGGCGCGGCCCTTAGCAAGCCTGCCGGACCCCCGCAAACATGGGGGGTCAGCCCCTGGATTTCACCCTTTTGCGCTGCTTGGCAGCGGCTTGCTCGACCGCCGCCTTGGCCGTTTCGCGCTCCTGGGGGTCGCCGGCCCGCTCGCCCTGCGCTTCGATCGCCTCCTTGGCCTCTTCCTTGAGCTCAGCGATCTGCTCTTCTTCCAGCTCCTCGATCCCGACCATCTCGTCGCGGGCGCGCTTGGTCGCCTTGATCAGCTCGTCGAGCTTGGCGTGCATCGCCATGTCCCGCCGGTGCGCCTCGCCCTCGCGCTCGTACTGGCCGTTCAGCACCATCTGGGTCAGCGTAATGGCGATCACCGACAGCGCCGCAGTCAGCGTGTCGGCGTGCCAGCCCAGCACGAACCACAGGACGCAGAAGACGATCACCCCGACCTGCATATAGGGGTGGGCGAACAGCTTGGAGGTCCAATCGGAGATGCCGTCTCCGATCGCCACCAGCCGGCTTTTCTTCTCGCTGGCCATTACGCGGCCCAAACGAGCCGTAGGCGGAACGGTTGCATGGGACGGAACAAACCTCGGGCAAAGGCATTGTTACCCCTGCGAAAGTGTTGGTGGGGACCAGTTAACCATGATCAGCGCCAAGGATTATCGTCGCCGCATGGCCGCGTTGGCCCGCGCTGAAGCTGTCCGTGGCGGGAACGGTGCACCCGCCGCTGCGCCGCCGAGCCGGTAGGCGCCGGCGTTGACCCGGTGATCGCCAGCCAGCACCAGGGTGCCTGGCTGCTGCAAGCCTGACTTAAGCTCTCGCTGCAAGCCTAACACCAGCTCCCGCTGCAGGCTTAGATCCACCCTCGTCGTTTCAAGTACCACAGCGGAAAGATCGCGCTCAGGGCCATCAGCGCCAATGACGCCGGGTAGCCCCACGGCTCGTCGAGTTCCGGCATGTGGTGGAAGTTCATCCCGAAGATGCCGGCGATCAGCGTCGGCGGCAGGAACACCAGCGCCGCCCAGCTGAACAGCTTCATCGCCGCATTCTGCTCCACACTGATCAGCCCGAGCGCCGCGTCCAGCAGGAAGGTCATGTTGTCTCCGAGGTAACCGGCGTGATCGAGCAGCGCACCCGCGTCGACCTGCAGGCTGCCCAGGTGGTTGCGCGCGCCGGTGCAATCCGGCTCGTGCAGCCGGCCGGTCCCCAGCAGGAAGCTCAAGAAGCGGACGGCGCTGACCGTCGTCTCCCGGATTCGCGCCAGTAGCGACTGCGCTCGGCCGATCCGGGTCAGCATGGCGGTGAGCTGCTTGGCCGGAATGCGCCGCTCATCCGCATCCTTGGCGAAAATGCCACCCGAAATGTTTTCCATCTCGGCTCCCGAGGCCTCCAATTCGTCCGCCAGCCGGTCGATGATGCTGTCGAGCAACCCGATCAGGACCGTCAGCGCATCCTGCACGCGCGATCCGTCGTGTTCGATATGCGCGATGAAGGCGCGCACCGGCTTGGGACTGGAATAACGGATGGTGACCAGCCGATTACCTGCCAGGACGAAGCCGATCGGCTCGGCCGTCGGCTGACCTTCCTCCACGCCGCTGAGCGTGCTCAACGTCATGTAGAGCGCACCGCCCCGCTCATACAGCCGGCTCGACGGTTCGATTTCAGCAAGGTCGTCGCGGGTCGGAACCGGTAGCCCGAGCAGCTGCTCGACCAACTTGTCCTCCGCTCGCGTCGGTTCTTCCAGGTCGATCCACGTTGCGGTCGGCGGAATGACCCCGTGGCCGTCGAACAGGCTTCCATCACAGCTCGGGCCGTAGGTGCGCAGCATGACCGGCTGTGTCCGCTCCCGCCGCCCGCTTGGCAAGCCCCGCCCGCCCGTCTAGCCCTCACGCGAATGGCCCAGGCACACTCCCATGATTTCCTCGGTGCGGCGCACGAGCGCAACGAACGGCGCACCCGCTGGGTGGTGCTGCTGTCGGCGATTATGATGGTGGTCGAGATCACGCTCGGCACCCTCACCGGCTCCATGGCGCTGGTGGCGGACGGGTGGCACATGGCGACCCACACGCTGGCGCTGGGCATATCCGCCTGGGCCTACTGGTTGGCGCGGCGCTGGTCGGCCGATCCGCGCTACAGTTTCGGCACCGGGAAGCTTGGCAGCCTCGCCGGCTTCGCCTCGGCCCTGGTGCTCGCTGCCGTGGCGGTCGGCATCATCTGGGAAAGCGTGAGCCGGTTCCGGGAGCCGCTGCAGATCCAGTTCGGCGAAGCGCTGGTGGTGGCAATGATCGGCTTGCTGGTGAACCTCGCCAGCGCCGCCCTGCTCGGCCAAGGGCACGATCATGAGCACGGGCATGACGATCACGACCATCAGCACGATCACAACCTGCGCTCCGCCTATGTTCACGTCCTGTCGGACGCGCTGACCAGCGTCCTCGCCATCCTTGCGCTGGCCGCCGGCTGGTGGTTCGGCGTGCGCTGGCTCGATCCGGCCGTTGGCATCGTTGGCGCCGTCGTGATCCTGGTATGGAGCCGAGGGCTCATCCGCGACACCGCCGCCGTGCTGCTCGACCGGGTGCCAGACGAGGCACTGTGCGATGGCGTTCGCCAGCGGATCGAAGCGCCTGGCGACACGGCCATCCAAGATTTCCACATCTGGCAAGTCGGCCCTGAGCGCTACGCCGCGATCGTCGCCGTCGCCGGTCCGGTCACCTCGGCCGAGGTGCGGCGCCGCATCGGCGCCGACCCGCGCCTTGCCCACGTCACGGTCGAGGTCGCTTGAGCAAGATCCACCGGGCGCCAAGCTCCGGCCCTGCCGGCAAACAGGTCGCCGCCAGCCTGCTGGTCCTGCTCGCCACCGCCGCCATCCTGTGGCTGATGGGACGACCGCCGATCTGCACCTGCGGCCGCATCGAGCTGTGGGGCGACGTCGGCCCGCAGCAGAGCCAGATGCTGCTCGACTGGTACAGCTTCAGCCACGTCATCCACGGCATCCTGTTCTACGCCCTTGGCGCGTTGCTGTTGAAGAAGGTCCCCGTCGAACGCCGCCTTCTCTACGCCACCCTGGTTGAAAGCGCCTGGGAACTGGTCGAGAACTCGCCGGTCATCATCAACCGAT
>Ga0210040_10002010_pt1 | contig 29492 bp, 13 predicted proteins | sample CryGeyCG12114_NA_FD_185462 | JGI IMG/M metagenome (GOLD analysis project Ga0210040, IMG submission 185462) | Groundwater microbial communities from aquifer - Crystal Geyser CG19_WC_8/21/14_NA (SPAdes) (version 2) | ecosystem: Environmental > Aquatic > Deep subsurface > Groundwater | place: USA...
ATATGTACGCTAACTACATCCAGTCCCAATATATGTTATAACCATTCATGTTGAATCTGTGAAATCGAGCTACTAGTTCCATGGCATTTTTCATCATTTTGTTACATTAAAACTAATCCTTGTTGTTATAATGTTTGTTACAATAAATTATCTACAGTTACAGCAAACTAACTAGCCAATTTATAAGTTGAAAATGTACTTGACATGTTGACGAAAACTGGCGTTAGATGGCACACGCTTCCAAATGTCCATTCGTGAACAATGCCAGAAAATTCTCTTGTTGGACGCCCAACAACTAACTCAAACTAGCTAACAACACACAACCCGTGCATGTTATGGTAAACAAAAGCTTAGCCATCATTGTTTTCTCAACTTTTCATCCATGTATGAAGGTACTTGTGCTGCTACCGGCCAGCTAAAAATAATTAAGTTGATAGACTAGCTCATACCTAAATATATGCACCGTTAAATAAGGGCAATGAACTGGCTGCACAGTCTTCTATAGTTCATGTATGAAATGGACACTGGAAATTCATATTTCACACAATTTTCTCACACTCACTCGTCCAACTAACTCACTTAGGAAGTCAGTCCGCCGATTCACACCACACACACGGACTTGTCAATTGTCACAGTATGGTCACATACCATTACACCTCTTCGTGTTTACTCAAGCTGGACTAAAATGAGATGGAATGCTTGCAAAAATCTATGCTGCTGTGTGGATTGCAAATAACGAAAAGATTACGAGTTTGTACAGCCCATTACTGTACTGACTAACAAAAAGACTAATCAATGATCTTTTTATATTATTCCTGAAGCGGACGCCATGTTCATTTTTCATGTTTTACTCTATAAAAGTAGCATAAGAAATCAGATTCGTTAATCGTTTGAGCTCCAATGAGTTTTAAAGGGGAATTTGAAATGGTTGACATTAAGAGTCTCTCACTTTGCAGAACATTGAGGTGAACCACAAGAGAGGGGCAACATCTTTTTAAAACCAGGTGTGAGAAGATTTTAAACATATGCGATTTTAGATCCAACGCTACAATATTTGTGCGAATACTTGAATTAGCCATTCTAATTTATGCCTATATATGTAGCTACTGTCCGTTTCAATGAAATACGGAGTTCCTAATGTTAAATTGGCTATCTAGGCTTGTTGGATGATCGCCGTGAAAAAGGCAAATTTCGTAAAAATTCCTGGGCAACCAAAATATGTTCTAGATTTTAAGTCCCCATGATGAGATTAAGACGAATTTATTATTATTATTTATTATTTATTCTTTGCTCAATGATAAACAAACTCTGCCAGGTAACCATTGAAAAAAGTTACTCCGTATTTCATTGAAACGGACAGTAGCTGCTTATATAGGAAACTGACTGACTGACTGAGAGTGGTCATCGATTACATCATTTTCATAGCTAACTAACTAACTGAAAGGTAAAGGTTAACAAACTCAGAAACTGACTTACCTGTATGGAACACTCTCACCCATCTAATTATTAAGCTATACCAACCAACTAACTAGCTGATGCTAGCTATCCATATAGTTTTAACATGGAAGTGTCTCAGTCAGTTTTTAGCATGCACTAAAAACTAATTTATGGTTGTTTACTGATGATGATGTATTCAGAAAGAAAATCCAGTGCTAACAAGAAGATTTTTTTTGCAAATTCACACATTGTAACAATGAGAACTGTTCTTTCTCTCGGTATACAGAAGTTGTCAGTTGGATCCCCATTTTTTTCTTGTTTGCTCCACGACGTTATACTTTTCAGTCAGTGAGCAAATAGGATTAGTTGAAAACCTAAAACGAGGCCCGATTTGTTTTGAGGACCGATCGAGTCGTAAAAATGGTGCCAAAATCAAATATTGTATGTTCAAAGTCATTAATCCTCAGTTTGCTAAACCCTCTTGTCTTGTCACCTATAAATGCACCGTGTTGAGCAATTGTCCACTTCATTTGCATCTTTTCTAAAAAGTTGACAGTTCTGTGTAGTTTTAATTTTCCACTGGTGACCATGCATATCAACAAAGGTAAGTTTTGACTAAAAGATTGGTTCTCATTTTCCTCCTGTGTAGTGCTGTACAAATCTTTGTTTGTGTGTAGCCATTTGCCAGTGGTCCACTTTATTGGGACTTTTCATTTTGGTCGCCAAATGTACGGCTAATTTTAATGACGAGGAGGATGTGGAAACGAGCAGCATTCAAGACAAACATGAAGAAGTTCATTCCAGGCAAAAACGATTTATTTACTTCAATACTCAATCTCCAGTTGACATTGGTGAGCGAAATTAGTTTTCTACGTGTAAACAATATCCAACACTATTACCAGACAACAATTTTCTCCCTATTTTTCAGTTTTCTCATATTAATGCGTAGTTTAGAATACTCGGTACCAATTTTCTCACTCTTGGTCAAATTGAATGAGCAATTCAGATCCGTGTACAGTGTACACCTATTTCACATTCCAAAATCTAACGTTATCCAGCTACAACTAACTAACACTCCCCACTATCCATTGATTTACGATCCACCCAACTAACTAACTTACTATACAAATGTCCCATTACCATTACTTGACATCCATTTTTCTGGAAACTTCACACACTTAAAATACCCATTCCACCGTTACTCCATGATATTAAAATGTCAATGTGAAGGCCAATGCCAACCCTAACGGTTTTTTTTTGACAATTTTACGTGCACATACAGGTCTGTTGATCACCTTACCTCTGTCATTTGCTCTGCCGACATTCAATTTACGGCAATCCCGACGTTTCACTCGATCCACTCTCAATGAGAATCACATCGAGGGCAATTTGACTTCAGAGGACATCCTGCCGAGTGACTCTTATGATGACCCAGCCTACACCACGGAGCTCAACAAAATGTCCACATATTTCACCATCTTGGAGGTAAAACTATTAACACTTTAGGTCCATAGTTAGTTAGTCAGTTAGTTTGTTAACTAGTGTGTCCAGTTGATCGTAAAAAATGCAATCATTTTCACTATGACTATATGATGCAAGGCCAAAGATTGATTCTGGGCGGTCGCCCCATCAGGGTCAAATCAAAATCCATGGAGGCAATGCTAGTTCTTTGTTTGCTCACATTTTTAGGAAGGTTTTTATTTCACCGGGGCTGTTGAAAACGCATTTCAATGTCATCGTTGTCCACACATAACTTTATTATGGACCAAACGAAAAGGAAAACAAAATTGTGTTCAGTCCCGAATCTAAGGATTTTATTGCACGTCTCCGGTCTTGCATAAAGGAACAATAATAATAATTGTGGGTCTAGCTATCCTAAATTGGGTGCCATTACGTACTTATGCTCACTAACTATTGGGTAGGGGGACCGGAGCAATAACAAATATAGCACAATTCATTGGTATTTATGATTAATGCACCTTTTTTGACTCACTGATAAGAATAGCTGAGTTAGTGCTCGATATTTTTAGCCACAGTTTGTCAACAATCTTACACAGATCCCAAGGTCTACGTTATATGGCTCAATATTTTGAGATTGTGGTACAAAACATGGGTCAGTCCCTCGATTTTTCAAAATTCTTACTTTTCCTTTCCACAGGGATCCGAATCATGACATGCATATTTCTTTATTGGAAAAACCTTCACACCTTTTGTGATCAAATTCCCAATATTCAACAATTTTTTAACCCAAATTGAAACTATTTATGCAATAGTAGTTAGATTCTCCAAATAGTCAGCAAATTACATACCACCAATCATGTAAATAAGCACCAAGCCTGGTGGAGGTACCCTGCACGCAGTATCTTATCCAAACCTGCTCAACAATGCGCAGTGCATACTACATATAGTAACTCACTAGCCAGCAAGCTATAGCTACAATGGCCATTTACCGCCCTTGAACTTGATTGTACCCTTGAACCTGAGGGAGTCAGTTCAGTAGTTTAGTTAGTTAGTTAGTTAGCAACCAATTGTAACCAAAAACCAAACCATCTCTCCAGACTGGAAATCCTGTGGACAATAAGATATAATAATAGTTAGTTAGTTAGTTAGTTAGCACCAAGAATTTTGATCCCTCACTGAACTCCCGAATAATCTGGAGCTCCCTTTAATCATATACAAAGCACTGACTAACTAACTAACTATGGATGAACAGAGATAATGATGATGCATGCATGCATGCATAAGTAACTAACAACTATTTAAATAGGGGAACCAACTTTTGGTTAAGACTGTGTATACTAACTAACTAACTGACTAACTACAAGAGCTGGAAAAAGTTAAAGTTACCATGTGAAGAGAGAGAATGTCCCACTTGAGTCCTAAAGTCTCCCTCCATCCATTTTTTTACCTCTTTTTTACGTCCGTCCTCCTGTACATATATATGCAACCAGTTTTATTATCACTTGTTCTTGTTCCCACCACCACCATATTATGTATGCAGATGAGATGAAAAGATTGAGCAGGTCCCATGTTCAAATCTTAGCAGCCCTTCAAACCACACTATCTCTGTGTGTGTGTGTGTGTGCATCTCTTTTTTTTTTGGAGCCAACCAAGCTTGTTGATCCTACTGCCTGGAGAATAGGTATCTACATTTGCTCCTGTGCACCACCCTATAATGATACTACTACTTATTATCCGTTAGTTAGTTAGACTGTTCTGTCTAGTCATTATTAATTTCCATATTATCATGCTCCGTTAGTTGTTGGTGAATTCCTCACCCGGGCATTAAACTGGTATACACAATACTATTACCATCCCTATAAAGTGTCTATGTTGTTAGCTAGTTAGCATGTAATATGTATATGGAGGCCCTTGGTTGCAGTCAGCTACCTACTAGATAGTGAAGATTGCATGTGCATAGGACTAGGACTAACTAACTCACTAGCCAAGTAAAAGGGATGGGAAGGGCCTTGAAATGGTTGAGCACACAAGGTGAAAAATATTATTGATTTTGGAGAGTGCAATGACCCTCAGAGTGCCTTCAACTCACTGGAGGTACGCAACTTGAGTTGAAGTACCCCGGTGAACAGAAGGGCCCTTTTCTAGCCACCATGTGTAGCTATAGTTAGTCCATGATTGCCGGCCTACCAGCACACATTGTTCACCGACCAACTAACAATGTAGAGACACAATGGGAGCTCAAACTCATCATGGATCATCAGTTTTATCCTTTATATACTACACACGTACATATATATACAATATCCTCTGTCTAACTAACTAACTGACTGGCTAGATTTTTTTCTTCATTTCTTTCCCTTGTCTCTCCACCTTTATGAAATTTCCCTTTGATTTTTGGTCACTTTTGTCTACTTTTTTGATAGTCATACTCATATGCAAGCATGTATTGATTTAGTTAGTTGCCACACGAAAAGGGATGAGGTAATTTTGATGACTGGCTCTGAGTTAGTTGCCCACGAGGTTCATAATTCCTTCTTGGTTCGTTATAGTAGTTACAATGGGAATCAAATTACTTTTAACAACTTCCTTGTGCTTATCTTTTAAGTGAGCATGTGTGAGACGCATGAGATAATGATTTTTTTTTCAGTTAGTTCAATTGGTTAATGGAAACCAATAGTTTTAGTTGGTTATAGGATTGATCTAGTTGGCACATTCAACAGGATTAAAAATGAGGACACGGAAAGTGTGTTTTTCCTTATGGTAGTTTAGTTAGTCAGAACATGAGAAGGGACCATTACATGATGGAATGTGAAACGCTCGTCGTTTCACATATCCTTGTCAACATGATGCATTTTTAGAGTACATTCGGATTATATGACATGGCTCAGAGTCTTTTTATCATGTTAATTGGAGTAACTATAGCTAGCTGAGAGAGGACAAAGGTCTAAACGGCATGTTAACGTAAAAGTATAGTCACTAACTAACTAACTAACCAACTACATATGAACTTATTTTTCATTCCAGATTTCAGAGGATATTTGCCAACAACGAATCATTTGTGAGATCTTCTCTGATGCCGAAAAATATAAGCCTGTGAGCGATATTTTCATGAAGAAGCTCACGTGAGTTCAAAATGTGCAATTATTTATAATCTAGTTAGTTCCTAATTGAAGCCCTATTATGAATATAATATAATATTGCTTATCACTGGAGGATTCTGACAAGAAATGCAGGCATTAGCTAACTAACTAACTAACTAACTATGATTGAATATGGACAGAGTGGACCGTGGACCCGTTCCAGAAAAGTTGGCCAGCCGATACAATCGGTATGTGCAGGCCATGCAGAAGGGGATGGCCTCTGGCTCCAAAGAGTGTGCCAAGTCGTACGTGAAATGTCCGTACAGTGTGGAGGAACGACTTAACATGCCTGCTCTACATTTCTGGAGTTATCTCATGTCGCTACTGCGTATGGAATTCAGGGATGAGTAGTTAGTCAGTTAGTTAGTTAATAGTTAGTTGGCAGCTCACTTGCATTACTAAAGAACAAGCAACTTCTTGTGCAATAATAAGAATAAAGATTTTTACCAACTTGACTTGAACTCCTGTGTGTATATAAATGGAATGGCATTTATTGAAGGCCAAGGTTTTGAGATTCCAATAGGGTTGAAAAAAATTGTGAATGAAATGTGGACATTTATAGTTAGTTATAGTTAGTCAGTTAGTTAGTTGGGGAATGCTATTTGGGCACATGCGAATCTTTTATCTGTTTGAATGGAATAAATACCCTGGGTTTTCCTTTCCATGCTCATTCATAGATCGTAAAATGCACACAGACTTTGAGCTCCATTCATTCCTTGGATCATATTACATGATCGGTTCGTTTCAACATGTGATAAGGGATTTTTATTGTCCATAGTTTAAATTGCGTGTCATCCATCCTATCTAGGATTATGATTTCAGAATGCAGATATTGATATAATGGCCAGAGTTGTAAATATGGTTAGCTATGGATGGATGAAAATGATTGGATTTCTTGAAGAACGTGCATAACAAATAACTGGGTTTTATTCACTTACTAATATAGGTACTTTAGATACAGAAAAATATATGTACTCTCTGGTGACAATCATAACAGGAGACAAAAATAAATAAATGATGATTCTAATTGTAGTAATACTTTGCGAGAAAGTAAGACAGTACGTGATCATGCTCACTTCACTCTACCATTATCATTATCATTAGTATTTATATAGTTATGTGTGTAAATAAGTTCCACAGGAAAACAATGGGCGTTTCTTTTACTTACTTTTAGCTATTGTATAAATGAGATGGCATTTCTTTTGAAACCGGCAAATTCAGTGAGAAATTCATTGTCACCAAAGCAATCCACGGAGTGAGATGAAAAAAAAACCAGAAATATTTCTCTGTACAATTTATCGTATACACTGTAACTCAGAATGGGAAAAGTTTAAAAATATACGGCTCAAATAACTAACTACAGCATTCCATTGTTAATGGAATAAAATATCTAATAGTTATATGGCAGTTGCAATATCTTGTAGTTAGTTAGTCACTTCCAAATGTAACCAAAATCACATAACATACTGATTTGATGAAAAAAGCCGAGCCGGGATTACAAAACTTTTAAGTATAGTAAACAGTACACATTATTTTTTTACTCCAAGTTTTGAAAACAACACATGAACTAACTACCTAGCCATAAAAGTACTATTATTTGGATGGTAACAAACAACAATAACAACAATAACAGGATCTGTAGAAATTTTCCTAACAAAATTACCAATAAACAAACATATGGGGATCTGGTGTGCCAGGATTTTTTTTTTCAAACGGTCAAGTCAGTCTTCTTTTGCAGCATACCAAATTAGTGACCAAATTTCAAAAGAATCTTCATTTTGAGCCAATAAGTCCACTTTTACATTCAATCCGTACACATGTAGACATAAATTAGATTGTGTCCGCCTATTTAACATAATAATTTGTGGGCACACCGGGTCACCCATGGAAATGGATGGGGTCGAGATGAGTCAAATTTTCGCCACGCAACCATGGGACAGTCCGCTTGCCAATTCCAGCTCAAAATTTCATGGTAAGGGAACACCATGCAAAGATTGTCCTCCTGGGAAAAAAACACACAGCTCATTAATACAAGAGTCAGAGTCCCATTACATGTAATTATGAAACATCATCATAATTATTAGTGTTATGATTGTAATGTGAGTTTAGCTACAGTAAGTTACGAATAGCCAAAGAATTTAGGTTAGTAGTTCACACAAATTATCACATGTCATCTCTGTGTGCCAACTATTTAGTTAGAATCAACCGTCAGAAAACAAGCCTTTTTATGGGCATTCCAAATTCCTCAATCTTGGCATGTACATTAACTAACTATCATCATCAGTATGTAATATGATGAATACGATTAAGATTACATATGGAGCGGCATGAAAAAAGGATTTGTAAGCCATAGTAACTAACTAACTAACTAACTAAGTAAGTAAGTGAGTGAAACTACATACTATAAAACTCTCATATGATAATGATGAAATCCATGGGATGAACCAAACCGTTAGAGGAATTTGGAATTCCTTAAACGCTGCTTTAAAAAAACATGATTACTATAATGATATTAACAATGGGGCATAGCACAAGGATTACAAAGCTAAACCACTTTTTTCCTAACTAACTGTAACGGAAGTAAAAAACATGCCCCTTGAGTATTGACTCACAATTCTTTAATAGTTGTGCATGTTCATGTGTGTGTGTGCGTACCAAATGGATACACAAATGTGAATAATATTTTTCACCCTTTGTAACCTACCTATACACCAAGTGAGAACCCCAAGATCCAGAAAATTCCACTTTCTTCCTGTTTACATTCCTCAGGCACAACTAACGGGACTCTAATACCTTCCTATTGTAAACTTTCTATAGCACACAACAAGACTTACTATATGTACTAATACCTAACTAACTAGCTGACTGACTCACAATGAGAGTACACAGATTGATGATCCTAACAGGACTCATTTCACGGAAGCGCGGCCGTCTAACTGTTCATCCCATCTGAACAAGACAATCTATTTACCATGTATCAATGAACTCACATTGTTCTTCCTTATTGTCAAGTCTATGTCTATTCACTTTCTCCATGCTCAGCAGAAAAGAAACAAACTGAGCACTTTCAGTTTCCCTGCTTGTTTCACAAATGTACCATTCAGTCAGTCAGAAAATCCAATGGCCCATCACTATGCCAAAAATGGGACCCGTATCATATAGTAGTAGTGCTAAACATATTGAGCTATTAATTCTACTCACTTGGTCTTAGTTAGTTAGTTAGTTAGTTAGATACCGGAAAATCAGCTGACTGTGGACACAGTGAATGAAATGCAGAGAGAAAGAAAAAGGGAAAGAAGGAAAAAAAAGAGTAGGTTAGTCTTTAGCTGGAGGCATTGGAATAAAAGTGCATCGGCCTTTAACGGTGACTCGAGGCCAATGCCTGACCAGCTAAAATTAATGCAAAAGGGTTATTGCTACTCACTGGCTAACTAACTAACTAACTAACTAACTAACTAACTTGCTCTTGTCAGGAGGAGCACACATACATATGAGAGCCAACAATGAGCCACAGACTGTGTTCTTGGCTAGATAGTTGAGTAAGCATTTTCCCAACTCACTTTAAGATACAGCATATAAAGAGACACCACATGTGTGTGTGTGTGCATGCATGTAGTAAAGATTGTTTGTGGTCAATACAATGGACAAATCAAGAGGAACTACTATTACATACTATAGCTTGCATAGTGTTTGTGTGTGAACTGGCACTACCCATTGTTAGATTGTGCATTGGACCAGTATTTTGACTTTTTGGGTTTGTTTGGATGGGCGCGTGCTCCATTTGGAAAAGGGTTAATTTTTAATGGGGACTAACTACATGTGGGTTTGGAATAATGAGAGTCTTATTGATTAGTTAAATAGTTAGTTAGTTAGTTAGTTAGTTAGTGCATTGCCCCGAACTTTGTTTATTGGTACAAATAAATGTGTATGCTTAATGGCTAGTTAGTTAGTTAGTGGTTAAGGAACTTTAAGAGATTTCTAAATGGTCTGTTTGAGAATTCATTCAATAGAGTCTTGAGTGTCCCATTCAATATCCTTTTTTCATTCATTCCCTATTTATAAAAATTTTAGTGCACACAGAATAATAAAGCGTCTGCCTTTTTCTCAGGTTATTGGTTCCTACTCCTATCTTTTTTCCCCTTTGGAGAGTTATTAGCTGACTGAAAGTAAAGGGCTCAATACTCATCACTAATAGTTTGAGTTTTTGAGGCCAAAAAATTGTGTAGTATGGAAAAAGTGGCTCAAAGGTTTACTTACACTACACACATGTCTTTTTGTATTCACTGAGCAACCAATGTGCCAAGTGCTTTGTTTCCACTTTTCCCATCATTGTATTTATAGGCGGCTCACAGCAGTTCAAATGACCTGTCTCTTGTGGCTCAACAAAATGAATCCTTCTTTTTATTAAAATGCTCCTTGTGTACACTTTTAGCCATGACCTTTATGATGATGATGAATGCGAGTAGTTTTCAAACAAAATTACTAAATAAGAGGGTTTGCAAGAAAACAATGAACACACCGGAAATCAGTGCACTGGGATTCACTAAATTTTCAACATTTCATTGCGCATCATCTTAGATTGAAAACTCACCCAACTTTTCCTAGTCATAAGAGCACGATGGCCAGAATAAGCAAATGACATTGACATTGGCATTGAAATGTGAAGATAGCAAAAAATCCCCTAGCTACTAACTACCTCACACAGAATGAACGACGCAATTTAAAACTAAAAAGTTTGTTTTATTCCACAACTGGTTTGCAAACCAACAAAAGTGGACTCAGCTGCTCACAGCTGATCAAATCTCTTGAAAAATGTGAATCCTTGAATTGTGAAACGGAATCGAAACACGATTTTCGAAAAAAAACCACTCAGTTCCGGTAGAGGTAGGTACAAAAGAAAAGATTTACTTTTTTACACATAAAATTCTGAGCCCAGCTAGTACATAATGTATTGTACTCGCACGTGGGCAGTTGAGCAATGGGACACACTGGAGACAAAATTTTTTGCCTGTTTTCTTAATGCAACATTTGTATGCTCACATTGTCAGCAGACAAATTTAAAAATGAGGCAAACGATAAAAAAACGGTCCAGATAGGGTTCTTCTATAAATGTCTACATCCTTTGCATTATACCCCGGTAGGAAAAAAAGATATAAAAATCACAATTTTTTACTTTCTCAGTAACTAACAATTAGTATTTATATAAAAGGGGTACATTTCCTTGTTCAGTTGAATGTAGGAAAAAATCATTCACCATTTATCAAATATATAGTCCCTCAATCTCCATATACAAAGTTGCTAGCAAACTAACCATTTTTTACTTGCCCCTACCAAAGTGAGTATCAAATTCTATTTCACTCACTCACTCATTCATTCTTTCAGTTTCAAACTTTTCCGTGCTAAAAAAAATGTCCCAAAAGGAAACAGACTTTTTTTTCATCTTGTTACTAACCAACCGACTAACTAACTAGTAAATCCTGTGCAACACGTTTATAAACTGGACCACATTTTCCGTGTGAGTTCAAAGTAATAACGGGAAACTTTTCCTGGTTCACATTGCCATAGAACGATCAACCAACTAACTAACTACTGTAATAATACATGAGTGAGTATGGCATACATGTAGATAAAGTTAGTAGCCCAACGTAATCGAATTTCTGAGTAAACTGGCTAAAAAATCCAAAAAACCTATAGTTAGTTCCATTACATACATTACATACATATAGTATTATTGCTAACTAACCAGCCCTACGTAACTTTAACACTAGTAACCCAATAAAGGTGCACAAAACTTTTCATTTCCACTCCACCATTCACATTATTGAGGAGTGAATCCTTTTGAATGAGTCTGGTGGTCATTTTGCCGACACTTGAGGACTTTCAAACAACTACTATGACAAACTTTTCATTATCCTCTGTCTGGTTCTGGTCATAACAATATTACATGACTATAGCAGCGCATCATTCACAACAGTGGCAAAAAGTGTCACACATTTCAAAAGGTAAATCTAATAGCTCATAGTCTGTTGAGTCCAGTGGAGGCAAGCAGGCAGACGAAAAATGTTTTTATTATTTATTACACTTGTGTCGTCACATACAACACAGTAGATCCCTATAGAAAACTAACAAAGTATTGCCAACAATAATAATAATGGATCAGGAATACAATGGAGACTCGATTGTCCTTACCCACCAGTGATATTTAGTAATGCAAACCATAGTGTATGCCAGTCAAGATCCCATATATATGCACACATTGGACCTACATATATGTAGAGCTAGCTAACTAACTAACCAGCCATTAACTATATAACTAACTAACGATCATAATATAACAAAGGGAGAGAAACAAAAGACAATTGCACAAGTCCCTCAGCGCTCCTATTCTATTTCCATTTCACTTTCTATGAATGCGTTTATTGCACCGAGATTTATATGGGCAACCAAATGGAGAGGGGAATGAAATGACCTTTCAGTCAGTTTACTATGTAATCATCAATAAAACTCACTCAAATCTGGATCTAGTTCACTCTCCGGTCCTAAAAAAAAGCATGAGTCCCTAAGAAATTCGCCACATTGCCCCTTAACTAATATAACAACGAAAACTGACTCTCCCTCTGTTCATGATCATAGAAACTAACTAACTCACTAACTAACTAACTAACTAGTTCTACTAATTAGCCAGACCATACTATACAATTGTTGTGGACACAGTGTGTTGAACTTGAACCCAAATATTATGCTCTCCCCATTTTCATTACATAACTCACTTGTTGTTGTCAATTGGCAACAGGTGATGATCAATCCCACTGACTATACATTTGTAAGCAGACTAACTAACTAACTGACTGACTATGTATTGTGTACTTGCTTATACTAACTTGAGTTGTGCATCAAATGCTCCTAATCAATGGAGATACCTTGTTCCATAATATACAATAATCCTACCAGACAGGTTGTCTTTGTTTTAGCTAGTTAGTTGGCTCCTATAGGTGAATGAACAAAACAAGGCACCACATGCTAACTAACTAACCAAGTTACTCACTAACTAAATTTATTAGTTAGTTGCATCACAAATTCCTGCAATAGTTACTCGGAATTTCGCTAATGGGTGTAGCCCGGAAGACTAACTAACTAACTAACTATAACCAGCATGTAGGAATAGATCACGACACCAAGTCCATGGGAATCCATGCCAATCTGTATCAGTGAGTTGATATGCACAAATCTTCCAAAAACGTTACTTCATAGTTAGTTAGTTGGTAAGTTAGAGTGAGACCCATTGTTAGATCCCATCATATGGATTGAGCCACACGTTCTTGTGCACATGGATGCCTGTGTAGCTCTTCATATGTATGCGGAAGGAAGGAAGTAGATAGCACGTAGATACGCACACCTGACAAACAGACTGCAACTCGTACTCTGGTGGTGCACACTTATAGTTTACTTGAGTTGGTGCACGATGTGCTCTTGTTCATAATGATATGATAATGATGCCTACAGAGAGGAATTGCCAGTCTGGACGACCTACACACATATGCTGCTTCCGTCTTCCTCTATGTTACGTCACGTCTTATTATTGACAAAAGATTTGACAGGACGGGGAAACACGGAGACCAAAAAAAGTCGCTCTCTCTCTCTCACCCAGTATAGATAGATGATAGATTTTTTTAAGAGCAATATAGATTTTGAACACAACTCTTTGTTATTATTGGCAAGATAGCCTTGGACTTTGAATTGGCTCATGTGGGCATGATGGAGAGAGTGAGAGTATTTATAATATTCTACAGTGAGTGAGAGTGAAACATGAATTGTTGCAACACATTCTAATATTTGTAATGGCACAACAAGAAGGTGGCTTTTGGCCATGCAATGTAGTAGTGATTAGTTAGTACAATACTCCATAGAACGAGCTATGCAATTGTCCATATTTGAATATGAAAGCAATAAAAAAGTGCTTAACCTCTGCTCAAATGTTATGGTGTGTGTACACACTCAAAAATTTGCCTTTTCCCCCAAATCATATCCCATACACTCTGATGCAACAACAGTCTACAGCTCTAACTAACTAACATTTTAAAATCCTATAGATTCCCTAAACCAACCCATTTTTATTTATGTGTGTACGTGTTTTTTTTCGAAAAGAAAAGGAACATACATACCTGATGACAAGTGGCGAACCATGGGTGTTGTAAACCGGACTCAGTTATTTCCACATGCTCCTCAGGAAGGATGATGATGGACTCCATTGGATAGGATTTGTAACTGCTCGAGAGATCTGTTTGGACGAGGGGAGAGGAGGGAGCAATGGGAAACTACCATGTCAGTAGAGACCGGTTGGATCCAACTTTTTCGGTGGGTCCATGTTGGTCACTTTTTGATCAACTCTGTGTCCAACTGTCCCCAAACAATGTTCCTTTGTGTAGATGAGTTCTGGTGTGTTGCAGACCAAGTGAAGCCGAGAGACGATAATTCACTGTTGTGTTCTTCCCTAGTATTAGGAGCCAACTAACTAGTCAACTAGTCAGTTTGGGTTCTGTGAGCAGTGAGTGGAGTCCAAGAGCCAACAATTCAATTGCAATGCGGTGGTGCACGAGTAGTACAAGTAGTCAGTCAGAGGAGTACAAGTAGTAGAGTGGTGGTAGTTAGCAGCCAAGTTAGTAACAACAAATAAGACACAACATAAGCCTTTGGACTAACCAACTAACTAACTACAGCTGTGTGTAGTATACCAACCAACTGAGAGAGTATGGTTTTCCTATATACGAAGAAGAAATAATGAACTTTTGAAAAATAGTACGAACAATCAGAGTAGTGTGAAAGTTCAATAGAGGCCGGTTGGATCCAAACTGCTGGGTTGATCCATTGTTCAAATTTGTAGGTTCAAGAACGTGCTCCTGGACTTGGGCCAACTCACGACCATGTGGAGTGAATTCACCAGGGGAGGTCAACCGAGGTCATGTGTTTTTGCACACCCGATTGAGTCTACTTATAACAACCTATGTAGCTGGGCTCTGTGTTCTATGTGTGTGCTACAGCAGGGAGAGTGAGAGTTTCAGGGAAAACTTGCAAACTTGACAGCTCAGGATCTCAAGACCGACTGGCATGGAAATGGAAGAGTCGGGACAGTAAAAGCATTTTCACCGTCTGTAGTTTACTCCGCTTTTCTTGTGTGATACTACTAACTATAACTGCCCCCAGAAGTAGTTGGTGGTTACTATCGAGCTGCCTCAAACAGAGGTGTGTATGTATAGTTTGAACGAGTACCAACTTACAAACCAATGCTCACTGAATGCAGTAGTTAGTTAGTTAGTGAGTTAGTTTAGAGTTCCTGTAGTCCATAGGTTACTAACTAACTAACTAACTAACTGGCATGTGTAGTTGTTTGTTGGCCAAAGGAGGACCCTACGTTTTCCCGTATCTTCGTATATGTTTTATCTTTGGCTTGCTAACACCAACTCCCATAGTTAGTTAGATGGTGAGTAAACTAACAAAAAAAGTGTATTCCTAGTTGGTTAAGATATTCCGGAAATCCATGCAAAGTTCACATTCATGTGTATTGATTGATTAGCCATTTGAATTGATATGGACTACTTGAATGGATGCACTGGGCTATTACATGCAATAATCGTGTGCACATAGCATGTTCCTAGTGCACACTTTTAGTTAGGTATAGTTAGTTAAATAGACACCCGTGCTAATCTAACTAACTTGCTAACTAATGAATCATAGCTGATAGATTGAATGACTGAACGAGTTCAGTTCAGTGAACATTCTAACAACTGAGAGCCAGTGTGTTCCCGATTGATGCCAAGTATGCAAAAAATTGTACTTTTTATAAACCCATTGAAAATAAGTTAGTTAGACCAGAGGTCAATCATAGACTGTGCATGGATTTGCATAGTCTGTAAAAAAGGATCCAGCTGAAAGCCTCCGAGCTGTGTCTTCCAATCAAAAGTACATGGTTAGTTAGTTACATGAATGTCAGATAATGATTAGAATAACATGCGTGTGTGCATATGGGAGGAAAGAAAAAAAAAGCCATAATAATCTCTGTGAGAAAAAGGGAGGCATATTAACAAACCAAAAGATTGTGTACTACAGTGCGAATATGGAGTCTCAACATGGTCTATCTTGACTCATTTCATGCACTATAACTAATCTATGGTTGCACACACAATATACTACATACTATGTATGAACTAACTAACTGCACGTAAAAAAATATCCAGTCCATTCCCCAGTGCAGCGCATTTCAATCATATTATCAACTGACAATGTGTGCATATGTGCGTGCACTCACTCACTTTGCGTATATGTACAAATAACAATGTGGTCCACTTTAAAAGTAGTGCAGTGCTAGTCTCATGGTTTACATTTTTTATCCTTTAATTAGGCATTATATAGGCACAGGTGCTTTCTACATACATGCATTCAAAAGATGCATTTCCCCCTTTATAGTTAGTTAGTTACTTACTTTTAGAGCATTATTCCAGTCAGCCAACTTTTTAAGCTCGCATTATTAATGGGTGAGGTTTAATGATATAGTACTTAAGATGACACACCTGGCCAATGAACATTTCATTACCACTTCAAAAATCATCTTCCAAATGGATGACAAAACAAGGTAAATTTATTTGTATACTAACTATACTGACTGACACTGATCTGTTTTTGTACATTCCAGCCAAGACACACTGTCCGTATTTTCGGTTCAACTTGAACTTCCCAACAACTCCCTGGATACAGATGGAATCTCTGAATCTTATAAACTATAGTTATAGTTACTCACATAAGACGTAAAAAAAAGTGAAGGCAATGTGGTTTCCATAAGATGCACCGACCGAGTAATGATAATAATAATGGCCATGGCCATGCTCTAGTATCAAAATGTTGGACCCCTTGTTCCTAATAAAATCCCTCCTCTTATCACCTACAGTAGTGAACCCTTGGCTTGAATCTGATCCGTTCATATGCATTTCCTTTATTCCAGAGCTTGTTAGCATGCAACGACCCTCATTTACATGCACACGTATAAAAAAGAGCCCTTCAAAGTGAAGCTAACCAAGAAACTTTCTTACTCACTTGTAATGTATTGTGTGTTGTGATCATAAAATGAAGGTTAGTTATAAATGCATAACAAATTCATCTGCTCAAAGTTTTCAGTTTTTCTTTCCCTCCGGTGGAAATGCTCTTTTTTTGTACCACATCATGGTACACCAACTGACAAAAACTGTGTACAGCCAGACTATAAAGACGGATTCACGTTGTAAGATTATATCCGAAAATGAATCCTTTCCAGGAGTTCGTAATTTGAGATTCACATTGGAATCCATACATTTCCAATGCATTCCCTTATTAATTCATCCCTAGATAATTTTGCTTACTAACTAACTAACTAAGCATTGCATATCATAAATACATTGTAGCCAAGGCGGTGGACATCAATGGAATTCGTACACTATAAAGCGCAATATGGAATGTGCAATTCAATGAGATTAGTTAGTAACGCTCATTTATTATTATTGCTTGCTAAATGTGTAATTAGTTATAGCTATAGCTAGTATGCAGTATGAGGAAAAATGCTTCATGCTACACCATAGTCGTTAGCCAGTAACTAACTAACAATGCAGAATTGTAAACACTACTATAAAGTCATTAATCTCATTTGCCCGGACGTGTGTGTGTATATATATACTAACAGGCTTACAAGAGCCAGCACACATTACTGTTTTGATGCATTTGGAGTTCACACAGTGGTTTGAAAGCAAAACTAGATTGAAAGGTTAAAGTTCTGTGTGTGCGGCGTTGGTTATTTATTGAATGCGAGGAGTCCATCTATATATATACATATAAACAAAATGGTTGGTTCATGAACTTGGTTTTGCTGCACGGCCAAATGGACAGTGTGAAAGTGAAATGCATTTGGGAAGGAACCCAAAGTCTGTCTGCAACGAATAATAATAATAGTAGTATAGTTAGTTAGTTAGTTAGTGAGTTTGTCGTCGCTCAAAAAAGGGAAACTCGGGTTTCCTCCACCAAAACAGAATAAACAAGTGGAACTTATCTGGCCAGTACTTATAGCCAGCTAGCTAGTTAGTTAGTTAGAATCCAATCCACAACAGGTATACAGAAATCACCTCCACCTATATTAACAAGGGGCCAAATGTAGAGAAAGAAACCATCCATCAATAATTTGTGGAGATACCAATAATTTTCTAAAGTGCTCATGCATGCTTACACTGTACATAACGTAAACACCTACTATATTTGTCGATTGCGGGAGTATTTTGAATTCCAACAGCGGTTTTTCGCCCAAAAAATTCCTCCCAATCAATCAAAATCCACAATTCTCTCCCCCCGGAAAAAAAAAACAATCCCAATATAATTTCCCTTTCTCTTTCTTGCCCATTTTTGCGTCTCACATTCCCAAAACGGCACATGCCAGGTAAACATGTCATTATTACCAGTCTATACTTGCTTCCCTCATACTTACAAATCCAAACCATGTAATCTGAGTTGGCCACATTGAAGATTCCCATGAGTGTACAACATTACCTCTAAACACTCATGCCCAACTTCCTGGAATTCAATCCATACCTTTCAGATTGAACCAACAAATCATCATTCACCCTGCTGGCATAATTACAAGGTGAAAAAACTTTCATTTCATACTAACTAACTAACTACCTATCTACGGTCCTCACATAACAGTTCATTTCATCACGCACCATACATAACCACATAAGATTTCCCAATCACAATCTTTCCAACTGTACTTTGAATGAAAAAAGTTCTTTTTTTTTGGAACAGGTCCTGCCTCACTCCTTTCTCAGTGGAGTGAGTGCAGGTAGCGCTGTCATGCACTAAAAATGCGCTCCAAAAAGGATTGTACATTTACAGCCAATAGTTAGTTAGCTGCTTGTAACGACCAACAATTGATCATGACTGGTTAGTTCTCCCATAGGTAGCTAAACTATGAGCAGTTGGCGGACCGAGTGTGTAGAAAAGGGGAATAATGGACTACCATAGGTGGCTATAGCCAACCAACTAACCATCTGATCAAAGACTAAAGAATAAGGGACATTGACCCGACCAGAAAAGTTACGGTACTTTCTTAGTCAGGGGTCCTTGATGGCACACCTACAGGCTCGTTCTCATAGTTTTTCCTATGCTGGAGGACAATGAGCACAGGAACCAACTAACTAACTAACTAACTACATGTACAGATGATGAGCATGATTTGATAATGCATATACAGAGGGAAAAAGAATGATCTTTGGGTCGTCCTGGTGTGCACAGCCACTCCATGTGTACATACTACTTTAAAGCACTTGAATTTCCTGGCCACTCACTTTCATTTACAGTTAGCTGTGCATTTTTTGGTCGCTTTGGTCAGCATTGTTGAGTATAATATACGGAACGGTTGTTTGGAGTGCATGCAGCATAATGCACATGGACATAATGTGTGTGGTTCATTATGTGGTTCCAATGGATCATGAATGGGTTTCATTATCACTGCTATCTATTTATAATAAGTAACTATATATTAATTATGTATCGCAAGGTGAACCCTTATGGTTGGTTGCTTGTTACAGGAACCTTCCATGGGGTGAAACGAACAATAGGAGATTTGTTGCACTTGCTCCCAGATTAGAAACTGTTGGTCTGTAGTCAGGAAAATAAGATTCCTCCATTCTAGTAATAAATGTCCGGTATTTGAAAGTTCAAACACGTGGAGTGCCCTCATATATACTACATGCTATATACTCCTACTCCTTACCATGATAAAAGGTAAAGTGCATCATCAGCTACCAAAAAGTGCATCATAATAAAAGGCTTATGAGCATTAATGTAAGTTGGTGAGCACAAACGCACCATACATAGCATAGTTTATTATTATTGTGCGATCAGACCAGACTCACAGAGCAGAGTTAGTTGGTTACAAACTAACTATAACTAAGGTTGATATGGAGCTGTGAGTTGAATGCCCGCGATTAAATCACTTACTTTTAACAGTGCACATATATATAGTTAGTTAGTTAGTTAAGTGATACTAGGAGTAGTGGGAACAAGATGGTGCATCATACACGGAGAATAATGCATCCGCAATCCGCATATGCAAATCCTGACAAAGCACTAACTAAACTAACCATACCTCTCCCCCTTGAATGTGCACATGGCGTCCCATCAAATCATAATACTCTAATAATCTAAACTAACTTGTCTAATAAACATGGCCAGTTAGTTAGTTAGTTCGTTAACAATTTACAATCCATTCATTTCAATATCACTGAATTTCCTGGTTTCAAAAAAAAAAATTGAATTCGAAACCCACTGACTGACTACGCCATGTAATGGAATCTGCTATGGTGAGTTCCTTATGCCCAGAAGAGCAGCATGCACAAGTATCCAAAGTGTCCAACCCTTATCTCACATTGTCTCAGGTTACAGTTCAGTTTCAGAGTTGCAGAGTTGATCCATATGCAATGTGATGAGTTAGTGGCTGATCCCAGGCTACAGCACGGAAGTCACTTTTGCACACCAAGTCATTCACACTTCGACCTATATATGCTAGTCATCTGGCTGTGTACACACACAGTACAAGGGGATGAGTACGATCCCAGGTCCATGCCGAGCTAGTTTGTTAGTATGCACGTATGTAGTAATGTATTGTGAGATTCACCCTGCCTCCATATGTATACTTGCATGTGTGTATCATGGCTAACTAACTAACTATAACTACACGTTCTCAACAAACTACTGCATGATGCATGAGCTGTACATTATCATCCCACAGCAGGGATCAGTTGTGTGCACAAGTTATATTAGCACACAGAGAAAACCCGCAAAAAAGTTGTATATTGGAGGAACATTTTACCTCTCGTTGGTTAGTTATTTAGTTATGCCAAATGGGTTGTTCCCCCGGGTAACTTATGGTGAAATAATTTTTGCCTAGCCATATAGTATGTAAAGTGGATGGGTATGGAGAGTGTTGTATTTGCATAGATGAAAGAGTTTTAAATTGCAGGTAGACAGGAACTATTATCTCATCAGCAATAAAGACATAACAAATGCAATTACTTACCTACCTACCTAACTAGCTATAGCTATAGTTGAATGATTTACACTCGTTTCAATATCTCATCGGTTTTCTTACAATGTGGGATGCTCTCATAATTGCTGTGTGTGATTTAAATTTGTTTACAGCCCATTTGCATGGCGTAAAAAGTTTTTCCCATTTTCAGTCTTTAGCCGACTTTGGAAACATTTCATGGATTAAGTTGATATTTTAAATGTAGTTTCAAGTTTGCCAGCGAATTTTTAACGATGAATATTTTGAAAAAACTGGTCTCCATTGTTAGTTAGTTTGTGAGTTACAATACGGTGGACGACGGGCATTGGCATAAGTATTTACTCACTCACAGAGTCAGTGAGTAACTTTATTGAGTGGATGGATGGCTCTGTATGCAAATTAAACTCGTTGGATGGACTGGAAAGTCTCGAAAAATGAGTTTCCCATTTCTTAGAGTTATAGCTATATATGTACATACTCGAGTTGAGTTCACATTTAGGGATGATTGAAACTATGCGGAAATGGAGTTTGCTGGTTAGTTAGCTTATAGTCTGTCAGTTTCTACTCCCTATCCGTTGTTACACATATATTTATTACTCCATGGGGCAATGTGATGCACCTGTCTTTGATGGGCTCACAGGTTAATTCATTCATGCAAAAATCATCTTCATCAGGTGTAAGAAATCTAGTGTCTCTAGAACTAAACTTTTCAGTTCACTCTAATATGCATGCATGGGGTAATGGAATTCCCAAGAGTTCAAAATGCTAATAATTATTGTCCGTCTGGTCAAAACTGTTTACAACTAACTAACTCACTATAACAATTACTCTGTAAATAACCATAATAGCTTTACTAATTAGTTGCCTTTTCTCCAGAATGATCACTCAAAATGACAATTATTTATTCCCAAAAAAGTAGTCTCCTACCGCACTTTTCATGTACTATAGTTCGATAAACATTATCCACAAGATCAAAAAATTCTTATTTTCTTCATTTCTTCAACCACGCGCTGGAAATGAATAGCAACAATCAGCCTACAAAGTTGAGTGAGTCCGAAATGTCCATTCTTGTACGAGCCACACAAACTGTTCAACTCAATGAATGTTGTGCATGCACATATCCTATCTACATAAGACCTGTCTACTTTGTCTAGTCCAGAGAAGAGCATAATGAAAGCAGCTGGAAACTGCTGACCACGTGGTGTTATTCACATTGGGAACTCACTGCAGTGGAAGAACTCTTCACCCTCCTCTTGGCCTTATCGCCTACAGCCACAAACATAACCAGTCTCAATATTCAAATCAGTGTTCAATTCTCTAGACAGGTGTATCTGAAAGCATATCAAAAGTCAAGTCTCTCCCTGCTCCCTCATCCCTATAGCTCCCCAACTAGTTAGTTAGTTAGCTAGTTAGTTAGATTTCCACATCATTAATATTACTATTATTATTATTATCCAGGTGGACTCACTCCAGCTAAAGCATGTTCACTTCTCAACTGACTCACTTTATAACCAAGCTATAGCTCACTCACTCACACACTAGACACTATATAGTTAATAGTTAGTTAGTATGAGATATATTATAAACATATGAGATTCTTGGACTTGACGACTCCTTTTTTTTCTTTGTCCCATTCTCCAGCGTTTTATACAAGCTAACTAACTAACTAACTTGGATGTACGACTTGGCTGTAGTCTGTAGTATTGTTTTGGCCATGCAACTTACTTGTTGGGGATGAATACAAGTGTGCAAGATGAAACTGGGGCATCCAAAGAATGTTTTCAAGGAAATGCGATCAAGTAGATCATTTTGGGACTATAGTTATTAGTTGCTTCTTTTAGCGAAATTTGACTGACGTGGATTTTTAGTTTGCTAAGAATAAGCAATTTTAATATTATCATCGTTCAAAACATTAGAGACTTTCATGTCACAAATACAGAGACAAGAGTCGATGAGTTTCATCGTGTAAATTGGGTGCAACAAGTTTTATGTATGCGTAGCAAGTTTATCTGACTCAGTGAGTGAGTCTGTAAATGGACAGTAGACGGTATCTAACGTCGGTTTGACTAACTGACAACTTCTTCCATACGGAACCATTTTAGTTGGAGTGTTCAAGTGTAGTTTGCTGCAGCAATATGGCTATCACTCCCATCTTCTGTAGTTTGGTTGCCTGCCAATAGATTCTTCGGCGGACCATTTGGCTTTGAAATGTCTGAATAAATGTACATGAGCATAGCTCATAAGCATTGTAGACATAGTTGGTTGAGAGCACAACTGCAATTGAGTCTCAAGAATGACATTTTACGATGCATTGGTCACGTAGCACCGTGAGCTAACATTTCATACTGGTTTAAATGATACCGAGTTAGAGTTCAACGACAGTCAACAATAATGAACTGGTCAAGTTTGCTGGCTAGTTTCGTAAGTTAAATGATGATTGGCTTAAAAAAGCATTAAAAAGACGCTCACAGTCTATAGTTAGTTGGTCCTCCATGCCAGGCAATGTATACATATGGAGAAGAGTGCTTTTTTAACACTCACAAAAAAGACAAATGAACAATATTCAGGAAAATCCAGAATTTAATGTTTTAGAATCTAATATAATACAAATTTATTGCTGCGGACATTATTTCATGAAATTCGCCATTAAGAAGTTTTCTTTGTATTATTAAGCTTAAGAACTGAATCCCAAGTCAGTTGGGTTTCTGGATTTTGCACGATAACAATATATTTGAAAGTTTTGTGACAATATACATTTTTCAATGCAAAATGAAAGCTCGTTTCCAAATATTCATTGTTCTTGCTGTATTTGCCAGCGCAATCGTATTAGCCAGTGCAGCTAAGGTTCGAAATGGAATAGAGAATTTGGCAATGAAGGAATTTTTTGCACAATAAGTAATGCAAGAATGTTTTTTCTTCAGAGATCTGATGCCCGGACGTTCAATCATTTGAGTTCTCTGGTGATGGACACAAATTTGGGGAAACCCGGAGCCAATATCAGCACCACATTGTTGAAACTGGAGCATGATGATTGGAAACTCATTTGAGAACAGTAGGTCCACACACAAAATGTTCCAAAACATTGCATTCTCGATACGCCGCAAAAACTATTGCACTATTCTTTGTTTTCTCGGTTAGATCCACAAATGAAGATGGACGTTTGGGACACATGATTCCCTTTTCGGAGTTTACCGCTGGAACGTACAAACTCTATTTTGACACGAAATCGTATTTTGACGGACTGGGCATGGAAACTTTCTACCCGTATGTGGAAGTTGTATTCCAAGTGAAAAATCCTCAAGAACACCATCACATTTCTGTATTGATCTCGGCCTATGGCTATTCCACTTATAGAGGCATTTGATTCATAAAACCTATTGCATTTGAGTTGAATGATGAAAATAAATTGCCATAATTACAAGCATCAATCCAGTCGAATTCATTTTTCTATAGTATGTGTAATTGGAAATCAACATGCACTCATTAGCACTTTTATTCTGTACTGGCCTGGCCTGGTTAGTTAATTATAATTAGCTAATTAAGAATAGTGACTGAAGTCAGTTATTTTTATTAGATGTTCTGTTAAGGGTTCAGATTTGAGATTCTTAAGAATTATTGGGTTTTAAAATTGCAAATCGAATAATCGATGAGATGAATTTACATTTGCACTGGCATTGCATTATATTGTCAGTACTCATTCAGAAAAGGAGGCAATGGAAAATTTAGACGAAATATTTAGGCCAGTTTTGGAAAATTATCTTCCCAAATTTGTATTTCAAATGCACTGTACATTGGGTGTTATTCCCTCATATTCTGCGCATGATCACAGGTGTCTGCATTCTCATTTGCCAATTGGCGGCTTGGCTTGGGTTCGAGATTTAGATATGTACATACGCTGATGATTGCAAACGTCTGCCACTATAAATTCATGAAATCGCCTAAATTATTATGAATGGCGGAAGTAATATGGCATTTTTAAAAAATCATCCGGTTTAATAATGTGAACGAAACAAATTAAAAAATATTACCATAATCGCTATATGGTCATAAATAATGTTGGATTCATATTTATCGATTGTTTGTTAACTGTGATTAATATTTTCTGTCGTAAACAATCAAATTTTACCATGACAAAAATAAAGAAAACTGAATATTTGAGAAATAAAGCAACCAAATATAAGCCATATCCCACTGATTCAATCAGTAAACTTTCATATTTTCTCACAAAAATCCAACTAAAAATTTGAATCATCTCAATCAAGCATCGTTTATATCCCACCGTGATGAGAAAAACTTTGAAAATATCCAAGCTAGGATCGGTGCACATGTGCACAAGCCTACATACCATAAGCATTCCTATCCTGCGTATTTGCGTTCTCATAGCAACGCTTCCTGTTGATTGTTGAAAACAATGAAAAATGACACCGAGAGCAGACAAAGAATTTGCTCATTTGTCTTTTGACACTTGTTGAGTGAACATCCCGCTCCTCATTTTGCACATTATTTTTTTGTGAAGACCTATTTTGAATACATTTTCAACAATGGTATTCCGATTCTCAATATCTTTTAGTTAGTTAGTTTATATGAAATTTCCATCGCACATTTTAAAAGTTTTTATCTAATTCTGTAATTCTTCTTTCTCAAAAGGCTCCAAAGCAGGGCACAAAAAGAGTCGCCAAAGTAGGCAACCCAAGAAGATTGCGGTACAGTGCTGTTGCCGTAGAAAATGGTATTGCGGCAGCTCAGCCAGCTTTGCGTCGCAGTACCCGGAACTGGGTGACTGAACGAAAGAAGCGCAGAGTTGTGCGTGTGCAGACGCCTCCAGAGTCGGCAAAGGCAGAGGAAACTTTGAAAAAAGGGACAAATGAAGAACAGGGTCCAATGCTTTCGCAGCAAGTTATTTTCAATTTCTCCCAAAGAAGTGCTGCTGAGCTTTCCCAATTGTAAGAAAATGTTGCTCCTAAACAAACCAACCATGTGAAAAATATGCATCCAAATTATAAAGCATCATATTATTTTGCAGGACACAGACAAAACGGCGCAAAAAACGACGACTAAGCTCCTTCATCATCTTTTTTGTCGAGTACTTAGTTCAATTAAAGCAAACAATTGCAAAGCGAAATGAGAACACCAAACTTATAATGCCACAGGTGGCTCAGCAAGCTGCAGCTGAATGGTGGAAATTGCCAGCTAATTCGCGACTCCTCTTCTCCCAAGCCTGATTTATTGAATTCTGTTTATCGATATAGGTTGTATTTTTAAGATTCTTTGTGTTTTTTTTTCAAGTATTTTAAAATTAATGTATTACGTAGAATATCGTGCAGTGTAAGTTCTTAAAACAAATAAATTGATTGAGGTGTCGTTGGGAACCCGTTGTTTATCCTTGTCCTTGATTATATAGGTTAAAAAATGTCGTTTCGTTGCTTTTTTAAGAAAAGTTACTTTTTTTGAACATTTTATTATTCAAGGAACTTTTGCAATGCATACGCACTGAATTGTTGGCCTGGGGAGCTACAAATTCACAAATCTGAATAACAGACAACTCTTTTCACACACATTGCTCTGAAAATATTAAACACCTCATTTTTCACTCCAACTTCTGAAGCATATTACATTTTTTTTTCACCACTCAACATACACTATGAATTCATGAGTGTACCGATGCAAATAAGAATAAATATAAACCCACTAACTAAAAATAATAATAATAATAAAGTGGCTACAGTCTGAACTTTTGAATGCGATCCGAAACTTTCTGCAAACAATTGTTCTCATTATCGAATTCAGATGTGAGACAATACATTGTCACACTTGTGTGCTTTGTTTTCAACTTTTTGTACGTTTTCAACACTTGCCAGCGTTCCATCAGTTTGAGCAAGTTTTTCACGGGGTCCAGGGCCAAACTCTCACCTGTACATCAAGATCAATCGTAACATTAAATTATGAAAATCTCATGGAGTTTCCCATGATTTTCCCCATTGTTTCAAGTGAAAAAAGCTTTCTGCTCACCATAAGTAATTTTATTGTGCTGCAGTTGTCCCTTGATTTCGGAAAGCATCTCCATTTGCAGTTCTTTTTCCTGGGCTTCATGAGCGACCAACCGTTTTAGAACGTTAAGACACACTATATATGTATCCAAAATGGGTCGCAACATATTCTTGAGGTAGAGAACTCGTTCCAGACTTTTTTGACCCCTCAATTCCATTTGGTCTCCACCAGTCTGCCAAATAAAAGGAGCAAATCAGTTTAAGGGGCATTCATTGTGTCCACAAAACGTATTGGTCAAGCACTGCTACTAAAAGTTACCGTATTATGAGCAATGAAAACTCCATGTTTCGTCATGAAGTCGATTTTATTGGATAAAGTCAACCCCAGGGGTTGACACGGAGGTGTGAAAATAAATTCGTGATGAAGAACCTCACAGAATTCTATACAAGCTTCTAGTAATTCCCCTTTGTCCACTTTGATTTCCAAATTCTGGTCGGCCAGCATCAGGAAACTCGTGGCTACAAAAAAAAGAGAGAAAAATCGCAAATTTATATCACCACTCTGCGCTTGGCCAAGGGTTTTGGAACTTACCGATAACAGACTCGGCTGCATATATGGGCAAAATGCAATTGGAATAATAAGATAGATCTATGACGTTTGGTAAACTTGTTACTGGTTTGAGAATGCAGGATTCTGAAACTTTCTTAGATCCATTCCGCGTTGGGTACTCTTTTCTTACCAATCCGGGTCCAAGAACTGTCAACTATTGAAAATTGAATAGAAATTCATTAATTACTTGGAAGCAATACTTTCTCCAAGCTAGCTATCCAGACCAGATTAATGTTACAGTCACTGCGTATTTCCCGTATATTTATGGAAAGCCCAGTAAAGAAAAATCCACGGGTAATAGAAATAACCTGACTTTTTATGGATGTCCCTAGAACTAGCCCATGTTGTACAGAATGTATTTAAAATAGGTTATTACTTACCCCATGCGCAACAGCGTGTGTAAAATTGGACCCATAGGCAACATCATGACCTCGGATGAGCATTTCATCCTTCAAAACTCCCAATTCCTGGACCATCAACTTTTCCTCCACTCCATCTCTATATTTGTTGAGCAATGTGAAGGAAATGGCATTTGTGGCCATCATGCTGAAATTACTGATTCCATCTGTAAAATTAAAAGTATAGTTTTATTAAAAATTCAAATTTTCGAGACGAAAAAACTTGGGCAATTGGAACAGAGTGTATAACTAACACTGCAAATTTCCATGTTTTGAACACGAATGCCTAAAAAATGCATAGATATTTTTAAAAGCAACATTTCAGATTCTACAATACAACATGAAAGATAAATAATAGTTTTGATTCCAAAACATGGATTCCACAATGGCGCCCAAAATATAGCACTATGATTGACAAGCAAGAGTAAACTGCAAAGTGCAAAGAATGTTTGAATCTAAATCTAAAAGAATTCATTCCCAATTTGCTCCTAATGTTTTTTTTTTGCTTAAAAATGTTCAAAACAAAGAAACAAACCATATATGGCATGTTGAGCTAAACTGTCCACCAAATGCCTCTGATCCTCCACAAAAAGATCCTGATTCTCCAACTCTGGCTCTCCTCCATCCACATTCCCAATTCTTATCCATGGTGAGGATCCTCTCAACGTGTTGTAGCAACGGATGTACTCCTGTGGACAAAAATGGCAATTTTCGAAGAAAACAATCTTTTGAAACTCAATAATACGGAAAACCAAACAAGGCTATTCTTCACCCAAATTGACTTACTTTCATGGAAAAAGGATGACCGAAATCTACCCGAGCATTTCCATACTTGGGTTGAAGGGAACTCCAAAGTGCCACTGCAGCGGAAGCGAAATTCTCAGTCACTTTAGGTTGACCCAATTGTTCCCGAATAAAATTTCCTTCAATCAGTTTCTCATAACTGAAGTTGACGGGCACAATCAGAATGTCTTGCAATTGGTTGCTCAACAATACATCCACTGCAATGCTCAAGAGTCCACCTGGAAAGAATTTTTCACAGCTTTACAAATATTGCTGCATGGCATTCAAATTAACCAATGTACCAGTTTTCAAGAAACGTTACTTTTACTCGAAAACTCACTCGAAATTAAAGAAGGACTATTCCAAGGCCAATTTTTTGGACAATTTTACACTAAAAGTTTATAACATTGTACCCCAAGGGCGAAAGGGGGGAGAATTTAAATCGGCGATAATAATTTAGATGAGAGTGCCGTGTAGCGCTGGTAAACTTTTATATTGATGCGGAGATGGTCCCGTGCGGATGCGACGCCCAGGTCGCGGGAAATATGTATGTCCATATTTCCCACCGCGAGTGAACCCGGATAAAATGTTTATAATGTC
>Ga0210040_10002011_pt1 | contig 29483 bp, 24 predicted proteins | sample CryGeyCG12114_NA_FD_185462 | JGI IMG/M metagenome (GOLD analysis project Ga0210040, IMG submission 185462) | Groundwater microbial communities from aquifer - Crystal Geyser CG19_WC_8/21/14_NA (SPAdes) (version 2) | ecosystem: Environmental > Aquatic > Deep subsurface > Groundwater | place: USA...
GTATCCTGAACCAAGACAAACAGTTGTTCTAGGAGGAAGTGCATTGTTCCAATGCCGCGTTACGGCTGGAATTCCTTCTCCAAAGTAATTGGATGCTCACTATGAATATTTGTTCAAAATAGTTTAGCATCGAGAAAGTTCATTGACATTATATTTCACTTATAATCAGAACTACATGGAGTCGTAGCGATGGGCGCCCATTACCACCGAATGTGGAGGAAATTCAAGGTGCTGTTATTCGCTTTAATAAAGTTACAGGAGATGAGAAAGGACAGTACGTCTGTACGGCAGAAAATATTGCTGGAACTTCTACTGCTATCGCTACAGTGGATGTAAGAGCTTCAGTTGTAATTTCTGTACTAGATCATGGCGAAAGTTTAGTTTGCACAACTTTTACTTCTCAATTTTTTTCTGTAGATTCAATCTCCACCCAAAGTTATAATCACTCCTAGCACACCACACCGTGTTACCAGTGGAGAGCGAGTTCGATTAGAATGTAGGGCTGATGGTGATCCACTTCCATCAGTTTCATGGAAGAAACTACAACCCGGACGATTAGAGTCTGTGTTTTCAATCATGTTCTTTAGAAATGAAGCTTGTTATTTCTTTATATTATATCATTATGCTTGCTTTTATAGAGGGACGGAACTGAGTACAACTGGATTCGGAAGTCCTCAAACTGCTATTTACGAAATCACTCGAGTCACTAAGGACGACGAAGGATCATACAGTTGTGTTGGACGTAATGACGCTGGAGTACATGAGGAGAGAATCCAAGTTTTTGTGGATGATTATGCTGAGCCTATATATGAAGTTGGTAGACCTGAACGGCCAGCTCAACCCGAAAGGCCTCCTTATTCAGACCGCCGTGATGAACAATTGTTCTACTTTCCTGTAGGCAGTCGGGCTATTTTGACTTGTTTGGACGGTAAGTATCTTTGCAAATATTTTATGCGGAAATATTTTGAATTTCGTTTTACTACTTAGGTATTTTATTTTTGCACAGCATACTCAAGAAGTAGATATGGACAGATGTATTTGGATTGGACTAGAGAAGATGGAGGCCGCATGCCTAGTGACTATGAAATTGTAGATGGAGATCTTGTAATCAATGACTGTCAATCTAATGATGGTGGAAGATATGTTTGTACGGGAACTGATACCGAAGGTCAAGTTGTATTAAGAGTGGAAGCCCGATTGGAGATTGTTGGAAGTAAGTTGAATTTTATGTGTGAGCAGTCAAAAGATGTGTGTTTTAAAAATGTGTAAATATGATTCAATGATTCTAATTGGGTGATACTATACTAATCCGCTGCTTTCGCTCGGACAGAAACGAAGCCTTGTAATCTTGCGTCAGGTTCAATAACTGAATACTGGATCTATTTTTTATAATACTGTTCTTTTTTCTTTTTATTTACGTTTTTAAGTTATGATTCTCAATGTTTTTACTCAAGTTTTGATAATTTATCTACTTTGTAGTGTCCCCACCTCGAATTGAACTGCAGCCCGCACGGCAAGTTGTGCGACGGGGTGATGACGTGACTATAAATTGCATTGCCACTGGTCAACAACCTATCACCATAAACTGGTCGAAAACAGATAGGACACAGTTCACAGGCACCGCAATTGTCAATGGTCCAATATTGAGGGTAAAAGATTATGGAAGTCATCACCATAATTCTAAAATCAAATAAAAAACTTTTATAAACATTAATCTGATTAATATTGTTTAACTTTAACTGTACGGGACCGCTATTTATTTCAGTTCCGTGGAATCGAAGTCTCAGACGCAGGAAGGTAAATGTCAACCTTTGCTATGTAATATAATTTCTGGCAGAAGCTATTATTCCTGAATCATTCCAACCTTTTACTTATTTTAGGTATGCTTGTCAAGCCACAAATGCTGGAGGAACAGCAGAATCTGTCGCTGAAGTCATTGTCAATGCTAATGGACAACCATCCCCAGGATCCCGTCCACCTCAGCAACCTTTTATTCCACAATCTCGTGGTAGGGAACAACGTAGTCCCAGAGGATCTACAATTGAATTGCGATGCAATGTTCGTGGAACGGAAATCCGTTGGACCAAAAATGGGGAGCCGATACGAAAAAGAGCAATTGCTTTTGGACCAAGTCTAACATTGATGAATTTGCAAGCGGAGGATGCTGGACGTTACATGTGCGAGTCTGAAGATGGTTTTGATTACATTGATTTGACAGTAGAAGGTAAGATTCCATATTAAACTTAAATCTACGCTCGCTTAAAAGTTTCGGAGTTGTTAATTTTGTTTTTGTAAATGACTCTTTTCGATTTTATTTTGTTTTGACGAGGATTTTTAATCTCTTACGTAAATTGAAGCCATTTGATCCACATTTTATTTGCAATCTTCTTCATTTGAAATGAAAATTCCATTTAATCTCTTGTTGAATTAATTCGCATTTTGCATTGTGGTAATTTTGGTTGGATTGTTATTATTTGACTCACTTTTGTTACTACTAACAAACCACCACCACTGGTAGACATGCGCACTTTAGCTTCTTCCTATCGTCCTCGACGGTGCGCGCGCAATGAGTTCCTTTGTGGTTCAAATGATCAATGCATCCCAAATAGTCTTGTGTGTGATTATGAGTTGGACTGTGCTGATGGAAGTGATGAGCTCAATTGTTTCCAATCGTACAGGGAAAGAGAATACAGACGCCGTATTAGGGGTAAAACTATAGAAAAGTACATGTGTGTCTCACTTGTTACAAAAAATACGACGATGGTGCCAAATAGTTTCTTGTAAATATTGTTAGTCTCAGTCTCACCTGACATGTACATACACTATTTGCAGCAGTTATGTTTTTGTGGCTTCTGGTATTGTGTGATTGAACTGTATATACTAATTGCTTGCGAATAGTTTTTGCGACTTTACTGTTTTTATAAGTGTGTATCATGTCCCTTGTAGTGAATATATGTGACTAACTTTCGTAAATTTTATAGGTGCTGGCTCTGTTTTAGTACGAATTGTTCCCAGCAAAGATTTCCTTGAGATTGGAGATCAAGTGGATTTGATTTGCGATGTTTCTGGCGACCCAAATCCAATCATTCGTTGGACCAAAGTTGGAAGTGAATTCGAAGACAATGTAGAACCTAGAGGAAATGTGTTGAAAGTTTCTGGAGTGCGTTCAGAAAATGGCGGCGTTTATCGCTGCATCGTGACTACTGAATCGGCTGTTTATGAAGAAGATTACGCCCTGACTATTCAATGTAATTTTTTTTCTTTGCTTCCATTAGTTTTGTGTAGACAATTTGACCATTGGTGTTTGATATACCTGTACACTTTTTTGTTCAGTGAGTCCAGATCGTGTGCAAAATTCTGCACCGCGAGAAACCCGTGCAGCACCATTTGGAACCACTGTCACTATGGATTGCCAGACAGGTCTAGATGGGCCTATTGAATACACGTGGAATAAGCATGGTGGTGTGATCCCTTCATATATTGATGTGAATGGACCAACTTTGTCCATATCATATGTGACAGCGGAAGATGCTGGGACCTATATTTGCTCTGTGAAGAATCCTTATACTTCGACTGACGTTACAACAGTTCTTGTAATTACTGGTGTTGTGCCATATTTCACGCAAACTCCTAGCTCTTACATGGCTTTCTCCACTTTACCTGATGCATACCTCAAGTTTGACATTGAGGTTTCATTCAAGCCTGAGGATAAAAATGGTAAAATTTTAAAATATCTGAGACTGCTATTTCACTGTTAATCGTTTATCGTTACACTTGATGAATATGATATGCAATATTTTATTTCAGGTATAATTTTGTACAACGGACAAAAGAAAGATGGCACTGGCGACTTCATTTCTTTTGGACTATCAAATGGGTTTCCTGAGTTCCGATTCGATGTTGGATCTGGCCCAGCTGTTATTAAAGGAGCCAAAGAACTTGAACTTGGCAAATGGCACACTGTAAAATTAAACAGGGAGCGGGCAGATGGCTCCATGATTGTAAATGATGAAGGTCCATACGTTGGAAATATTTACGGGAGCTTCCAAGGGCTAGATTTGCTCTATGAGCCTTTGCTGTTGGGCGGAGTTCCAGACTTTTCAAGTATACATAGACTATCTGGTCACTCCAAAGGTTTTGTTGGTAGGTTTAACTTTTTCAGTCATAGTAGTCATAACTGTATTTCACATCTCATATTATACGAATGGGAATGGGGTGAAGTGAGAACATAATACCAGAGATATCATGCCTTCTAATTAATATCCAAATTTTAGGTTGTGTGAGTGAATTGATCATCAATGGAAAACGGCAGCAACTTTTCCGTGACTCACAAACCAACCGTGGAGTTTCAAATTGCGACACTTGCGTTATCAATACTTGCATCAATGGAGGCGTATGTCAAGAAGGCCTTAGCCGCAAAGGATACTCATGTATTTGCCCACCAAGCTACTCTGGAGAGAATTGTGAGACTTCTGGCCAATCATGCTTTCCTGGAGCGTGTGGTGAAGGGAAATGTGTGAATGTTCGAGGTGGATTTGAATGCTACTGTCCATTTGGGAAAGTTGGTCCACGTTGCGATCGTGATACAACTATTATCGAACCCTCATTCAAAGGATACTCTTATCTTTCCTACCCAACACCCCAAGCGCTAAAAAAATTTAAGATGGCACTCAAATTCAAACCAGAAACAACTGAAGATGGGCTTTTGATGTATTGTTCGCAAACTGAGACCGGTTTGGCAGACTACATGTCTTTAGCAATTAAAGATAAAATGCTAGAATTTCAGTATGATACTGGCTCTGGATCAGCAGTTATTCGTAGTATAGAAGAAATAAAAGCTGGGCAATATACAGAGGTACTAACAGTGAAAAAATAAATCTAATACCACTTGTGAGCTTCATTTTATTTTTTTATTTTTTTGTTAATAGGTTATTATACAACGGGACCTGCAAGAAGGAGAACTTATAATAAACAACCATAAACCTATCAAAGGTGCATCTCCTGGTAGAACTAGAGGTTTGAATGTGAAAACTCCGCTTTACATTGGAGGCTATGACCGAAATAGAGTAGTGTTGAACTCTAATGTGGGTGTCAGTGAAGGGTTCAAAGGATGCATATCGGAAGTATGAATCAATAACAAAATGTCCTTGAGGCATTTAGATTAATTAACAGCTAAACAGGAATCTAAAAATGTTTGGATATATTTCAGCTAACAATTGGAGGTACTAGTTTGGATCTGATAAATTCCATCATTGAAGGTGCTAACGTCGAAAATTGTGGGGGCAACTCACAAATGTGTACCATAAATGCATGTATGAACGGAGGCACATGTTTGGGAAATTCTACAACAGACCAATTGTGTCTTTGTCCAGCTGGCTATAGTGGTCAATTGTGTGAATTTCATGACGCTTGTGGTGCCCAGCCTTGTAAAAATGGGGGCTCATGCTTTAGACTGTCCGAAAACAACTACCAATGTTCATGCATGAAAGGATTCCATGGAAGACATTGTGAACATCGTAAGTAATTTTTTTGCTCCATGTTTTCAGATTACTTCATATCCTATAAGTTTAAACCCGACTTCTCTATTTTCCAGATATCAACTTTACAGAATCTGTCGCTTTCCGTGGCGATGGGTACCTAGAATTGAGCAAAGATTTCATCCCACATTATAGAATCACGGACAAGGAAGAGATTCAGTTCGAATTAACTTCGTCTACTGGTTATGGTGTTTTATTATGGCACGGGCAAACTCCTGTTGAAGTAGATCCTGATGATTACATGTCCATTGGGTTTACTCAAGGGAAGTTAGAATTCAGATGGGACCTGGGCTCCGGTGCTGGTAATGTGATTTCTACGCATAATGTAACGGATGGAAAGAAACATAAGGTTTGTTATTTTTAGTTTACTTATCTCAATCTTCCGTAGTCTATTTGTTTTTTCACCGAATTTTCATTTCTTTCTGTATTCAGATTGTATTTAAACGGCAAGGAGCATTTGGAAGTATCGAAGTAGATGATAGTGGACTCCCTGAGTTTGGAACTAGCCCTGGTGGTGACCAATTGTTAAGTACACGTGGAAATGTGTACATAGGAGGTGTTCCTAACCCTAATATGATGACTCAAGGCTTGTATAGCGATGGTTTTGTGGGATGCATTCATTCCCTCAGAATTCAGCAAGTGGGACCTATCAACTTGTATGATAATGCATTGTCCGCTGTTAATACTGGTCCATGTGTCAAGTAAGATTTGTTTTCTATTTTCTTATTTGTAAACATTGCATCGGATTTATCTCTACAAACTAACTTACTCATGTAACTATCTTGCTAACATTTGTCCTAAACTTGTCTACTTTCACACGCTGCTAAAACAGTCAATGGTGGCAAGCCCTAATTGCTGGCACTGAAGCTTTCACTCCGTCAAAACTTCTTCACTTACTATGTTTCGCACTATATATTCGCTATACTTTCTTCTTGTCCTAGCTACCGCTATAGACAACCATTTTCTTATCTTTTGTCTAATAATGCTCATAACTGTGTTATCCCAAAAAACAATTCGAGATTTATTTTTGTGGGATTCCTGTTAATTATCATCTGTATTAATAACTAACATTATTTTATACTATTTTAACACTCAATTAGTTAGTTTAATTCTCAAGGAATCACAGCAAATAATTTCTCACGTGGCTTTGTGTGCTCATATGCTCTGCACACCTTTGCAGGTAATTCCTTGAATTTAGTTCCTGATAAATATACAATTCAGTTTATACTGCGTTTGTGCGTAGATACTTTCAAGTATTAGTATTTGAGGTTTCGATATCTGTTCAATCTTTATGTTTGTAGGCATCCGATGAAACCAAGAAAGCCCTATCATAACAACTACTCTAAAAACAGTGTGCTTGGTAAAGATTACTACCATGGGAAAACCGAGGACAACGAAGATTTATATCTAGAAGGAAGACTTCGAGTTCCTCACAGAGGATGAGCAAAAATGTCCGTGATTGTTAATTGAGTTAAAATGCAACATATATCTAACGGTATGAGAAAATATTTTGTTAGTTTAGTTGCTTTAGTTGTTAAGCGTTAGATACCAGAAGGGATTTAATAGCATTAATTTAATATGATTATGCGACGTATGCCCAGAAGTTTTGAATGAGCTATGCTTAATTTAAAGTGGCCAGCGAGTTTTGCATTATTATTACAATATTGCTCTATTAGTTTGGCAGTCGCAATCGCAATGTTTTTATTGCTGCAAAGTCATTATGTGAAAAGCGAGCTTCCAAAACCTACGAAGCCATTTTCTATCTCGTCATAATGGCATTAATTAAAGTTTATTTAACGAATATTATGCTTTGTGCATAAAGTAATGCATAATTTATGTAATTAAGACTAGTCCGTGTCCAACGCTGAAAATGGATTAAGAATTGACATTGACCAAAAGTAGGTATTTTGAAAACTGTAAAAAAATTGCTTTCCTGGCTAGATTTTTATTAACATATTATGTAGCATTCAAGTAGTAGATTCATTTGACTTGCTGGAAAGACAATAAACTTGAAACTGTTTCTATGTATGATGACCATAGTATGAAAGAGCATAAGTCCAAAGATCAATTTCTCAGATCATGCTATATCATAAAGAAACCAATTCTACAGTAGTCGTTGATTTTCACTAATACAACAGTATCTGTTTCTATATCAGTATTTGTGAGTATAGCAATAAATTGTAAAAAGTAAAAAATTGTATAGCTCTATTTCCCAATTAGAAAATTAGGTATGAACTAAGAGATTTTTAAAAGCATCCAGTAGTCGTTGTAAATTCAGAGAGTATTAGCCAATTGAATGATATGATCGGTAAAATTAATGGAAATTTTTTCCACCATTTCAGTCTCTTTGCCATTGTATAGTCTTTAGAAATTAATCATGTATGGAATTAAAAACTTATACTTGAAATAACGTTTTGTCAACTCAAGTGCCTTTACTAGACTATAAAGAAATGACATTCATGTTCGGATTTAGTTAGTGTTGCAAAGTTTCATTGTTATAATATCATCATCAGTAAACTATTGTTGATATATTGAGTTCATTGCTAGTAACGTTGTAAAGTATAATATGGGGAAGCATAATTTACGATATTGAAAATTTAATGCGGGTATGATTTCAAACTGCCAACAACTTTCTTTTGCTATTATTAAACTGCCAAGAAAGATTGTAAACGTAAAGAATCACAGTTGTCAAATAATCTCAACCAAAGTGTTTCATTCTTGTTTTGAAGTGGGTAGTAAAAATTATAAGTGCTACTTATAAATAAACTACTTTGCTGATTGTTTTTTTTGTAATTTATTAGTTAACAACCTCTCATTTATTTCCACTGCCTTATGTTAGTGGCTGGGTAAGGCTCGTACACGACGCTCTTTTGCCAATATTATTTGCTGTAACTTATAAAACTAGGTTAATCTTGTGCATTCTTATTAATTGGGACTTAAAATCATGAACTTTATGATAAAGCCTTTGCCGCTGCAAGTATTGATGTATGAAATGTGACCTTGGTTTAAATTTTTGAACGAGCCAAGACCATTTGTGAAAACAAATTGTGTTAATTATTTATTTAAATGTGCCAAATCAAGTTTTGTTATGTGGATACATTATTTAAGATGACTATAATTGACTATATGATATTCTTTCGACTTAAAGTAATGAAATGCAGTGCAAATCACATTGTCTGTTGAATTACTTTGTAAGTACTTAGAGTAAGCTTTTTGATTGTGTTGAATAAATGTTAACTCTTTATGATAATTACCTTTGTGAAGGTGCTAATAAACGTGACTAAACTATTTTGAACTGTTTGGACAGACATGTTAGTAGTGTGCTTATAAAAATTCTTGATATCTAACTTTAAATGACTGGCTTTGATAGTTTTCCCCCCATAAGCTGAGCAAATGCAGTTCTGTCTTGAATATGTCTAAAAGTATTATATCTTCCGAGAAAGTAGTTCCAATAATCTCCTCTATTCTATTGTAATTTAATGTTTGGCATTTGGAGTCTTTTGATTGATTTCTGATATCCATTAGATGAGCCATGATTATTTTATTTAGTTCATCTGATGCGTCCATTTTGAATTGAGGAATAATTTCCATCTCCTCTTCCAAAATCACGGCGGCAATGAAAACATTGGGTATGGTAGTAATTGGTGGCAGCGATTCGGTTCCTTAAAAATTAAAAGTAAGTAAGTTCACAAATTGTATGACAGAAACAATTTATATCCTGTACTTACCATTGATCAACGCATTATAAGAATTCCTCATCGTTGTTTCAAAGTTAAACGTAGTCTCAGTGAATTCCGATCTCAATTTCGGCCAACAAATTATCCCATCGTTGTTCATAATCTTTGGCAAATTCAAGGCTCTCATAATGGAGCAAAACGAGTAGATATTTCCCAGCCCAGTTTTCAATTCTTGAGCAACATGTATCCATTTGTTCATTATTTCTTCTCGAGGGCTCCCAAATTCTATTGTTTTCACTACAAATGCACTGAGTGCCATTGATCGCTCTATTATTGTATTCCATCGGAAACCAGCATCGTGAAAAAGCCTGTCGTACATATTCATATCTATTTCTGAGGCATGCAAGGTTTGCCAATCTGATTTAGTCAGCGTGTAGGCTACATTTCGGTCTGATGCTTCCAATAGTGTGCTGTTTACGGTCTGCAAAAACCACGCTCGTTAATTAAAGAAAGCAATTTATTTGTTACATACTATATAGTTGCGAAGTGTAAACCTGATTTTACCTGAAAAAAATCTTTCCCAAATCCTTTCTCATTATTTTCACCTTGCGTAATCGGTATTAAGATACTGGAAAACGTGCTCAAGTCATAGTCACTGTCTTTTTTGCCATACGTTGGAAATTTTGGTTGATAATTATCTGGGCTGTATTTTTTTCTGCCCTTCACACTTTGCAATTCTTCCAAAAGTCCTTCGGGGGCTTTCAAATTCAATGCAGTTTGATGTGACAGTTCGGCAGGATTTACTTTTCTCAGGTAGGCGTCTGTTGGCAAAATATGACTAGTTTGAGATGCTTCTCGTGATAACGATGCATACGCATTCTCACCAACTGGTATGAATTCATTATTGGAAGCTTTGGTAATTGGTTTTCTCCTGCCTCTGAATGATGAGAAAAAAATTGTGTTGATGATATGACATGCACAGTTCAATTTGGGAACCACTTTAGAAAAACGATACACAATTTGCATACTTGGGATTAGAGATTCGAGCTCCAGTTTTTTCGGACACAATTTCTTTATTTCCTACATAGGAAGTGACGAGATTTTGAATGCTTGAAAAACTGTCTCCTTCTAGTTTGAATAGTCTTTGCTCGTATATTGTATTTTTCTGGGACATCTCCTAAAAACCACGAAAATTCTCAACTGACACTGTGATAATCGAACATAATTGTATGCGGTTTAACTCGCTGTGAATTTCTTACCTGCTGTATCAAAAAATGAAGATTCGTTTTCTTCCAGCGACAAGTTAGCACAAAGTCTCCTCTACGGCCAGAACTACAGTCACGAATTAGAAAATCTCCATCGTTCTGTAACAGGGATTCTGCCTCATTTCTACTAATATTTCCATGATACCAAACATGGGCTCTTAAATCTTCACTACTTAAGGAAAGTTCCCATTCCAAAAGTTCTTTTTCACTGTTGTAGTTTGTCATTATTAAATGTTCATTTAACTTTTCGACAATTTCGATTGTAGCAAAACAAATGCAAACCGACTAATTGCAACAGCCTGGAAAAAGGAGGGTTGCTAAATTCGTGTGAGTGTGTATATAGAGTCCTGAAAAAATCGATCAGGGAGAGTTTCCCCTTACTCACTCACCCTATATCAAATAGAATAGCAAAAACGGCTCTGGTACATGCATACATACATAGTATGCCCGTTGGATCATTCATTGTTTAGTCAGTGTTGTATTAAAAGGTTCGCAGGCGATTGACGAAACTTTTGTTGTGCTATAGCTAAAGGGTATCCGAAAATGTGTAATTTCGTTTGACACTGGTGACTAACTAATACTAACGGCTGTTTTTATCAATTGCTGGTTAGTATTGCTGTGTACATGGCCGGCTTTCAATCTTTTCATGAAATATTTTTATGTACATATGTATGAAAGGATAAACTGTAAAAGTTGAGGGAACAATCATTTTGTTTAAATTTCATAAGTCATAATGTTTCCTGTGGATTTGATTTTGGAATCTCTTCCTTGTATTTAAGTGTAAATAGCAACTGACATTTTCGCTATTTATTTGTTCGCAGGCAAATATTTTCACAAGTAACTACATAAAGTATCAGCAGGTTTAGAAGGTAAGAAATGAAACTAAAGTCACATTTTAGCAAAATATTTTCTACTTTAAGTGAAAAAACTTAACCCATCCCAAATAGATTGCATGAATACTTTGTTGTGAAGCATTACAAAACGAAGTCGAAAAGGAAAAAATAGTGTGTACACTCTAAAGATGTCGCTTGTATCGCAAAAACTGTAAATAGGTGGCTTCCAACCGACACAATAGATTCACCTAACATGGCTACTCCGTATCTTATCAAATACTTTCTGAACGAAGTCAACCAAATTGCCAGCGACAATATTATTTGAGTTTAAACGGAAAATTATGAACAAAATTAAAATGCAACAATTTCCCTAAAAATGCAAGCTGCCATCTGACTTTCCGATTAAATTATAAAAAAGATTATCCATTGAAAAATGGCTAAAAAAATCTTAAATTAATACGCTTACTTGCGCTGATCCAACTTGTAAACCATTTAAGGCAAATTCTTGTCTACCTAGTTGCAGTGCAGTCTCAATTTTATTCCATCATGCCTACGTTATCTAATCTTGGTAAATTCTTTCAACTGCCTATAACACAAACGATCATGAAAACATGCGGGAAGGAAACCGGAGCTAGTTTCCATTTACAATAGGATTTGGTAAACTTTCTCCACTAAAAGGAATGAGATTCTCTCGAGCTTTGGTGCTATAAAAAGTGTACATCGCAAAGCTATACCCACCAGATCTGAACAGTAGCTTCATCTAGACTCCATTTCATTGTAACTACAGTATCCGAAGAAAAAATACAGACTATGTAGTACATTATCTGCATAATACGTACCCAAAGGAGCCAGATAGGAAATAAAAGTTTCAACTTCCAATTGCTCTTTTCATGAATAGGTAAAAAAAAAGTACTAAAGGGGAGAACCCGGGCCCAACTAACAGGAAGAAAAGTAAATTCTCACAATAATCAGGGAAAAAAGCCCTTCACTTCCATTTGTATGGGAAAGCGAAGCAGTGTTGAAACAAGATCGGAATTTTTACATCACTCCAGAGGACATGTGAAGGACGACTATTGGGATTGGATTGGGACCATTGTGAAGGTATTCCCTAAATGGGAAGACAGAGCACATAATAATAATAATAATACTCGGTGTATATATACACACAGGGAGGGAATAATATACGCGGAGAGAAAGGATTGATAGCTTCCAAAGTTATTATGTACATATGTAATACTATATATTCTCATGTTCACAAAGTTGAAAGTGAGAAGGGTCATTTTTTCACGTCTAAAACGTGCCAGGCTGTTTTACACATGAAATATGTGTGCATGTTAGAGCCAACTAGTGACTGGAGGCTCGAGAAAATTCAATTTCCTCGGAAGCAGTTCCCGTTAGCATCTTTTAGCATATTTATTTTACGTTCCAGGCCTAAGACCAGTAGTCAGTCACACACACACAAGCAGATAGGGTTTGCATGAAAAATGTCCCGGTGGATTCCTCTTGTTACTAATAGGAGTTGTAAAAGTGAACCTTTGCATGCATCTTTTCCATTTGCTCATCGGTACATGCATGAGCTGAATGTATGTAGTATAGTTAGTCAGTTAGTAGTATGCATGCATGCATGCATGTTGTAAAGGATGGATTTTTTCGGGTTAACTTGACTTTACACAGAAAGACTTGATGGTAAGGATTATTATCGATATCTGGTATTAATCTGTTGGGAGTCGTTTCCTGACTTGTGCCCTTTTTTTCTGTGTGTGTGTTAGTCTCCCTTTAGTTTGATATTCCATCTCACTCACTCTCTTCTTGAGCAATTGAATTTTCCAATGAATCCTAATGACTTGCAACCCCAAAATAAAAGGATCAAATCATCCTGACCCGACCACTATAGTTCCTCATGTATAGTTCATTCAAATAATCTCGTAAATGGGAAAGCGCCTTGGTTAGGTTTATAAGCGTAACAGTCAGACTTCTTTATAGTTAGGTAGTTAGTTAGTTGCCACTTTTTTTAATCCTCAACTTTCCTCTGCAATCTCCATCTTTTTAACCTTTTTTTCGTCCAATTGGGAAAAAGTTTTACTTTTGGTAAAGTTAACATTTCCTTTTGGCCGTTGGACAGGAGTTGTTTCACACGAATGTTTTTTCTTTCAGAACGCTTGGATTTCTTGTGTTTATTGAATTGAATACAGAAATATTTATGTACAGCGGACTTTTTTTTCAGATTTTTTGTGAAAAACTAGTTTTTTTGTAAATCTACAGATTGTTTTTTTAAATATCTAGTTTTCATCCAGAGAAATTTATGCTTTCTCTTTTCAGGAATAAATTTTGAAAGTAGTGAATGATTTTTGAACGGCCAGTAGTAGTTTCCATCTTTATGCAACTCTCGCATGCAATGAGGAAGGGAGCTTGAGCGAATTAGCAGTCTTAAAATCCTCATGTATCCCCTGAGACAATGTTCCTGGCTACGATCTGTACAACTCTCAAGCTTTCACGTTTGGTGCACAAAAAGCTTATACAGTAGAAATTGAATTTGTTTATAGTCTTAACGCCCTAGCTTTTGCAAGCAAACAGTATCCCCTGTGTCTTAAGGAAACTCAAATTCAATTTATGTTTTCTTGTTGGACGAGACTTAACATGTTTCCTTTTCTTTAACATATGTACCGGATTTCACCACTTAAGAGGTTGGACTGTAAAAGTAAGAACTAAACACTTGTGTTTCACAATGATACAATAATATAATCAATCCATCTTTCATTTATTTACAGAATTGCAATGCATACACCTGTAAAACTATATACATTTTTAAATTTTTTTGGAAAAACAATATTGGGGCATGTAATGGCCAGTATATTCCACAGTCGCGTATGCCATAAAAAAATAGCTTGACGACGAATGCCAGCAAAGTTCTCAAAGCGTCTCTGCCTCATGACAAATTAACAAGTTAGTATAGTATTGTGAATAAAGTGGTGTCATACTTTCCCTAGAATCTTTCTCAATTCATTCGGTAAGCGCAAGATTTATACTTCCTTGTCCAAAAAGAGAAACAAAATGACATTTATTAGTGTTGTAAACTTTTATCCAACGGACTAATTCTGAGGACAGCAAATTATTCAACAGAACGAGCATTGCCATACTACTTTGGAATCATTGACTGCAACTTATATAGCAGTAGCCTGTATTTCTTGTCAAGCAGCTCCGTAACAACGGCCGCCTCAAAAACATTTTATTTCGTCTCACTTTTACTGTGTATACCATACATCATTTCAAATCCAATTTCTTCTGTGGGGGAAAAATCATTCAGTGGACGTACAAATGACATGCCATTGGCTCAACTAAAAGGTGTTACGCTGTTTGCTCACAAAACTACCAGAGTGTGACAGCTCAAACATATCAGGAATGAAAAGAGTGATGGTTTTGGTGTAACCAAACTAACCACTACACACTCATAAGACAGTTACTACATGGAACCCTAAACTGTAAAAAAACTCATTTCCACAAGTGAAAAGAAGCTTTGCTTGACCGTCCAAAACCAATGCTCACTATATAGTAGTATGTATAGTCTTTGTGTGGCTCATCTCAAGTTTCATTTCCACATATTAAACTCACAGGGTTTGATTGACATGAGAGTAGACGGAGAAAGCAATTTCCCTCAAGATTCCCAAAAGCCAGATGGGAAGTGGTCATGGGATTTTCGGGGCTAACTTGCAGTTAAAGCCCGTTAGGTCATACTAAATGTGTATGTGTGTGTGAACGGTTGAAAAAAGACATGTAGGCTCCCTCTCGTAATAGATGAGATTGAGCCACTAGTGAATAATATATGAACATAATGTGGCCCTATGATGAGAAAAATGAGTGGGTTGGGATTTCCATTGCGTGACCTTAAGTCCACACACACACACACCATGAAATGAAAGGAAACATTATTTGCTCAGTCAGTTTGTTATTTAGTAATTTGTTTCCGAAAATGCACTGCTAATTCAATCGGTCCAAAAGACTTGGCTCTCAACAACGACGACTGGGCACTTCTTGAGACGAAAATCTTGTTTGTCGATTGAACCTATCATGATAATGAGTGGCTCACTCGGCCATACATATTTCATTGAATGGGCAACTCAAGGGAAACTAAACCTCTCCAATACAAGTTTCCAATCAAATGCATTTGTGATGATAGCATGAAAATCTTATGGGGACTGGGCTCATATACTCAAAGTAGAGCTTAGGCAGAAAAACTGTTGATAAAATATTTGTGAACACATCACTGCTACTAAATGATTATTGGTAGAATCAATTCTCTAAAGACTTGCTTTCGTTCGCTCCATACTAACTAACTAACTAACTCTACACAAACAGGTTGGAGAGAAATCCTGTGCACTTTATCTTTTCTGAGAAATTGAAAGCGATCGTGGAGAAGAAAATGGAGAGGCAAGATGGATTTCTTGGGCCGTCAAGAAAAGAGGTCATTTCATCAACATGGATTGATGGATCACTATACCACTTGTTTTTCTCTCACAACTTTATGTAGTTATTTACTATAGTACTGCACACAGTAGTGAAGATAATGATAGAACCAAATGGGTGGGCTTTTCCGCTTCATCTCGGATTACGGTCTACCGGTTGTGTACTCACTCTTTCTTCTCATGAGCTTCTGCTTCACCCTACGTTACAATTGATTAAAGGCAATCATTTTGATTTCACCGAGCAAATCCTACACAGATGCACGAGCCCTAGCACTCGGTATGTATATGAAATTATGGAGAGTCACTTACTTCACTTCATTATGCTACATAGAGAGCCTACAGCCCTATGTTTGACAAGTGGGTGTGATCAATGTAAACAGTATTAGTTGAAGCCATGTGCTTTCCTCCTATTAGAGTAATGCATTTTTTACTCAATTTGCCCCACTATCTATATAGTTAGTTAGTTAGCTATTGATCGCTATATCTTATTGCACTCCAGTCAATACAAAGGGGAAAGCAACAGTCAGTTGTCACTGATATAATATGCTCCTGTCAATTACTAACTTAACTAACTAACTATACAGATAGCCAGGGATCCACTTGATGCAATAAGCACTCACTTTCAACCCACTATGATTATGATTATTATGATTATCAAGAACACCCGTACACATGCTACAATACACATACATGCATGGGGAGTACTTCTGTAACGCACTACACAGATAGATAGACATTAAGGGAAGGAAAAGTATAGAGAATTCAGTAAGTCACAAAGTAGTTATCAATGTGACTTGATTGTGAAAGGGAATTCTTATTGACTGTATGTATAGAGTCAGAGTTGGAGTACGAGTTAGTAATACCATTAAGCATTTACCATGCAATTATTGTCTACCATGAAAGGGGTTTGGAACCAGGAATGTAGTGAGTAGTTAGTACCAAAGCATATAGACGACAATGCCATTCTGTTTTATTTCAGTCAGTCAGTGTGGACGCAATAAAGATTTTTGCTTCAAATGGTCCCTGACTGCTGGGAGATGATGATATTTGAACAGAGAGAAATAATTGATTTTGATTAAAGGTCATCAATCCTTGTAGACTGGGAAGAGCCAACAGAGTTGGTCAATATAAATACTCGTGCTCCAGTAGACGGAGCATACAAGCTATAGGGCTGATGACGGCAATTATTTTAATCAGATTCGGTGCTGCCTGCGTGATTCCCGGGTTTAATGATGGGAAAAGGAAAGAGCCTTGTGAACTATGCGAGTTGGGATATTTTTCAACGCATTCTTTGGTATAATTGCATGCCTCGACTACCCCATAAATAACGGGCAAGTATAGTAAGCAGTGGCATTATTACGAAAATCTTGAATTCGTTTAGCCGAGGTTTTCTCATCTCGTATACATGCACAGTCTCTGTATTGTGTGTTGTAGTTAGAAACTTTCTTCACTTTGTTTTACTACGTACAGTCAGGGTATTTATTATTGTGCTTTTAGTGCCTCCAGTTTCATCATCATGTCGTCAGTAGGGCTCGTTAATTTGTACATGGGGCTGGCTAGAAATCTATGCAGAATCCTAGCAGGCTCTCTATCTACTAACTATACATGTATGCATACTTTTTCTTCAGTTAGTTAGAATTATAGCGCACAGTCTGTTTTGTACTAACTATATAGAGAATTCTATTGCCATGCCCATATCATTAAACCAGATGCACACACAAATTCTTGTGACTTGAGCAAATGGTCTGTGCACAAGATTTTTGCCACTCCACATACTTGATTTGAACACTTGGAGTCTCATCCTGGAACAAATAAAACCTGTGCATCTTTTCAACTGCGGGTTGTATGTGAAAGTATGGATGGGAACCATGTTTTCCAACTATGTGCATGCAAGAGCAATAAACGTTGGATGGTAGACGAATAAGTGAAATAAACGGGATTTTTTGTCTACCATGATTTCACTTTGTAGTCTCATTTTATTGAAAAGTTATTTGACTACCAGTTACATACATATATCCTTGGATTTAATGAATTGCTGCTATAGATGAACATAATAAGTGTTACGTTTGAAATTGTATTTGAATGCGTGTGAAAATGATTGGGTTTGGATTGGATTGCCTTCCACTGTGGTGTCCAACTATCGCTTTTTCCAAATCAATATACTTGATGAAATTAAAAATTGTATTTTACGACTTTCCCATCTGCTGTAGCAAGTAAAACACTATTCAACATGAATTAATTTTCCCTTGCAATTTTAATACTGTTGACACACCGAAATGATACGTGAAAAAGAAGATGGCAAAATAAAAAAAGTCTCCCAAATTGAAACTGACTCACGAGTAAACTAATCATAATAAATTAAACAAGTATGCATGTTGATGACTGAACGTATAGTTGGTTAGTTTGTATTCACTGAATCCAGCCAGCCTACCTACCTACTTACCTGTGTTGACATAATGGAATTAATGGTTGTACATGAAAACTCGTGTGGTTGTAGGATTTTTTATGCTCAACATTTTTTTATTACTTATGACTCGACGGCATGAAAAAAGTGTGGTGGGCGAGAACATCATTTCATTGCAAAAAAAACTCAAGGGAAATTGAGTTGACAAATGATAGGGAAATGGGGAAAATCGTTCGAGTCATAACCCATAACTAACTAACTAGGTGTACAGAAAATAGCAAAGCTATTATCTCTGCAGATGATAATGATGTTGGTAATTATATGATGAAGTGGATGAAGGTAGGACCTCCATTTATATTTTCCAGGGGCTGGGTTTTTTTTCTCCTACCGCTAATGTAATTGCAAAATTTTAATGCACAACTCTTGCATTCAAAGCTTTCATCTATCTCGACAAGTTGATTAATAATGCATTTTTTAATTTTTCCTGATTATTTTATATTATACCCGTGTTATGTAAAAGAGGTTCGTGTTGGGCCGCTCAGTCAGTCACACTCTGGAAAAAAAGGTAATCATGTAAAAAATTACTATAGTGCTATAGTATGTTGCTCTCCCCTCTTTTTAGTTACCATATTGTACAGTGGTTGTGTCTAACTAACTATGATGATGATAATGATGCTGCTTTGTGTTCTGGCTCTATGAAATTACATGAGCGGCTGGGAGAGCACGAGTCTGTCAGATTATAGATCCACCAGTTAAGACTGGGCCTCTCTTCAAAGTACACGCTTAATGGATTCTACTCATTTTCACTATTTAGATTCTTCTCTGGACTCCCTTTGCCAGCCAAAGAGTTAATGAGAGTATAAATACTTTATCAACGAGCGTGGGTTGAGCCCGTTTTTATATTGCCCTTTGAGGAAATTATTTTTTGCCTCCTAATTTCTCTTCCCAAGGGATGTTCATAGGAGGTTCATAAAAGTTTTTTCTTTGGATATTATAAATATATTTTTTGCATGATAGTTTTGTTAAAAATTTTTCTCTGTGGTTTGGTTACTTCAGATCTGGTTTAATGATGCGAAATTATTGTTTGTGTTAGTTTAAAGACAAGAAATATAAAGGAGGATAAGGATTGTGTATAAAAATCGCAGAGGGACAAGAAATCCTTGTTTTCATAAAATATGTGTGAAATAAAAAGTGAAAGTAGTCATTAAGTGGAATGAACCAGTCCATTACTCTCGATTAGGACTAAAAGCTGGAGGAGTTGGTTACATTGTGTAGAGCTATAGCTAGTTAGTTGGTTAGTAATCTTTATATGGCTTTTAAGTCTACTTTCCTTACTATAGCATCTTTTATTAGTCTGGAGAATAGTGTCTCAGAATGCGAAATAAAAGTCCCTCGGTGAGTATCAAATGATGTTAAGAACAAGTTGTATAATGCAATGTAAATATGGAAGATGTGTATGAAATACACACTCCTTTTATCAAATAGGGGCAACGTGAGCTGAATTTCAAGTAAGTAGATTGCGCTTCTTCCTACACAGATGCTAATGTTAAAGTAATATTCACATTTCTCCGATTCCTGCTTCATATAAGAGTACTTGAGTTTTAGCATGTTCTCTACAAAGTGTACCTACGGAACACACACCCTCGGAAATTTATTTATGTAGGCGAGCTACGCTTAGGCTTTATCTAATAAACTCATAAGAAATTACATTGAGCGCTTTTTAGTGTGACAGTCAGTGCAGGATGATATATTTACGATGAGTTGGCGAAACCACATTTATAGTGCCTTCATAATTGATGAGAAAACCATCACTTTAGATGTAAACCAGATCAGGGCATTTACAAGATTGGAAAAGTTGGAGTGCAACATACATTGTTTATACTTATACTTCATATCCCCTACGCAAGACATAAGCTCATCTTTTTGGGCCAGTCAAAATGAACAATCTCACATTTTAGTTAATCCAGTTAGTTGGCAACTTTTGGATTTTGTTACTATCTACGCTTCTGTTGAAGTAATATTTTAATCCTTAATTAGATATATTCACTGGAACATGTTTTATTTTTTGTACGAATATGCGTTTTATTTCTCACAACCATACACAAATGAACACGAAGTAATAAGTATAGCACACTAACTGTATAATGACTAGAATATATATCAAATGGAATTAAAACAACATAAATCATAATCACCATTGGGGCATTGTGATTTTCTGATGACTGATTGTGATAGAGATTGCAAGAGTTTGAAGCCCACAATGTTTCATAGCAAACGTCGTACTAACTTTGTATATTGACTTAACTTTAAATAGATTACAACAAGTTATGCTTATTAACTCTTATCGCGTTTTATGTACACAAGCACATTGACTAGACACATGAATTAAGCTGTGTAGTCGAGGACAAAAATTATTTATACTATTGAATGCAACGAACAAACTACGACGATAATATTACACAATTTGGTGATATTTCTTAGGTTGAGTGTGAGGAGTGATTTGTAACACTATTACTCACCCTTAGCTGGAATACGAAAGAGAATCCAAGATAATTTCATTTCATACGATAATAAATAAGAAGGTAGTTAGTTAGTTTGCTACTAAATACCCTAGGAATTAAACATGAGATTCTGTTGTCAACACAATTCACTTTGGATTGGATTTAGTATTATTATATTCGTACATGAGTACAACGTAGTTAGTAACTTACTTACTTACTTACTACAGAGTTTGAGAACAATCTTTGAGATCAGATGGTGCGGCGTGTTTGCTTTAGCTCCTGTAGATTTTAATCACGTACAAAAACCAGCTAGGATTGTAATTTGCATGCAAACTTTGGGGTAGATGAGAGTCACTAAAAAGGCTACTGAGGTGAAAGCTAACTTTCCATCCATTTAACATGGCTGGTGCTGGGGCGGTGGTTGATGAAGACTTGTTAAGAAATTGGCTGAAACATCGTTATGTTGGGTCTCCCTGTTGTAAAAGTCAATAAAAAAGGTAATGAGTTGAGCTGTTTTATGAGCAAACGAGCTTGATGCAATCAGTGTGAGTGCGTTAATTGGAATATCAAGGAGCACACTTAGGATTTCAAACTTGTCGATCCCTGAATGTAATCTAAACTTAACCAATATTTGAAAATATAAAAATCTTTAAATATTATTCACTAATTGAATAACTAGCTGCTTTAATATTATTTAGTTAGTAAGTAGCAAATAGTGATTTAGGAGTACGGATACAAATATTTTGAAAATGGCGCTAAACTAATAAAATGTCATTTGAACTATGATTCGCGCAGGTAAAATTGCTAACAAAGAAATCACTATTACTAGACAGGGCTTTAGAGCCCTTCGTTTTCTTCATACGCTGTAATGACAGCATGAAAAATAAGATCGACAAAAAATCAAAAGCAAAGTCCATAGATGTCCAAGACGGAAAAAAATCCACAACAAACCTGTGACGGCGCAGATCCACTTTCCTTTGAAAAGCTCTGCCACAAAGTTCACAAGCAAAGGGTTTGAATCCTGTGTGCTTTCTTGAGTGCGTGATTAAATTGGATGATTGTGAGAATGCTTTCCCGCAAACCAAACACTTGTGTGGCTTTTCACCTATACAAAGTTCAACAATGTCAGAAACATATAATAATATTCACACAAGTTTTCCAAGCTGTTCCATCGAAGGAACCAATCCAATATACCAACTCACTATGGAATGTTGTGAATGAAAATAGAGTCAAAGCTCATTCCCCCCAGAACCCATTATGATTGAAATGAGGAAAATACATTTTCCATTTGGCGAAAAGTGTTTCCCTTTCGTTAGTGTTATTACTAACGTAATATTCAGTAGTTGAAAAAAGTTGGAAATTCATGCAAAAGAAGTCGTCATATCAAGTATCAACAAAAATGACGGTAGCATCCATCAATAAGTAAACTGGGAGACGGAAAAAACTTTTCCTTGTATAAATGGCAACTCAATTTAATCCCTTTGTTTTCTTTCCTTTCACTCTTTCCAGTCTGGAGAAATCTAATTCACACTTGTCTTCTGCGTACCAACTAAAAGGGTTAGGGTTATTGGCTCAAGGCTCAACAAGGTGAGTCCAAAAGATTCCGCTCACATATGGAGCCTTTTTCTGAACCAATGTTGTTACACAACTCAATTTCTACTGGCTCAAGTGTTATCTTATACTTTCTGGAACCCTTACTTACTCCCATAACTAACTCACTATAGGTCAGAAAGTGTGAAAGTACCATAGCAGGTTTTCAAGTGCAACACACCACATGGCCTTAATGAGATTTCCCTGGCAGGCTTATATATTTACTCCTCAACGATTTCGCTAATCAAAACATTGACTCAAAAAATCTGCTTTCCATTCCAGGTTGAACCACTATGTGTGTGATCACAAGCTTCGGTTCAAAAAGTTACCATCAAAGGATTTGCCTCCCAAAAAGTTAGGCCACCATACAGGAAATGAATGGCTCTTGTACTACTACTGACTGACTGATCAACATAAAAGGCTTCTGGCTCTGTGCAATCCACTAAACCGCAATCAAACACATGGACAGTGTGAGTTGAATGTGAATGAGTTCTGGAGGCGAAATCGAATTCCTTTAAAAGGATTTTTTTTTCACTCACAGTTAGTTAGATGTACTACTATTATCGAGGCCAGCAGATGGGCCAGTTCCCGTATCAATTTCTAACTAACTAACTAACTGGCTCACCCAATCGAGACGGGCACTGATGCTAGTTTTCGGTATCGAGGTTTGATATTACTACATGGGAATTCTGTATTCATTGGGTAAGGAAAAAGCACAACGTGACGAAAAAGAGAAAGGAAAGTGTCTTTTATTAAATTAAGGATTTCCACTCACTCACAGTTCCAGCTAACCACTGGTCTTTCAATGGATGAAAAAAATAAATGAAATACAATAGCGCCACTTGGATGGATAGGATCCACAAACCTCGAGCTGCTTAAGTATGTATGTGTGTGTGGATAGAAACATGATCTGCTAATCGAGAGGGCTAACCCCCACGGGGATCCTCTAATTCTCTTAATTGTGAAGGCCAGCAGGCTCTTGTTAGCTACATTGTGGTCCGTCCCCAATCAAATGCCATCATCACCGTATTCTCTAATAAATATTTAAGTCTACTGACTGGTTTCAGTTTACATTTGTTACGTTCATTTGCTAATCCAACCATGGATTCGGTCATTCACTGCTTTTATTATGAAAGGATACTTTTTTATCGACTTACTATTTACTAACAAAACCAGGCCATTTGTCAATAGGATTGCAGATGAATTTTGCTATGATTTGATTCATATTTCATATTTCTTCATCTCACCCCATTTGTGAAAAAAACCATCGAGCCAGTCTAATTTTTTCTGGTTTGCAGTGTATCCAAGAATTATTTACAACGAAATTGCTATCTTACACCGAAAAATCAGGAGAATCTTACCTGTATGGATGTAAGTATGTTTCTTCATATCAGATTTCTGATGAAACCTTTTTCCACAAAACGGGCAAGGATACGGACGAGTATCAGAATGGATTAGAAGATGAGTGGACAAAGTGGACGATCTTTTAAATGTCTTCCCACACTGGGCACAAGAGAATGTTTTCTCCACATTGTGAACAGCCCTGTAAATTGTTAAATTCAAAATTTCTCATTTTACTCCGCTTTGATCTGTTGTTCTCACTTCACACAGCCAAATCAAAAATATAACGAAAAATCAAATTGGCGTCAAGCTATCAAAACTATTCCTACATTCTACAGCATACTAGTAATTGCGCTACTATCTATTAAATTGGGCTGCGGCCGAGATTATTGAACGAAACAATACTATAGATAAAACCAATACCTATGTTGAGTCAATGAAATCTCATGCCCAAAAGTCTTGTTACACAAATGGCAAGCAAAAGGCCTTTTGCCATTGTGGGATCGCCTTGAATGCACTTCCAGTCCATGGGGAGTGCTAAACATTTTCTCACATTTGACACAGCTGAAAACTTCGGAGCCCATAGGATTGCCCCCATGACCTGTAGGGGACCCTTTGGAGCCAGATGGGGAAATTACATGATGATGATGATGCAAATGATGATGACCCGCTTTCCCAAGTAGCACCGACTGATGATGATGATTGCTATTACTATTATTGGGACCAATTAAACTCCCAGGATGTGTAAGATGATGGTGTGGATGCAATGGATGGTTGTGATGATGATTGCTCAAAGGTTTGTGAAACAACAGATTGTTATGGAATGGGAAAAGAAGGGCTGACGTATGTTGTGAGGGGAGAAATAAGTTTGGAAAATTTGATAAATGTTGTTGATGCTGCTGAACCCTTTGGAGTGCAAATTGTTGATCCATATTTTGAGTCACTTGAGCTGCATCGGATTTAGTTACGGAACTGGAAGCACTACGATTTTCCTGGTGGATAGTTCCTTTCAGAATGTCTTTGACTGATAGCACTTTGGGTTTCAAAAGTCGATCGATTCCAAATTTTATCTCTGACGGTGGTTTACATACTGGGCGAGGACTTGGGGATTTCGGGACTGTAGTATCGCTACATGAACTTTGTAGATCATCCTCATCTTCAGTATGGGGTCGGGAGGTTCGTAAGGAAGGGGACTCAAGGGCTTTGGAAAAGATCAAGGGAGAACCGGATCCTAAGGTTGTTGATGTCGATAAGGAATTGTGGAAATTATGGTAAAGGGAAGATGCTGCAGAGGTAGATGCAGTCATTGGAGGCAAAAAGGGGAGCAGTTCGTTCCATGCTTTCAAGTTGTGTGCTGATGGGAACCCTGAAATCAATTTAGATAGTTAGAACAATGAATGGGTTAAATCCAGTTGATTTAGCATCGCGGCTTGATCAGTGGCTTAAAACTGTGTGGAATATTGATGTGATGACTTTACTTAAATCTACTGGGACATGTCGGTGCTGGCAAGTTAGTTACTTTGTTAGTTAGTTAGTATACTTGCTGGGTTTGTAAAATGGAGCAGTTTGCTGATTCAGTTTGAAATGTATGGACTATGAACATCATAGATTAGATTTTTTGGCTGGGATGGCTTCCAAATCGAATACTTTTTTCGGTACATAAAACATAAACTAGAGTGCTTAAGTTCGCATCAACGATATAGAGTAGTGACATACATTTTATGGGATTTTTATGTGCTACAGCTGTTTCTTCTCAAAGTGTAAACAAAAGCATGCGAGACAAATTGTTGTGTCTAATAATGTTGGCTATTGTCCCAAATGAAGGTTCCGCATTGTTTATACATACTAATGTTTTATGAGAATCTATTGTCTTATAATATGCTGCGTCGCTTTTAGTCTTGCTCAAATATCAATCCCAAATATATTCAATCCGCATTGGTAGAAAAAGCTTAGTATTTCCACAAATCCGACATGCGGAAAAAAGCGCACAAAGAACAGCTAATTAGAACAAAAGCATCATCATTTCCCTATGGGTATTTCTGTCATAAGATTATGCTACACCCAAATGATTGAAATCTTGTATAATCTGACGGAGAGACAAATTACTGTAGGGTGTGGCTCACACACAACGGAAAAAATACATGCCCTGGTCTTTGGCACTGACTGACTAAAAATTGGGATTGCACTGGGAATAATATGGTATGCATGGGACATACTCTCTATCCATTCATCATCCTGATCTTTTATTCCAATCCAATAAAGGGACATGAATAAGCAAGGGAACGATGATACACTCATTCATAATGCACCACCACTGTGTCTAGTGTGTGTGTAGTGTACCCTGTCTATCCCTTTGTACTGACTAGGGCTAATAGAGTGGTAATGCTCTTACACGCCGGAAAAAATCTCCCATATTGTGTGTGGAAAGTTTCCTTTCCACTCACTGCCTCTTAACCGTATGTGTGTGTGCGTGTAATGACTGACTGACTGAGCGTTAACAATTACTGTACATTGAATTTATGTATGGTACACAGTACACACACACTACAAGTCTTTCCCTTTTCAATATTTTCTACCTACACATTTTGTTCATCAATTAAAGTAATACGACACCTATTAAACACATTATGTTTAAAATTTCACGGCATTTTAAGGCACCGCTTTCAAGTTAATTTAGGCGAATTTATTTGGAAATCAAAACTATGTTCGACTATGCATGTTATCTAAGCATTCCGAGATTTAAAGACAAGCTTGTACAGGAGAAAAAATTTTCCTTCCTTTCTGGGGTAATATGATACGGTATCTAGTGTTTGCACATTTACCAAACTCTCTTTCACAGCATGCACCTCTCCTTGCACCTGATAAGATAACTTATCATTGGAATCCAATTGAACTCACCTGGTGTTTTAAAGATCCCATAGCCCGTGCTAGAAGGAGCAACAAGTCGAAACGCACTTTTGTCATTACATTTTTGAAGCAAAGTAAGAATATTAAAATGATGATCATTCTCCGCCATGTTGATTGCAATCACTGACAAACTAACTAGACTACTCAACAACGTATTAGAATCTCAATGGAAATTCACGAGAACTTTCACACTACAGGATCAGTGACTAACTAACTGACTGACAGAACACCTAATAAAAGGAAGGTATGGAGCCCACAGTGACTCCTTTGAGTCTCTCAGTCAGTGCTTTCCAGTGGTTCCAGTCAAAGTGATTGGATGACTGGAGTGAACAGGATTGGGACCTTGAAGACAACAAGACTGCAGAATTTCCCTCTGTTCCGAGATTGTGATTATGATGAGAGGCTCTCACCATACGACCATGTGAACTAGCTTTGAAGCATTTTCTCCGTATCTGGCTGACTGGGAGATGAATCAGTTATACCCGCCTTGGTATAGCACGAGTACTTAACTTGGATGATGTAGTAGTAACAAAAGCTGTGATAAAAACGACCACTACTATACTACTGAAGGGATATATAGGGATAAGTAACTAACTAAAACCAAGCAACTACCGTAGGCACAGAATGTTTTCACAGGACGAGCGAGAAAGCAAAGGGAAAGCCATTGGAGTAGTTAGTTAGTTAAGTTACTTACTTACTTACTGGGGTACAGTTAGTGTGCTTGCGTGTACTACTACCAGTAACCATGTATTATTATGGGCCATGCAGGAGTAGCATGTGTACGTATGGAGGGCAGAGATATAGTGGGTGTGCGCTGGTTTTGAGCAGTCTAAAAAAAATCGGGTCCAACTCGCTTTTCACCGATTTCACCGGGTGCGCAAACGGAAATCCTGGGTGGATGCTGTGGATAAGAAAATCCCAATCCGAGCCAAGTGACTCCACCCTTCTCTTTGATTTCTCTCTTCTCCTTTTCCTCACCACTAGCATGTACTGCATAGTTAGTTAGTTAGTTGGCTAGTCTTGGCTCTGTGTGTGCAGTTGGAATAGGGCCATCCAATCATGCCAAGAGCTACTTGATCAATCCCTCCCCGACTTTCACCTCGCCTTATGTACATTCCTGGAGCGTCCATAAACTTAAATTAATAAATTGCACAAGCTGGAAAGATTCCCACGTTTGGATTCCCTTTCGCTCTGCTTGGGTTGGATCGCGTAGGTTAGATGTTGGGTAGAAATTTTGGGAATCTTGGTCCCTACAGGTTCTATTTAGTTGGCAACCAAAGTTGCGCTTTTTCATTCCATGTAATCCATTCCATTCAATTTAGAAGGTGAGCGGAGACTGGGATATGGTGGTGTGTTGAATGCGGATTTTTGTACGCCATTTATGGTAATACGTGGAGGATTGCTTGTGATGTGCAATGTTATTCAAAAAGCATTTTTATTAGAGAAATATTTTTTCAACTGCATTCATTACCATTGGTTGTTGTTTAGTAGATTTAAATGTAGCTTGATAATAATTTACTGACTGAGTGAGATAGATTGTATGAAGAAAGTAATGTTTCAGTCGAAAAATAAATTGGGAGAGTATGTGGTTGAAAGAAGAGTATTAATGCGGGATCAAGGTATGGGTAAGAAGATGGATTTTTTCTGCATAATGATATGCTCATTTATATTTTCTTTGGCCTCCAGGAAATTCAAAATGACAGAAAACTATCTTGTTCTTTCCTTTTGGGTTATGGGGCATTTCCGACCATACATTTCCATTCGTTTAGTCATGTCAGTGAAGCTTGGAATGCATAATGTTCAGACCGTGATCGCCGTTTTAAGAGTTGAGTCTGATTTTGTTCCTTATGATGGTTTCAAGCTATAAGTTTTCATGAATAAAACCGTATTTTAATTTTTGAGGCACGAGGCCTTTAATTTTAAATTTTTGATTGCTTCCAGTCACTAGCTACAATATATGGAATATGCTAAAAGCAAAGCGACAAAGGAAAGTTTGGGTAGAGGGTTCCCATTTTTCAATTTTACATCACGAGACGATCAAAAAGAGAAAACCGCATGTGATTAGATACAGATCAAAGAGATGTAAATTAGAGGAGTGAACCGAGAAAATCTACTGCCAGTACGTGAATGCAACACATGCATGAAGGTTTGGAGCACGCTAACTTTATCTCATTTTAAAAGTTCGCTTTTAGAAAGTAAGTAACCTCATGCACCATTGAGCTTACAACATTCCTTCAAATGATTCGTGAAATAACAACACCATTCTATGAATAATGGAACATTTTGTCCTTTTTAATGTCTTTAAATTGTTCATAAAAAGAACCTCTGCTGTCGGCCAAAATGTGGTAAAGTTGACAAAAATGCTTCGATTATAGCCTGTATAAATTTTTTAAATAATTTGTCCAAGACTGGATGAGCAAACTATACAACATGGCAGGAGCAAGCTTTTTTAATCTTGTGCAATTTTTTTTGTGATCATTAACGTTTTCATATTTTCTATATAGTCGTTTTCATAATGAGTTTCTAGAATGTGTTAAAGCACAACTGTATACTAGTAATCTGAGCAAAATGTTTTTTCATGACATGATAGTGGAAGTAGCGTTTGTCTGTTATATTGCTACTTACGATGTCCGTCTATTGCTTAAATCATATAACATAACTAATTTTAGCTATTAGCAACCTGTAATAAAGTCAATTCAAGCATTCAGAAAAAATTTAAAATTCTCTCGAAAATAATTTTTTTGTCCTCCAAATTGCTAAATCAATTCAAGAACTCTGGCAGTGACTTCCTGGAAATCTACAAATTCGTATTCACAAACAAATGTATCAAATAAAAAATTAATTCGGAAAACCGAAAAGACCTATGGATGGGATTTTAACGCGGCCGGAAAAGTATTAAACAAGAAACTAACCGTAGTAATATTCACTTAACTATTTCTATCAATGTAAAGCCCATGTATGGCCCACC
>Ga0210040_10002012_pt1 | contig 29482 bp, 30 predicted proteins | sample CryGeyCG12114_NA_FD_185462 | JGI IMG/M metagenome (GOLD analysis project Ga0210040, IMG submission 185462) | Groundwater microbial communities from aquifer - Crystal Geyser CG19_WC_8/21/14_NA (SPAdes) (version 2) | ecosystem: Environmental > Aquatic > Deep subsurface > Groundwater | place: USA...
GCGGGACGCGACCGACCCCGCGGCCAAGTCCATCTGCCCCATCAGCCAGCCGCCGAAGATGTCGCCATAGGGGTTGGCATCGCCCGGCATCGCGGTGACGCGAATGGTCGGCGCCTGATCGGGCAATCCGGTCACGATCGCCGCCGATCGGCCGCATGGGCACGCCTGAGCGGTCCCAGTCCCATCACCACCGTCGCCACCATCGCCGCCGCCCCGCACCACCAGATCACGTCGCTACCGAGCGGATAGGCCCAGGCGACCGCCGCGGTCAGCGCCGCCGCCGCGGCGAGTCCCGCCAGAATGTGGAGCAGCTCGACCATCGTCGCCCGCCCCACCGCGTCAGGCCAGCATGCTCAGCGGCTTTTCGACCAGGTTCTTGAACGCCTGCATCAGCTCCGCCCCGTCCGCGCCGTCGATGGCGCGGTGGTCGAAGCTGCCGGTGGCGCTCATCACGCTGGCGATGCCGAGCTGGCCGTCGATCACGTACGGCCGCTGTTCGCCCGCGCCGATCGCGAGGATCATGCCCTGCGGCGGGTTGATCACCGCCTCGAACTGCTTGATCCCGTACATGCCCATGTTGCTCAGGCTCGCGGTGCCGCCCTGATATTGCTCGGGCCTCAGCTTGTTGTCGCGGGCGAGCCCGGCAAGCTGCTTCACCTCGGTGGAGATCGCCGACAGCGACTTGGTGTCGGCCTCCGTCACCACCGGCGTGATCAGGCCGCTCGGTGTCGACACCGCGACCGAAATGTCGGCGCGCTTGAAGCTGATCAACTGGTCGGGCGTGAACATCACGTTGCACTTGGGCACCTGCACCAGCGCCACCGCCAGTGCCTTCACCATCAGGTCGTTTACCGACAGCTTCACCCCGCGCGCGGCGAGGCCGTCGTTGAGCTCGGTGCGCAGCTTCAGCAGCGCGTCGAGTCGCACGTCCACCGTCAGGTAGATGTGAGGCACCGTCTGCTTCGATTCGGTCAGGCGGCGCGCGATCGTCTTGCGGACGTTGCTGAGCTTGGTCGCCTCGTGCGGAATGTCGGGGATGACGGCGGGCTTGGCAGCGGCCACCGATGCTGCGGCAGGCGCGGGAGCGGCCGCCGGCGCGGACGCGGCAGCCGGTGCTGCGGCGCCGGGCTTCGCGCCCTCGACGTCCGCCTTGACGATGCGGCCGTTCGGGCCGGAGCCCGTCACCCCGCCGAGGTCGACACCCTTGTCAGCCGCGATGCGCCGGGCGAGTGGACTGGCCTTCACCCGATCACCGCTCGCCTGGGGCGCAGATGCCGGCGCCACTACGGAAGCAGCACTACCGCCGGGTGCGGCGCCTGCTTCCGGCGGGCGGCCATGATCTTCGGCCGAGGTCTCGGTGCGCGGCGCGGGCTGCGCTTCGCTACCTGTCTTGTTCGGGTCGGTCGGATCGGCGCGGCCGCGCGACTGCGGCTCGGACTGCGGCGCCTCACTCGACTGGAAGGCTGCCGCGGACTGGGATGCTTCGCCGAGTTGAGGCGCCGCGCCGGTCTCGCCCGCCCCTACCGTCGTGGCATCCTCGCCTTCCTCTGCGAGCAGCGCGATGGCGGTGCCGACCTTCACGTTGTCCGTACCCTCCGCGATCAGGATCCTGGCGATGACGCCCTCGTCGACCGCCTCGAACTCCATGGTCGCCTTGTCCGTCTCGATCTCGGCCATGATGTCGCCGGACTTGACGGCGTCACCCTCCTTGACGAGCCATTTGGCGAGCGTGCCCTCCTCCATGGTCGGGGACAACGCGGGCATCTTGATCGCGATAGACATCGGTATTCGGCTCCTGGGGCGCTTCCCTCTCGCGCCGCCGCCCGCCCGGGTCAAGACCGCGCACTTGCGCCCCGTCTCGCGCCGCGCCACCTAATCGGGTGAACAGGAGGGCTGGCGGCGATGCGCATCTATCTGGTGGTGATCGACGACAGCCCGGAAGCCGGCATTGCGCTGCGCTTCGCGGCCCGGCGTGCGGTGAAGACCGGCGGCGGCGTCGAGATCCTGTCGCTAGTGCCGCCGCAGGAGTTCATCGCCTTCGGCGGCGTTCAGGCGACCATCGAGGAAGAGGCACGGCTCCATGCCGAGGGCTTGGTCGCCGCGGCCGCGGGCACGTTGATCCAGGAATCGGGGCTGAAGCCGATCATCACCGTGCGCGAGGGCGACGGACCGAAAATCATCCGCGACATCATCGCCGCGAGCCCTGATGTCGCCGCGCTGGTGCTCGGCGCCGCCGCCAGCGGCCCGCCGGGCGAGTTGGTCAGCCACTTCGCGGGCCCCGACGCTGGCGCGCTGCCGGTGCCGGTGATGATCATCCCCGGCTCACTGACCAACGAAGCGATCGACCGGCTGAGCTGAGCCACATACGACAGTGCCGTCCCGCGAGAGGCGGAACGGCACTTGGGTGGCCTTATCGGGCCGGCGGAAAAGCGTGGACCTCAGCGGCAGCCGCACTTCGGCCGCGGCCGCCATACGTGCTTGCGGTACACCTTCTTGTGCGGCGAATAGGTCACCGTGTCCTCGAACACCTCGGTGGTCGTGGTGATCACGGGCGCCGTCTGGACCGTGACGGTGGTCACGCCCGTGCCATAATAGCCGCCGCTGGTGGTGGTGACCACACTGGTGCGGCCATCCGGCGACACCCAGCCTGCAGGGTGACCGGGGCGAACCGGCGAATAGTAGTAAGGCGCCGGCGGTGCATAGCTCGCCCCCGGCGCGTAGTCGCGGCGGACCGGCGGGGGTGGCGGAGGCGGCGGGGCGTCGTAGCGGCCCCGATCCTCGTTGCGGCCCCGGTCCTCATAGCGGCCGCGATCCTCACCCTTGTCGATGGCATAGCCCGCCGCCGCGCCGACTCCGGCGCCGATCAGCGTGCCGCCCAGCCGGTTGCCACGGCCCCCGATCAGATTGCCCGCAACCCCGCCGACCACTGCGCCGGTGACTGCGCCGCCGACGCCGTTGTCGCGCCGCTCGTAGCGAGCCGGCGGAGGCGGAGCATAGCCTCGGTCGTCCCGCCCGGCGTAGACGCTGTCGTCGTAGCCGACGTCCGCGCCTTCGTAAGCGCCGTCGTCGGCATAGCCTGCGCCGCGGTCGTAGCGGTCCCAATCGACGTCGTTGACGCTGTCGTACACGGAACCGCGCCCGTCGATCAGCACCGCGTCGTCGTAATAGCGCGACCAGCTATAGCCATATGGCGGCTGCCCCAGCCCATAGGTGGACCAGTCGGAGATGAGGTAGCTCGGCGAGTTCCAATAGCTCGGCAGCGACCAGCCGCGATACGGCCGGTGATAGCCACGCCAGCCGCCCGGCGCGTTCATCCCGGCATACCAATGGCCGCCCACCTTGTTGCCCCAGCGCGGCTGGTGACCCATCTGGCGCGGCGCCATCGGCGCACGCGGCGCGACCATCGGACGCGGCGCCATCGGCGGGCGCATGCCCATGCCGGGCTGCCCACCCATCCCCGGCTGGGGGAAGGACGCCCCCGGCCCGTGCGCCACCATGCGCTGCGCATCGGCGGCACCTGCCGCCAGCAGCGCCATGCCGGCGCTTGCGATGAGAAGGCTACGCATCGTCACCAGTCTCCCTGTCAGTCTTGTGTTCGCGCAAACGCGAAATCCCTTTACGCGTTGCTTACCATTTCCGCCGTGGAGTCGCCAGACGGCGAACTGTCCCGGATTGGGTCACCCGATCCGGCCGGCGAGCAGCGCGGCGAGCGCCTCGCAGCCTGCCGCATCGTCCGCGTCGAACCGCCCCGCGAGGGGGCTGTCCAAGTCGAGCACCCCGAGCACCGCGCCGTCGCGAACCAGCGGCACCACCAGCTCCGACCGGCTCGCCGCGTCGCAGGCGATGTGGCCAGGAAAGGCGTGCACGTCCGCCACCACCTGCGTTGCCTGCGTCGCCGCAGCGGTGCCGCACACGCCCTTGCCCATCGCGATGCGGATGCACGCGGGCTTCCCCTGGAAGGGCCCCAGCACCAGCTCGCCGGTGACGAGTCGATAGAATCCCGCCCAATTGAGGTCGGGCAGGTACTGCCAGATCAGCGCCGCCGCATTGGCCATGTTAGCGATCGCGTCCGGCTCGTCGGCCGTCAGTGCGTCGAGCGCCGCCAACAGGTCGCGGTACAGCTCCGCCTTGCTCTCGGCAGCCACGTCGAATTGGAACATCAGTCCACCCTCACCTTGCCGCGCCCGGCCTTGACCTCGCCCCGGCCCTTCTTGGCTTCCACCCGCCGCGCCTTGGCCGCGCGCGAAGGCCGCGTCTTCACCCGCCGCGCCTCGCGCTCCTCCGCCCTGGCGAGCAGCTCGCCCAGCCGCTCGCGCGCGTCGGCCCGGTTCGCTTCCTGCGTGCGGAAGCGCCGGGCAGTGAGCACCAGCGTGCCGCCGGAGGTCAGCCGGCTGCCGGCGAGCAGCTTCAGCCGCCGAAACGTCTCGGGGTGGAGGCCGAGCCGATAGACATCCACGCGCAGCTGGCAGGCGGTGGCGACCTTGTTGACATTCTGCCCGCCCGGCCCGGTGGCGGCGAGAAACCGTTCGTCCAGCGCCTCGTCCGGCACCTCGATCATGCCGCGAAGCCGAACCCGGCGAATCGCTCGGGCAGCGGCGCCTCCGCCTCGACCGTCGGCTTGCCCGCGCGCGGCACCGACAGCGCGGCCGCGTGCAGCATCATGCCGGCGCGATCGGCCCGGCCATAGACCGGATCGCCTACCACTGGCACGCCGAGTCCGCTCGCGGCATGGACGCGAATCTGGTGTGTGCGCCCGGTCGCCGGCCGAAACTCCACCAGCGAGCGGCCCTCCCGCGTCTCGAGCAGACGCCAGGCGGTCACGGCGCGCTTGCCGCCGGCGTCGGGCACCATCCGCCAGCCAGCCTCCGCACTGCTGACCTTGGCGAGCGCGAGGTCGATCTCGCCTTCCTCGCCCGTCGGGACGCCGTCGAGCACGGCCACATAGCGCTTGCTCACCGCTCCCGTCTCGAACGCCTGCTGAAGCCGCGCATGTGCCTTGGGGTTGCGCGACAGCAGCAGGCAGCCGCTGGTGTCGCGGTCCAGCCGGTGCACCGCCTGCGGCAATCGCTGGAAGCCGAACCGCAGGCTGTCGAGGTGGTTCTCAAGGCTCAGCGAGCCATCGCGCGGCGGATCCACCGGCAAGCCCGCAGGCTTGTCGATCACCAGCGCTTCACCGTCCAGAAACAACACCCGATCGCCATGCATGCGCCAGCCCTTGCCACCGCGCGCGCCGCCATGCCAGAGCCGGCGCGCGATGCATCGCCTGCTCCTTCTTCCGATGCTGTTGTGGAGCATGCCCGCGGCCGCGCAAGTCGCTGGTTCGGCGGCGCCTTTGCCCACCGCGTCACCGGCGCAGGCGCGCGCACCCGCGGCGAGTGCGCCGGCCCCGAGCACGCGGCCCGACCTGCCGGCAAGCGACGGCCGGCTGTTCGGCCACTTCCCTTACGTGGACACCACCGCCGCCGGGCTGGTCCTCGCCCCGCCCGGCTTCGCGGTCGGCCAGCCCTGCCGCGTCCAGCCCGCGGTCGCCGACGCCCTCGCGCTGCTGCTTGCCGCCAAGCTCGCGAGCGGCGTTCCCGGCAGCTTGCACGGCGTTTCGTGCTACCGCTCGATCGCGCACCAGCAATCGGTGTTCTGCCGCCGCGGCAAGCGCTGCGGCGATGCCGCCAATCGCGCCCGCCAGGTCGCGCCGCCCGGCTATAGCGAGCACGAGACGGGCTATGCGATCGACTTCGCGGTGCGCCCGGCGCCCGGCTGCCCCGACACCAGCGAGTGCATCGCCGCAACGCCCGCCGGCAAATGGCTGATAGCCAACGCGCCCCGCTTCGGTTTCGAACTCAGCTTCCCCCTGGGCAATGCGCAGGGTGTCTCCTGGGAGCCATGGCATTGGCGCTGGGTGGGCGTGATCCGCGACGCGCCGGGCGCGGCGCGGCCGCGCGCGCTGTTCGTGCAGGCGCGCACCCGCTTCCCCGCGAGCCCGGCGGTGGTGCCGCTGGCGATTCGCGTGGCGGAACAGCCGCCCGCCCCGCTCGGCGCACTTGGCACGCCGACCCCGCCGCCGCTCGTGAAACTGCCAAAGGAGAGCAAGCGGCGGGGCTGAGCGGACGGCTGGTCGGGTCAGCCCGCCAGCTTCGCCGCCAGCGCGGCGATCTTGCGGCCCTGATAGCGCGCGCCTTCCAACTCTTCCGCATGCGGCTGACGGCTGCCGTCGCCGGCCGCGATCGTCGTGGCTCCGTATGGCGAGCCGCCACGCACTTCATCGACACCCATCTGGCCCTGGAAGCCATAGTCGAGCCCGACAATGGTCATGCCATGGTGGATCAGGTTGGTGATGATGGAAAACAAGGTCGTCTCCTGGCCGCCATGCTGGCTGGCGGTTGAGGTGAACGCGCCGCCCACCTTGCCGATCAGCGCGCCGCGCATCCACAGGCCACCCGTCGTGTCCCAAAATGCCGCCATCTGGCTCGGCATCCGGCCGTAACGGGTCGGCGCGCCGACGATGATCGCGTCATAGTCTGCGAGCTTCTCCGGACCTTCGATCACCGGATGGGCGGTGTCGGTCTTGAAATGCGCGGCGGCCACCACCTCCGGCGGCGCGGTCTCGGCGACGCGGCGGATGTCCGCCTCGGCACCCGCGCTCCTCGCGCCTTCGGCAACCGCGTCGGCCATCTGCTCCAGATGGCCGTAGGACGAATAATAGAGCACCAGAACCTTGGACATGTCAGCCTCCGTTTAATGTATCCGTCACCCCAGGGAAGGCTGGGGTCTTTTCGCGAGAAGCCGCTCTCCCTCAACGCAGAGGATTCCAGCTTGGACTGGCAAGGCGGCCAACAACCTTAGCCGGCATCGAATGAGGCGCTCGTATCGTCGTTCCAGACGCGGATCGCGCCCCAACTCATCCGGTCGGGATCATGGTAGCTGGCGACGAGAAATGGTGCCGCGCGTGGAGCCAGCCATGGTTGGCGTGGCAGAGGCTTTCGAGCGGGCGACGCTCGATACGGGTGTCGGTGGCGATCATCGGACTGTCTCCAATCGTCCACGCAAAGATAGGCTCCGCCACCGTGACGTAAATGGAAACGCTGGAAACCGATCGTTTCGATTGCTAGGCTGCACCGATGCGCCTACCCGATCTCGAAGCGTGGGCGATCTTCGCCGCAGTGGTGGAGCACCGCTCGTTCAGCGGCGCCGCGGAGGCGATCGGCCTGTCCAAGGCGACGGTGTCCAAGGCGATCACCCGGCTTGAGGCGCATCTCAACCAGTCGCTGTTCCACCGCACCTCGCGCCGCCTGGCGCTGACGGAGGCCGGCAAGCCGCTCGCCGAGCACGCCGGCCGCATCCTCGCCGAGGCACGGGCGGCGGAGGAGAGCGCCCGCGACGCCGCCAGCGCCCCGGCCGGCCGCATCCGCCTCGCCGCACCGATGAGCTTCGGGGTGAGCGACGTGGCGCCCCTGCTCGCCCAGTTCCTGGCGGCACATCCCGGCATAGAGATCGACCTCCACCTGTCCGACGCCAAGGTGGACATCGTCGCGGAAGGCTTCGACATCGCGCTGCGCATCGCGGATCTTCCCGACAGCTCGCTGCGCACCCGGCGGCTGTGCGGCATCGCGGCGCACATCGTCGCTTCGCCGGCCTATCTCGCGCGCCACGGAACACCGACGCACCCCGGCCAGCTCGGCGAGCACCGGCTGCTCGGCTATTCCAACCTGCCTGGCCCCTGGCGCTTCCGCGGGCCGGGCGGCGCCGAGGTCGCGATGCGGGCGGAAGGGCCGCTCGCCGCCAACAGCGGCGAGGCGCTGGTGCCCGCCCTGATCGCGGGACTCGGAATCGCACGCCTTCCCGGCTTCATCATCGGCCCGCACCTGCAATCGGGCGCGCTGGTCGAGATCCTTCCCGACTGGGCGGGCGCCCCGCTCGGCCTTCACCTGCTCACCCCACCCAGCGCCTTGCGGCCGGCTCGCGTGGAGGCCTTGATCGCGTTCCTCGCCGACCGGGTCCGCGATCCCTGCGCGGCGGCTGTCCTAACTACCACCGATCTGCCACGAGCCGCCCATGGCTGATTCGACGCACCCCACAAGGGCCTCGATAAACGACCGTCCGCGCACGTACGCGCGTGGGTGCGACTTTTGTGACTTTTCGCACCGGTTCGGCCGCCGATGACGCCGCGGCTCGCGCCCGATGCAGATGACGCACGCTTCATCCGCCGCGCCGTTCTCCTGCTCGTCATCGTCGCACTCGCCACCGCGCTGCTCCGCGCTGGCGACCTCCTGATCCTGGCGTTCGGATCGATGCTCGGCGCGATCGTGATCCACGCCATCGCCGACCTCTATCACGACCATCTCCGTGTGCCTCGCAAGGGCGCGCTGGCGCTGGGGATGGTGACGACGCTGGCAGCGCTCGGTTTTCTCGGCTGGCTGTTCGGCGTCGCCTTCCGCGAGCAGGTCAACCTGCTGATCGAGCGCACGCCCGCGATCCTCGACCAGTTCGCCGCCTGGCTTTCCCGCTCCGCGGTCGGCGCCAAGCTGGTGAGCGCGGTGCACGCCGCCTATGCCGGCAGCCAGGCGGCGCAGGACATCAGCGGGCTGGTGCGCGGGGCCGGCGAGATCGCGCTCAACGCGCTGCTGCTGCTGGTCGGCGCCATCTTCTTCGCCGCCGATCCCGAGGTCTACGAGCGCGGGGCGCTGCTGCTGGTGCCGCCCCGCCACCGGCCCGCGTTCGAGGACGCGCTGTTCGACGTCGCCTCGACGCTGCGGCTGTGGCTGCGCGCGCAGCTGATCCAGATGACCACCATGGGCGTGCTGGTCGGCATCGGCCTGTGGCTGGCGGGGGTGCCCTCCGCCGCGGCGCTTGGGCTGCTCGCCGGTCTGTCCGAGTTCATCCCCTATGTCGGCCCCACCGCGGCGATGCTGCCGGCGCTTGGCCTCGCCGCGACCAAGGGCACGTCGCCGATCATCGGCACGCTCGCCACCTACGCGCTGGTGCGCCTCGTCCAGTCGAACTTCATCACGCCCTACGTCACCAACCGCGTGATCTCGATCCCGCCCGCCATCACCTTGTTCCTGATCATCGGCATCGGCTACGTGTTCGGTCTGTTCGGGCTGTTCTTCTCCGCCGCGTTGCTGGTGGTGATATTCACTCTCATCCGCAGTCTGTATCTGCGGGAGGTGCTTGGGGAAGACATCCCCAAGGCCGAGCACCAAACCTTGTTCAAACCGGCCGCACCGCCCGCCGACCCACGGTGACTTCTCGCTAAGCAGAAATTAACCTTTTGCCTTCAGAAGTCGTTTGGTTAATGAATCAGGGCGGTCGCAGGGCACGGAGCTGCTGCGGGTCGTCAAGCCGGGGTTTTGCTGATGCGCGTGCTGCTGATCGAGGACGAGCCGACGACCGCCAAGGCGATCGAACTGATGCTGACGACCGAAGGCTTTAACGTCTACACGACGGACCTCGGCGAAGAGGGCTTGGACCTCGGCAAGCTCTACGATTACGACATCATCCTCCTGGACCTCAACCTGCCGGACATGCACGGCTATGACGTGCTCAAGAAGCTGCGCGTCGCCCGCGTCACGACGCCGGTGCTGATCCTGTCCGGCATTAACGAGATGGATAGCAAGGTCCGCTCGTTCGGCTTCGGCGCCGACGATTACGTCACCAAGCCGTTCCACCGCGAAGAGCTGGTCGCCCGCATCCACGCGGTGGTGCGCCGCTCCAAGGGCCATTCGCAGTCGGTGATCCGCACCGGCAAGCTGGCCGTCAACCTCGATGCCAAAACCGTCGAAGTCGACGGGGCGCGGGTCCATCTGACCGGCAAGGAATATGCGATGCTGGAGCTGCTGTCGCTCCGCAAGGGCACCACGCTGACCAAGGAAATGTTCCTCAACCACCTCTACGGCGGGATGGACGAGCCCGAGCTCAAGATCATCGACGTCTTCATCTGCAAGCTGCGCAAGAAGCTCAGCCTCGCCTGCGATGGCGAGAACTATATCGAGACGGTATGGGGCCGCGGCTATGTGTTGCGCGAGCCCGACGAAGCGGTCGCCGCCGAAGTCGCCTGATTTCGACCTTCAAATGGCGGAAGGCCGCGGACGTTCAGGCGTCGGCGGCCTTTTGCTTGTCCGGCGATGTCACAGAGCGGTCGGACAAGTGGGTCAGACGGTGAAGCTTTCTCCGCAACCGCAGGCACCTTTCGCATTCGGGTTGTTGAACACGAAGCCGGCGGTGAAATCGTCCTCCACCCAGTCCATGGTCGAGCCGATCAGGTAGAGTATCGAGCCGCCGTCGACGAACAGCGTGCCGCCGGCGGTATCGATGCGCTCGTCGAACGGCTTGGCGTCCGTCACGTAATCCACCGAATAGGCAAGCCCCGAGCAGCCGCGCTTCGGCGTCGACAGCTTGACCCCGATCGCCCCTTCCGGCGCGCGGGCCATGAGGTCGGCGATGCGTGCCTCTGCCGATGCCGTCAGGTTGAGCGCCGCGGGGCGAGGACGGGCAATGGTTGCCATCACAGCATCCCCAGTTCGAGCTTGGCTTCGTCCGACATCTTCTGCGGGTCCCAGGGCGGATCCCACACGAGGCTGACGTCGGCGGTCGCGATCCCCGGCACCGAGCCGACGCGCAGTTCGACTTCGGCCGGCATCGATTCCGCGACCGGGCAATGCGGCGTGGTCAGCGTCATGGTAACGCTGGCATGACCCTCGTCGGTGACCTCGACGCCGTAGATGAGCCCAAGCTCGTAGATATTCACCGGGATTTCCGGATCGTAGATTTCCTTCAACGCCTCGATCACGCCCTCGTACAGCGCGCCGCCCGGCTCGCCAGCGCCCGCCGCCTGCGGCGATTGCGACAGGAAGCCCTGAAGGTAGTCGCGCTTGCGATCGAACGTTTCGCCGATTGTTTCAGGCGCCGTCTCGACGCGCGCCTTGGGCGGTGGGGCCACCGATTCGACCTCCTCGACGCGAAAGGGCTCGCTCATCCGAATATCCTCGTCACTCGTTCGATTCCACGCACCAGCGCATCCACGTCCTGAGGTCCGTTATAGACCCCGAAGCTCGCCCGCGCCGTCGCCTCGACGCCCAGCGCCTGCATCAGCGGCTGTGCGCAATGGTGGCCGGCGCGGATCGCGACCTGTTCATCATCCAAAATGGTGGCGACATCGTGCGGATGCACCCCCTCCACCGCAAAGGAGACGATGCCGGCCGAATCCTCCGGCCCGAACACCCGCACGGAGTTGAGCTGGCCAAGCGCCTCGCGGGTCTGGCGGACCAGCGCCGTTTCATGGGCGTGGATCGCGTCCAGGCCGATGGCGTCGACGTAATCGATCGCGGCATGAAGCCCGAGCGCGCCGACGATGTGCGGCGTGCCTGCCTCGAACCGGCCCGGCGGCGGGGCATAGGTGGTACGCTCGAACGTCACTCGATCGATCATCGAGCCGCCGCCCTGATAGGGAGGCATCTGCTCCAGCAGTTCCCCCCTGCCCCACAGCACGCCGATGCCGGTGGGGCCATAAAGCTTGTGGCCGGAGAAGACGTAGAAATCGCAGCCGATCGCCCCGACATCGACCGGCAGCCGCGGCACCGCCTGGCAGCCGTCGAGCAGGATCTTCGCGCCGACCCGGTGCGCCAGCTCGGTCGCGCGACGGGCGTCGAGCACCGAGCCGAGGACGTTCGAGACGTGCGCCAGCGCGACCAGCTTGTGCTGGCGCGTCAGCATCACGGCAATCGCGTCGAGGTCGATGCGGCCGTCGGCGGTGAGCGGCACGACGTCGATCGCGGCGCCCGCACGCTCGGCGACCATCTGCCACGGCACGATGTTCGAATGGTGCTCCAGCATGGAGAGCAGGATGCGGTCGCCGGGCTTGAGCTGCGAGCCGGCCCAGCTGTGCGCGACGAGGTTGATCCCCTCGGTCGCGCCGCGGACGAAGACCACTTCGTCGGGCTTGCCGCCGATGAAGCGGGCGACGCGCTGGCGGGCCGCCTCATAGGCGAGCGTCATGTCGGCGGAGCGCTGGTACACGCCGCGGTGGACGGTGGCGTAGGTCTCGGCATAGCCGCGGGTGATCGCGTCGACCACCGGCTGCGGCTTCTGCGACGTCGCGGCGGTGTCGAGGTAGGACCAGCCGGCGGGGATTGCCGGGAAGTCGGCGAGGCGGTCGAGCGGGCGGGATTCGAGGGCGAGGTCAGCCATGCGCGGCCTCCCAAAAGTAACGACAAGGTAGCGCCAGGGAGGGGCTCACAGCGCCGCCTCAAGCCAGGCGTCCGCGTCAATGGCGAAGGCGTCCCGGATCGTTTCGTTACCGATACGATCGAGCGTGTCCGCGACGAAGGCGCGGGTGAGCAGCGCCTGTGTGCGCGGGTGCGGGATGCCGCGCGATTGCATGTAGAACAGGGCACGCTGGTCGAGCTCGCCGACCGTCGCGCCGTGGGCGCACTTCACGTCGTCGGCGAAGATCTCCAGCTCGGGCTTGAGGTTCACCGTTGCGGTGCGTTGCAGGAGGAGGCCGCGCAGGCTCTGCTCGCCGTCAGTCTTCTGGGCGTGGCGGGCGACCTCGACGGCGGCGGCGAGGCTGGCGGTCGAGCGGTCGGCGGCGACGGCGCGCCACAGCTGGTGCGACTGGCCGTTGGGTTCGGCATGGTGGACGCGGACGGCGCATTCCTGGCGCTGTTCGCCGGCGGTGAGGAGCGCGCCACCGACCTCGGCATAGGCGCCCTCGCCGACGCGAATCGCGCCGTCGATGCGGGTGCCGGCCTGGCCTGCGCCGAGGAAGACGGAGACGAGGCTGGCGGCCTGGCCGATCTCGGCTTCGTCGCGGAGGGAAGTGAAGCCGGCCGCCTGGAGGAGGCGGACCGAGCGTTGCAGTCGGGCGGCGCGGCCTAGCTCGATGCGGGTGGCGCGGTTGGTCCAGCCGGCGCCGAGATAGGTTTCGACCACCTGCGCGACGGCGTCGTCGGCGAGGATGATCTCGGCCGGGAGGTGGTTTTCGGCACCGGTGGCGATGTGGACGATCTGGACCGGGTCGGCGGCGGCGTCGGCGTCGAGGCGGAGCGACCAGCCGCGCCCGTGGGTGCGGCGGCCGAGCGCGTGCTCGCCGCCGTGGAGGGTCGTGAGCTGGACGGGGCCGAGGGTGGAGCGGGCCTCGTCGAGCTGGCCGTCGATGAAGACGAGCCGCGCGCCGGGGAGGTCCAGGAAGTGGTCGTGCTCGGGCTGTGCCACGGGGCCGAGCGCGGCCGCTGCGGCGAGGCTGCCGAGATCGGCCCAGCGCCATGCCTCGGCGCGGGTGGAGGGGAGATCGAGGAGGTCAGGCACGCCCGTCGCTCCTGCGCACCGGCCCGTCACCCCTGCGGAGGCAGGGGCCCATGTCTCTTGCCATGAGCGCTATCGTCAACGGTGACAGCGATAGGCCCCTGCCTGCGCAGGGGTGACGGAATTGGATCACGCCGCTTGCTCCACGCCGGCGTAACCCTCACGCTCCAGTTCGTGCGCCAGCTCCGGCCCGCCGGAGCGGACGATGCGGCCGTCGGCCAACACGTGGACGAAGTCGGGTGCGACGTAATCGAGCAGGCGCTGGTAGTGGGTGATCAGGATCACCGCCTTGTCGGGGGCGCGCATGATGCGGTTGATGCCGTCGCCGACGATGCGCAGCGCGTCGATGTCGAGGCCGCTGTCGGTCTCGTCGAGGATCGCGAGCGACGGGTTGGTGATCCCCATCTGAACCATCTCGTTGCGCTTCTTCTCGCCGCCGGAAAAGCCGACGTTGACGGGGCGCTTGAGCATCTCCGCGTCCATCTCCAGCGCCGCCGCCTGGGCGCGGGCGAGCTTCAGGAACTCAGCCCCGGAGAGCGGCTTTTCGTCGCGGGCCGCGCGCTGGGCGTTGAGCGCCTCGCGCAGGAACTGGACGTTGGAGACGCCGGGGATCTCGACCGGGTATTGGAAGCCGAGGAACAGCCCGGCGGCCGCGCGCTCGTGGGGGGCGAGGGTGAGGAGGTCTAGCCACTCCCCTCCATCGTCACCCCGGACTTGATCCGGGTTCCCGCTGCCTTGGGCGCCGTCGGAAGAAGAAGCGGGACCCCGGCTCAAGGCCGGGGTGACGGTGGGGCGGAACATCACCGACCCTTCGGTCACCTCATAGCCCGGCCGACCGCCGAGGACGTAGCCGAGCGTCGACTTGCCCGCGCCGTTCGGCCCCATGATCGCGTGCACCTCGCCCGCGTTGATGGTGAGCGAGAGGCCCTTGAGGATCGACTTGCCGTCGATCTCGGCGTGGAGGGTTTCAATCTTGAGCATTCTTGCACTCTGTTAAAGCCGTGTTTTCAGGGGCGCCTGGCCACCAGTGGCGCTGAGCATCGAAGGCGCTCCAGCAAGCCTCGACCTGGGGCCGAAAGCCGGGCACCTCCCGCCTCAAGGCACGCCGATGCGTGTTGAAATAGGCAAGCCGCGCCTGCGTATGTTGTTGCCATGCACCCTTGCAGGCTCGACGAGCTTCGGCGTGCCACTCTTCCATCGAATGTCCGGCTGGCCCCAGAAAAGCGTCTCCGATGACCCGCATTTCGCAATCGCGAGCGAGCCTCTCGGCAGTTTCCACGGCAACATAGGGATCAGCCGCGATTGCCATGAATAAAGCAACGCTCACCCCACGCTCCCCTCAAGGCTGATCCCCAGCAGCTTCTGCGCCTCGACGGCGAATTCCATCGGCAGTTGCTGGAGCACCTCGCGGGCGAAGCCGTTGACGATCAGCGCCACCGCCGCTTCCTGATCGAGCCCGCGCGACATGGCGTAGAAGAGCTGGTCCTCGCTGATCTTGGACGTGGTCGCCTCGTGCTCGATCTGCGCGGAGGGGTTGCGGACCTCGATATACGGCACGGTGTGGGCGCCGCACTGGTCACCGAGCAGCAGGCTGTCGCACTGGGTGAAGTTGCGGACGCCCTCGGCGGTCGGGGCGACGCGCACCAGCCCGCGATAGGTGTTGTCCGAGCGGCCGGCGCTGATGCCCTTCGACACGATGGTCGAGCGCGACCCCTTGCCGAGGTGGATCATCTTGGTGCCGGTGTCGGCCTGCTGGCGGTTGTTGGTGACGGCGACCGAGTAGAACTCGCCGACGCTGTTCTCGCCCGCGAGCACGCAGCTCGGATATTTCCAGGTGATCGCGCTGCCGGTCTCGACCTGCGTCCAGCTCACCTTGCTGTTCTTGCCCTGGCACAGCGCGCGCTTGGTGACGAAATTGTAGATGCCGCCGACGCCGTTCTCGTCGCCCGGATACCAGTTCTGGACGGTCGAATATTTGATCTCGGCATCGTCGAGCGCGACCAGTTCGACTACGGCGGCGTGGAGCTGGTTCTCGTCGCGCATCGGCGCGGTGCAGCCCTCCAGATAGGAGACATACGACCCCTTGTCGGCGACGATCAGCGTGCGTTCGAACTGGCCGGTATTCTCGGCGTTGATGCGGAAATAGGTGGACAGCTCCATCGGGCAGCGGACGCCCTCGGGAATGTAGACGAAGGTGCCGTCGGAGAAGACCGCGCTGTTGAGCGTGGCGAAATAGTTGTCGCGCTGCGGCACGACCTTGCCCAGCCATTTGCGGACGAGGTCGGGATATTCGCGGATCGCTTCGGAGATCGAGCGGAAGATGACGCCGGCGGCTTCGAGTTCGGCGCGGAAGGTGGTGGCGACGGAGACGGAGTCGAACACCGCATCCACCGCGACCTTGCGCTGGGGCGTGCCGTCTTCCACGCCGGCGAGCATCTTCTGCTCCTGGATCGGGATGCCGAGCTTTTCGTAGACGCGCAGGATCTCGGGATCGACCTCGTCGAGGCTGCCGAGCTTGGGCTTGGCCTTGGGCTCGGCGTAGTAATAGGCGTCCTGATAGTCGATCGGCGGCACGTTGAGCTTCGACCAGTCGGGCGCTTCCATCGTCTGCCACAGGGCAAACGCCTTCAGCCGCCAATCGAGCATCCATTCGGGCTCGTTCTTCTTGGCGGAGATGTAGCGGACGGTGTCTTCGCTGAGCCCCTTGGGCGCGAAGTCCTGCTCGATATCGGAGGAGAAGCCCCATTCGTACGTCTTGGCGACGGCCGCATAGGCTTCGGCGTTCTTGGTGGCCATGTCAGGAAACCTTTTCCCCCTCCCGCTCGCGGGAGGGGTCAGGGGAGGGAATGAAGGAGAGCGGGCGTGCAAGCCCTCCCCCAACCCCTCCCGCAAGCGGGAGGGGAGAAGAAAGTGAGGCGAGGCTGACGGAGGCGAGCGCGCCGCGCACGGCTTCGTTGACGACGCCCCAATGCGGCTTGACCGAGCAATGGTGGTCGAGCGCGCAATGGTCGCGGCTGTCGTCGACGCAGGTGGTCATCGCGATCGGGCCTTCGACAGCCTCGATGATGTCGGCGAGGCTGATCGCGTCGGCGGTGCGGGCGAGGTGGAAGCCGCCGCCGGTGCCGCGGGTGCTTTCGATCAGGCCGGCGGCGGAGAGGCGGCTAACGAGCTTTTGTGCGGTGGGGAGCGGAACGCCCGTGTTCTCCGCGAGCAGCGTCGCGTTGAGCCGCGCCTGACCGCACGCGCCGCCGGTGTGGCGCGCGGCGGCGGTCATCATGACGACGGCATAGTCGGCTAGGCTCGACAGGCGCATTGTTGCGAACGGCTCTCAAATCGGAGCAATTCGCTCCGATTGGCATGTGGTCCGGATGCGCTCCCGCGTCAAGGCGGCGCCGTGGCTTTGACGCACGCGATCGCGGATGCGAAGGCGCGGCGATGGCCTACCTGCTTCGCCCGCTGTTGTTCGCGATGGATGCCGAGCGCGCGCACGCGCTGACGATCGGGGCGCTGGCGGCTGCGGGGCCGGTGCTGTGGCGGGGCGCCCCTGCCCTGCCGCGCCTCGCGACGCGGGTGGCGGGGCTGGAGTTCGCCAACCCGCTCGGCATCGCGGCGGGGCTCGACAAGGACGGGCGCGCGATTGCGGGGCTGTTCGCGATGGGCGTCGGCGCGGTGGAGATCGGGACGCTGACCCCCGTGCCCCAGGCGGGCAACCCGCGGCCGCGCATGTTCCGGCTGGCCGAGGATCGGGCGGTGATCAACCGGCTGGGGTTCAACAACGGTGGGCTGGAGGCGGGGCTGGCGCGGGCGGTCAAGGCGCCGCGCTTGGGGGCCCTTGGCGTTAATGTTGGGGCGAACAAGGATGCGGTGGATCGGATCAGCGACTATCGGCTGGGCGTGGCGCGCGCGGCGGCGGTTGCGGACTACGTCACGATCAACATTAGCTCGCCTAACACGCCCGGCTTGCGCGATCTCCAGCATGGCGCGGCGTTGCGCGAGTTGCTTGCAGCCTGCGTGGAGGCGCGTGGGGCAACCCCGTTGTTCCTGAAGGTCGCGCCGGACCTGGAGCCTGCTGCCATCGATGACGTCGCGTGGGCCGCCCTTGACGCGCGGATCGACGCGCTGATCGTCGGCAACACCACGGTCAGCCGGCCGGCGTTGCGCTCGGCGCAGGCGAACGAGACGGGCGGGCTCTCGGGCGCACCGCTCGCGGCGCTCGCACGCCAGCGGCTGGCGGACTTCCGTGCGGCAACCGGCGGCGCGGTGCCGCTGGTGGCGGTCGGCGGGATCGACAGCGGCGCCGAAGCCTATGCGCGCATCCGAGCGGGGGCGAGCCTGGTGCAGCTCTACACCGGGCTGGTCTATGAGGGGCCGGGCCTGCCGCGGCGGATGCTGCGCGATCTCGACGCGCTGCTCGCCCGCGACGGGTTCTCGCACGTGGCGGAGGCGGTGGGGCAAGGCTGACAAGCGGCTTGTTCGGCTGCCAAACGCCGTTACGGTTCGCGCCGATGAAGACGCTCGTGCTCGCCGCCGCCGCCCTGCTTGCTCCCCTTGCTGCCGAGGCGCGGCCCGCGACGCCCGCGCAAGGCATGGTCAGCGCCGCCGACCCGCGCGCCGCGGCGGCGGGGGTGGAGATGCTGCGTGCGGGCGGCAGTGCCACGGATGCCGCGATCGCGACCATGCTGGTGCTCAACGTCGTCGAGCCGCAGAATTCGGGGATCGGCGGCGGCAGCTTCTGGGTGAGCCATGGAGCGGCCACCGGCAAGGTTTCCACCATCGACGCGCGCGAGGCGGCGCCGGCCGCCGCGGACGCGCGGTGGTTCTATGACGCGGGCGGCCAGCCGCTGAGCCACGCGAATGCCGTGCCGGGCGGGCGCAGCGTCGGCGTGCCGGGAGCGTTGCGGGCGATGGCGCTGGCGCACCGGCAGTCGGGCAAGCTGCGGTGGGCGCGATTGTTCGAGCCGGCAATCCGGCTGGCTCGCGACGGCTTCGTGGTGACGCCGCGGCTGGAGAACGGGCTCAACAATTTCGGCAGCCATGTCGACGCGTGGACGCGGGCGCACTTCTTCGGCGCCAACGGACGTGCCCTCCCCGCCGGCACCTTGCTCAAGAGCCCGGAGCAGGCGGCGCTGCTCCAGCAGGTCGCGGCGCGGGGGGCGGACAGCTTCTACACCGGCGCGACGGCGGCGAAGATCGTCGCCACGGTCAACGGCGCCGCGCGCAACCCATCGAAGATGACGACGGCCGACCTCGCCCGCTACGCCGCCAAGCCGCGTCCGCCGGTGTGCGGCACATATCGCGGGTATCGCATCTGCGGCATGGGGCCGCCCTCGTCCGGCGGCATCGCGGTGCTGACGATCCTGAAGCAGCTCGAGCGGTTCGACATGGCCAAGCTCGGCAAGGACTCGCCGGTGGCGTGGCACCTGTTCGCCGAGTCCGAGCGGCTCGCCTATGCCGATCGCGACCTGCACCTCGGCGATCCCGATTTCGTGTCGGTGCCGGTGAAGGGACTGCTCGACCCGGCCTACATCGCGTCGCGCTCGGCGTTGATCGCGCCCGACCGGACGATGGCGAGCGTCGCGCCCGGCACGCCGCCCGGCGCCCCTGCCCGCACCCGCGCGCCCAACAGCGAGGTGCCGGGGACCAGCGATCTCGTCACCGCCGATGCCAAGGGCAACGTGGTCGAGGTGACCACCACGATCGAGGGCTATTTCGGCTCTGGGCTCGCGGTGGAGGGCACCATGCTCAACAACGAGCTGACCGATTTCGACATCGTGCCGGCGAAGGACGGCTATCTGGTCGCCAACCGCGTCGAGGGCGGCAAGCGGCCGCGGTCGTCCATGTCGCCTACGATCGTCTATGGCCCGGACGGCAAGGTGCGCATTGCGGTCGGCGCCGCGGGCGGCTCGACGATCATCGCGCAGGTGGCGAAGGCGCTGGTCGCGGTGCTCGACTGGCACATGAGCGCGCAGGACGCGATCGCGCTGGGGCTGCTTTATGCGCCCGGACCGATCGCGACCGCCGAGAAGGGCACGCAGCTCGACGCGATGGTGCCGGCGCTCAGGGCGCTCGGCGAGCGGGTGGAGAGCGCGCCGCTCGGGCTCAAGGCCAACGCCATCGAGCGCGTCGGCGGCCGCTGGGTCGGCGCGGCGGACCCGCGCAGCGAGGGCGTGGCGATCGATACGGCCGGCGGGGTGACGCAGATCACGCGGGTGGGCGCGGTGCCCAACCGGCCGGCGGAATAAACATCCGAACCGTTCGCCCTGAGCGAAGTCGAAGGGCTTGGTCCCGAGGAGGGACAGGGGCTTCGACTTCGCTCAGCCCGAACGGAATGGGGGACAAGGGAGAGGCGGATGCGCCAGCTTGAACATTTTCCCAGCCTCGTCGCGATGTTCTTCGCGCGGGCGGCGGAGAAGGGCGACGCGCCCTTTCTGTGGACCAAGGCAAGCGGCGCTTGGGCGGCGACGAGCTGGGCCGAGGCGGCGCGGCAGGTGGCGAGCCTCGCCGCGGGCCTCAAGGCGATTGGGCTGAAGCCGGGCGACCGGGTGATGCTGGTCAGCGAAAATCGCCCCGAATGGTGCATCAGCGATCTGGCGATCATGGCCGCCGGCTGCGTGACGGTGCCGACCTACACCACCAATACCGAGCGCGATCACCTTCACATCATCGAAAATTCGGGCGCGTGCGCGATCATCGTGTCGACGGGCAAGCTCGCGCGCACGCTGCTGCCGGCGGTACTGCGCGGCAATCATGCGCAAACGATCATCGGCATTGACGAGATGCGCGTGCCCGGCGGCAGCGTCGATTTCTACAGCTGGCACTCGCTCATCGCCGATCACCCGGCGGACCCCGCCCCGACCGCCGCCGCCCTGACAGCGCAACGCGGCGATCTCGCGTGCATCATCTACACCAGCGGCACCGGCGGCGCGCCGCGCGGGGTGATGCAGCACCACGGCGCGATCCTCCACAACGTCGAGGGCTGCACCAACGTCATCTCCGAGGATTTCGGCTGGGAGGATGAGGTGTTCCTGTCGTTCCTGCCGCTCAGCCATGCCTATGAGCATACCGGCGGCCAGCATTTCCCGATCGGGCTCGGCGCGCAGATCTATTATGCGGAAGGCTTGGAGAAGCTCGCCAGCAACATCGAGGAAACGCGACCGACGATCATGGTGGTGGTGCCGCGACTGTTCGAGGTGCTGCGGATGCGCATCTCGAAAGCGATCGAGAAGCAGGGGCTGGTTTCCACCTATCTGCTGCGCCGCGCGCTCGCGATCGGGGCGAAGAAGGCGGCGGGCGGCGGCGTGCCGATCTACGACCAGCCGATGAACGCCGCGGTCAATGCGCTGCTCAAGCCCAAGATCGCGCGGCGGTTCGGCGGGCGGCTGAAGGCGATGGTGTCGGGCGGCGCGCCGCTCAACCCGGAGGTCGGCAACTTCTTCCAGAGCCTCGGCCTCACCTTCCTGCAAGGATACGGCCAGACCGAAGCCGCGCCGGTGATCTCGTGCAACCGGCCCGCCGCCGGCCTCAGGATGGATACGGTCGGGCCGCCGCTCAAGAATACCGAGGTGCGGATCGCCGAGGACGGCGAGATCCTGGTGCGCGGCGAGCTGGTGATGCACGGCTATTGGCGCAACGATGCCGAGACGGCGCGCGTCCTGAAAGACGGCTGGCTCCACACCGGCGACATCGGCGAGATCGACGCCAAGGGCCGGATCAGGATCACCGACCGCAAGAAGGACCTGATCATCAACGACAAGGGCGACAACGTCGCGCCGCAGAAGGTGGAGGGGATGCTGACCCTCCAGCCCGAGATCGGCCAGGCGATGATCGCCGGCGACCGGCGGCCGTACATGGTCGCGGTGCTGGTGCCCGATGCGGAGTGGACCGCCGAATGGTGCGCGCGCAACGGCGACGTCTGCAGGGCCGAAAGCCTGGCGCAGAACAGCGCCTATCGCACCGCGATCGGCCAGGCGGTGGAGCGGGTGAACAAGGACCTGTCAGTGATCGAGCGCGTCCGCCGCTTCATCCTCGCCGACGAGCCGTTTTCGATCGAGAACGAGCAGCTGACGCCGAGCCTGAAGATCCGCCGGCACGTGCTGCGCGGGGCGTATGGCGAGCGGCTGGACGGGTTGTACAAGGGGTAGCGGTAGGTCTGCGTGGCTTTAGCGCCCCTCCCTGGAAGGGAGGGGTCGGGGGTGGGTAGACGCCCGCGCCACCGCCGCAAGGATCGACTCCACAACGCCTGCAAGGTTGTCACGCACGTCGCTGTTCCAGTAGCGCAGCACCGTCCAGCCATGGCGTTCGAGGTGCGTAGTCCGGAGCGCGTCCTCCACGTCCTGGCGCGCGTGATGTCCACCATCGAGCTCCACCGCGACATGGGCAGATCGACAGGCGAGATCGACGATGTAGCGATCCACAACGAGTTGGCGCGTGAAGCGCGGCCGGTACTCACGCAGCGCTGCCCAGAGCATCCGCTCTTCCGGCGTCGCGTCCCGCCGAAGCCGGCGCGCGTTGATGGTCAACTCTGGTGGGATGCGCTGCACTGTTGCTTCATAACAGGCGTTCCGCGTGCCTCCACCCACCCCCAGCCCCTCCCTTCCAGGGAGGGGAGCAGACCGGCAACATCAGCGCGCAGCCGGCGCTCCCGTCGCTACCGAATTGCCCTTGGGCAGCACCGCCATGGTCCAGTCGCGGTCGGGCTTCAGATACTTGGCGGCCACCGCCTGCAGGCTGGCGGGGGTGACGCCGAGCAGGTCCTGTGGAATGGAGACGGTCGCCTGAACGCGGCGCGGATCGTAGGCGGCGCCGCCCAATTGCCGCATCCAGAACAGGTTGCCGGTGGAGGCGCGCAGGAACGACTGGCCCATCGGCACCAGAAGTCGCTTGAGCTCGTCGGCGCCGACCGGGTTGGCGACCAAATCGGCGGCGATCTCGCGGGAGAGCTGGAAGAAGAAGCCGACCTTGTCGGGCGTCACCTGCCCCACCGCGATCAGCCGGCCGCCGCCCGGCGCGCCGATCGGCCACTGGCTGGCGACGTTGGGGCTGTAGCTGGCACCCGCGGCGTTGCGCAGGCGGTCGAACAGGCGGTCGCTGAAGATCTGCGCCAGCACGTCGAGCTGGCGCGCGTCCTTGGTTCCCTCGACGCCGCTGCCGGTCGGCCAGGCGATCACCGCCGCCGCCTGCGTGTCCTGGCCGTCGTGGGTGCGCACCACCGGGCTCGCGTTGTGCGCGGGGAAGCGGATCGGCGGCGGCGTAGCGGCGGAGGGGCTGCGCGGCTTCATCGCGCCGAAGCTTGCGCCGACGGCGGCGATGGCGGCGTCCGCCTTGACGTCACCGAACACCGATACCTCGATCGGGCCGGTGGCGAGCAGCGGCTCCCACAGCTTGCGGAAGGCGGCAGGGGTGAGCGCGGCGATCTGCTGCGGGGTCGGCGTCGCCCAGCGCGGATCGTTGTCGTGGAGCAGGCCTTCGAGGTCGCGGTTGATGACCCCGTCGGGCGAGCTGGCGAGCGCCGGATAGCCGGCCAGCGCCACCGCCTTGGCGCGCTGCACCGGCGCCGGATCCCAACCCGGATGCGCGAGCTTGGCGGCCATCAGCTTCAGTTCGTCGGCATAATCGGACGGCGAGGTCAGCGCCGCGATCGAGAAGGCGTCGTCGCCGACATCGAAGTCGAGCCCGTAATTGTGCCCGGCTGACAGCGCCTCGAGGTCGCCCTGGTCGAGCGTGCCGATGCCGCTCGCCATCAGCGCGGTTTCGCCCGCCCAGGCGGCGCTCGGGCGGTTGGCGGGCAGCGCGTTGTAGCCGCCGCCCCAGCGCACCCGCACATAGACGCGGCCGGTTTCCCCTGAGTTGGGGAAGAGCAGCAGCCGGGTGCCGTTGCTGTAGACCACCTTCTGCATGTCCAGCGTCGGAATCGCTTCCTGCGACACCACGGTGCCGGGCGTGCCGAGCGCGGGCAGCCTGGAGATGTCCACTGCCGCCTGCGCGCGCCGCTTCACCGCGAGGCCGGAGACGTCCTGCTTGATCGCCGCGGCGAGCTGGGTCGCGGCGGTGGGATCGGGGGTGTGGATGTTGACCAGCGCGCGCGTCGCGTCGCCCTGGAAGATGCGGCGGGTGGAGGCGAGCACGGTTGCGGGCGTGAACATGCCCTTGGCGCGCGCGTCCTTGAGGACGGCGTAGGAGGTCTCGGGCGCGGTCACCGTTTCGCGGATGTCGAGCGCGCCGGCCATGTCGTCGGCCTGCTTGGCGCCCGCCTCGACCCGCGAGGTCTCGGCGCCGGTGCGCATGATCGCGTCGAGATCGGCATATTCGCGGTCCACCTCCGCCTGCGTCGGCGGCGTCGCCATGGCGTCGGCGATCACCGCGCGCACGTCGCGCAGCGCCGCCTGCCAGTTGTCGCCCACCGGCACCACCGTCACCGACGTGACGTTGGCGGAGCGCTGGACGTCGTCCACCGAGACGCTCGCCTGGAGGAAGCTGCCGCCGGCGCGGGCGCGCTGTTCGAGGCGGCGACTGATCAGGCGCGTCGCCAGCGTGTCGACGAGCCGCTTCTGATTGAAGAGCGCGGTGTCGTTGTTGAAGTGCCAGGGCCTTACCGTCGCCATCTGGACAAGCGGCGGCAGGCCGGGCTCGACCAGCGTGCCGGTCGCGGGCTGCTTCGCATCGGGGGCGCCGAAATCGGGATCGGCCGGCGTCGGGCCGATACCCTTCCAGCCGGCGAAGTTCTTGACCACCAATTGCGCGGCAACGGCGGGGTCCATGTCGCCCGAGATGATCACCACCGCGCGCTCCGGGCGATACCAGCGGTCGTGGAACGCCTTCACGCCCGCCGCGGTCGCCGCCTGCAACGTCTTTATCGAGCCGATCGGCGAACGGTCGGCGAGCGGCTGGCCGGCAAAGAAGGTGGCGTTCATCGCGTCCGACAGGCGGACCTGCGGCCCCGGCTGCTCGCGCTGCTCGGCGAGCACCACCGGGCGCTCGGCGTTGAGGGCGGCGTCGGTGATCGCCGGCTGCTCCATCATGCCCGACAGGATCTTGAGGCTTTCGTCCACCGTAGCGGTGGTCGCGGACGGCAGGTCGAGCTTGTAGAGCGTCGCCACCGGCGTCGTCTGGGCGTTGGAATCAGAACCGAAGGTGGCGCCGAAGCGCTGCCACGTCCGCTTCGCCTCGCCGTCCGGCACATATTCGGAGCCGCGGAACGACAGGTGCTCGATGAGATGCGCGAAGCCGCGCTGACTATCCGTCTCGGCGAGCGAGCCGGCGTCGATGCGCACGCGGACCGCCACCTGCCCCGGCGGCACGCCGTTGCGGCGGACGGCATAGCGCAGGCCGTTGGGCAGCGTGCCGAACTGCCAGGCGGGATCGGGCGGAAGGTCGCTGCCCTTGTACAGCCACGCCGTGTGATCGACCGCAACCGGCGCCGGGGCAACGGGAGCGGCCGCGACGGCCTGCTTTCGCGCAACCTGACCCTGCGCGGGAAAGGCGAGAGCGACGGCAAGGGAGATGAGCACGGGAGCGCGGTACGCGCGCGATGGAAACGCCATGAGCGCCATGTAGTACTCCGCCGGGGTGTTCGCCAGCGGCGCGATTTTCGACGCATCCGGCCATGATTTGGACCCATAGTCACACTAGATTTCCGCCTGACTCGAGTGGCGCGCGCCGCACCGCGGCAGGTGCGCGGCCAGTGGACGACGGACGGGACGATGACGGCTGGCGGCAGGATGAGGGCAGCGCCGGATTTGCGGCGGGATTGGGGCGCTTCGCCCGCGCCCGGTGAACGGGTGGGCGGGCCGGTGGTGGTGCCCGACCTTGCCGCCATCTCAGGCGCGCGGGTGCCCGGTGTCGCGACGGAGAGGGATCGCAACCGGCCGCTGATCATCAGGATCGGCACGCGGCTTCGCGGGGTGTTCGACCGGCTGATCGCCTCCTCCTCCTTGGTGTCCAACGACCCGGTGCTCGACGTGCGCACCTTTCCCTGGACGGCGACGCTGCGCGACCATTGGCGGGCGATCCGCGACGAGGCGGAGGCGGTGGCGCTGCGCGGTCAGGCGGCGCCGAGCCTGGCGACGATCTCGCCCGATCACCGGTCGATCGCGGCGGTCGACAAGTGGCGGTCGTTCTTCCTGTGGGGCTATGGCTACCGCATCGCCGAGAATGCCGACCGCTGCCCGCGCACCGCGCGCATCGTGGAGGCGATCCCGGGGCTGACGAGCGCGTTCTTCTCGATCCTGGCGCCCGGCACGCATATCCCCGAGCATCGCGGCGTCACCAAGGGGCTGATCACCTGCCACCTCGGCCTCCTGGTACCGCGCGACGGCGACGTGCGCATGCGCGTGGACGACCGGGTGGTGCGCTGGGCGGAAGGCGAGACGCTGGTGTTCGACGATACCTATCCCCACGAGGTGTGGAACGACACAGGGAGCACCCGCGTGGTGCTGCTGATCCAGTTCGAACGGCCGCTGCGCCATCCGGGCAAATGGTTTGCCGATCTGTTCCTGGGCTTCGTCAAGCGCTCTCCCTTCGTCCAGGAAGCGCGGGAGAACATCACCAGCTGGAACCGCGCGATGGGGCAGCTGGACGTTTGAGAGGTTGGCGGCACGAAACACTATCTTTCCGCCCACGCGCTTGATCCGCCCGCCGCGCCGGGCCACATGCCGGCCATGCTGATCGAGACCGAAACCACCCCCAATCCGGCGACACTCAAGTTCCTGCCGGGCCGCACCGTGATGGACGCGGGGACTCGCGACTTCGCCACGCCCGAAGAGGCGGAGGCAAGCCCGCTGGCCGAGGCGCTGTTCGGGCTGGGCGACGTGACGGGCGTGTTCTTCGGCCGCGACTTCGTATCGGTCACCGCCGCGCCGGGTGTCGAGTGGCACACGCTCAAGCCAGACGTGCTGGGTATCCTGCTCGATCACTTTTCCGCGCACATGCCGCTGTTCCGTCCCGCAAGCGCCGGGTTCAGCGTCGCGGCGGACGAGCCCCAGTTCGCCGACGATCCTGCCGACGCCGACATCGTGGAGCAGATCCGCGACCTGATCGAGACGCGCATCCGCCCGGCGGTGGCCAACGACGGCGGCGACATCGTCTATCGCGGCTTCGACAAGGGCAAGGTGTTCCTGGCGATGCAGGGGGCGTGCTCGGGCTGCCCGTCCTCGAGCGCGACGCTCAAGAACGGCATCGAGCAGCTGCTGAAATATTACGTGCCCGAGGTCACCGAAGTGAGGGCGGTCTGATGGCCGCCGTCAACGATCAGGCGCTGGACCAGCTGTTCCGCACCGCCCGCACCTACAACCACTACACCGACGAGCCGGTCGGCGAGGCGGAGCTGCGGGCGGTCTGGGAGCTGATGAGATGGGGGCCGACCTCGGTCAACCAGCTCCCCGCCCGCATGATCTGGTGCACTACGCTCGAAGCCAAGCAGAAGCTGGCCGACTGCGCCAGCGGCACCAACGGCCCCAAGATCCTTGCCGCGCCGGTGACGGTGATCATCGGCATGGACGTCAACTTCCACGAGACCCTGCCCGAGCTGTTTCCGCACGTCGACGCCAAGGCATGGTTCGACGGCAATACCGAGCTGCGCGAGGTGTCGGCGATGCGCAACTCGACGTTGCAGGGTGCGTATTTCATCATGGCGGCGCGGGCGCTGGGGCTCGACACCGGGCCGATGTCCGGCTTCGACAACGGCAAGGTGGACCTGGAGTTCTTCGCCGACCAGCCGGGCGTGCGATCGAACTTCATCGCGACGCTGGGCCATGGCGACCCGGCAAGCCTGCACCCGCGTTCGCCCCGTCCCGAGTTCGAACGGTTCAACAGGATCGCTTGACCCTGGCGGGTGCTCCCAACTAGCCGTCGCCCCAGCGAAGGCTGGGGTCTCCTGCCGCAGCGCGCAAGCTTGCCGGAGAAAGACCCCAGCCTTCGCTGGGGTGACGGACATGATGAATCGCACCCTCGTCATCGATGCCGCCACCGCGGCCTGCTCGGTCGCGCTGATCGAGAACGGCGCGGTGATCGCGCGAACCCATGAGGTGGTCGACCGCGGCCATGCCGAGCGGCTGGTGCCGATGATCGCGGAGCTGCCCGACGGCGGGCGCGCAGGGCGCATTCTGGTCGATGTCGGGCCGGGCAGCTTCACCGGCGTGCGTGTGGGCATCGCAGCGGCCCGGGGGCTGGCGCTGGGCTGGGGCGCCGAGATCGCTGGCTATTCCTCGCTGGCGCTGATGGCGGCGCGCGCGTTCGAAACCGAACCGGCGTCGTTGCCGCTTGCGGCGCTGCTGGAGGGTGGGCATGGCGAGGTGTTCATGCAGCTCTTCGCCGCCTCTCCCTTGCGCCCCGCCAGCCCCTTGCGCTCGCTGACGCCAGCCGACGCGCGCCGCGAGCTGGAAGGCACGACGGCGGTCGGCGACGGGCTGCGCTGGCTCCACCACGACGATCCGCGCGCGGCGCCGCGTGGGGCGCTGCCCGAGGCCGCCGACGCGGTGCTGCTGCCGCCGGAATTGGCGAGCCTGCCCGCCAGGCCGCTCTACGGCCGCGCGCCGGACGCCAAGCTGCCCGGAGGAAAGGTGCCGGCGGCATGATGGCGACGCGCACGGTCTACCTGCGCGCCGGCGATGCGCGCGACATCGCCGCCGTCGAAGACATCATGGAGGCGGCATTCGAGCCGCGCTTCGGCGAGGCGTGGACGCGCAACCAGTGCCTGGGCGTGATCGCCATGCCGGGCGTCCGGCTGACGCTGGCGCTGCTCGACGACGCGCCCGCGGGGTTCGCGCTGGTCCGCTCCGTCGCGGGGGAGGCGGAGCTGCTGCTGCTGGCAGTGGCGCCGGGCGCGCGGCGGCGGGGCGTCGGCACGGCCCTGCTCCGTTCGGTGATCGCCGATGCGTGCGCGGCGGGGGTGTCCGACCTTCATCTGGAGGTGCGTTCGGGCAACGAGGCGGTGCGGCTCTATGCCGAGCACGGCTTCCGCAAGGTCGGCGAGCGGCGCGGCTATTACCGGGGCAAGACGGGGCAGATGTTCGACGCGCACACCTATCGCCTGCCGCTGCCGGACGCTGTTGCGAGTCGCTAGCACTTTTCGCGAAGGGGACGCGGCGCTACATGGCTCCTGATGCCGCGTAACATCGATCTCGAAGCCCTGTGCAACCAGAAGGGCCTGCGCATTACCGAGCAGCGCCGCGTGATCGCGCGCGTGCTGTCGGAAGCGGAGGATCACCCCGACGTCGAGAAGGTGTACGAGCGCTCCTCGGCGATCGACCCGGGCATCTCGATCGCGACGGTGTACCGCACGGTGCGCCTGTTCGAGGAGGCGGGCATCCTCGACCGCCACGATTTCGGCGACGGCCGTGCGCGGTACGAGCTGGCGCCGGAAGCGCATCACGACCATCTGATCGATGTCGAGACGGGCAAGGTGATCGAGTTCGTCGATCCCGAGCTGGAGCTGCTCCAGAAGGCGATCGCGGAGAAGCTCGGCTTCCGCCTGGTCGACCATCGCATGGAATTGTACGGCGTTTCGCTCGATCGGAAGGGTCCTGCGCCCACGCTCGCGCCGGGCGCGGTGGCTGCCAAGCCACTCAAATTCGACTGATCGAGCGGCAGACTCCGCTGGCGTCGCTGCGCCTTGCCGCGCGCCTCGCGGGGCTGATCGGGCTGACGTTTGGCTACGTCCCCCTCCACTATGTGTGGAAGCTGGCCGGCCGCCCCTCCCCCTGGCCGAGCCGCTTCCTCGGCGCGGCGGCGCGGATGTGTGGGGTGCGTCTCACCATCGTCGGCGAGCCGCTGCGGCGTGATTCGCTGGTGGTGTGCAACCACCAGAGCTGGCTCGACATCCTGATCCTCGGCGGCGCGACCGGGGCGGCGTTCGTCGCCAAGGCGGAGCTGGCGGACGTGCCGGTGGTCGGCTGGATGTGCCGGCTCAACCGCACCATCTTCATCAAGCGCGAGGATCGCCGCGCGCTGGGCGCGCAGATCGAGGCGGTGCGTGCTGGCCTCGCTCAAGGCCCGGTTGCGATCTTCGCCGAGGGCACCACCAACGACGGCACGGTGCTGCTGCCCTTCAAGCCGGCGCTACTTCAGGTGCTCGACCCCGCGCCGGCGGGGGTGCGCGTGCAACCGCTGTTCCTCGACTACGGCGCGGCTGCGCCGGAGATCGCCTGGGGCGAGGAAGACGGCGCGGTCAACGCCCGCCGCGTGCTCGGCC